>Ga0163144_10002989_pt1 | contig 38602 bp, 33 predicted proteins | sample OliLak19BULKMAT1_FD_123175 | JGI IMG/M metagenome (GOLD analysis project Ga0163144, IMG submission 123175) | Freshwater microbial mat bacterial communities from Lake Vanda, McMurdo Dry Valleys, Antarctica - Oligotrophic Lake LV.19.BULKMAT1 | ecosystem: Environmental > Aquatic > Freshwater >...
AAGAGCAAAAGCATCAAGTCCAAACGCTTCGTCGCGGGCCTCGACCACAACTACCTGCTCCAAGTCCTTCGCGCTGGAGCCGTCTGGCCGACCCAACACCAAACTACTTCCCGATAGCCCTGCAGGGCAATCGCATTATCCGGTTCCCAGGACTTTGAGCAGGTAATCATGGTCCCAGCCGGCGTTCTTGGATTTGGCCTTGATACCGGCCTTGACGGTCGTCTCCTTCTTGAGCAGGTTGAGGGCCATGCGTCTGAGACGGGCGAAGTTCTGTGCGGCGTGTCCCTCGCGGATCCGGCACTGGTCCTCGTTGAACCCCACGTCCAGTGTCCAATGCAGCCCGTTCTCGACTCCCCAGTGGGCGCGGCAGGCCTGGGCCGCGACCTCAGCCTTGCGGGTCGGCAGACTGGTGATGTAGTAGTGCCTGTGGATTGTGGTGGCCTCCCCGAGCGTGCGCTCACGTTGGACCATCACGATGCCGCGCAGCCCCCTCCAATCCGACGAGGGCTTGATGAGCCAGGGCACGTCCCAAGTGATGAGCGTGCGCCGCTGCTCGATGCGTCCGTGGCCCTTCTCCACCTGCATGTGTTCGTCGTGCCCGCGCTTGCCCCAGCCGCGCGACTCGGCGCTCTCGAAGACCTTCTTGATGTCCTCGTGCAGTTCGGGCTGGTTGGCCTTGACCTGGAGCATGTAGTCCCCGCCCTGGGAGATGATCTGCTCTGCGATGGCCTTCTGGCAGCCGATCGCGTCGATGGTCACGGTCAGGCCCTTGATATCCAGCATGGCCAGAAGCGTGGGGATAGCGGTGATCTCGTTGGTCTTGGAGTCCACCGCGAGCTGACCGAATACCACGCCATTGTCCGCGGCCCAGGCGCTGATCATGTGGATGGCGGCCTTGTCGGCGGCGGTGTCGAAGCTCCGACGCAGCGTCTTGCCGTCGATGGCGACGACGCCGACGATCATGCCCGCCAAGGCGCTGGTCCAAGCCTAGAAGCAGCGCTCGAAGCGGTCGGGATCGATGCACGCGAACACCCGCCCGAAGGTGTCGTGGCTAGGGATGCCGTGGGGCAGACGTAGGAAAGTGCTCAACCAGGCGAGCTTCGAGCGCCCGAAAAGTTCCACGTCCACCCAGCCCTCGGCCCCGCACGCCACGGCACAGACCGCGACGGCGATCATGTCGCCGAGCGGGTGCCGCTTGCCGTGCTCGCTCCGGGAATCCGGGATCTCCGAAAAAAACGCCTCGATCGAGTTGGCCATCCTGGCCTCCTTGCCGGGCGACTCCCTTCGCCCACCTCAAGGATCGATCAGTTCATCCTCTGTTCGTCGATCATGCGATAGCCCTGGAGGCTGCACGGACTTGCGCTCGTGCAAAGTAATCCGGGCGTGCGATGGGCGAGGCTTTTGTTCCTGCCTGGGCGTGGGCGGGGATTATCGCTCGGCTCAGGCGGACTCGCCGACCTGCCAGCGAAGGAAGGCGACGATCTGGGCCTTGCCGCCCACGATGTCTTTGACCTTCTTGTCGGGGTTCATGATGAAGGGTTGTTCCATGAGGGCGATTTCCTCGAAGAACTTGCGCATGCCGCCCTCGACCATTTTCTCGGCGATCTGCTGGGGCTTGCCGGACTCCATGGCCTGCTCCAGGCGGAAGCGGCGTTCTTTTTCGACGATGTGGGCGGGGATGTCGTTTGCGTTGATGCCCTGGGGGCGGGGGACTGCCGCGGTGATGTGCATGCAGACCTGGCGCAGGGTCTCATCGGAGATGGAGCCGGTGGCCTGGACGAGGACGCCGGTCTTGCCGTCGTGGTGGACGTAGGTTCCGAAGGAGCCGGAGCCGGGGTCCTGGACGAGTTTGTGGCCGCGGGCGAAGGAGGCGTTTTCGCCGGTGGAGATGCGGATGTCGTCGATGACGGCGGTGATGGCGGCGGTGGCGGGGACATCGCCGGAATGCTCCTGGAGCGCGATTTCGGCGACGCGCTTGGACCCGGCCATGAGTTTTTCGCTCTTGGCGGTGAAGTCGGTCTCGGCACGGACCTCGACGATGGCGGCGGCCTCTGCGGAGACGGCGATGGCGATGCGGCCCTCGCCGGCGGCGCGGTCGGTGCGGGCGTCCATCTTGCCTTTGAGTTGCTTGCGGAGGAGTTCTTCAGCGCGTTCGACGTCGCCGTTGGCCTCGGAGAGGGCGGCCTTGCAGGCCATCATGGGGAGGCCTGTCTTGTTGCGCAGGCTCATCACGTCTTTCGCATTGATATCTGCCATCGGTAGGTTCTCCGCTGCCGCCCAATGCGGGCCGGCATTGCGAGCGTATTGGTGTGTGCCGGTTCACGGCCGCCGAGCCGTGCCCAGGGGGGAGTGCTTGGTTACGGGATGGAAGCGGTGGCAGACTCGGGCGCGCCGCGGGTGGCGACCTCGGCCTTGGAGTCGTCGGCCGCATCATCGGCGCGGAACTGAGCCCTGCGGCTGCGGCGCGGCTGGTCGGTGGGGGGCGCTTCTCCACCGGGACCGCCGCCGGGCTGGTTGCCGGCCTGACGGATCTGGCGGCCTTCGGCCACCGCCATGCACAGTTCACGGATGACGACATCGATGGAGCGCATGCTGTCGTCGTTGCCGGGGATGGGGATGTCGACGAGTTCGGGGTCGCCGTCGGTATCGATGAGGCAGATGGTGGGGATGCCGAGTTTGCGGGCTTCCTTCAGGGAGGTGATCTCGTTCTTGACGTCGACCACCACGAGCACGCCGGGCAGTTTGTCCATGTGCCGGATGCCCTCGAGGTTGCGGGCGATCTTCTTCTTCTCGCGCTTGAGTTGGCTCTCCATCTTCTTGGAGTAACTGGCGAAGTTGTCGGCCTGCTCGATGGCTTCGAGTTCTTCGAGGCGCTTGAGGCGCAGGCGGATGGTGCGGAAGTTGGTGAGGGTGCCGCCGAGCCAGCGCTCGGTGACGTAGTGCATTTTGACGTCTGGGATCCGGGTCTCCAGGACGTTCTTCGCCTGGCGCTTGGTGCCGACGAAGCAGACATCCTTGCCTTCGGAGACCAGTTTGGTGATGTACTTCTTGGCGAGGAGGAGGCCCTTGATGGTCTCCTTGATATCGATGATGTGGATGCCGTTGCGTTTGCCGTAGATGTAGGGCCCCATCTTGGGGTTCCATCCGCTGGCGCGCTGGCCGAAGTGGATGCCCGCCTCGATCAGGTCCTGTACAAGTGTGTTTGCCATGGCTGACTCGTTTCCTCTTGCAGCGACACCGGCGTAACCGAGATCGAGCGGGGACGATGGCGATTCCGCCAAGGCCACCCGCGGCTACGCACAAGGGCGCTTCGGTGTGGGGCCGCACGGAGCGACCCCCACGATGATGTTCGGACTTCGCGCCCTTAAAAAAACGCCCGGGCGACAGTGTTGACCGGCCCTCGATCCTGAGCCGGACCCCGGAGTATAGAAACCCGAACCCGCCGGACAAGCACCTCACTTGCGATCATTGGACGGAGGGGTGGTGCAGCAGTTTGGGAGGGGTGCGAGGGCAGTCTGCGCGGGTTGGAGGTCGATTCAACCGGCTCATGGGGGCTGAAGGCTTGCGAATCTGGTGTGGGGGTGGACTGGATCACCGAACCCGCCCTCTGCCCCCTCCCTCGGGGAGGCGGGATTGGATTCTGACTTTATCGGGCCGCTCCCATCGCATACCTCCCTGACCGGGGCCCCCCGGCGGCAAATCCCTCAATGCCAGACCCCGGCAGACCGAAAACCCCTGGGCACTCTGAGCACTACAAGAATGGCTGAGCAACCTCAACTCATCATCCGCAACTCGGTCCGGCACGATGTGAGCCTGCGCGCCTCGATCTCGATCGGGGCCCAGGATGGCGGGGTTGTCCGCTTTTCCGCGGCTTCCGGGGACCGCGACGGCTGGGTCGATGTGGATGTCATCGACTTCAGTTCCGGCGGGTTTGGCATGATGTCCGGGGTCTTCATCCCGCGAAAAACCGTGCTCGCGATCCGCATTTTCGGCCTGGACGCCAACGCCCCACCCATCATCACGTGCCCGGTGCGCGTGCAGCGGGTGTGCATGACCGATCGCCGGCCCGCATACCTCATCGGGACCTCGCTGGAGAACCCGCCACCGGAGTCCATCGCCCAGATCGACCGCGTATTGGCCGCCCTTTCCGGGGTCGAGCCGCTTTGTGTAACCCCGGGCGCATGACCCCGCTGGAGAGACCCGACCGTGCTTGATTCCCGGCACTTTGTCATCCGGACCCTGCTTGCAGACGGGGTGCTGCAGGAGGCGGATGTCCGACGCGCGACGGAGCACGCGGTGGCGGCGGGTGGCGACCTGTTTGACTCGTTGGTGAGCCTTAAGGTGGTGACATCGCGGCGGCTGGCGATTGCGAAGGCCAAGATCTGTGAATACCCATTCGTTGACCTGACGCACTACGAGATTGACATTCGCAATGCGCGGCTCATGCCTCGGGCGGTGGCTGAGAAGCTGAACGCCTTTCCGCTTTTCTGTCTCGAGGGCGCGGCGACGGTGGCGATGCATGACCCGCTGAACCTTCAGGCGATCGACCAGGTCCGGCAACTTCTGAAAACGGATGTGGACCCGGTGCTGGCGGACTCGGAGCAGTTGAAGGCGCTGATTTCGCGGGCGTACAGCCTGACGCGCTCGGACTCGGGCGAGCAGGCGAGCCGGAGCGAGGAAGGGCTGACGACGGGCGACGAACCGATCGTGGCGGCGGTGAACCAGATCGTGACGGGCGCGGTCGAAGCGGGGGCGAGCGACATTCACATCAACCCCGACGAGCACGACCTGCACCTGCGGTACCGGGTTGACGGCGTGCTGCAGTCTCAGCAGGGCCCGCAGCGCTCGGCGCACGCCAACATCGTCCAGCGGCTCAAGGTGCTGGCCAAGCTGGACATGACCCAGACGCGTCGCCCGCAGGACGGCAAGTTCCGATTCATGCACAAGGGCGAGGCGGTGGACATTCGCCTGAGCCTGGTACCGACGATCCACGGCGAAAACGTTGTGATGCGACTGCTCCGCGGGGCTTCGAAGATCGGCGCTGTCAGCAGCCTGGGGATGCCGGACCAGATGACGGGCTGGTACGAGGAGATGATCGCCAAGTCTCACGGGATGATCCTGGTGACGGGGCCCACGGGTTCGGGCAAGACGACGACGCTGTACACGGCCCTGGCGCACATCAACAGCCCGCAGCGCAACATCATGACGATCGAGGACCCGGTGGAGATCCGGCTGCCGCTGGTCCGCCAGATTCAGGCCAACGCCGAGATCGGGCTGACGTTTGCGGCGGCGCTGCGCTCGGTGCTCCGGCAGGACCCGGACGTGGTGCTGGTGGGGGAGATCCGCGACCAGGAGACGGCGAAAATCGCGGTGCAGGCGGCGCTCACGGGGCACCTGGTGTTCTCAACGCTGCACACGAATGACGCGGTGGGGGCGATCGCCCGCCTCAAGGACTTTGGCGTGCCGATGTTTGCGGTGAACAGCGCGCTGCTGTGCGTGATCGCGCAGCGGCTGGTGCGGAGGCTCTGCCCGTTGTGCGCGAAGGGCGAGACCGAAGCGAAGCTCGTCGGGGCGTTGCCGCGGGAGTATCAGTCGTTCGAGTTCAAGCAGGCGGTTGGCTGTGGGATGTGCCGCAACACGGGGTACAAGGGCCGCCTGGGAGCGTTTGAGATGCTGCGGCTGACCAACCGCGTGCAGCGGCTGATCGAGCGTGACGCCACGCAGTCGGAGATCGAGGATGCGGCGATTGCGGACGGGATGAAGTCGATCTGGCAGGATGGGCTGGAGAAGGCGAGCCGCGCGCTGACCAGCCTCGCCGAGGTGACCAAGCTTCGATCGGTCGTTGACGAGTCTGAGCCCGCGCTGGAAGCGGGCGCCACCACGAGGCTTGCCGCATGAGCACGCTGAACTACAAGTATGTCGCGCTGGACTCTGCCGGACAGCGGCGCAAAGGCACCATGCAGGGTGCGGGCGAGCAGGACGCCTATCGGAAGGTGGTCGCCGCCGGCCTGACCCCGGTCCGGCTCACGCTCGTCAACAACGCCGAGCCCATCTTCTCGTTCCAGAAGGTCAGTGGCAGCGACATCGTGGACCTGACACGGGAACTCAGCGTTCTGGTTGAGGCACGGATCCCGCTTGACCGTGGGCTGGCCTCGATCGCGGAGCACGACGGGAAAGCGGCGCTGACCACGATGATCCGTGACATTGCGGCGATGATCGAGTCGGGGCTGCCGATGACGCAGGCCCTGGAGCGGTACCGCGCGACGTTTGGCGAGGTGTACATCGAGACGGTCCGTGCCGCGGAGAAGTCGGGCAGCCTGGTCGCGGTGATGTCTCACCTGGCGGACCTGTTGGAGCGCCAGCAGGAGACGAGGCAACAGTTGAAGCGGGCGATGTCGTACCCGCTCATCGTCATGACGGTGGTGGCGCTGGCGGTTACGGTTATCGTCGTGTTCGTGGTCCCGAAGTTCGGGGCGATCTTCGCGGCGCACGAGGTGCAGATGCCGTTGATGACGCGGGTTATTCAGGCGATCGGCGACTCGGTCCGCGGGTACTGGTGGGCGTACGCCGTGGCGCTCCTGGCCGCTGGGTTGAGCCTCTTTTTTTCGTGGAAGTCTCCCGTGGGCAGGGTGGTCATGGAGCGCATCCTGGCGCGCACTCCGTACGTCGGCCGGGTGATCACAGCCGTCACGACGGGCCGATTCGCGCGGGTTGTATCGATCGGGCTCTCGTCGGGGCTGGATGTGATTGATTCGGTGGAGATCGGCGGGCGGGCCACCGGCCGCCCCGTGTTCGTCAGCGAGTGCAGGGATATGGCCGACGGGCTGCGGCGGGGCGAGCAACTCACGGAGGTGCTCAAGCCGACCCGGTATCTGCCGCCGTTTGCCAAGCGCATGATCAGCGCCGGCAAGGACTCGACGGAGTTGGCCAAGGCGTGCGAGATCGTTGCGCGTCACTACGACCGCGAGGCTACGCACCTGACGAAGAACGTGAACACGATCGTTGAGCCGCTGCTGACGGTTGCGATGGCCGGGATTGTGCTCATCGTCGCCCTGTCGGTGTTCCTCCCGATGTGGCAGATGGTTCGGCTGAACCACTGAGTTTGATTGCGGGTGGCAGCACCGGCGCAGGTGGCGAACGCCGGGCGGGTTATCCGACCGATGGTTCGCGGGGGTTCCCCCAGTCGGCGTTTCCGGTGCGAGCGGTACATCCGTTGTGCGAACGGGTGCCGGGCGGAGTTCCGCCGCCTCCGGGTTCACTTGCATGCGCCGCAACGCCGACTCCCCGGTCATGGCTCCATATGCGCTGACAGTCCGAGCCCCCCGCGGTCGCATCGCCCGGGCGTTCACGTTCATCGAAGTGATGGTGGTGGTGGTGGTTATCGGCATTCTTGCCGCCATCGTGGTCCCGCAGTTTGGCGGGGTCACCGAGGACGCCAAGGCCTCGGCCGCCCAGGGGGCGCTGGGTGGGGTGCGTTCGAGCATCGCCGGGTTCCGGGCCAAGGCCATCCTCTCGGCGTCTTCACCCTTCCCGACGCTTGCCCAACTGACAACGCTGGGAACCGTGCTTCAGTCTGAAGTGCCGACCAACCCCTTCAACTCGATGTCCAACATCCAGGCGGTGTCTGCCGCGCAGGCCGCAGCCAGAACGGTTGTCAACGAAACGACCGTGGGCTGGAACTACTACGTGGACAACTCCGCGACGCCGCCGTCGGCGATCTTCTACGCGAACAGCAGTTCGGCGACGACCGTTCCAAACGGGAGCGGGGGGTACAAGACCGCCAATCAACTCTAAGCGTGCCTCCCGCCCGAAGAACCAGCCGTGACACGACTTTCCCCTCTCCATTCCCACTCCTCGCGGTCGCGGTGCTGCCGCGCCTTCACGCTCGTTGAGCTTTCGATCGTCATCATCGTGATCGGGGTGCTTGCGGTGGCGGTGATCCCGGCGATCAGTTCGATGGATGAGGCCAAGAAGTCCGCGGCGGCCGAGGAAGTGGAGCGACGCCTGGTGCTGGCCCGCGGGGAGGCCATCGCGCAGGGCCGACCGATCGGGCTGTATGTGAATCCAACGGCGGACACGGTCCAGATGTTCACGATCCGCAATCCCGGGGATGCCCCAACGCCGACCATCATGGGCGACGGTACCGCCGATTCGTTGCTGAGCATTCCGGCGCAGTACCCGGGCGCGCAGGTCACTTCGCTCTCGGCCGGGGACGGCTCCACCACGGCCCAGGTGCTGTGGTTCGGGTACGACGGCACACCGCAGATTCGCAGCGCGGGCGGGACGCTGGCGGGGTCCGCGACGGCGGATGCGGTCATCAACTTTCAGGGCGGGGCTTCCATCACGATCCGGAGACACTCCGGGGCGGTGCAACGATGATCCGGCATGCTCAGCGGGGCGGGCGCGGGGGCTTCACGCTGCTGGAGGCCGTCATCGTGGTCGTGGTCCTTGCGATCTCCGTGCCGCCGACGATCGCCTGGCTGAACGATGCCTCCTCGCGCCGGGCGGATGCGATCAATACCACGCGTGCGACCACGCTGGCCACGGGGGTGATGGAGCACATCCTGGCCGACGTCGCGAGCACCACACCGGGGTTGGGCTTCGCGGCGCTGGCAGACTCCGCCGCCTACATAGACACCCCGGCCACGGGCCTGCGCGCCCGCATCGTCCCGATGAGCGGACTCTACGAGGCCCAGGGCATGACCTACGAGGTCACCATCGGCGCGCTGGTTGACAAGGCCGGCGTCACCAGCGGCAATGTGGCCGAGGACATCTTCCGCCGCGTGACCGTGCAGGTGACGTTCAGCTCGTTCTCCGGGGGCGCTCTCAGCCTCGACGTTACCGCCATGGTGAGCTCGCTATGACCAGTGGAGTGAAGTCGAGGGGAGCGTTTACGCTGGTGGAGATTCTCGCCAGCATCGTGGTCATTTCCGTGGTTGCCGCGGTGGTGCTGCCTGTCATTACCGGCGCGACGGACACATACTCCAACGCCGCAACGACCCGGCGCGCCGCGGAGCGCGGGTCCTACGCGATGGAGCGGACGATCCGCCTGCTTCGTGATACCCCGGAGGGCGTCACGACGGACACGGTAGGGATCTCCACGGCCGCGGCGGATTCCATTCTGTTCACGGACGGTCGCGGCCTGAGCCTGAGCGGGACCACGCTGAGCCTCCGCGACACCGACGGCACGACCGCAGCGCTGTGCGAGGACGTGACGACATTCACGATCACCTACTTTGGCGAGGACGGCGTGACCAGCACGATCGCGACGCCGAACACAACCCAGCGTTACAACATCACGATCGTTTCCGGCGGCTTTGAACTTCGGTCATCGACGCTTGCCCGCGTCCGGGCCATGGGGGTATGACGATGCGCGGGAATCAGGCGACCAGGGTGTGGCGTAGCGGCAAGCGGCCTTGCCGGCGCGGGGCGGGAATCGCGGCCGTGGTGATGATGCTCGCGATGCTCAACATCGCGGTGATCGGGAGCATCAGCGCATCAGCGCAGGAGGCCGACCTGGGCGCCATGCGGGCCGAGACAACCCGTGCGTTCTATGCCGCGGAGAGCGGGGCTGTCGTGGTTCTTAAGCTGACCAACGAAGGGCTGGGTCTCCCCGCGGTCGGTGAAACGCTCACGTTGGGTTCGGCGACCGCGCAATATGTCTCCCTCCCCCCCTCCGGGACCCCCGGGAATGCGGTTATCCAGGGGCGCAGCGGCGACGGGGCCCGGCGCGTCCGAGTAACTCTTGCAGCGCCTTGAGCCGTCCGGGGCCAAAGTCCGGGGCCCAACCCGCCGATACCCACAGCAGGGCACGCTCCAACTCCGTTCCGACCGCTGCCAGAGGGATGATCATTGTTGCGCCGCGACTTGGTAATCATTGGGTTATCGCCTTCGTGGCTGCGGGTCGCGGTCCAAAGCGGGCGGCGTATCGGCAAGGTCGAGGCGATTTCACTGGACCCTACGGCCTGGGATGACACCTGGGCAAAGTCGCTTCGCCCCCTCGACCAGAACCTCAAGGATGCTCTTACACGCCTTGGTGTCTCGCCCGGCGCATGGGCCGATATTGTGTATCAGAGCCCACAGTCTGCCGCAGAAGTATTCAGTTTTCCGACCAGCGGAAAGGGGGCGCTCGCCGCGGCAGAACTTTCGCTCCGCGAGAGCCTGCCCATCACGGGCGTCGCGTGGAGTTCCCGGCTGAAGCAGGTACACCTCGACCAGCAACCAGAGTCGGGTGGGTCGCCGGCCAGGGCTCACGTGTTGTGCATTGCCGAGACTGAATCCAACGCGGACTCGCTGGATGGCTGGGTCCGGCGGGCGGGGCTCAACACCAACGGCATTCTGCCGGCGAAAGCGGGGAAGCTGGGGCTGGCGGTCAAGGCCGCGGCGGCCCTTCCAAAGACGGGGACGCACGCCATCATCTGGATGGGCGAGCATGCCACGGTCTTCGCGGGAACGAGTGAGGGTCGATTGGCCTTTGTCCGCTCTGTGGACTTTGGGTACTGGCTTCTATGCGACGCGATCATCCGGGCTTCGGCCAGCCTGAGCCCTGCCTCTCGGCCGCACCGGTCAAACGCGCGGCGGATTCTCTTCGAGTCGGGCATCCCGGCGCGCGGGTCATTGATCGATATCGCGTCGGGCCTTCGCGCGGAGACCGCGCTGCCGCTGATGCAATCGGTCCTTCAGCGGTATGCCGTCGAGACGAAGCAGACCCTGCGTTTCAGCCTCAGCGAGAGCGAGTACCCCCGGGTGTCGTTGCTGCTTGCCGGGCCGGGTTCACAGATCCCGAATCTCGCCGCGATGTTGGGGAACCTGTTCGATGTTTCCGTCGAGGTGCTGGAAGAAGAGAAAAGCGGCGGCGTCAAGCCGGTTGACCGCGACGGCGAGGTCATCCTGGCCTTGCGCGCCGGGTGCCAGCACCTCACAATGGTTCCCCCGTGCGAGGTCGGCCGGCGGTACGGTAAGAAGCTTGATTCGGCGCTGCGCGTTGGCGGCATTGCCGCGGTGCTCGCGCTGTGTTCGCTGGGCGCGTGGACCTTTGGCGAGAGCAAGGCCCTGGACCGCAGGTTCGAGGAGCTCGCGGTACTCACGGATTCCCGGGCCAACCACGAAGTGCAGAGGGAACGGGCGGTACGCCTGGCGGGAGACGTTTCGTCCGCGACCCAGACCATCACGCAGACGCTCGGGGATCGACCGCGGTGGGACGCAGTGCTTGGCGCGCTCTCACGGTTGAATGGCGACGCCATCGAACTTTCGGAGGTCTCCGGGAGTTACCCGAGCGACGCGAAGAACGCTCCGGTGCTGGCGGTTCGCGGCACTGCCTGGCCGACGGTCCGGGCGGGCGGTGCGGGCGGCGACACGCTGAGCGACTTCCTCGACCGGCTTGCCAAGAGCCCACTGGTGGCATCGGCGAAGGTTGTCTCAACCCGATCGTCGGTGGTGCGGGGCGTGGAGATCAAGAGTTTTATCGTGGCGATTCAACTCAGGGTTCTTCCCCCCAGCACCACGGCGAAGGGGAATGAGGAGTTGACCGGGATGTACCCCGGGAACGCCAGCACCACGACGATGGTGACGGAGGAGGGGCCGTGAAACTCCCGTTGCTTTCCAGCCCGCGTTCCCCGTCGGAGCAACGCCTCGTCCGGGCGGGTGTCTGCGCAGCAGTGATTTGCGCTGCGTGGTACGCCACCGTGCGGCCCATGGAGCAGGGACTCATGAAACGCGGGGCGCTGCTCAGCAAGGCGATGGGCGAGTTGGAGGCGTCTGTCCACACCACGGCCGCGGAACCACCGCTGGACGACGCGATGGCGCAGCTGATCGCACAGGCGACGGCGCTCAACCAGTGGACGGCCAAGTCGGGCGATGCGGGGCGGTTGTACGAAGCGTTCCGCGCCCTTGCGGCGGAGCATTCCATACGGATCGAACGCATCGAACCATCGGGTTCACGCACCATTCAGCGCGCCGCGGCCGCGCCGGGTTTGCCGGCGCCAAGCCCTGGCGAGGTCTTTGGCTATACGCTGGAAGTGGTGGGGGCTTACGAGGATATCGCTCTGTTCCTGTACTCGTGCGAAGCGCGGTTGGGAGCGAGTAAGATCATCTCCTTCCGGATCGCGCCGGCCTTCACTCCCGGGACCACTCCGCTGGGTACTTCTCCCGAAGGGCCTTCTCAGCTGAGCGCGACGATTGAAACGTCGCACCTCAGGGTGACGACGAGCAAGTTGATGCAGGATGCAAGCCAACATCCCGCCGGAACCGCTCCATGAACAGCCGCCAAGCCGCACACTCCGGACTGACCCTCGCGTTGGTTACGACCCTGCCAACGCTCGCCTTGTTTGGGGCGCGGTTTGTGCTCCCGAGCCCGGGCCCCGCCGATGCCGAAGCGGCCGCGCTGGACCTCTCCGTGAGCCTTACGATGCCTGTCTCGACCCCACTCACGCCCGAACAGGCCGAGCTCGTCCGGGTCTTCGGCGATCAGTCGTCACTCCCCTTTGGCCCGTGCCCGGTCGTGGTTCGGGCTGCGCCTACCGAGCCGGTCCCCGGGGCTCGCATCAAGGAACCGGACCTCAAGGTGAGGGCGGCCAAGCCAAGGCTTGCGCTGACCTCGATCATGATCGCGGGTGGTGAACTGACCGCCGTCATCAACGGGAAGCTCCGCAAGGCGGGTGAAGAGGTCGCGCCCGACTGGACGATCACGCACATCGACGGGGATGCGGGGACGGTGCTCGTCTCGGGCAAGGATGGCGAGACGCTCACGCTTGAACTGCGATTGAAGCTCTCCAAGTAACAACTGCGGGCGCTGCCCAGTTCGGGCGGTGAGGTTGACCGATCGGACCTCGGTCCCGCCGGGGCGGCGCATCATGCGCGTCTGGCCGCGCCGTGGGACGTTGGGCGCGCGCTTGGTCGATGGTCTATCGGGTGAACGTGCGGGACGAGTGACGGGTGCCGCGAAGTTGGCATAACGTCGGAGCCAGCAGTAGGTTAGCGACCGTTGCAGGGTGTGCGCCCGCGATGGAATCGGTGATGGTGAGGACTGGTCCGGCACGAGGGGGATCGGCGGACAGCATGCTGGGGCAAGCGGCGCGGCGGCGAACCGGGTACATTCAGCGCCCATCCGACACGCCACTTTCGGCGGCCGGGTTCTGGAGATACCGCATGAGTGAAGTGAGTCGAAGGAGTGCGGTCATTACGCTTGCGGCTGGGGCCGTGGGGGTAACGGCCGCGGGTATGACTGCTTCGGGCGCGCCCGGCGTGCCGAGGGCGGGACAGGCGTTGCCGCCTGTGCCAGCCTGGGATCTGGCGGCGGTGGCGGAAGCCGCGCGTCGGTTTGGGCCGGAGGTAGAACGGCGCCCGGGGATGCGGGTGGGGGAGGCGATGGTGCTGCACTGCCGATCCTGGGATGGGCACGTGTATCTCTACATGGACCAGAGTGTGCGCGGGTTTGTGGCGGTGAACGGGCCGGCGTTTGCGATCGCGGCGGCGTGCCAGGCGGCGGGGCGGCCCGTCGCGGTCAAGCACTGGGGCCACGATGCGGCCTGGGGCGGCGGGGTGGGCCGGTTCGAGGGGGCGCTGCTGGCGATGGACGCTCGCGACCTTCCGGAAGAACCATTGCTGGCGTGAAGCGAGGAGTCGGGTAAGGTGCGACAGAGCCATCGCCCGCGGGGCATGGCCTGCGCGGGATCAAACACAGTCGTGAATAGAACACACTTTCAAGGGATACATCATGGCGAATGACGCATTTATGGACTTTGGCGGCAAGATCAAGGGCTCGGTGAAGGCGAAGGACCACGGGGGAAAGGTCCGCGTGTACGGGGTCGATCACAGGATGGAGGCGTTGCCTGACTCGGCCACGGGTTTTCCGGGTAAAACGGTCATGCCCGGGGCGATGGTGGTGACGAAGAGCGTTGACCTGGCGTCGGCGCCTCTGCAGCAGGCGCTGAATGAAAACACCGTGTTCGGCACGGTGAAGCTTGAGATGCGGCGGATGCCGCCGACCGGCGGCCAGGAAGAGAACCACTACACGTTCGTGATGACGGATGTGCAGGTCAAGTCCATCCGGTTCCTGATGCGGTTCAACAAGCCGGCGGATGACATGTTGCTCCCGGAGGTGGAAGAGGTGGCGCTGTCGTACAAGGCCATGTCGTTCGTGTACAAGAGCGAGGACGGCACGAATAACGCCGGGCCGTACCTGCGGGACAAGTTTGACGATCACGAAGATGCGCTCAAGGCCGCGATTGAGAACGGTCTGAAGGGCGCGGCCAAGGACCTGGGGACAAGCCTGGGCGCCGGGCTGAAGGAAGCGCTCCATCCCACGCCTCCTGCTGATGGTCAGCCCGCGGGCGGTTGATATCGGCGGCGCGGTCGTGGCGCCGCGTGGGTACCTACGTGGGAAGCAAAGCCCCCGCCCTCTCGGCGGGGGTTTTTTCCTTCTGTAGCGCCGAAACGCTCAGCGAGCCGCGCCCAGACTGGCGACCCGCCTGCGATCAGCAGGAACCTCCGCCCAGCACTCGGAAGAACGCCTCGATGTCCAGGTCGGTTCCGCTGTCACCATCGCCGTCGAAGTCGGCGGAACCGCAGGTGCCGCAGCAACTGCCGCCCAGGCACGCGAAGAAGGCTTCAATATCGGCGTCGGTGCCGGTGTCGCCGTCACCGTCGAAGTCGGGCGAGCCGCACGGCGAGCCGACCGTGAGGGATGCGGCAGCGCTGGTGACAGTGCGGCAGCGGTTCGTGACCAGGCACTCGTAGTCGCCGCCATCCGCGCCCGTGATGGACGTGATGTTGAGCGATGCGGTCGTGCTGCCGCCGACAAAGCCGTGCCCGATCGAGAAGCCGTCGGACAAGACCACCCCATCGCGTCGCCACTGATAGGTGTGAGCGCCCGGACCTGTCGTGACCACATCGAAGGAGATATCGTCCCCGGGCGCGGCGGCGGCGTCATCGGGCTGGTCGGCGAAGACCGGCTTGCACTGATCGTTGATGTCGGCGAGGAAGATTCCGGTCCCGGTACCGTAATCGGCGCGAACCATCAGCCGGCCATCGTCATTGAAACCCGTGGAAGTACCGTCCTGGATGCCACGCCCGGTGATGGCGCGAAGGAATGTGAATGTCTTCACGTCGCCCTCGGCGACCTCGACGGCCATGCCGTTGCGTGCAACCAGATGCATGACGCCGTAGGGGTCGGTTGCCCAGATTCCGCTTCCCAAGCCGCCGCTGAGCGTGGCGAGGAATGCCACCTGGCCCTTGTTGTTGATCACCGGCGAGGCGGCATCGAAGCCGGTCCACACCGTTCCCGCGGGCGTACCCAGGGCGGCGTCGCCCTCGCGGGCGACGAGCACGAGCGCGCCGATGTCGTTGTGAGCCCAGATGCCGGTGTCGGACGCTGCGGTCACGGCGGGCCCGGCAACCTGGGCACGAAAGGCCACCTGATTGGCGTTGTTCATCCTGGGAGCGCCGAAGCCCCCGGTCACGCTCAGGTTGGAGAAGGTGTTTCCGGTGAAGAGGCCCGGGGCGCCGTTGCCTTCGCGAGCAACCTCGTCAAGCACTCCGAGGATGTAGCACCGGTAGACGGCGACGTCATTCCCGGCGCTGATGCCGGAACCCGCGAGCGTGCCGCGGAACGCCATCGCCCCCACATCGGTCAGCACGGGCTCTTCGGAGGCGAGGAACCAGGTTCCGCTGGGAAGGTCGGGGCGTGTCATGCCCTCGCGCACCACCACGTGCAGGCTGCCGGGTGTTCCGCCCCACATGCAGAAGTTGTTGGCCCCGCCCACCCCGGGTCCGACAATCGTGCCGCGGAAAGCGACCTGGCCCGCCGAGTTGATGAGCGCGCTGGGTGCGGTGGAGGACGTGACGAACGTGCTGTAGTTGACATTGGCTGGCAGGTCGTCCGCGTGCGCTGCCTGCTTGGCGATGACGGTGATGCTGCCGACCGCGCCGAACCACATGCCGGTATTGTCCACTGGTTCGTTGGTATTCCCGTTGAAGACCAACTGGCCGATGCCGTTCACCGCCGGCGCACCCAGGCTTGCGAACGTAGAACCAGTTCCGGGGGCCCACGACCCGGTACGACCTGCGAGCAGCAGCGACCCCGGCGTGCCGGTCCACACCCCCTCGTCATTAATGCCCGGCGAAACGCCCGGCCCGCTGACGGCGGCGCGGAATGCCTGCACTCCGCTGCCGCCCATCTGCGGAACCGTGAGGAACGAGCTGAAGACGACCCCGGCCGGGGTTTCGGGCGCTGCGTCTCCCTCTCTCGCCACAAGCCCTAAGCCCCCAGGAGACCCGCCGTAGATGCCTGCATCGTTTGAAGTGGTCACGCCCGACCCGGTCAATCTGGCGAAAAGGCCGCAGTCGAGGCCGTTGTTCACCGATGGACCGCCCAGTCCGAGATCGGTGGCGGAAAACGACACTCCCGCGGCGGCCCCCGGCACCGAGTTACCCGACATGGCGACGACCGACCACTTGATCTGGCCGTGAGCCGGGATGGCGAGTGCGACCGCCGCGAGCCCCGCCGCGGCGACAAGGGTTCTGGGCTGACATGACCGAGGGGATCGGAAGGTTTGATTGAGCATGGCTGAAACTCCGCTTGTCCTTGGGGCCCGAGGTTCGGGGCCAAGGCCCATCACAAGGTGATCGGGTGGCGGGCTGGTTTCTTACACGGCTGGGGACGGAAAACTCGATGGTGGTGGCGTGCCCTAGTGTTTCGGTTAGAGGACCTCGTTCGCCAGATTCCGGCTGAAGGGGTGTTAGGGTGTACGACCCATTCGGTGATTCCCGGGGTCCTTGCGACACTCGGGCCCAGGCTTGGACCCTCCTTCTGGGAGGGGGACCGACTTTCCCATGGACGCAACCCGAACCACACTGCTCGCCCGCCTGAAGGACCGCGCCGACGAGGGGGCGTGGCGGACGTTTGATACGCTGTACCGGGCCATGCTGGTGGGGTACGCACGCTCACGGGGGCTTGCACAGGCGGATGCGGAGGATGTGGGCCAGCAGTGCTCCCAAGTTGTGCTGGAGCGGATCGGCGACTACCAGCACCTGGGGAGTTTCAAGAGTTGGCTGCGGTCGATCGCCGAACACAAGATCGCGGACCAGTTCCGCAGGCGCCGTGGTGAGGTGCAGGCAGATACCGCCATCCTGCGTGAGCACGAGGACCGCTCGGGCCCGGGGGCGGAGGAGTGGGAACGACACTGGTCCAGCGCCCACTTGAGATACTGTGCCGAGTTGGTGCGGCACGATGTCGCGGAAACGACGTACGCCGCGTTCGTCGGCTATGCCATTGAGGGGCGCGCCCCCGCCGATGTCGCCGCATCGCTCAAGATGACGCCGAACCAGGTGTACGTGGCCAAACACAGGGTGATCGAGCGCATCCGCGCAGTCATGCTTGAGTTGACGGGCGAGGACCTGACGGGGTCTCCGGCATGATTGGCTGCCCGCCCATCGAGGAGTGGGAGGCTCTCGCCGCGGGGAGGCTGGAGGGGGTCGCGGGCGCGGCGCTGCGGGACCATGCGGGGGCGTGCGCGACCTGCAGCGCGTTGCTCGCGGAAGTCAATCGCAATGAGCGGGTTGTCGGGCCCCTGCGGGCGGCGCTGGCGGGGCGATTCGAGAGCGGCACTTCGCACGTGGGTCGGAGGGTCGGCAAGTATGTCATCACCGGGGTCCTGGGCGCGGGCGGGATGGCGACTGTCTACGAGGCTGAGCAGGAACACCCGCGCCGGTTGGTGGCGCTCAAGGTGATGGGTCGCGGGCTCGCTTCGCCATCGCTCCTGAGCCGGTTCCGGCAGGAGGCGGAACTGCTGGGAAGGCTGCACCACCCCGGCATCGCCCAGGTGTACGAGGCGGGCGTGGCCGATGATGGCGGCGGCGGACCGTGCCCCTACTTTGCGATGGAGATTGTCCGCGGCGAGGCGTTGACCCAGTTCGCTGTCGGGCACGCGCTGGGTACCCGCGACCGGCTGGCGCTGCTCGCCAAGGTCTGCGATGCGGTCCAGCATGCGCACGAGCAGGGGGTGATCCACCGCGACCTCAAGCCGTCGAACATTCTGGTGGATGCGGAGGGCCGGCCCAAGGTGCTGGACTTCGGCATTGCCCGCGCGACGGACTGCGATGTGCGCACAACCACGATCCGCACGGATGTGGGCCAGATTGTGGGCACGGTCGCGTACATGAGCCCCGAGCAGGCCGCGGGTGAGCCGGGGGCCATTGGTGCGCGCAGCGACGTGTACGCCCTGGGCGTGATCGGCTACGAGTTGCTCACAGGGCGATTGCCGCACGATTCGCGCGGGCGGCCCCTGCACGAGGCGGTGCGGGTGATCCGGGAGCAGGAACCAACCGCGATCAGCGTCATCGACCGCAGGCTGAGCGGCGACGTGAGCACCATCATCGCCACCGCGCTGGAGAAGGACCCATCGCGGCGGTACCAGAGTGCCGCGGCCCTTGGGGACGAGATCCGCAGGTTCCTCGCCGACCAGCCGATCTTGGCGCGCCCCGCGAGCACGGCGTACCAACTTCGGAAGTTTGCCAGCCGGAATCGTGTGCTGGTGGGGGGCGTCGCGGCGGTATTCGTGGTCCTCGTCCTGGGCCTGGCCGGGACCGGGTATGGCCTGTGGCGGGCGAGGCGCGAGGCGGCGTTTGCACGCGTGGCGCAGCGGGAAGCGGAGCGTGGGCACATCGAGGCCGACCGCCGACGGGCGGCCGCGGAGACAGTCACGGCGCTGTTGGAACGCATGCTGGGCTCCGCAAACCCGCACGAGGTGAAGGGCCTTGGCTACACGGTCCGGCAGTTGCTGGACGACTTCGCCCGCGACCTTGGAGCGGGGCTGGAGGACCAGCCGGAAGTCGAGGGCGCCCTGCGCGCGACCGTTGGTAATGCGTATCGGCTTCTGGGTGAGTTCAAGGCGGCGGAAACGCACCTGAACACGGCGTTGGCACTGCGCCGCAGGGCGTTTGGCGCGGAGGACGCGGCTGTGGCGATCAGCATGGCTGATCGCGGGTGGCTGCTGCACGACCAGGCGGACTATGGGGCCAGCGTGGAGGCATTCAAAGAGGCCGCGGCGATGCAGCGACGCCTCCCCGGCGCCGGGCGAGCGGACCTGGCCACAAGCCTTCTGGGGCTCTCCGATTCCCTTCGCCACCAGGGGGCGTTTGCGGATGCCCGGGCACCTGGGGACGAGTCGTTGTCGTTACGGAGCGCGGCGTTGGGCGAAGAGGACCCCGATGTCGGCGAGTGCCTGATGAACCTCTCCAAGCTCACGCGCGACATGGGCCAGTACGACGCGGCCGAGGAGTACCTCGAGCGGGCGGTGGGGCTCTGGCACCGTGCCTATGGCGAAGAACACCCGCGTCTGGTGGATGCGCTCAACGAGCGCGCGTGGCTGCGGTACCTGCGCCGTGACTATGCGGGCGCGCGGGACGAGGCTCGGCACTCCGTTGAGATTGGCAGGCGGCTGCTGGGCGTGGCACACCCGGACGTGGCCAACGGGCTGTACCAGCAGGCGATGGCCATCCTGAATACCGACCCTACGGCGGGCGAGTCCCTCATGCGCGAGGCGCTGTCGATCTACCGGGCGGCGCACGGCAACGAGCACCCATCGGTGTGCACCGCGATCGACACGCTGGCCCGGTTCGTCCGGCTGCGCGGCGGGCTTGACGAGGCCGAGGCGCTCGCCAGGGAGGCGCTCTCGCTGCGCCGGGCGGTGGTGGGGGAGGTGAGCGGTGAGGTGGCCATCAGCCTGAGCACGCTCGCGTCGATCCTGAAGAGCAAGGGGGACCATGAGGGGGCGGAGGCGTCTTGGCGGGAGGCCGTCTCCGTAGGGACAGCAGCGCACCGGCACGACCACCGCGACGTGGCGACGTTTCATTACAACCTCGCCAGGCTCTTCCTCGACCAAGGCAAGGATAATGAGGCGCAGGCCGAGTTGAACGAAGCGTTCCGCATCAATGTCGCCGTGCTCGGGCCTGATCACGCCGATACGGTTTTCATCGAAAGCCAACTGGCGAAGGTCTATCTGATACGCGGCGACTTCGCGGACGCCGAACCCGTGCTCGTCCGCGCGATCGTGTTGGCCCGGGCCTCACCGGTGAACTGGCGGCTGGGCGCTTACCTGGTGGACCTGGGGCGGTGCCGACAGGGGCAGGGGCGGTTTGAGGAAGCCGAGGCGGCGATGAAGGAGGGCGTGGAAGTTCTTCTCGCAACCCTGAACCCCTCAAACCCGGAGGTGAGCGCGGGGCAGCGCGAACTGGCGGCGCTCTATGACGCCTGGGGCAGGTCCGTCGAGGCGGAGCGGGTGCGGGCGAACATCAGCGATGGAGCGGCGATGAAGTAGGAACTTTGGAACCAAAGATCCCCTGGGTCCCCGTGCGGAGGGGGTATGGGCCCGGTGCCGGGGGGGCCAAAATCCCCGCAGTTCACTCGGGGCTCGGCACCGGGCCGGGCTGGGTGGCTTCGCGGTCTGGCACCAACTCAACGGAGATGCTGCCATCGTCGGCGTTGAGGCTGACTTCGTTGGCGCCCCGGTTGATGGTGCCGGTCCAGCGCTTGCTGTTCGCACGGACCGAATCGACGCGCGTGTCCGCGGCACTGATACCTATGCGGCCGCGGGGGGCGTTGGCGATGAATGATCCCGCCGACTTGCTGGACATTCGCAGTTCCACATCACCGCTTGTGGCGTGCAACAGCACCGGTTCGGTGATCGCTGCGGAGGTCTTGATGGAGATGGCGGTGCCGCGCCCATCGGGCAGGGAGGTTTCGACGTCGATGGCTCCGGCGACACTCTCCATGGAGACTTGTCCCAGCGTGGTGCGGACGCGAACCCCGGCGCACGCGGGGAGGCGGATCGTCAGTTCGACCGGCTTGGCGGCCTCTTCGGACGGGCTCGCGGAGAGCACGCGGAGGATGAGGCGGTTGTTCTCGGAGGTGAGCGCTGCCGCGACCCAGTCCGGGGAATCTTGGGACCCGGCGACCTTGGCGTTCACGAGGGGGGTCGTATACAGCGACGAAACGATCACTTTCACCGAGCCGGCGCGGTTCTGAACGTCGAGGGCGACCGGGCCGGGGTTTTGTTCTGCTGCCAACCCATCGATCACAACCGGGCCGGAGGGTTCGAGGAATGGGTTCACGACCCCGACTTGGCGGCAGGCCGGGACAAGCACGGCAATCGCAGCGACGGCGACCAGCGGCAAGGCGTGTCGGAGCGACCGGGAGATGGGCTTCAGCATTCAATGGACCCCTGAAAAGGACGGGGAGGGGTGAAAAAAGGACGTTTGATGCAACCGAACGGCAACCTGGACCCTAGCATAGCCAAGCGACGGTTGCCCTCCCCGGATGAACAGCTCAAAGTCCTGGTGGGGTAGTCCGGCGGACGTGGGACAGTATTCGGCGCGGCCCGAGGGGTTGTATTTCTATTTGATCGTTGATTCGGTCCCTCGTGGTTTCGCCGCCACAAAGCTCAGAGACGCTGCCCAGGGAAGGCTGAGCCCCGGGAGGCGCACGACCGATCAGCCGGTGGCGTGAAGGTTCGTTGGCGCGGTGCAGAGAACTCGGGCAGTCACGCGGGGGTCTTGATGTACCCCGCTTTCGGCATAGACCCCGGGGAATCGTTCACGCCTGGTGAAGTTGGTTTGTTTCTGAGCCTTGCGGTTGGTTGCTGTCCAGCGCCGTTTGTCAAAGCACCCGGGGGTGGTGCGGCATGGGCTGGAGGCGGATTACCGTGGGCATCACACTCGTACTTGCGGAAGTAAGCACACCCGTATTGCTCGGGGTCGGCGCCGGGTGCATCGTTGTCGGCGCGGCCGTCGGAATCCTCATCGCGCGCGTGTTCGGCAAGCGGTCGTTGGAGCGCGCGGTGTCGGAGGCTCGCCTGACGGTCGAGCGGGCGGAGGCGGACGCCAAGACGGCTGCGGACAAGATCCGTCTGGATACCGAGAAGGCTCTGCTGGAGCGCAAGAGCCGCGCCGAGGAAGAACTGGAAAAGGGGCGTGCGGAACTCCGGGAAACGGAGCGGCGGCTCTCGAAGCGCGAGGACCTGTTTGACCGCAAGGAAGAGGCGATGACGCTCAAGGAGCAGAACCTCTCGCGGACGGCGGAATCTTTGCGCGGACGGGACGACCAGGTCAAGCGGAAGGAAGAGGATGTTGAGCGGGTGCTGGTCGAGCAGAAGGATGCGCTGCAGCGGGTGAGCGGGATGAGCGTTTCACAAGCCAAGGACCTGCTGCTGGTCAAGGTCGAGGATGAGTGCCGGCACGATGTGGCGAAGATGACGCGCAAGGTGGTGGAAGAAGCGGAGACGGAGGCAAAGGAGAAGGCCCGGGAGATCACCCTCATGGCCATCCAGCGGTACGCCTCGGAGCACACCTCGGAATCCACGGTGCGGTCGGTGGCGATTCCATCGGACGACATGAAGGGGCGGATCATCGGGCGCGAGGGGCGCAATATCCGGGCGATCGAGCGGGTGACGGGGGTAGACATCATCGTGGACGACACCCCCGGGGTGATCGTGGTGTCGTGCTTCGACAAGGTGCGGCAGGCGATCGCGGTGGAGTCGCTGGAGCGGCTGATCGCGGATGGGCGCATGCACCCCTCGCGGATCGAAGAGGTGGTGGAGAAGGTTCGCGGCGAGATCAACGAACGGATCATGAAGCAGGGCAAGGAGGCGGTGCTGGAGGTCAACCTGCGGGGCGTGCACCCCAAGGTGGTCGAGGCCATGGGCAAGCTGCACTTCCGCACGAGTTATGGGCAGAACGTGCTGCGGCACTCGGTGGAGGTGGCGTTCCTGTGCCAGATCATCGCCGAGCAACTGGGGCTGGATGGGCAGATCGCGCGCCGGTGCGGGTTCCTGCACGACATCGGCAAGGCGATGGACCACGAGATGGAGGGCGGGCACCCCAAGATCGGCATGGACTTTGCGCGCCAGTTTGGCGAGAAGGACCCGGTGCTGAACGCCATCGGCGGGCACCACGCGGACATTCCCTCGACCAGTTTCTACACCCCAATCGTGATGGCGGCGGATGCGGTGAGCAGTGCACGGCCCGGGGCACGGCGCGAGTCGATGGAGAAGTACATCCAGCGCCTCAATGAACTGCAGGACATCGCGATGGGGTACAAGGGGGTGACGGAGGCGTACGCCATCCAGGCCGGGCGCGAGGTGCGGGTCATGGTTGACGCGGCCCGCGTGGATGATGATGAGGCGTTCCTGATCGCCCACCAGATCGCCAAGCGCGTCAGCGAGGAACTGACATTCCCCGGGGAGATCCGGGTAACGGTGCTGCGCGAAACGCGGGCGATTGAGTACGCGCGGTAGCCGGGGCACGCTTGGGGCGGTGGGCTGCCACCCCGGCACTTGCTGTGGATGGGGCGGATCGGGAAGTTTGTTTCCGAAGTCGGTTGCTAGGGAGCGGTTCGTGGGGCATGCTGTCCCTGGGGAAGCCCAAGGGGCCGCGGCATGCAGCGGTGTGAAGTCGCCATAGTTCTCGGACTCGCCTTGGGCGGTTTGGCCATTCCCGCGTTCGGTCAGCCCGATCCATCCGGCATTGACTTCGTGACGATTGGCGCGCCGGGGAACGCCCCGAACCTGAGCGCCAACCCCAACGACTTTGTCCACAACCGCGGCGGCGTGGGCTACGAGTACCGGATCGGGCGCATGGAAGTCACCACGGCGCAGTTTGTGGAGTTCTTCAACGCCGCGTTTGACCGGCCGGAAGATGACCAGTTGCCTCACCTGATCCCGCCCGACTTCTGGGGGGCGGTTGGTACCACACCCAACACATCCGGCGCACAGCGGTGGGCGGTGCCGGTTGGCAACGAGTTGATGCCGGTGGGGAACATCTCCTGGCGCATGGCGGCCATGTACACCAACTGGCTGCACAACGACAAGAGCGCGGACCGCAGCGCGTTCCTGAGCGGGGCGTACGACGTTTCCACATTTGGCTTTAGCGGCAACGTCTTCACCGACCAGATGGCCCACTCTCCCGGCGCGCGCTACTGGATTCCAACGTGGGATGAATGGCTCAAAGCCAGCCACTTTGATCCCAACCGCAACGGCACCGGCGGGTGGTGGCAGTACAGCAACGGGAGCGACACCCCGTATGTGTACGGCCCGCCTGGAGTGCTGGTGAACGGAATGCCGACGCAGGCCAACGCGGGGTGGGATGATCGCGACTTTCCGGGGTTCAACCCATTTGGGGTGCCACTGGGCAGTTACGCGAGCATCAGCCAAAGCCCGTGGGGGCTTTATGACGTGGCGGGCGGGAGTACGGAGTGGACGGAGAGCATACGGACGCTAAATGATGGACGACGCTACCGCATATTTGACGGGTCTTATCGATCGGAGGACGCATTTAGCGCGTTCCTCGATGATGATACAAGTTCAGCAGGAGCAGAGTTCCCCCACGTCTCTAGCTTTGAGTTCGGTTTGCGTGTTGCAACTGTAATCCCTTCCCCTGCGTCAGGCGCTGTGGGGGTGGGTGCGTTCATCCTCTTGAGCGCTCGACGCCGCCGGGTGTCCGCCCCGACGGGGCGGGAGTACCACACCTTTACGGCGTCTCCTGCGAATACGCGTGCAACTGAAGTGCGGGCGCTTGTTCCGCCCCGGCTGGGGCGGGCACCCGCGCCATCCTGGGTTGGCTACCACCCCTTCATCGGCACCGTCAGCCGGTGCTCATCCGCGCAGTCCTTTGCCTCCTGATACCCCGCATCCGCGTGCCTGAACACGCCCATCGCCGGGTCGTTGGTGAGCACCCGCGCCAGCCGCTTGGCCGCTTCGGGCGTTCCATCCGCGACGATCACCTGCCCCGCGTGCTGGCTGAAACCGATTCCTACCCCGCCTCCGTGGTGGAAACTGACCCAACTCGCCCCGCTGGCGATGTTGACCATGGCGTTCAGGATCGCCCAGTCGCTGATGGCGTCCGAACCATCCTTCATCGCTTCGGTCTCGCGGTTGGGGCTGGCCACCGAGCCGCAATCAAGGTGGTCGCGACCGATCACGATCGGCGCTGAAACTTTACCGTGGGCCACCAGGTCGTTGAAGAGCAGCCCGGCCTTGGCCCGCTGACCCTGGCCCAACCAGCAGATCCGCGCGGGCAGGCCCTGGAATTTGACGCGGTCATCCGCGAGCGTCAGCCACCGCTTTAGCCCCGCATCATCAGGGAAGAGTTCCAGCAAAGCGCGGTCGGTGGTGAAGATGTCTTCGGGGTCGCCCGAGAGGGCCACCCACCGGAACGGGCCGCGCCCGATGCAGAACTGGGGCCGGATATACGCTGGAACAAAGCCCGGGAACGAGAACGCCTCCGCAAACCCACGGTCAAAGGCGCGCTGGCGGATGTTGTTCCCATAGTCAAACGTGACCGCGCCGCGCCCCTGCAAGGCGACCATGGCCCGCACGTGCCGCTCGATCGAGTGCAGGCTGAGTTCTTGATAGTGGGCTGGGTTCTGCACCCGGAAAGTATCGGCCTCGTGGCTGGTCATCTCGACGGGCACGTACCCGTTGAGCGGGTCGTGCGCGCTGGTCTGGTCGGTCAGCACATCGGGGGTGATGCCCCGCGATAGAAAGTACTCGAGCATCTCCACGGCGTTGCAGTTGACGCCCACCGATCGGGCCGTGTGCTGCGCTGTGTACCGCAGGGCCGTTTCAACCGCCTGCCCGAGGTCGGTGTAGACCTCGTCGAGATACCGGTCCCCTTGTCGGCGGGCCAGGTTCGCATGGCTGACATCCGCGACCAGGCAGGTGCCGCCGGCCATCGTGATCGCCAGCGGCTGAGCGCCCCCCATCCCTCCGCACCCCGCCGTGACGCACAATCGCCCCGAGAGATCGCCCCCAAAGTGCTTCCGTCCGCACTCCGCGAAGGTCTCGTACGTCCCCTGCAGAATGCCCTGTGTGCCAATGTAAATCCACGACCCGGCGGTCATCTGACCGTACATGATCAAGCCCTTGGCCGCCAGATCGTCAAAGACCTCCTGCGTCGCCCAGTGGGGCACCAGGTTTGAGTTGGCGATCAGCACGCGGGGGGCATCCTCGTGCGTGTGTACGACGCCAACGGGCTTGCCGGATTGCACCAGCAGCGTTTCATCGGGCTTGAGCCGGATGAGCGTCTCAACGATGGCGTCGAACGCCTCCCAGGAACGCGCCGCTTGCCCGCGGCCTCCATAGACAACCAGGTCCTGTGGTCGCTCGGCGACCTCCGGGTCCAGGTTGTTCATGAGCATCCGCATAGCCGCCTCCGCCCCCCAGGACTTGCACACCCGTTCCGGGCCGCGCGGGGCACGGACTGTGCGGTGAGTGGCGGGGGAAGTGGGGGAGGTGAGGGGAATCGTCGGTGAATCTGTCATGGTGCGGCCGTGGTTCTTGATTCGATTCTGGACAGGCTTTGAAGGGGTCTGTGTGGGCATGGCCGGCTCCAACGCGCCAGAGTTCACCCCTCAGGCTACGCCAGAACTCTCGCGGCTACAAGCAAACTTGTCCAGTGCCCAAGTCCCTGCCCGGGGTGCTCCCACCGACGGGGTCATGGCCGGCTGGCACCAAGGCCTCTCGCTGCGATCAACCCCGCGATCGCCTCAATATCCGCCGTCAGGGGTCGGTCCTGCGTGAGTGGGGGGACAACCCGCCGAACGGCCGCGTGGGCCGCCTCCACCCCGTCGCCCGAGCGCAGCGGGCGCTGGTACTCGATGCCCTCGGCCGCGCACAGTAGTTCGATCGCGACCACCAACCGGGTCAACTCCAACGCGCGGCGCGCCTTGGCCGCTGAGCGGGGCCCAAAGGAGTTGTAGTCTTCGATGCCGGCGCTGGTTGAAATGTTCGAGACGCTCGCGGGCATGCACAGCCCGATGACCTCGTTGCAACACGCCGCGGCGGTGTACTGGGCGATCATGAACCCCGAACTCACGCCCGGGTTGGGGCTGAGGTACGGCCGCAGGTGCGCCTCGGCATCAAAGGCAGAGAGCATCCAGAAGACGCGGCGCTCGGCGATTCCCGCCACGTGAGCCAGGGCAATCGCCAGCATGTCGAGCGCAATCGCGAGCGGCATGCCGTGGAAGTTTCCGGCGGAGATGATGGCCGCATTATCACCAGGGAACACCAGCGGGTTGTCTGTCACGGCACCCAGTTCCGCCTCGACCACCTGCTTTACATAACCCAACGCGTCCCGGGCGGCCCCGAGAACCTGCGGCATGCACCGCAGCGAGTAGGGGTCCTGAACGCGGGGGTCGTTCTCCTGATGAGACAGGACAATCTGACTGCCGCGATGCAGCGACCGGAGTTGCGCTGCGACCCACATTTGCCCGGGCTGGCCGCGGGCATCATGGACACGCGGGTCCAGAAACGTGTCGGTAGCGCGGCAGGCATCCAGCGACATCGCGCCCGCTGCCAAGGCCGCCGAGAACAGTTCAGCGGAGTCTGCACAGAGCAACGATCCCTGGGCGGCCATCAGGTGGGTGCCGTTGATGAGCGCCAACCCCTCCTTTGCCTCAAGGGTGATCGGCGTCAGGCCGGCCTTGGCGAGGGCCTGGCTGCCATCAAGGGGACTCCCGCCCTTGACCCTGGCGTGCCCCTCCCCGATGAGCACCAGCCCGATGTGAGCCAGAGGAGCCAGGTCCCCGGAAGCGCCCACGGACCCGATGGAGGGCACCACCGGCGTCACCCCGGCGTTGAGCATCCCGGTGATCAACCGGGCAAGGTCAGGGCGAACCCCTGAAAGCCCGCGGCAGAAGGAGCCCGCGAGGATGAGCATCATCGCGCGTACCCCGTCCTCCGGGAGCGGATCCCCAACCCCAGCCGCGTGGGAGCGGACCAGGTTTCGTTGCAGGTCACGCAGGTCCTTGGGATCAATCCGCTTCTGTGAGAGCGAGCCAAAGCCGGTGTTGATGCCGTAATGAGCCTCCCCGTCTGTCAGGGCCGATTCGATGACGGCACGCGATCGCAGCATCACCTGTACCGCCGCGGCGGAGACTTCAACCGGGCGAGATCGGCGCGCCACATCGCAAACGTGTTCAATGGAAAGTGGGGCGCCATCAAGCATCAGGCTGGTCTGCATGGGCCCAGTGTTCACGATCACCTCCGGAAAGGCAAGTAGGGGGCGCCACGGTCGATTGACGCTCCGGCCGGGCTTCGTGCATAATGCGGCCCCATTGACCAGGGAAAAGGGGCCTTGCATTGCTCACGACGCTCGCGGCGCTGCCGTCGAACCACGCATTGGCGATCCAGCTCTTTTTCGTCTTGGCGGTCATTCTGGGCGCATGCCGCGTCGTCGGGGTTGTGGGAAGGTGGGTTGGGCAGCCCCAGGTGGTCAGCGAGATGATCGCCGGGGTTCTGCTTGGGCCGTCGCTGCTTGGCATGCTGGCTCCCGATGTTCAGGCGTCGCTTTTTCCGGCGAGCCTCATGCCGATTCTGTACGTTCTGGCGCAGGTAGCTCTGGCGCTGTACATGTTTACGGTGGGGCTTGAGTTTCGCCCGGACCTGCTCAGGCAGCGAATCCGCGGGGCGGTCGGCATCTCGGCTTCCGGGATTGTGGTGCCATTTGCCCTGGGCGCGGCGGGAGCGGTTTGGCTCTCCGAGGAACCTGAGTTTTTCGCCGCCAACGTCTCCACCGCGCAGGCGGTTCTCTTTACCGGCGCGGCGATGTCGATCACGGCTTTTCCGATGTTGGCACGGATCATCGTCGAGCGCGGCCTTGCTGGGACACGGGTGGGGACGCTCGCTCTCGCGGCCGGATCGATCGACGATGCCATCGCCTGGTGCATTCTGGCCATCGTCCTGGCCAGTTTTCGAGGGGAGCCCAAGATCGCCTTGTTCGCCATTGGCGGTGGTTTCCTGTATGTCATCATCGCGGCGACGCTCGTACGGCCCATATTCGCTCGGGTGAACGCGGCGGCTGAGCGGAACGGGTCGGTCACGCCCGCCATGTTTGCGCTGGTCCTGACCATGCTCATGGTGGGCGCGTGGTTTACGGATCTCATCGGGATTTACGCCGTGTTTGGGGCGTTCATCCTTGGAGTTGTCATCCCACGGGGGATGCTGACGCAGGGCCTGATCCGGAAGATTGAGCCGCTGACCTGCGCGCTGTTCCTTCCCATGTTCTTCGTCTACTCGGGCTTGAACACGCGGATCGACCTGGTCAACACGCCCTACTTGTGGCTGGTCACGGCGGGGGTCCTGGGTGCCGCGTGCATCGGGAAGGGTGTGGCCTGCTGGGGAGCGGCGCGCCTGTGCGGCGAAAACAACCGCGATGCGACCGCGATCGGGGCCCTGATGAACGCGCGCGGCCTGATGGAGTTGATCATCCTCAACATCGGACTGGAGTATGGGATCATCACTCCGACGCTGTTCAGCATCATGGTGCTCATGGCGATTGCGACAACGCTGGGGGCAACGCCGGTGTTTGAGTGGCTGGGGAGATCAAAAGAGCTCGGAACGGGCAGGAACGAGGCTGGTTTCTCGGCGATTGCGGCCCCGATCCAAGGTCCTATAAGATAGGTTATGTAAAACTGAATCGGGTGGCCGCTCGCTCTGGTCCTCAAAGGCGCGTGGCCGGCACTGGAATTTACCGACAACAGATTTGCAGGCTCACCCGCGAGTGACGAGTATGAGGCCCATGTCGAATCGCGGCGTTCCCATCGCAAACGTCTGGTGCTGCGTGTTTGCCCTGTTGTGGCTTGCCTCACGTGCACTTGGGCAAAGTTCGACCATGTCCATGGGGCTGTACAACAACGAGTCCAGTTTCAAGCCGGAGCTGTCCCGGCGTGACCTCAACGTTTTTATTCGAGTTCTCAATCTCAGCCCGGCAGAGCAGCTGGCGATGGATGACCTGTACAGCGGTTACAGCGAGTCGCTGATCGATAAGGGGGGTGCGGTCAGGGCGTTCGTGGGTCAGGTGCTCGAAGAGTCTGAGGTGATGCAGGACACCCGCCTGCTGGTGCCGGCGCACAAACGACTGGAGGAATGGGGAACGGAATCAGAGGCCATGAAAAAGGCATTTATCGCGGACCTGAGGAGCCTCCTCACGGGGGAGCAGGAATCCCGGTGGCACATCGTGGAGCGCGAGTTGAGACGGCTCAAACGGATGTCGGCCGGACGGCTTGCGGGCGAGAGTGTGGACCTGATCCGCATGCTCGAGGACTACCCGGCTGAGGTTATGCGTTCGCCCGCCATTGCCCCCCTGCTTGACCGCTACAGCGAGGAGCTGGACCGAACCCTGGTGGCGCGTGACCGATTCGTCGAGGCGAACCAGGCGGAGTTTCAACCGCTGATCAAGTCGGACCCCCAGCAGGCGAACGACGTGTTCCAGGAGGGCCGCCGCCTCCGCGGCGCACTGGCCGAGGTCAACGCCAAGTTCCTGCGGCTCATCGCCGCGGAGCTGCCCGTCTCGGACGCCGCGAATCTCAGGAACCAGGTCTTTGATGCCAGTTACCCGGCCCTGATCAGGCCTACCCGCACCGAGGACTACCTGAAGGAAGTGCAACGACTGGGCTCGCTGACGGGTGAGCAGGGCGGGGCGATCAAGGGCATTGCCGCGGAGTACGAACGGGACCGCCGGGCATGGCTGGAGAAGGCGGCGGTCGCTGCTCGTGAGCACCAGTTGCGGGAAGTTCCCGAAGACCTCGGGAAGGCGCTGGGAACGATCCCAGACGATGAAGAGCATCGCAACTACGAGTTGCCTCCGGACCACCCCGTGTCACGCCTGCGACGTGAACGCTGGGAACTTGACAAGGCCGCGAAGGGAAAGGTTGATGCCGTGCTGACGCCGGAGCAGCGCGACACAGTTCCGGATGCGAGGCCGGGTACAGCCACGTTTTACGACTACACGCCCTGGGGTCTGTAGGCGTACTACTGATCCAGCGACAACTCAAAGAAGAGCGTGCAGGGGACTGGGTCGTCGTTGTAGCGCTCGCACGGCCTGAACCCCAGGCTCTGGTACAGCCTGCGGGCGGCCAGCATTTCCGCTGAGGTGTCCAGTTTCATGGACCGGTATCCGATGGAGCGGGCTTCTTCGATGAGCCGGGCCGCGAGGGCACGCCCGACCCCGGCGCCGCGCGCGGTTGGTCGCACATACATCCGTTTCATTTCACACGTGCCGGGCGAGAGTTCACGCAGGGCGATGCAGCCAAGGGCAGCGCCGTTGCTCCAGGCGAGCAGCAGCCGGCCCAAGGGCGGGGTGTACTTGCCGGGGAGTTGCTGCACCTCCTGATCAAACTGCTGGTATTCGCGGGCCTCGCCGATGTCGGGTGCGTATTCGCGCATCAAGGCGCGGGCCTGATCCAAGTCTGGCGAACTGGTGCAAGGGCGAATGTCAACGGTGCCGGTTGTCGTGCGGGTCATGGAGCACCTGACTTTCAATCATGAAGCCAGAGCCGCGAGCACGCGACCATTAACATCCGCCATAGCCACGTTTTCGCCCTTCCCCGGTGTGTTGCGGACCTTGAACTCAACCGCCCCTTCCGCCAGAGCCTTGTCGCCGATGGTGATGCGCACAGGGATGCCCACCAGGTCCGCATCCTTGAACTTCACGCCCGGGCGTTCATCGCGGTCGTCGATCAGCACATCAACGCCCGCCGCGCTCAACTCCCCCGCGATCCGCTGCGCTGCGCCCATGTGCTCCTGGCTCTCGGGCCTCATGAGCGTGATCAACACGTGGAAAGGGGCGATGGCGGCGGGCCAGATGATGCCGTCGGCATCGTGGCTCATCTCGACGCACGCGGCCATGGTTCGGCTCACGCCGATGCCGTAACAGCCCATGATCACGCTGCGCTTCTGCTGTTTGTCGTCCATGATGGCCAGGCCCATGGCGTCGGAGTACTTGGTGCCGAGTTTGAAGATGTGGCCGACCTCGATGCCGCGGGCGGTCTCGAGTTTCACGCCGGGGGCACGGGGCGAAGGGTCGCCGGCGAGGGCGTTACGGAGGTCCCCCACCTTTACATAACCAGGCTGGTCGAGTTTGGCCCCCACTTCGCGCCGCCAGTTGAAGTGCTTGACGTGGTAGTCGGCGCGATCGCTGCCGGTGGCCCAGAAGCCGCCCTGGGCGACATCCGAATCAACGAGCAGCAGGGTGCCCGGGACGGTGTTGATGGTGCGCGGACTGACATAACCGATTGCAAAGCCCGCGGCCCGGGCTTCTTTTTCCGGCGCGAGCACAAGTGCACACCCGGAGAGGGCCTTGACCTTGCCCGGATTGACATCGTGGTCGCCGCGGACGGTGGCGAGGATCCACTTGGGGAGTTCGTCGGTCCCAGCCCCAGCCCCACCCCCCACACCTCCCGCCGGGCCAATGACTTGGAAGACAATGGTCTTGAGCATTCGTGCGGGCTTCACGCCCATGACCTTGCCGACCTCGTCGATTCCCGGGAGGTTGGGGGTATGCATTTCGAGCAGTTCGCCGGTGGGCTGGGCGTCGAAGGTCCACGCTCCACGGTCGCCGACTTCACACTTCTCGACATTGGCTGCGTACCCGCTTGTCGGGCAGCGCAGGATGGTGTCCTCACCGGAGGCGCAGTTGACCATGAACTCATGGCTGGCGGAGCCTCCGATGGGACCGCTCTCGGCCTCGACGGCGGTGAAGTTGAGGCCGCAGCGCGTGAAGATGTTGAAGTACGCGCGGTACATCGCGTCGTAGGCCTCGTTGAGCCCCCCCACCCCTTCCACGTGCATGTGGAAGGTGTAGGCGTCCTTCATGATGAACTCGCGGCATCGCAGCAGACCGGCGCGGGGGCGGGCCTCATCGCGGAACTTGGTCTGGACCTGGTAGAGCGTGAGCGGGAGCTGCTTGTAACTGGTGATGGCGCCGCGGAGCAGCTCGGTGATGACCTCTTCGTGCGTGGGCGCCAGGGCGTTCGTGCGGCCGCGCCGGTCGGTCAGGCGGAAGAGGTTGTCACCGTAATCGACATCGCGCTTGGTGTCTTTGAAGAGTTCGAAGGGTTCGAGGGCGGGCATGAGCAGTTCGCTCCCGCCGGCGGCATCCATCTCGTCGCGGACGATGTCGCTGATCTTGCGGAGCGTGCGCCAGGCCAGGGGGAGGTAGTCGTAGATGCCGGCGCCGACCTGGCGGATGAAGCCGGCGCGGTGGAGCAGAACGTGGCTGGGCGTCTCGGCGTCGTTGGGCGCCTCGCGCGTGGTGGGGATGAGTGTCTGCGACCAGCGCTGGACTGAGCCGCGCTTTGTGGAGGTGATCATGTGCTTGTGCTCGGGGGCCTTGGCCATCGTGGTAGTCATGGCCGCTAGTTTAGGCTTGGGGAGCGCCGGTTCCCCGGCGCTCACGCCCCCGAGCGCGCTACACGCTGAGGGGCGACCACCCCACCGCTCGCAGGGCATCAGTCCAGCGGGCTCGCTCTCTCTGGATCGCGGGGCCGGTAGTCCCGGAGCGACCGGCGGCGGGAGGTCCCCCCCACCACCAACAAGCCTCGATCGGTGCGGCCATATCTAGAGCCAGTTCGGCGATCTGCTTGTCGGTAAAGTCGGCGTACGGAGCTTCGATGCGGATCGATGCGACCCCATGCTCCTTCGAGTCCACGGCGGTCAAACGTCCAACCAGGAGGGCGCGATCGGCGACCTGCGCTATGCGGTCCAGGTCGAGGTTGTCGCCCAGTGCCGCGCTCTCAGGCCACACAACCAGGTCGCACTTGTTCGCAACGGCGATGGATGCCGCGCTGAGCAGGTGATGGTTTTCCTGTTCCCAGAGGGGGCCGGTCCGGGTCGGCAGTTCTGCATCGATCAGGCTCAGGGCGAGCAGGTCGGCTTGGCGACGGATGACTTCGATTCGTTCAGGGGCAAGCGACGGGAAGGGCAACACGAGGGGAAGGCCGGCGTGTGGAGCGCCCTTTGGCGCCGGGCTGATGGCCAAGGCCTCGCGAGCGACGACGCACGCGAGCAGGCTGGGCAGGCCGCCGTCGCTGAGCACCAGGGTTCGGCAGGGTTGATGCATGGGGACATCTTACCGAGGCATTGCGGGGCTATGGGCGGGGCGGGAGGCAGGAAGGCGAAGAGAACGCGGAGGTATCCGAGGGGGCGGAGGGACACGGAGAATGCGAGAGTGGGCATGGAACGAGGAAGTCGGCAAGGGGTGGTAGCCAGCGTGCGATGTTCGGTGCGATTGCGCTCGGGGGTTTCCAAGTCAGTCGCGGTCCGGCGAGCGCTTTGCCCAGACTGAGGACATTTTGGAGTACACAACCGCGACGGCCAGCATCATGAGACCCAGGCCGATGAAACTGGCGATCCGCCAGATCGCGGGGACGCCGTCGAGGTCGAAGATGATGGCTTTGAGCATGGCGACGGCGAGGAGCGCCAGGCCGGTACGTCGGGCGGGCGGGCTGTGCCGGAGAAAGCCTGCCGCGATCAGCACGAAGGCGAAGGCGCCCCACCAGATCGAGACGGCCGCGCCGCGGACGGTGGGATCGGCGGCGAGCGAACCGGCGATCCGCGCGACTTCAAGGCTTGTGGCGGCGAAGGCGAGCACCGTCGCGGCGGCGAAGGAGAGCGCTACCCCCGCCCCCTTCCCCGTGAAGTGCGCGATGGTTGCCGGCCGGGCGGACAGGAGGAACCGTCTCGCGGCGACAACAAATGCTCCGACAATGACCAAGCCCATGAGCAGCCCGGGGTGCAGGAGAAAGGTCGCGGTTGATTCCGCCCACTGTGGACCGGCGAAGGCGTAGGCCCAGGCGGCGGTGGTGGCGAACAGCCCGGCAAGCCCGAAGTGCGCGAGGGCGAAACGGGGCTCGAGGCGGCGGGCAGCGCCGATGCCGAGCGAGACGATCAGCCACACCGCCGCGACTGAGCCGGGGCGGGCGGATTCGTGGATGAACGACACCATGACAAGCGCGGCGGCCGCTCCTACACACACCCCTGCCCACACGCGCGCGAATACGTCGGACAGTCTGGGGCGGGCGAGCATCGCAAAGCCAAGCCAGACCATCGCGGAGTAAACAAGAATGAGCGCTTCGCGTTTGAAGTGAAGCCCGGCGAGCGTGAACTCCGGACTGTCTGTGTGGGTCCACCACCGCGTGACCGGGAGCGCAACGGTGGCAATGGCGACCAGGACGGCCCCATGGAGGACCAAGCCCGATGATCGCAGCAGCGTCCCAGCGACGGCCAGCAGCGCAGCCGACGTAAGCGACACGGTGAGCATCGCCCACACTTCGGTCCGTTCGCTGAACAGCGATGCGCCGATGGTCGAGACCCCCACCGCCACGCCGGCATGCCCCAGGGCTCGCCAGGCTCCATCGGAGCCCGCACGCATCACCAGGGCGACGACAATCCACGCGGCCCCGGCTGCCGCCATCAGCCCCGTCCAGGTTGAGATGTAGAGTCCCAGTACCTGTGTGCCACCGGCGGTCATGCCGGTCAACCAAGAATCCAGGAGCAGCAGCCTTCCCGAGCAGAACACCAGCACGACAAGGCTGTAGACGAAGAATGCCTTGGCTTGCAGCCACTTGCCGCAGACCACCGCCGCCAGCCCCAGGGACAGCCAGCAGATCACCTGGGCCCAGTCTGAGGCGGCGAGGGCGATCGTTGCGATGAGGAGCGCACCCGCCTGGGCCCAATAGACCGCCGCCAACCGCTCGGTGTCATTCTCCGGCAGGTCGCGCAGGATGCGCAGGTGACCGCCCAGCACGAGCGCCAGGGCTGCCGCGGCAACCAGACCGGCTCCCGGACCCATCCAATCGGCCCACCCCGCGGCACGCAGTGCGAGTACAGCCAGGACAACGGCCCAGACTGTTGTCGAAAGGCTGGAAGTGATCGGGGTCCACTGACGCCAAGAAGTGGCGGCGGGGCCATCTTTCGCGGCATCGATCAGTCTGCCGCGGCAGGCGGTGTAGATCAGTTCGCCCTGGATTGCGGTCCACGATACGGCCAGGAACGTCAAGCCAGCGATGGGGCTGCCGAGTCCCTGTGACAGGACCCAGGCGGTGCCGATGATCAGCGTGGCCCACCAGACGATCGGGCGGAGGACTGCGAAGCGTCCGCCGAGCCAGCCGGACAAGGCCAGCCCCACGGCCATCAGCATCACCAAGTACGAGGGCAACACCACGGGGTTTGGGGCCACATCCCCCATGAGAAACGGGGCCATGTACCCGCCCACGAGCGAAACGATCGCCACCGAAATAAGGCGGGCGCGAGCGGCCACGGCGATGCCGAGCGCGGCGGTCGCTGTAAGCAGACCCAGCGCGATCGGGGCATTGAGGAGGTCGTACAACCTGTACGCAGCGAATACGGAGGCGTAGGTGCAGCCTACGCCCGCGGCGAAGAGGCCGGCCGCGGCGGCAGGGGTGATGCGCCGCCGCACCACTTCGCCCGCGCCCATGAGCGCGAAGCCGAAGGCGACCCCGAGCCCGCAACGGTACACGGGGGCCATGTTGAACCAGCCCTTGTCGTAGCCGAGTTTGAAGAGCAGTCCGAGACCTGCGATAACGACCAGGGCGCCGATCCATGCGTACCACTGCGCGCCGATGAGTTGTTCAAGGTCGCGATTGGGAGTCTGGGGTTCGGCGGACAGTTGTGGAGCGACGGGGGGAGTTCGCGGGGTGAACCGGGCTCGCGGTCGCGGTACACGCGGATGAACAGGCTCGACTGTGAGGATCGGTGCGAAGTCCAGTGGGTACGGGAGGCCTGCGGGCGGTTCGGCTGCGGCGAGCACTGCCGGCGGCTGGGAGACACTGGGCAGCGGCGGCGGGGCTGTAGGCGGGTGTACCGGGGAGGGCGGGGTCTGAGGGCGTGAAGGCGCGAGCGGCGGCAGGCCGATGCGGGATTCCAGGCGCTCTAGACGGAGGCTCAGGTCATGGATCTGTCGGGCGAGACTTTTGGCATCTTCATCCGACATGTTGGGTCCTTCGGCTTGATCGACGGTTCTCCTTGCATATTAGTATATACTAACAACAGTGTCAACCCCCCGTGCCGAGTGGGAACTCCTGCACGAGCCGGTGTTCGGCACCGTCGGGATGAAGCACACTCTGCATGAGTTGCACGGAGGTCAGGACAAACTCCGATTGAGCCGGTGGGGCGGGGTTGATCGCCAATGGCCCGGGGGGACTCCGAAAGCGGCCGAGGGTCATGTGCGGCATGAATCGGTCCTGCCTGGATTCGCGAGCATGGCGGGACAGGCGGAGGACCAACCGGCGGCGGATCTCCGCGACCGCTCCATGCTGCTCGATCTCGGCAGCGATCAGGCGCGCCGGGTCGCGGTCCGGCAGCCTGATCAGCCGGGCGACTCTCAGGCGAGGAGCCTGGACTCCCGAGGCGGAGCGGGCGACAGATTCGATGACCCCGTCCAGGTCGCGTCGGTGCGTGTCGCCGATGAAGTGGAGCGTGAGGTGAACCTGTTGCGGAGCGGTGAGTCGTATACCCGTCAGGCCGAGGGATGCAAGGTGCGCCAACAAGGCCTGGGCAACTTCCGCGGGGGGATAGGCAGCCACGAAGAGCCGCAGCGCATCCCCCACAACCCTTGCCCCCCGCATGTTCGCTCCCGAAGTATCAGAAGTATCAATAGTTGGGCGTGGGGGGCCGGTAGTCGTCCAGGTTGATGCTCTTGAAGTAGGCGATGGTCTTCTGGAGCCCATCACGGAGGGGGACGCGCGGTTCCCAGCCCAGGCGGGCGCGGGCCAGGTCTATGTTGGGTTGACGCTGGGTGGGGTCGTCGGGCGGGAGGGGTCTGTAGACGAGTTTAGACTTGGCGCCGGTCAGTTCGATGACCAGTTCGGCGAGTTGCTTCATCGTGAACTCAACCGGGTTCCCGATGTTGACCGGGCCGGTGAAGTCGTCGGGCGCGTTCATTGAACGGATGATCGCCTCGACCAGGTCGTCGACGTAGCAGAATGAGCGGCTCTGTTTCCCATCACCGAAGATGGTGATGTCCTCGCCCGTGAGCGCTTGGCGGATGAAGTTGGAAACGACGCGCCCGTCGAAGGGGTGCATCCTGGGGCCGTAGGTGTTGAAGATCCGCACCACGCGGATGTTCACCCGGTTCATCCGGTGGTAGTCGAAGAAGAGCGTTTCGGCGGCGCGCTTGCCCTCGTCGTAGCAGGCGCGCGGCCCGATGGGGTTGACGTTCCCGCGATAACTCTCGACCTGGGGGTGGACCTCCGGGTCGCCGTAGACCTCACTCGTGGAGGCCTGGAGCACCTTGGCGTGGCAGCGCTTGGCCATTCCCAGGACGTTGATCGCACCCATGACGGAAGTCTTCATGGTCTTGATGGGGTTGAACTGGTAGTGGCCCGGGGCGGCGGGGCACGCCATGTTGTAGATCTCATCAACCTCGAGCCAGAGCGGGTGGGTGACGTCGTGGCGGATCAACTCGAAGTTGCGCTTGCCCAGCAGGTGGCCGACGTTGACCTTCTGGCTGGTGAAGAAGTTGTCGAGGCAAATGACGTCGTGCCCCTGCTCGACCAGGCGGTCGCAGATGTGTGAGCCCAGAAAACCGGCCCCGCCGGTGACCAAGATTCGCCGATGCTTCATGCACTGCCCTTTATTGTTGCGGTGGCGCGAGAAGGATGATAAGGCCGACGGGCTCGGCGTGCCGTGGTGCTAGCCCGGATTATTCACCGCACAGAGCCTCACCTCGCGCGGGACTGCAGGAATCGCGCTCGAGTCTCACTTTGGTCGTTTCGGCGCGCACCCTCCCCCTCCCCGCGCGTGCTCGGGGGTGT
>Ga0163144_10002991_pt1 | contig 38569 bp, 34 predicted proteins | sample OliLak19BULKMAT1_FD_123175 | JGI IMG/M metagenome (GOLD analysis project Ga0163144, IMG submission 123175) | Freshwater microbial mat bacterial communities from Lake Vanda, McMurdo Dry Valleys, Antarctica - Oligotrophic Lake LV.19.BULKMAT1 | ecosystem: Environmental > Aquatic > Freshwater >...
ACTTCCGTGAGACGCGCACACCCGCGCAGTGGGCGTTGATCGCGGCGATCAAGCGTGCTGTTGATCCGCACAATCGCATGAACCCCGGCGCGCTCGGCCTCGACGCGTGAGCGACGCTGCGCTGTTGGATACCGTTCCCCGCATCCAGCAATGCATCCTGCTTGCGCGTGCGCCCGATGGCGTACCTGTAGCGGATGACTTTCGAGTGGAATCCGCGCCAGTTCCCGCGATGCACAACGGGGAGTTGCTGCTCCGTACGATTGATCTGTCGCTCGATCCGTATCTGCGCTCCGTGATCGCGGGGCGGCACATGGGGCACGCGGCTCCCGGCATTGGCGGTGCGATGCCGGGGCGCGCCACGGCACAGGTGGTCGCGAGCGCGGACGCCGCATTTTCACCGGGCGAGTACGTGCTCGCGGAGACCGGTTGGAGGCAGTATGCCACCGTACCCGCTGGTGCCGTTCAACGACTTGATACTGCGGTCGCGCCGCTCTCTGCAGCCTTGGGCATCCTGGGCATGCCTGGGCTGACCGCGTGGGCTGGCGTTACGCAGCTTTTGTCGCTGCGGGAAGGCGATACCTTCGTCGTGTCGGCGGCACTCGGACCGGTCGGTTCGACAGCGGGACAGCTCGCGCGTCTTCGCGGTTGTCGCGTGATTGGCATTGCCGGCAGCGACGAGAAGTGCGCACTGGCAATGCAACACTTTGGCTTTGATGCGTGCGTCAACTATCACGAGCCATCGTGGGAGCAGCGGCTGCGTGACGCGGCGCCAAGTGGTGTGCACGCCTACTTTGACAACACCGGCGGACCGATTCTTGAAGGCGTACTGCGCACCCTGCGTGCAGGCGGCGCGATTGTGTTGTGCGGATTGATCGGACAGTACAACACCGGAGTGCCGTACGCGCTGCCGCTCGCACCAGTCATTGGCAAGCGCGCGCATCTGCACGGCCTTGTGGTCTACGACTTCGAACACCGTCGTGATGAGTTTGTGGCGGAGGTCGCTCCGTTGCTGCGTAGCGGAACGCTGCGACTGCTCGAAGACCGGAGTGTGGGCTTGGCGAGTGCCCCTGCTGCGTTTCATCGCTTGATGAGCGGGCATAACGTTGGCAAGTCGATTGTTGCTGTGAGCGACGCGTGAGGGTGGCGTGAGCCGGGAACGCGGGTTCTGCCAGACTCCCCTCGGCTTGGTGCACTACGTCGTGGACGGCCCGCGCGAGGCTCGTGTCGTCGTGCTGTTGCACCAGACGCCTCGATCCAGCGACGAGTACGCCGAAGTCATGACATTTCTGTCAGTCGATCATCGTGTACTCGCGATCGATACTATTGGCTATGGCTGCTCCGATCGCATCGCCACGCAGCCGAGCATTGCCGACTACGCCGATGGAGTGGCGCGCGTGCTCGATCACCTCGGCATCGCTGTTGCAGCGCTGGTGGGACATCACACCGGCGCCTTTATCGCGCTGGAATTTGCGGCTGCGCATGCTGATCGTGTCGCGGCGCTGATGTTGAGTGGTCCAGTATTTATGGACGACGAGGCGCGAACGGCACTTGCTCCGTGGTTCGTGCAGTGGCATCCCGTCAACGACGGACAACATCTGTCGGACAAGTGGACGCGACTGGGCCGGTGGGTGAACGATCCATCCTTGCGTCAGCGATTGCTGGCGGACGTGTTTCGCGCTGGGGAGTCCAGCGAACAGGGGCATCTCGCGATACTCGACTACCCCATGGCGGATCGACTGCCGCTGGTGCGAGCCAACAGCGTGCTGCTCTATGCGCAGCAAGATCCTTTCTGCGATGCGTCGCAGTCGCACCGCTTTTCGCAAGTACTACCTGTCACCAGGGTGCGTGAGGTAGACGGCGGTATTTTTCTGCCGACAGAACGCCCATCCACGTTCGCCGACGAAGTGCGCGCGTTCGTCAGGGCGTCGTGGCGGACGCCCTGACAAACGTCATTCTCATTTCTTTGCGGCTGCTCGCTTCGCCTGCCATTTCTTGAAGTAGGTCCACGATGTTTCGTTGGGTCGTGCATCATCGAGTGCTGGCGGCTTGGTGTACTCCGGATAGTTCAGCGCGATTTCCCGCTTTATGATGTCAGGCAACCCGTCCCAAGACGCCAGCTTTTTTCCCTGGGAGTTGTAGATCACCGCGCCATCGCGACTCCCCATGTTCATCCACGGCAGCCATCCGGACACACGCGACCAATGGATCTGCACATCGGGCACTGTTCGAAGCGCGCGATCCTTGAGTTGCGACATGGGTGCGAAAAAGTTGAACAACTCCATGGCGTGATAATATCCCCCAACGTTCTCCTGGTAGTCACCGGCCAGGGGATTGATGTAGTACAGCGGCACGATGCTTGACATGAACGCGGTGCCATCTTTTTCGACGATGTTGGTCATCTTGAACGGACCATCAGCGCCGTTGGCAAACTGTGGCGCGCTCATGTTGACGGGATCGTTCGACACGTGCATCACGTCGAGCTCCTTGCCGGTCCACGGATTCATCCACGTGCGCAACACTTGCCCAGTGGCCGGATCGGTATAGAACACGAGCTCGCGCGACACCATGCGATAGCCGCGTCCCTTCGCGGGATCGTTGAATGAGGCGCACGCGCGCGTGTTCATCGCCTGAAAGGTGAACAGCATGCGATCGCGCTCTCCCTCTACACGACTCCACACGGTGCCCTGCCACCAATAGGTCACGGCGCTCGAGTCAGTCGCGCATTGAATGCGCTGCTGCACGAGCAGCGCATCCTCTGGCAGGGAGATATCCAGCGGCGGCAGCGGCGCGGGCTTTTTCTGCGCGAGCAGCGAAACCGGGAGCGCAGCGATCGCTACGAGTGCGAGCAAATGACGTGAGCGCATGGATGAGCGGATGTTGGAAGTAAGGTGAGGGCGTGGTACAGTCGTCAGGCGTTAGCGCGTCAGTTCGTCGGGCGTTTCCCACCGGCGGAAGGTGGCGACTCCGCTGATCGGCGCGCGCCCTTTTCCCAGATAGACGTAGCGTGCAATGCGGGCATTCGTAAACGCGGGATCAGCCACGATACGCGCTACGTCGGTGGCACTGATGCCGAAGCTCGTCAGCACTGATGATACCAGTTGCGAGCGCACGGCCGCATCGGCGGTGATCTGCGCTCGCATCATCGCGACTTCTTGCCAGGAAACGAACGGTACGTTCGCGACCACCGGCCAGAAGTACTCGAAATTGTTGTTGGCGAACCAGTTGCGTGGGTTCGTAGCGGCCGCTGTGCCCGCAACACGCAGCGAGTCTCCGGGCAGCCGCTGCGCGATCAGGTCTGCCGAGTAACGCAGGCCGCCAGAGGAGAAGTCCGTCCACATGTCATGACCACTGAAGTCACCGTTCGGATCTTGTCGGAACGTGGCCTGCCGCGCGGCGTCGGCGGCGACATACCCGCCATCGAGCAACGCTCCGGCCGCGGCAACATTGCCCGCGTCGAATTGCAACATCCCAACGACCGAGTTAATCAACTTGTCGTCGCCGATGACGATCAATCCCGTTGTGATGAACGGAACAGCTGGAGTCGCCGGCTGCGCGTTGAAGTCACGAAAGCTGGTTCGCGCGCGCTCAAGCAAAGCAATGGCTTTGGTGCGTGACTGTTCCGGGGAGAGTTGCGCTCGTGTGCCAGCTTCGACCACGGTGCTGTAGTATCTTGCAAGGTTGCCGTACAGCATGCCCTGCACAAACAGCATGTTGCCGCGCAGCAACGCCTTTCCTTTGACATCGGCCACGGAGTTCGTGCTCAGCGACACGTTGTCGAGCTGATCCAGCACCGACTGCGAAAGATTGAGCGCTTCGTAGCTCCGACTCCCGACCGCGCGGTTGCGCGCATTCAGCCGATTGGCGAAGCCAGTGGTCTGCACTTCCAACAAGGCGCCAAGTCCCGGCGATGCGGCTTCGGCCGGCGTCAACACACCGGCAAGCGTCCACATGGCGTAAAGGCCGGAAACGCTCACCTTGGTTGCGCCGCGCGCGACGGAAGGCAGTGCCGCGGCAGCATCGATCTGTGCTTCGATGAAATCGTTCTTGCTCTGGAGGACTTCAATGTTGCACGCGGCCAGTACTGAAGCGCCGATGAGCAACGTTGCAATGCTGCGCGAGCGCAGAGACGTGATGTGCATGGTCGTCGTTGCTCCGCTTAGAGGCCGATGTTGAAACCGAACGTGAAAGTGCGCGGTGGACCCGATTGCCAGAAATCGATACCACGCACCCAGTTACCCGATTCATTGAAACCGGTGGTTTCGTTTTCTGGATCATAACCGCCCTTGTAGCGTGTCCACACCGCGAGATTGCTCGCCGTCAGCTGCAGTTGCAGGGTGCGAGTGCGCATGAGGCCAAGCAGTCGCGGCGGGACATTGTAGGACATCACCACGTTGCGGAGCCGCACGAAGTCGGCGGGCGAGACCCACAGGTCCATCAGCGTGTTGCCCGCGTTCAGCTCGGCGGTCGGGAGATTCCAGCGATCCTTATGCAACCGCCAGTTCGAGTTCGACAGCGCGCGATCGACCCACGAGAAACGCTTGTGACCGAACTTGCCGTTCAACAGTACGCTGAGAGAGAGATCCTTGAAGAGCACGAAGTCGTTGGTGAGCGACGCTTCCACTTTCGGCAATGGGCTGCCGAGATACGTGTCGACCGTGGGGTTTGCAGTCGTGAAGCCCCAGAAGCTGCTCAACGGGTAGCCTTTGCGTACGCGAGGCACGTTCGCGAAGCTGCTGCTTGCGCCGACGCCTGCCACCGAGTTGTCGCTGATGTTGTCAACCAGCAGGTCCGTGACTTTGTTGTCGAGCGTGGTCAGGGTGGTCACCGTGGTCCACTCGAACTGCGATCGCGTGATGTTCTTTGTCGTGATGCCCAACTCAAGGCCGCGATTATACATCGAGCCAACATTGAGCAGGTTGAGCGAAAGTCCGTTCAGGCTCGTGGCCGGATTAACCGGCGACGTAAGCAGCAAGTCGGTGATCGACTTGTTGTAGTACGACGCCTCGAGCACGACGCGTCCGCCGGCGAGCGACCAGTCGACGCCAGCTTCCGTTTCCACCTGACGCTCGGGTCGCAAGTCGGGATTGCCGGCGGCGAGCGAACGCACAACGGCTCCGCCGCCGTAGCCGCGCGGATCGGCGGCCCACAATGGCGTTACCTGGTACGGTACGGGCTGCGTTCCCGCCGTGCCGAAAGCTGCACGCAAACGGAGATCCTTGTTCACGACGTAGCTGAGACTTGCGCGTGGGTAGGTAAAAGTCTGCGCCTTGAAGGCCGAGCCACGATCAGCGCGAACGCCCAACCCCGCGAAGAGCTTATTCTTGAAGCCGATGGTTTCATTGAGATACAGACCCAATGTTTGCTGATCGGCGAAGACGTCGCGCTGGTCCGCACGCGTGATGTAGTTATTGGCGCGATCGGCGGCCGCCGTCGGAATCGAAAGATCCTGCAGCCGGAGGGAGTTGTACTGTCGACGCCGCTCTTCGAATTGGGATCCGGCAGTGGTCTTGAACGTCCAATCGGTGCCCACCTGCGCCGCGTGGTTGACGGCGAGATTCACGCTACTCTGCGTGATCGAGACCCTGTCCACGTCCAGGCGACCCGCTGGATTGATGAACGTGTTCCACCCGAACGGGAAAATGTTGCGCCCGTCTTCGCTCGAGTAGTCAATGCCGGCGGAAGCCGTAACGTTCAGGCCGCTGGTGACGTTGTACGTCGCCGTCGAACCGACGAGTACGCGCTGGTTATCCGAGTTACGGCGAATATTCCACAGCGCGTCGTAGTTCACGCCAAAGGCCTGCGTAGGGAACACGGTCGGGGCGCGGAAGTCGACTCGCGGATCGGCCATGAACGGCATCGCGATCGATCCGCCGTACCAGTCGAGTGGATTGAGCGGCGATCCAGACGCAGAGAGTTGGTTGCGGACCGTGCGGCTCACGTTGGTCGTCACGTTGATCTGCAACTTGTCGTTGGGCGCCACGTCCAACCCGACCTTGAAGTTCTGCGTTCGAAAGCTCGTGCCGCGCATGATGCCTTCGGTCGCGGCATCACTTCCCGAAACCGAGTACGTGAGCCCTTGATTGCCACCACTCACGCCGAGCGAGTAGCGCGTGAATTGCGCTTGGCGGAACGGGTCGTCCACGAGCCAGTTGCGCGTGGGGTTTTGCGAGAACTGCGTGATTTGCGTCGGCGTGTATCGCGCCGTGACAAACCGACCCGGGTTAACGCGGTCGGCCCACTGCTGAATTTCATCCGCCGTCCAATCCAGTTTGATATTCTCGGGCCCGCGCGTCAGCGCCTGACTGCCCACCGCCAAGCTCGCAGTGTACGAAGGCTGTCCCGCTCGGCCGGTCTTCGTCTTGATAATGATCGCGCCGTTTGACGCGCGTGATCCATACAACGCTGCAGCGGCGGCGCCTTTGAGAATTTCCATCGACGCGATGTCTTCCGGATTCACGCCCTGGAACGCCTGCGAGCCATCGTTGACGCCGAAGCCCGGCACCTGCGTCTGTCCGGTTTGCCCGTTGCGGTTGCCATTGTGCACGATCACGCCGTCGATGATGACCAGCGGCTCCGGCGACCCGTTGATGGAGTTCGGACCTCGGATGCGAAAGCGCAGTCCGCCACCAGGGGATCCATCGGTGCTGAAGACTTCAACGCCAGGCACGCGTCCCTGCACCGTCTGATCAATCGTTGCAGTTGGTCGCTGCGCAAATGTCTCGGCGCTCACCACGGCACGCACGGCCCCCTGTTCGCGTGCCGTTGCCTGAATCGGCAATCCGGTAATGACCACCGCATCCAGCTGCAGCGACACACGCACCAGCGAGAAGTCGACGGTCACCGGATCTCCGGCCACAACCGCGACAACCTTGGTCACGCGCTGGTAGCCGAGGTACTGCGCGGCCACGGTAACGGTACCGGATCGGACGCGCTCGATCCGGTAGACCCCACGATCGTTGGTAAACGTGCCGAGCGATGTGCCGACAATGTTCACGGATACGCCGACGAGCGGTCGACCGGCTTCGCTATCGCGCACGACACCCGTCACGGCACCGATCGTCTGCGCGCGCGCGGAAGCGAGTGGGACCAGGACGGCAACGACACCAGCCCACAAACGAATCTGTCGAGACACTGAACCTCCGGGGAAGCGATCTGGTAGGACGCGCGGGAAGATGCGCGACGCGCGTACACGGCGGATGGACGACCGGCAATTGGTTGGACCACCGATCGCGGGTGGTCCAATCATCCTACCAATTCCGGGTTGTGTCAAGTCGGGCCCGCGCGGCCTCGGCCGCGACCTCGCCCGACGTGACCGCACCTTCCATCCCGGCGGCGACCACTGCCGTGTGCTCACCAGCAAAAAACAGGCGACCCTGTGGAGTGGAGAGCGACGCTGTGCCCGATCGCAACTGCCCTGGGGCGTAGTGTGCGTAGGCGCCTCCGGCCAATGCGTCGTCGCCCCACGACTGGACGTGCAGCAGTTCCACCTGCCCAGCCGACGCGGGACGGACGCGCGCCATCGTTCGGATCACCGTCTCTGCCGTCGCGCGCTCGCCGCGCGCATCCAGCGCCTGCGCGCCGCGCCCATCTATCCACGCCACCAATGCCACGATCCGCCCGCTGTCCCGCAGCGCAAACACGCGCTCGAACCCGGTATCGGTCCACATCGATGGCGGCAATCCATCGGTTTCCCAGAACGGTGTGCGCGGACGCAGATACACCTGCGTGATAGCCGTGTAGGGGAGTGTGTCAATCCACGTGCGCTGCGCCGTCGGCGGCTCGGGCGACAGCGTAACTTCGCGAAGCGCCGGCATCGGCAACGTGCAAATCACCGCCTCCGCCGTGCGCGAGCTCCCGCCTGCAAGTCGGACCACGACGTCGGCGTCGCGCTGCGTAATTGCTTCGACGCGTTGTCCGGTTTCCACGGGCCGACGAAGCGCTTGTGCCATAGTCTCCGGTAGTCGCGCGTTCCCGCCGTCGATGCGAAAAACCTGCGCGCCTCCGGTGGTGCGACGGTTGTCTTCGCGCAACGCCCACAGCCATGACGTGGTGGCGATGTCGTTGGTATTGGCGGCGACGTTCATCAGCCGGAGTGCTTCGTCACTCGCGCCCGCAGCCCGCAGCGCCGTGGTCATGGGGACATCATGCGTCGCAAGCGAACCGTCGGCCCACGCGGTGGCGGTAGACATCGGGTTGTTGCGGCCGCTGTACAAGCCAGTGAGCATTGACGGCAGGCGCGTGCGCTCGGCGGGTGCGAGTCGATTCGCGGACGACGCGGCCCAGTCGGCGCCGGAGACGCTGGTACCATTCACGTGCAGCGTCACATCACGATCAACTCCCGTTACCGGAATCACGCGCAGTCCAAGCTGCTCCGCGAGCGCACGCACGCGCAGATAACGCTCTCCAATCGCGTTACCGCCGGCCTCGGGCGCGCCTGGCACATCGCGCAGTGTCAACACCCGTCCACCGACACGGTCGCGCGCTTCGAGTACCGTCACGTCGAAGCCGAACGATTCAAGTCGGAGCGCTGCAGCGAGTCCACTGAGCCCAGCGCCGAGCACGATTACGCGCGTTGGCGCGCGACCGTGCGCGGCGGATGCGCCCGCTGCGAAGAGGCGCGACGCGGCAAACGGCGCGGCCGCGAGTGAGCCGCCAAGCCGCTGCAGAAAAACGCGACGCGACTGCACTGAGCGCAGGTCAGAGCGCAGGGACATCGGCGAGCTCCGGCCGATATGGTCGCGCGAGAAACTGACCACGCGCGGGACCAGGGAACGTACCCGCGTCGTACACGAGGTGACCGCGAAGGAACGTGCGCGTGACCTGCCCGGTGAAGCGCAATCCGTCAAAGACGCTGTAGCCCTGCGTTGACGGCGAAGAGGCACCGTCGACTACGAACGACGCGTCGGGGTCAAGCAGCACGATGTCCGCATCGTAGCCCACAGCCAGATCACCCTTGCCGTACAATCCATACCGACGCGCCGGATTCCAACTGGTCAGCTCGGCGACGCGATGCAAGGGCAATCCGCGCTTGCGTCCTTCACTGAATAGGCCGCTCAGCAGATAGTCTGTCCCGCCAAAGCCGGAGCGCGACTGAAAAATGTCCTCCGGGTGCTCGGCGTGTGTCTTGTGCTCCGCAGCACAGCATGCATGATCGCTCACCACCCAGTCGATGTCACCGCGGAGCAACGCAGTCCATAGATACTCAACGTCCTCGCGCGAACGGATGGGTGGATTCACTTTCGCCTTCGAACCGGCGGCCGCGTCGTAGTCGAGGATGAGATGACCAATCGTCACCTCGCGTCGAAAACTCACAAGCGGAAATGCCGCGCGCATGAGCAATGCCGCCTCGACGGCCTTCTGCGATGTGAGATGCAGCAGGTTGATGTTGGGCAGATTCGTTTCGTGCGCCAGATACGATGCGATGACGATGGCTAACCCTTCCGAGTGCGGCGGACGTGACGCGCTGTACGCACGCAGCCCCTGCAGCTTCCCCTCCTTCTGCACGATGGCGGTGTAGGCGTTCATGATTTCTGCCGTCTCGCAATGCAGACTGAGACTGATGCAGTCGCGCAGCGCTGGTCGGCGTTCAATTGCTCGCGAGAGCGCACGCATGACAAACTCGAAGTGCGCGATGTCATACTGCTCGTCTTCACTGATCATCAGAAACGACCGCTGATCACCCGAGCGTCCGTGCAGACCGTAGCCGCCGTAGAACATGAAGATCTTGAAGGACGTAACACCGTGATCGTCGATGAGCGATTCGATCTCCTCGATGTGCTGTCGGTCCATCGGAGCCAGATGGTACGCGTAGTCCACGTGAAAGCGTCCGTCCGAGAGCGCGAGGACCTCGGGAAAGAACTCGCGGTACGGGCCTGCCTTGTTGAGATAATACTTGCCCGTTCGGATGTAGTTCAGACTGGTCGTCACACCTCCCATCGCTGCGGCACGACTTTCCGTTACCGCGTCTTCGGCTAACGGCGCGTAGATGCCCACGTGCATATGCGCATCAACCAATCCCGGAAACGCGAGCTGTCCGCCACCGTCGACAATCTGCGCAGCCGACGAGGCAGCGAGGTTGGGTGCAACGGCAGCGATACGTCCATCACGAACGCCGATGTCGCACACGGGAACGTCGGCTTGATGCGGACGCACGAGGCGAACATTGCGAAGAAGCAGATCGAAGTCGGGTTGGGTCATGGCGTGTCGGATGGGTGAGATGTTTCCGCAGCCACATCGGCGGCAGCAAGAACGCCGGCGTGGATCAGCGCATCGATGGTGGGATCGTCGAGTCCCGCACGACGGGCAATGTCGCGCGTATCGGCGCCGACGGCGGGGGGATGGGAACGTAGCGGAAGCGTTCGACCGTCGAGTTCGAGTGGCGTTCGCGGCATCCTGGCACGCGTGTCTGCATCAAGCTGCGTGTCGAGCAATCCAGCACCGGCGTTCAGCTGCGGATCGTCGAACAGATCTTCGGGACGCGCGATCGGAGCAAACGGAATGTCGGCGCGCTCGCAGCGCGCAATCACGCCAGCGCGTGGGAACGACGCGATCAACTGTTCAATTGCGGGGAGCAGGCGGTCGCGCGCTTCGATGCGTGCGTTATTCGTCTGCAGCGACGCGTCGGTGGCGAGATCTGCGCGATCAAATGCGTGACAAAAGCGTTGCCAGTGTTTGTCACTGACCAATCCGATGAATACCGGATCACCGTCCGCCGGTTGGAACGTGCGATACACCGACCATGGGCTGATTCGCGCCGGCATTGGCGGTACGGGCTGTCGAGAGAGCGCCCCGTGCGCCATATGCTGTCCCATGAGAAATGCCGTGGTCTCAAAGAGCGCCGCACGTATCAGCTGGCCACGACCCGTCCGCTGACGTTCGTAGAGCGCTGTGAGCACACCCATCACGCCAAACATTCCTCCCGTAATGTCAACCACGCTGGTGCCTGCGCGCAGCGGCGTGCCCGGCGGTCCCGTCATGTATGCGAGTCCGCCCATCATTTGCACTACTTCATCCATGGCGTGGCGTTGCTCGTACGGTCCAGGCAGAAAACCCTTGAGCGAACAGTAGATGAGCTGCGGCCATCGGTCTGACAGCGCCTCGTAACCGAAGCCGAGTCGGTCCATGGTGCCGGGTCCGAAGTTCTCAACAATGATGTCTGCGGTGTGCAGCAGACGTTCGATCAACGCGCGACCATCTGCATGCTTGAGATCCACAGCGAGACTACGCTTGTTGCGATTGAAGTAGGGAAAGAATCCGGTGCCCATGCCGCGCAGTCGTCGCGTCGGATCGCCATCCGGCGGTTCAATATGAATCACCTCAGCGCCGAGGTCGGCGAGAATGACGCCGGCGCAGGGGCCCATTACCGCATGCGTGAACTCGAGCACGGTCAGCCCGGCGAGCGGCAACGCCGGCATGCTGTCCGAAGCCATCGTGCCGTGCGCGTCGACCGTCGTGTGCCCTGTCGCGGAATTCGACGCGGACGTCAACGCGGGATCGTGGCTCATCGGTCAGCCCGCAGAGGCGCAGCCGGAAGCACAAAGTCTCCGTGCGCAGCGAGATACGGCACCAATCCACCGGCGCGCAATATCGCGATCATGACCGGCGGCAACGGACGGGCGGCGTGCATCAGACCGGTGCGTTCGTTCCGTACGGCTGCCGCATCGAGATCAATGTGAATTGCATCGCCGGTTACGATGTCGTAGTCCGCGATCTCAAGTAGTGGCAGGCCAATGTTGATTGCGTTGCGGAAGAAAATTGCGGCGAACGATCGTGCAATCACGGCATGCACACCGGCCGCCTGGAGTGCAATCGGCGCCTGCTCACGCGACGAACCACAACCGAAATTCTCACCGGCAACTACCACGTCACCTGCTTGCACCCGGTGCCTGAACTCTGGATCGAGATCTTCCAGCACATGCGCGGCGAGTTCACGTTTGTCGAGCGTTTTGGTGTACTTGCCGGGAATGATCCGATCGGTGTCGATGTTGTCACCGTACACGAAGGCAACGCTTGCGCGTGGTGCAGGACTGTTTGCGCTCATGCAACGCCTCGCGTGTCGGCGGCAGTAATGACGCCATGCAATGCGGACGCGGCCACGGTTGCCGGTGACGCGAGGTACACGGCGGAGCGAGGGTTGCCCATGCGTCCCTGAAAATTACGGTTCGCGGCGGAGATCACGACTTCACCGTTGCCGGGCACGCCAAGGTGCGTGCCAACGCACGGCCCGCATCCGGGCGTAATGAACGTCGCGCCGGCGTCGGTAAGGGCGGCGATCGTACCATCGCGCAAACCCGCCGCGAACACCTCGCGCGAAGCCGGCGCGATGATAAGTCGCACGTGAGACGCGATGCGTTGGCCGCGCAACACTGCCGCGGCAGCACGCAGATCTTCGAGGCGACCGTTGGTGCATGTGCCGATAAACGCCATGTCGATGCGTGTGCCTGCTGCCTGATCGATGGCCACAACTCCGTCGGGCGAATGCGGCAGCGCGATCTGCGGCGCCAGCTCACGTACATCAATCGTGATGCACTGCTCGTACTCGGCGCCCGGTTCCGGCTGCGTCGCGGCGAAGGCGTACGGCAGTTCCAGCCCCGACGGGTCCACCAGCCCCGCGACCGCTCCTGTTTCAACCGCCATGCTGGCCATCGTCATGCGACCGGCAAGCGAGAGCGCGCGTACGGCCGCGCCCGTGAACTCGATGGCTCGACCAGTGGCCCCATCGATTCCCAGTCGCCCGACGATGGCGAGGGTGAGATCCTTTGGCGAAATGCCCATCGGTGCATCACCGATCAGTTCGACACGGATCGTGCGCGGGACGCGCAGCCATGTGCGTCCGGTGAGCATGACGGCCGCGAGATCGGTCGAGCCGACACCGCTCGCGAACGCATTGAGTGCGCCGTAGATGACGGTGTGCGAGTCCGCCCCGACGATCAATTCCCCGGGACGCACGTGCGCACGCTCCACCATCACCTGATGGCCGATCCCCGTGCCGATTTCGTACAGAACCGCACCAGTTTCCCGGGCAAACGTTCGCATCATCACGTGCAGATTCGCGATCGCTTCCGTCGGCGCCGGCGCGGCATGATCGATCACGAACACCATGCGCGCGGGATCCCAAACGCGCACACCACGCATTTCGCGGAAGGTCTCGATGGCGAATGGTGCCGTCGTATCGGTGGCCATCGCGCCGTCCACGCGCACAATGACAACGTCGTCCGCCTGTGCGGTGGTACTCGCATGTTGGCTGATAATCTGCTCAGCGACGGTGCGTCCCCTCATAGGAGCCTGCCCGGCTGCGACGGATCCGCTGTGCGCACGGTCGTTCGTGTCGCAGCAGCCAACGCCTGCAGTTTTCCGTCGAAGCGACGGCCAAGTGTTTGCGCCAGGCGACGCGCGATCACCGAGACCGCATGATGGTCGACGCCCGTATGAATACCCATCTGCGCCAGCATGTATGCGGTGTCGTCGGTGGGGATATTCCCGGTCGCGCCAGCGATGAAGGGGCATCCCCCCATCCCGCCCAGCGAGCTGTCGAACCGTGTGATGCCCTGCCGCATGCCTTCCACGACGTTGGCGAGCCCCATCCCACGCGTGTCGTGCAGGTGAAGCACGATGGGGACGGTGCCTGTCACGTTCCGCACCGCCGCCACTGTGTGCGCGATAGCGCGCGGGTCGGCCATGCCAGTGGAGTCCGCGAGTGAAATGCTGGTGGCACCGTGCGAAACCAGGTCATCCAGCAGTGCCAACACGTCATGCAACGGCACATCACCGGGCTCGCGGAATCCGAACACCACTTGCACACCGGCGCGCACCGAACATCCGGCGGCGATGGCCGTACGGAGCATTTCGCGCGCCTGCGTGCGAGCTTCCGTCATCGACATTCCGGTGTTGGCCGCACTCTGCTCATCGTTCGGCGACACCGACACATCGATGCAGTCGAGTCCCGCCGCAATCGCGCGCTCGACTCCTCGCGTGTTCAACACCAATCCGGAGTATTCCACACCGGCGGGCGCGGGCAGCAGGGCGTGACACACCGCTTCGGCATCGGCCATCTGCGGCACGCGTTTGGGGTGCACAAACGAAGCAATCTGAAGTTGTGAGAGTCCAGCGTCCACGAGCCCGCGAATAATCTCCAGCTTCAGTGTCGTGGGGATGATGGTCGGCTCCACCTGAAACCCATCGCGCGGGCCCACCTCGATCAGTGTCACATGCGATGGCCATTCCACAGCGGCAACGGCGTTGTTATGGTTGGAGGGCATGCACCGTGCTCCACACTATGGTTCGCTCTCGCGTTGCTTCTGTTGTCCTGATATTTCGGAGTAACTCACGCATGTCCTCGCCCAACACGTCTGCTGCTACCACGTCCGACCAGCGTGCTGACACGCTCGCAGTCGCGCACGTCGCCTTTGGCCACTTCACGCACGGACTCTCGACGGGCGCGTGGGAACCGTTTCTGGCGATGCTCACCGACGACTTCGCATTCTTTTTTCCGGTGGGCGAGTACAAGGGTGCGCATTGCGGGCGCGACAAGGCTCGTGCGTTTTTCGCATACGTCCGCGCGGCGTTCCCGGGTGGCCTCACCGTGATGCTTGATCGTGTCATGTCGAATGCAACCACGGTCGTGTTCGAGTTCCGCGATGAAGGTGAACTGCGCGGCGCACCGTACCGGAATCGCGTGGCGGTGAGCTTCGACGTGCGCGACGGCTGCATCGCTGGTTATCGCGAGTACTTTGGCAGCGACGGCACATCATACTGATCGGCCGGCGTCACTGACCCTCCACCAACGTCCACATGTAGCCGTCCGGCGCGGTGAAACTGAAGCTCCGCTCGCCGAACTCGTTCTTCACGATGGCGGTCACGCCAGTGGCCGTACTGGCGCGAACCTTGGCGAGGTACGCGGTGAGGTCGCGCACTCGGAGCGTGTAAAGCGAGAGTCCAAGATGTCCGGCGCGACTGATGTTGCGCACATCTTCCATTGGCGCCTGCTTCGCAAACCGTATGATCTTGAGTCGTCCCGAACGCGCCGCCTGCAGATCGGTCACCGAACTGCGCGGCTCATCAAAGTCGGTGGTGTAATAACTCTCACCGGAGTTCAGATCGAAGATCAGGCGCGAGGCCTTCGCATCGGCGTACAGACTTACGAGATCGTCGCGCACCCGGAGCAGGCCGAGCACTTCGTCGTAGAAGCGCAGTGCCACCTTGTCGTCGGCGCGAGTGAGCATGCCGAAGTGTGTGACTTGACTCGCCTTCATGTGCGACGTGGAGTCGATGCGTCCGTAGAACGGCAGTGAGTATCCGAACCGCTCAAAGAAGATCTGTCGCGTTAGCGGCTGAATCAGCATCCCTTCGCGCACACCGACCACCGGATCAATAAACGGACGACCACGACCGAGATCGTAGATGCGCGACCACTCGGGTGGCACGTAGCGTACGGGCATTTTTGCAGTGATGGCATCTTCCGAATGATTGCCGATGAGCGTTGCGTCAGCGGTCATCGTGGCCGTCCAGCGCGACCCTTCTACTCGCATGGGGCGCATGCCAACGCCGTCGCTGAGCGGTTTTTCCCAGACCAGCAGGCGAATGAGTCCGTGATCGGCGGTGCCATGCTGCAGTCGGATGCCACGCACCTTCGAGTCCACTCCGTACAACAGTTTCGAATCGGCCGCACTGAGCTCGCCGATCATGCCCACTCGGTATCCCCACTGCTCGTAGTACTGTATCAGCGAAACCGGATCGGTCGTGCCAATCACGCCTTCAAACACCCCACTGATCGCGCCCATCGGTTGCGCCGACAGCGTCGGTGCGACCGACAGCAACATGCTGAACAGCGCAAACGCGGCCGCGACACGTCGCGAACGCATTCCAGTGAGAGTCGCGGCACCTGATGATCGCGTACGAGCACGCACGAGCGTGCCGCACATCGTCGAGTTGAGATTTGTCGCGTCGTTCATGCCCGCTCCGGTGTTGCAGATGGTTTGACGAGCGTCGCGGCCAGGAGCGCGAGGAAGACCAGCACACTGATCACTCCGAATGCGACGCGATAGCTACCCGTCCGGTCGTACAGCACGCCGGTGAGCACGACGCCAAGGCCACCGCCGATCGCGTCCATGACCGTGATGGTGCCGAGGATCCGACCGGCAGCGCGAATTCCGAAACTCTCGACCACGAGCAACTGCAGCATGGTATACAGTCCTCCCCACCCGAGCCCCGTCAGCACCACGGCGGGCCACAGCGTGGCGGTCGAATCCATCAGCAGGAATATCGTGCCAACCAACATCACGCTCAGGTTGCCGATAAAGACAACTTTGCGATTCATGAAATCAGCGGCGGCACCAAAGATGAACTTGCCGGCAAGCCCCAGCAGAAACAGCGTGCTCACGGCCGCGGCAGCTGTCGCCGGCGGGAAACCAAGACCGGTCGTGAGATGCAGAAACAGATGCGCGGTCATGGCGAGAATTGCGTAGAACGTCGCGGTGGCCGCGACCGCAAGCGCCCAGAAGTTCACGGTGCGAAGCGCCGCGCCATACTCCATCCCGGGAAGCGTTGATGGATCCATCGTCGCTTGTGCGGCACCGCCGTACGGTTGTAATCCCTTGTCGCTCGGCCAGTCGCGCACAAATAGCCAGACAATCGGAATGATCACCAGCGGAATGAACGCAATTTGTTGGAAGACCTCGCGCCACGGCATGCTGCGCATGAGCGCCGTGTTCAGCGACGGAAACACCGATCCGCCAAGACTCGTACCAACGAGCGCAAGACCGATCGCTGTTCCGCGACGCGTCGTAAACCAGCGTGACACCAACAACACGTTGATCACCAGTCCGACACACGCCAACGCGACGCCAAACAGTACATGCGCGAGGTATACGTCAGCGAGCGACGTGACGCGACTGTACTGATACAGTCCAGCGCTGAGCATGACGGCGCCAAGCGTCATCAGCGGTCGTACACCCGACTTGTCGGCGATCCCCCCGGCGAGTGGTCCGAGCAGCCCGGCCAGCACGAACGTGATCGTTCCGCCCAGTTTGAATGCACCACGCGACCAGTGGAATTCACTCAGCAACGCGTTGTCAAACACCGTGAGTCCGGAGATCGTCATCCCGTTGCTTACCAGCAGCGCCAGCAGCGCGCAAAACACGATGACCCATCCGTAGTGGGCGCCGCGCGCAACCGGTGTCAGCGTGACAGATCCGCCGCTCATGCGTGCCGCCGTTCTTTGATAATCGTGCGCTTGACGAGTTGGTCGTTGGTGAACCAATGCCAGGTGCGCGCGCGATGCTGACCATCGGCGCTAAGCTGAATCATCTCGTAGAGATACGTGCCCGGCATCTCCTTGCGGGTCCACGTCAGCAGCACCGTCTTGTCGTCGACTTCCCACGCCGAGCCGGTGATCAACTCATTGTCCCACCAAATCCGTTTGTCGCGATAGACAGCGGGAAACGCGCGCTCGTCGGTGCGTCCATTGGCCCAGGTGTACCGGTTGATCTGGTTGTAGTCAAATGGACCACTCTCCGGAAACTGACAGATTAGGTGAGAGCTGTGCGTGTCGAGCACGTTGCCGTCGACATCAACCTCGGTGTAGGTGCCTACCCACTCACCTTCGTGCCGTGCCAGTAGTGGCATACCGGTTTTGATTGCTGACATGTTCGTCTCCTGAGCTGCTGACATGTTCGTCTCCTGAGCTGCGGATGCGCGCACTGAGTTGCGCGTGCGGTGAGGGTGCGTGCGTAGACAGGTATCTGGTTAGTGTGGCGCAGCAAGTTCAGGGAACCACCACGGATCATGACCGACGCCTTGGCGCACGAGGTAGGCCTTTTGACGTACGAAGCGCCGGATCGACGCGGGTCCCATTCGCGATCCGCCAAGCCCGGAGAGTTTGAAGGCGTGTTTCTCGCCCTCGTGCATCACGGCCGTGAGCGCCGCGTCATTGATGCTGATCGCGCCGGCGTGCAATTGATCGGCAACGGCAATGGCTTCGTCGCTCGTGCCCGCAAAGACAGCGGCGCTGAGCCCGTACTCGGTGTCGTTCGCCAGCCGCACGGCTTCCTCGACGGAATCGAAGGCCATGATGGGAATGATCGGACCGAATGTTTCTTCGGTCATCAGCCGCATGCCGTGATCAACGTTGGTGACTACGGTTGGTCTGATCCAGCGCCCGCCACCATGCGTCTCAATCACACCACCGCAGTGGACGACGGCGCCACGCGCGCGCGCATCGTCGAGTTGCGATGCAATCACCGACACTTGTCGCTCCGCGATCACGGGACCTATGGGGCCGTGCGACTCATCGGGCCACGATAGTCCAACCGCTTGCGCGAGTGTCACGATGCGCGCGACGAGTTCGGCGTAACGACTCCGATGCACGTACACGCGTTCGATGGAAAGACACGACTGCCCCGTGTTCACCACGGACCCCCACACGAGCGCTGGCGCCGCGTGCGCGAGATCGGCCGAGGCAAGCACGATCGCCGGATCCTTGCCACCAAGCTCCAACGCGGCAGGAATGAAGCGGGCAGCTGCTCGTTCGGCGACCAATCGTCCAGTCGGTACGCTCCCCGTGAAGCACACCATGTCGACGGCGTCAATCAGCGAGCGACCAGTTGGACCGGCACCGGGAATGAGCCTGAAGACATCGCGCAGCAGCGGCACCTCGTCGATCGCGGCGTTGACGACATCAATGAATCTCGGCGTGACTTCGCTTGGCTTCACGATCACCGCGCTTCCCGCCAGGAGCGCCGGAATTGTGTCCAGCGTGGCCAGCAACAACGGAAAATTCCACGGACTGATCACACCGACCAGCGCATGCGGAGACACGGCAGACCGAATGCGCACAAACGGTAGTGCGGATGGCTGCTCGTTGCTTTGTAACAACGCTGGTGCCTGCGCCGCCCACCGTGCGATCGCGCCAAGTACCAGATCGATCTCCATGATCGAGATGGCGCGGCGTCCGGTATCACGCTCAAGCGCGTCGGCGAGTGCGTCGCGGTGCCGCAGCAGAGCTTCGCGCCACGCAAGCATGGCGCTCGCACGCGCGTCTACGCCCGCGTGCTCCCAGTGCGGTTGCGCCATACGCTGACGAGCCGCGAGCGCCGAGACTTCGTCAGCGCCAGGCGGAGTGATGGTGGCATCGATATGGCCAGTACGTGGATCACGCACGATGAGCTCGGCCTCGCCCACATTCGCGGAGCTGTGGATTGTCGTCACGAGATCACGCCTCGCGCGACCAGTGCGTCGATCGTGCGTACCTGCGTCTCGAGAAAGTGTCGGCGATCGAAGGGCGCGTCTCCAAGCGTGTTGGCCGGATACATGGACGTGCCCGCGTAGGTATCGGCATACAGTTCAAAGCGCTGCCGCGCGAGCAGATTGCCCATCCCCGGCCGTCGCCGTTCCGCACGCAGCGCGTCGATATCCACGACCGCAAACGCGGACATGGACTCGCCTGGTCCCGCGTCGACCAGCACAAGACCGCGGTGATCCACAATCTTGCTGCCACCGTTCACCGACGCGTCGGGGATCGCAGTGCCGGTCATCCCCGCACTGTTTGCGCTGACCACGTACGCCAGATTTTCCGTCGCGCGCGCGCGCTTCGCGATCTCCTTCGGTGTCAGTCCAGGACCGTACACTTCCGACGTGCTGTGCAGAAACACTTCCGCGCCACGCACGGCGAGACACCGAGCAACTTCCGGATACAAAATCTCCTCCGACGCGATCGCAGCAAAGTTGCCGAGTTCGGTGCGCGCGACAGGAAACACACCATCAAGTCCATAGTGATCGAGATACGCCGACCACACATCGTGCGGTGTTGGTGCAAACATGGAGATCAGTCGTCGATAGCGCAGTACCGTATCACCCGCCGGATTGAACAGCAGCGACGCCTGAAAGTACAACGTCGGAAAATGCGGATCGACTTCGTACGCGTTGAGGCACAGATAAATGCCGTGTCGTTGGGCCAGCGTCGCAACAGCCGCGTACTCCGGTCCGTCCATGGCAAAGCAGGCCTTCGTGCGCCACTCGTCGATGCTCTCGCCCATTGGAAAGCCAGTGAGCGCGTACTCTGGCAACACCACCAGTTTGCAATCGCGCCCGATGAACGCCAGACTCGCGGCCAGTTGGGATCCGATTCGTGCAATCGACTCCTGCACGATTACTTCGGCGTCGGCGCGATGTGCGGCGGCGTTGACGGTGCGGCAGGTGAGTTGCAGCGCGAGCGCGCGATACGATGGCATGGATGCGTATCTCGAATCAGATCGGTGCGGCGTGCGATTTCGCCGGAAGCCAATCGCCGATGCCGTATGGATCGGCCGCCGGCTGCGAGAAGTGCTCATGTTCGATGCGCCACGCACCATCCGCACCGCGACGGAGCACATGCGTCGCCCGGAACCGCACGCGCGTATTGGCGTCGCGAATCTGCATGTCGATGTCGACGATGCCGGCATGCCACACGAGATCGGCGCCGACGCCGACGTGCGGCCCTTCCACCCACACGAAATCCATCATCGCCATTGGTGCGTTGACATAGGCGCGCCATCCAGTATCGATCTTGTCGATGCCCGTGGTGCTCCAACGCGGTCCTTCGACAAACACGTAGGTGTCCGCCGTTGCGGCATATCGCTCGATGATCGCATCGGCATGCTTTGCTATCGTGTGTCGGAAGTGCTGATCGATCACGTCGCGAATCGCCGTCAACGAGTCGCCGTCACGCATGACGCCCAACCTCCGCCTCGAGCGTTGGCGACGCCGTTAGCGCACCGATGCCGTCTGCCGCCGCGTTCACCGGCAGATCGAGTTCGTTGGACAGTCGAGCAATATCGATCACGCGTTCGTCAATGTGCGACTGCGGGACTTCACTGCGCGCGAACTCTGACATCACGCGTGCGACGATCGTCTTGAGATCCGCGTCGCGCGCCGCACGTTGCTCCGCGTTGGGCTCGAAGGCTTCAACGGCTCCCGCCGGGAGAACGCCACACGCGACGAGTAGATCCTCGAGCGTACGTGCGCGCTCTCGCAGTGCGTGCACTTCGGTGGCAAGCGCCATGACCGCGCCGAGCAGACGATCTGTCATCGGATCGCCGAAGAAATAGGGCTCGCGGATCGTGACCGGCTGTTTGATCGCCATCGAGAGCTCCGTTACTTGGTGAAGAGCATCATATCCCAGCGCATCTTCGGCGGAATGCCGACACTGACTTTTGGGACGGCATTCATGAGCGCGCGAAATGGTTCGACCGAGACCTGCGAAAATCCTATTTTCTCGGCGAGACCGCGATAGTCGGTGTAGAGCGTGGTGGCCATGTACGGTTCGTTGTTCAACCATCCGTCCGTCAGCTGCACCGCATTCTGAAACGGTTCACCGGGCACCAACGTGAGCTCCATGCCGCCCATCACGCCACCTGGCGTGAGTACGCGATGTGCTTCGCGAATGCAGGCTTCCGAATGCTGCGGCGGAATCTCGTGCAGCATGAACACAAAAAAGATCGCGTCGAACGAGTTGTCCGGATAATCGAGATGCTCGAAGTCCTGTTGCGTGAACACCACGCGAACACCGGCTTCGCGCGCACGAAGATGCGCGTACTTGAGGCAGGGCGCAGAGAGATCAACTCCGTGCAACTCACTCTCCGGGTGTCCCTCATGCCAGGTGAGCAACCCGGCGCCGTGGCCCGTACCCCAATCGAGCACACGAGCGTATTCTCGCCGCGGAAAGTGCGAGAAGATGAGGCGATAGAGCCCGTTGGGATCCATGTGCGAGGGGAGCGTTGTGCGACGCGCCACATCGTAAATCATGCCGTCGACGTCTTCCTGCCACACGCCACCGGGGTGTTGGTGAAAGTCCACCAGCGAGTAGTAGGTGGGGAGGAGCAGTTCCGGATTGAGGCGCAGTTCGTCACCCGCATCTGCGGCAGCGGCGTCAATGGCGGCGGAGATGCGATCGCCCTGCGCCCTGACGGTTCCGACAATCCCGAGGTCGTTCTTGCTGTACTTGAAGCGCTGCAAATTTCGGAACAGCCAGCAATACAGCTTGAACTCGGGGAGCGTGTCCATCACCGCGAATGCCTCATTGACGGTGCGCGGCGTGCGTTTCCCAGGCCCTTCAACGGCGCGCCGGTACGCACGGTACATCTCCTCGTATACCGGCGTCTCCATGTACTTTCGCGCTTCACGCAGGAACGCGTGATACGCGCGAAAGTCACGGCTCTCCTCAACCTGCAGCGTCTGGCTGTCGACCGCGTCCGCTGTCGGGGACTGCATCGTTTCCGGTGTCATTGCGTGTCTCCATGTACGGTGGCCGTCGTCACGTCTCGCGCCACGCCGCTGGGCAACGGCGCGTTCGTTCGCGTTGTTACTCGCGCTGTTACATATCCCTCGACGGTGTCGCGATGACGTGCCGCCGAATCACGAAGCGCCGGATCGCCGTAGCCGCCACCGCCGGGCAGATCCAGCGTCAGTCGGTCGCCCGGTGCAAGACGTGTCAGCCCTTTGGGCGCGAGCGGTCTCGTCGGCTCGATCTGGATCGCGCCGGACTGTCCCGGCTCTCCACCGCACACGCCGTGCGCCCGCGTCTGCGTCTTCTCTGAGAGCAGCGAACAGTTCACCGCTTCGGTGCCGCGCCATTCGAACGAGATGCGCTGCCCCAAACCGCCGCGAAACGTACCGTCTCCTCCCGAGTCGGCGCGCAACGACTTCTCGTGCACGAGCAGTGGCATCGAGTGCTCGAGCACCTCGATCGGCACGTTGGCGACATTCGTCGGAAAACTGAGCACGGCGGGTCCGTCCTTGGTGGCTCGCGCGCCGTATCCGCCGTTCAGAAAGAAGTACTCGACAAACTCTCCCCGATCGGGGAGTCGTCCGTTCAACACGACGCTCCAGCAGGCACTGCCGCAGTCGGCCTGCACGCGATCCGGAACGGCTTGTGCAAGTGCGCCAAAGACGACGGCGTGCAAGATGTTGCCAGTAATGTTGCGCGCGCCGAGTGGCGATGGTGCCTGGGCGTTGAGCAACGACCCGTCGGGCGCGTGCATGGTGATGGGCAGAAATCCGCCATCGTTGTTTGGCACTTCAGGACTGAACACACACTTGATGGGATACGCGGTGTACGCGTACGCATAGTTCGTCACGGCGTTGATGCCAAGCCGGTGCGCGCGCCGCGTGCCCGTGTAGTCCGCGTGAATGCGATCGCCGTTTATCGTCAGCGCGAGCGCGATCTCCACGCCATCACCCAGTCCGTCGCCATCGGCTGCATAGGTGTATCGCCACGTGCCATTCGGTGCCGCACGCAAGGCATCGCGCATCGCCTTCTCTGACGCTGCGCGCACCTGCCGAGAGAGCGACGAAACATCGATCAGCCCACTCTCGGCCATGAGTGCTTGCAGCGCACGCGTCCCTTGATCGTTGGCGGCGAGTTGTGCGCGAATGTCGCCCAGTGTCTGCTGCGGACTGCGCACGTTGTGCTCGAGAATCGCAAACAACGTGTCGTTCGGCTTGCCCTCGCGGTACAGCCGCATTGGCGGCACCATCAGCCCTTCTTCGTACAAATCGCGCGCACCGGCACCCCAGAGCGTTCCCCCCATGTCGGGAGAGTGCGCGATCGAACCAATAAAGGCGACCAGTCGGCCGCCATGAAACACGGGCGACACGAGACCGATATCAGGCTTGTGACCGGCGCATAACCACGGATCGTTCGTCATCACCACGTCGCCCGGATGCCACTCCGCGGCGGGGAACGGTCCCGCCAGCAACGCTTTCGTGAGCATCGGAATAACCCCAAGGAAACTCGGCACGCTGATGCCACTCTGCGCGATCGACCGTCCCTCGGCGTCCATCAGGACAACCGCGAAGTCGTTCGACTCGCGCGTGACCGTGGAGAACGCCGTACGCTGCAGCGCAGACCCGGCTTCATCTACGATCGAGAGTAGTCGCGCCCACAGAATACTGAGCGTAATCGCGTCAGCGTCCTCCATCGCGTGCGCGTGTGCCACCGCGCTCATGCCACGACTCCGGCGCGCGCCAGTGCGTCGTGGTGTTGGTGCGATAGCGCCCCTGCGCGCGGGCTCGCGTGCAGCGATACGCGAAGCGTTCGTGCAGCATCGACGAGCACGGTGGCGTGGGGCCCGACAACCACCGTCGATTCCGCTTCCTCGATGAGCACCGGGCCAGTGAGAACGCTCCCACTGGCCAGTGCGTTTCGATCGTGCACCGGACACGCGATGCGCGACGCCAACTCCGGAAAGCGAACGGAGCGCGTTCCTTTCTGTGACGCGCGTGCGTTGGTCGCCACAGACGGCGTGGTGACCATTACGGGCGACGGTCCGCTTATCACCGTGCGCCACGTGACGATCTGCACGGCCATGTGCTCAACCAGTCGTCCGAACGTGCGCTTGTACTCCTGATCAAACGCAACGCGAATGCGTTGACCCGCGTCAGCGTCAAGCTGTCCGCCGGGCACAGGCACCGAGATTTCGTGGCCTTGCCCCGCGTAACGCATGTCCGCCGTGCGCGCGACGCTGATCTCGTGCTGCGCGATGCCCGCATCGCGCAAAAATGCGCTGCCCTCGACCTCCATTGCCGCGATTCGCGCGGAGGTCGCGCTCCAGTCGCACCGATCGAGCTGTACGATCGCGCTCCACACCAGCTCTTGGGCGATCGGCGCGGCGAGGAATCCGAACGCAGATGCGACGCCAGCGCCTACGGGAACGAGACACTCCTGCAGGTGCAACAATCGCGCGACCTGAAACGCATGCACTGGACCGGCACCACCGAAGGCCATCATGGAGAAACGGCGGGGATCGTGTCCCTTCTCGATGATGTGCACCCGAGCGGCGTTCGCCATGCTTTCGTTGACCACGCGGTGAATACCCAGCGCTGCTTCTTCGATAGTAACGCCAAGCGGTCGTGCCACGTGCGCGTCAATCGCGTGCTCGGCGGCGGCGCGATTGAGTGTGAGCCGACCGCCCAGAAAAAAGTCTGGATCAAGGTACCCCAACACGAGATCCGCATCGGTGACTGTTGGATGCATGCCGCCGTGATCGTAACAGGCGGGGCCGGGGACGGCACCGGCGCTGGATGGCCCAACGCGCAACAGTCCCAGCGTATCCAACCACGCGATACTTCCTCCGCCCGCTCCAATCTCGATCATGTCAATGACCGGCACGCGAACCGGCAAACCACTGCCTTTCTTGAAGCGTCGCACGCGTGCCGCTTCGAAGTGCGTGGTGATTTGCGGTTTGTAGTCTTGAATGAGCGATGCCTTAGCCGTGGTGCCGCCCATGTCGAAGGTGAGCAGATCCGGCAACCGCGAGGCGCGACACACATGCACGCCTGCCATCGCGCCTCCGGCAGGGCCCGACTCCAGTAGATGTACCGGTGCGCGTCGTGCACCGTCGATCGTTGTCAAACGTCCGCTCGACAGCATGATGTGAATCGTTCCGACAAAGCCAATCGCACCGAGTCGCGCAGCGAGGCGCCGCAGGTAGGCATCGGTGATTGGCTGGACGTACGCATTCATCACCGTGGCCGTGGCGCGTTCGTACTCCCGGATTTCCGGAAGCACATCGCTCGAACAACACACCGCGACCGACGGCCACCTGGCGCGGATGTGTGCGGCCGCCTGCTGTTCGTGTGCGGGATTGACGAACGCATGCAGAAAACAAATCGCGATCGACTCGATGCCATCGTCTATCAGTTTTGCGACGATCGCATCAAGGGCAACGAGATCGAGCGGCGTGATCACGTTGCCGTGCGCGTCAATTCGTTCCGGAACATCGGCGCACCACCGGCGCGGAACCAGCGGTTTCGGCATGTCGAGCTGCAGATCGTAGATGTCGTACCGCAGTTCGCGTCCGATCTCCAGCACATCACGAAAACCGCGCGTGGCGAGAAGTGCCGTGCGCGCACCAGTCCGTTCGATGACGGCGTTCGTGACGAGCGTTGTCCCGTGCACTACCGTCACGACGTCTGCGGCCGTCATTTGTGCTTCGGATAACAGTGTCTGCATTCCCTCAACGATCGCGTCGCCCGGATCGTGCGGCGTCGTGAGTGTTTTGCCAAACCACGTGCGGCCGCCGGCTGCGTCCTCGAGTACGAAGTCGGTGAACGTCCCGCCAATGTCCACACCGAGCCGCAGCCTGCGATTGCACGTCGTCTCTGGCGCGTTTGTGGACATCGTTAATGCATCTCCTCGCCACCGCTCACATTCAGCGCTTCGCCAGTGATGTAGCACGCGTCGCTTGACGCCAACCAGGCGCAAGCGGCCGCGGTATCGTCGGGAAGACCGGGCCGACCAAGCGGAATCCGATTGCGCATCGCGGCCAGATACTGCTCGAGTGTCAGACCGAGTTTCTTTGCGAAAAACTCGTTCTGCCACGCACCCAGTCCGGTGGTCACGTGGTTTGGACACACCGCGTTCACGGTGACACCGTGTGCGCCCAGCTCGACCGCCGTTGCGCGCGTGAGACCGATGAGCCCGTGCTTGGACGACGTATACGCGGCGGCAAACGGAAAGCCTGATTTTGCAGCTTGTGACGCGATGTTGATGATCCGCCCGCCTTCGCCTTGCTTGATCATCTGGGCGGCGGCGTGTTTGGTGCCGAGAAATGGGCCGGTCAGGTTCACTGCGAGTACGGCTTCCCAGTCACTCATTTTCAGCTCAGTGACCAGCTGCATCAAGTAGCCAACACCGGCGTTGTTAACGAGAATGTCAAGCCGTCCGAACGTCTCGACGGTGTGCGCGATGCTCTGCTGCCAGCCGTCTTCGTCGCGCACGTCGAGCACCATGGCGGCGGCACGCAGTCCGCGTGTCTGCAACTCCGCTACCGCGTCGTCGAGATCCGTCCGACTGCCAATGTGCGCGGCATCAAACTGCGTACCGCTGGCCGCGCCAATATCGGTGAGCATCACTGCGGCACCGTCGGTTGCGAGGCGTGTCGCGATGGCGCGGCCAAGTCCGCCTTCGCGCGCGGCGCCGGTGACTAGCGCGACCTTTCCACTCAGCGACGGCATCGCCTGTCCCGTGGCGCGTTCGAGCAACGGCGCATCACCCCAACCGCTCCGTCACGATGAACAGCGGATTGTCAGCCCACGCTTGAAACTCGGCCGCAACTTTCTGCATCGCCGGCGTGCCGATGTCAGCGAACAGCGCGTCGAGCGCGTGCACGTCGATCACTTCCACGTACGCATACGGTGAAGGCGATTCGGAACCGAGAATGCCGGACGCGCGATACACGTCGAATCCGGCCACTGATTTCAGAGCGCGAACCATCGGCAAGTCGGTCGTCTTTGCCCATTGCTCGTAGTCGCTCGCGGCAACACCCGCCTTCAAGTTGAACAGCACCACAAGGGTCGTCATGGGCGAGGCTCCGCGGTGATGGTACGTGCATCGGAGAGAAAGAGTGAGGAGGCGTTGCTCAGCAGGTTTGCCGCGGACGTCAACACGATCTGATATCCCTCCGCGATGAGTGCGCGCGCTTGCGCGCCTGTGCCGGCCACCGTTCCGACTACCAGTCCGGCGTTGCGCACGGCGGTCACGACACGGGCTATGGCCGCGTCGACCTCCCGGTGTTTCGGCCCGTCGATGAACCCCATCGACATCGCGAGGTCGCGTGGTCCGATGATGAAGCCATCCACGCCGGGCACCGTGACGAGCGATTGCACCGCGTCGACCGCAGCGATGTCTTCGATTTGCGGCAGCACGAGAGTGTGTGCGTTGGCGTGCTGCACATAGTCGGCCTGCACCACGCCGCCCAGCATGTAGTTCGCGGCGCGCACGGGACCCAGTCCGCGCTGTCCGACGGGCGGATACTTCATCGCGTGTACAAACGCTTCGACTTCGTCCCGCCGTGAAAGACCTGGCATCATGACGCCCATCACGCCGGCGTCGAGAAATTGCAGGATCAGTTTCGGATCGAGACTGCGGATGCGCGCGAGCGGAGGAACGCCCACGCTCTCGCACGCGCGAACCAACTGCTCGGCGTCGGACGCCGAGAGCGCGCCGTGTTCGCCATCGATCATGTAAAAGTCGAAACCCAGCAGTCCCAACGTTTCCGCCAGGATTGCATCGCGATTGGGGGCGATGACACCAATGGCCGCGCCACCCGCAGCGAATCGAGCCTTGAGTCCGTGCGTTCTCATCGCAGCGTGTCCACCGTACCGTTAGCGATGTGACGGCGAATGAACGGAATCATTCCACCAGCGTCCGCCACTTCCTGCACGAACGACGGCACCGGTGCCGCTTGCGCCTCCGCGCCACGGGTGAGATTGCGAATGAGCCCCGTGTCGAGATGCACCTCGAGTTCATCGCCAGTTTGTACGTGCGCGCGAAGGTCGCGACAGGTGATGAACGGCAACCCGTAGTTGATCGCATTGCGGAACTGCAACCGCGCGAACGAGTCGGCTATCACGGCTTGAATGCCTGCACCCATGATGCCGGTGATGACATGCTCAATACTCTTGCCGCCGCCCGCGAAGTTGTGGCCACCCACAATGAATCGATAGCCGTGCGACGCAAACGCGCCATCCGCATCGAACTCCGGAGCGACGCCAGCCATCACCCAACGCGCGTTCTCGGCAGCATCGATGCGTGACGTCCAGAACTCCTGCTTGATGATTTCGTATGCCATTACATAGCCGGCGGCGACCCACGCTTTCCCACGCAATACGGTCTTAGACATGTGCGGGCGGTCCCTGGTCGATCCATTGGCTCGCGGGAAGTTCGCGCGGATCGGAGATCACCCCCTTGAGCGCCGAATAGGCCACGACCGCGGGCGATGACAACCAGATCTGCGCGTTTCGACTCCCCATCCGACCTTTCATGTTGCGATTGCCAGCACTGAGTACCACGTCACCATCGCCGGCGACACCCGTGTGCACTCCAGCGCAGGCCGCGCAGCTTGGGGTATCCACAGCGCCGCCGGCTTCAACGATCGTTGCGATGTAGCCCGCGCGAACGGCATCGAGATACACGCGACTGCTCGCCGGCACCACCAGCAGGTTCACATCGCGATGAACCTGTTGGCCTTGCAGAATACTTGCAACGATCGCCAGGTCTTCGAGACGGCCGTTCGTGCAGGTCCCGATGAACGCCTTGTTGAACGGCGTTCCCGCAACCGCATCGACCGACGCGATATCGTCAAGCTTGTCCGGGCGCGCGACGGTGGGCGCGATCGTGCTGACGTCCACTTCGTACTCCTGGTCGTACGCGGCGTCCGTATCGCCGACGAGCGCTGACCACGCATCGGTGGTGCGCGTCGCGAGGTAATCGGCGGTGACGGCATCGGGCGCAATGATGCCATTCTTCGCACCGAGATCTACCGTCATGTTGCACAAAGTCATGCGGCCGGCCATACCCAGATTGTCGATGGCCGGGCCCGTGTACTCGATGGTTTTGTAGATGAGATGCCCGTTCCAGTGCATCATCCCCATCACATGCAGGCTCAGGTCTTTCGCCATCACCCATGATGGCCACGCGCCGCGAATGTGGAATCGCACCGTTTCGGGAACGCGGAACCAGCACTTGCCAATTGCCATGGCCACCGCTGCATCCGTAACTCCGACGGCGTTGCCCATCGCGCCGACCGCGCCGTAGGTGTTGGCGTGCGAATCGGTGCCAATGCTGATGGTGCCGGGCAGCACGTGTCCGTTCTCGACCATCACCTGGTGCGCGATGCCTTGGCGACCCAGGTCGTAGAAGTGCTCGATACGATGCTGTTTGACCAGCACGCGCCATTCGTTCAACATCGTGGCAAAATGCGCCGTTGGTGGCGGAACAAGGTGGTCAGAGACGCAGATCACGCGGTCGCGACGAAAAACTTCGGGCACACCGAGTGCGGCGAAGGCCTCGAAGGTGGACTTGCCCAGGTAATCCATCGTCATCACGGTGTGAATGTCGGCCCAGAGCAACTGCCCCGGGGCGACGTGATCGCGGCGGCTGGCGCGCGCCATGATCTTTTCGGTAAGGGTCATCCCTGCCATGCGAAACTCCGGCGTGCCGAGTCGGCGTCAACCGTCTGTGGCGTGCGTTAGTGGTATGATGATCAGACCTTCTAAGCGTACGCCCGTCGCATGGTGCTTGTCAAATGCCGCAACCATTCCGCGACGCTCTCGTCAACGGCGCCCGGCGCTGACCCGACGCTGCTTCCTTTTCACCGGGCGCTGGAGCACGGCGGAGACGTGCTCCAGATGCGCCTGCATGGCGATGCCTGCCGCACGTGCGCGCCCGGCGGTGACCGCCGCGAGAATCGCCCGGTGGCTGCTGAGCGCGGCCGGCAACTCCTGCTCGAACTCGGTGAGCAAGATCCGATGCTTGCGCAGCAGCGCGACGATCGTCTGACTCAGCACCTCGAGCACGGGATTCCCCGTAGCCCGTGCCAGCTCAATGTGAAAGTCCGTGTCCGCGTCGATGAACGCCTGCGGTTCGCGCTGGACAACCTCCATCAGGCGCAGCAGCTCGCCGAGACGCAGCACGTGTGCGGACGTGCGATGGATAGCCGCCAGGCGCGCGATCGGAATCTCCAACAGTTCACGCGCGGCCTGCAACGCCACCAGACTGCCCCGTTCGTCGCCCAGCAGCATCGACATCGACTCCACGACGTGATCGGACGTCATCGCGCAGATGAACGTCCCGCGCCCGACTTCGACTGTCACCAGCCCTTTTTCCGCGAGCGACTTGATCGCTTCGCGCACAGCCGTGCGGCTCACGCCGAACTGATCGGCCAGTTCGCGCTCCGGCGGTAGACGGTCACCAGGTACCAGCTTCCCACTCTGAACCTGACCCTGGATCTGGTCGACGATCTCCTGATAGAGCCGCTCCCGCGGTCGGACAGGCAGATACGTCATAGTCATGCGCTGCGACTCCCGACCAATGTGAACTCCTGATGCACCTTCCGTTCGAACCTAACCCCGCGAAACGTCTTGCGGTATGATCATCAGACCTCGCGCTTGCCACCTTTTCCCCGATACCAATGCGTCGCTCGCTCCGCATCCTCGCGCCGACCCTCGCCTTGCTGGTCACCAGTCCGCTTGCCGCACAACGTACAATACCCCTCGACCGGCAGATGGCAACGTTGTTGCAGTGGTTCCCGGGTGAGTTTGACAACAACCAGCAGGTCGTCAGCGAACGTGAAAGCAAAGCCGCCAACCCGCATGAATGGATTCACTCACACTTCGTGCGCGTGAACCAGCCCGCGCTTGGTCCCATCGTGTTCTATGTCGAGCAATATCAGAACGGGAATCCCGCCGACATCTATCGGCAACGGTTGTACACGTTCGCGGCCGATGCCGCGGCCAAAGCGATTGTGCTGCGCATCTACTCCTTCCCCGATGAAGCCGCCGTGCGTGGTGCACATCGCGATCCCAGCAAGCTCAATGGCCTCACATTGGCGTCGCTGCGCGCCCTCCCGGGCTGTGAGGTCTACTGGCGCTTCGACGGCAAGGCATTTGAAGGCTCCATGAAACCCAAGGCGTGCACGGTGGTGTCACGCACCAGCGGCAAACCCATTTTCATTTCCGACGATCTCACACTCACCGCCGACGAAATCTGGATCAGTGATCGTGCGGTGGACGAGGCGGGCAAGCCGGTGTTCGGCCACCCGGAAGGCATTCACCACAAACTTCGGCGCGCGCACCCGTACACGTGCTGGGTCGCCGTGAAGGGGGAACAGACGGGCGCCGAGTGGAAGGGCACGCGCGACGTCGTGACGCACGATCAAGGGGGACGGATTCCGCTGCCTGCGGTCGATGGGAAGCCCGCCACCCGCTACGCAGACCTCGGAGAACTGCTCTACGCGAATGGACAGGGTCCGCGCGTGCTGCGGCTGGCCATCAAGGAGACGGGCGTTGAACCATCCATCGGTTATGGCTGGACGGAGCCTGGCGCTGCACGCGTGGGTGTGTCGATGCCGACTCTGCAGTCCGGCTGCACGCGTACCCCCTGACGCGTGTCCATGATCAAGGAGCTCCGCTCCGTCTGTTCGCTGACGGTCATCATCGCCGGACTCGGCTACTTCGTAGACTCGTTCGATATCGCAATCTTCGGTGTCGTGCGGCTCGCGTCGCTACAAGCGCTTGGCATCACGTCGCCAGCCGCGCAGCTCGACGCAGGGCTGACGATTTACAACGCGCAGATGGCCGGCATGATGGTCGGCGGGATCTGTTGGGGGTTGCTCGCTGATCGCCGCGGTCGGCTGTCGGTGCTCTTCGGTTCGATTCTGCTGTACTCCATCGCATCGATCAGCAACGCGTTCGTAACAGACGTGACAAGTTACGCCGTCTGCCGCTTCGTCGCGGGCGTGGGACTGGCCGGCGAACTCGGCGCTGCCATTACGCTGGTCGCCGAGTCGTTGCCCACGGCGCAACGCGGTCTGGGTACCACGGTGGTGGCGACGATGGGCCTGCTGGGCGTGACCGCTGCGGCGCTCGTCGGACAGCGGATACCGTGGCAAACTGCGTACATCGTTGGCGGGGTGCTCGGGCTGCTGCTGCTGGTCGCGCGATTGCGCCTTACCGAATCCGCGCTATTCGTTCGGACGGCGCGCACCACGCCCACGCGTACAATGGTACTCTTTCGCCCCGCTCTCGCGCGCCGATATCTCGCGTGCGTGCTGGTGGGTGTGCCGATCTATTTCGCAAACGGCGTGCTACTGACGTTTGCGCCGGAGATTGTGTCCGGACTCGGCGTGAAGGGCCCGGTGTCTGCAGCCAACGCGATTCTGTTCGGCTCGCTGGGACTCGCCACGGGTGACTTGGTCAGTGGTCTCTTGAGCCAGCGGTTCAAGAGTCGCAAGCGCGTGTTGGCGGTGTGTCTCGGCGCTGGCTTCGCCTTGATCGTTGCGTACACGCAAGTGCGCGGACTGACACCAGCGATGCTCTACGCGCTCAATTTCCTGATCAGTGGCACCGTGGGGTATTGGGCCGTGTTGATGACCCTCTCGGCGGAACAGTTTGGCACCAACGTGCGCGGCACCGTGGCCACAACCGTGCCGAACTTTGTGCGCGGGTCGGCGCTGTTCGCGGCGAGCGGGTTTGGCGCGCTCAAAGCAAAGCTCTCCGTGCCGTCCGCGGCGTTGATCGTGGCCACCGTCTGCTTCGCGCTGGCCATCGTCGCGCTGACACAGTTGGATGAAACGTTCGGTCGCGAGCTGGACTACGTCGAGACGTGAAGGACCGCCGCCGCCGACGGTTCATGTTGAGACTCGAAGGGTCGCCACGGCGGCGAACATGAACCGCGTTTGGCGACTGTTTCGCACCCTGCATCTGATCACCGCCGTGTTGTTCGGTTTGTTCGCGGCAGCGGTCGGTGTGTCAGGTAGCGCGTTGGTGTTTCGCGAAGAGATCGAACACGCGATGTACGAGCCGCGCATTGCAATCGGGCCGAGCGCGCTCCCCTACGCGACCTTAATGGCCACTGCGGGCGCGCTCGACTCATCGCGGCGTCTGTCCATGATGGTGTTGCCAATCGCCGCCGACCGCAGCGTTGAATTCGTGTTGCAGAAACGGAACGCGCGATCGCTCAAGGACGCCGATCAGATGAGCGTGTACATCAACCCCTACAGCGGTCGCGTGATCGGTGCGCGGCGTCATGCCGAAAGCGTGATCGCAACAGTGCGGGATCTGCACTTCGCATTTTTCGCCGGGACGCGCGGCCTCGTGTTCAATGGCTATGTCGCGATCGCGCTGCTGTTCATGTCGATCACTGGACTGTGCCTGTGGGTCGTGGCTTCACCCCGCGCGCAACGATTCTCACTGCGATTTCATGGCAATTGGAAGCGGGTGATCTGGAATCTGCATCGACAGCTCGGTGCCCTTTCGCTCGCAGCACTCGCCTTGGTTGCGATGACCGGTGCGTACTACGCGTTCCGCGAGCCGTTTCAGCGTGTCTTGCTGGTCGCGACAGGTTCCGAGCCACCGCGTGGCATTCCCACCGTGGTAGTGCCGTCCGATGCAACGTCGCCGCACAGCATCGATGAGATTGCGAAGGCAGCACGAGCGGCGTTTCCTGGCGGCACCCTCGCTGCGGTGCGTGTTCCTTCCAGGTTAACGCAAGCCTGGGCCGCCACATTGCATCGCGACGGCGACAGCGGCGAGAGTACGGACAGTGGGCCCACGGTCTACCTCGATCCGTACACGCTCGCCGTCGCGCGACTGGACGACGTTCGCGCGATGCCCTTTGGTGCCAGCCTCGTGAAGTCGATGGAGGCATTGCACTACGGGAAGTTTGCCGGTGTATCCTCGCGGTTGCTGTGGGTCGTGCTCGGATTGTCGCCGCTTTTCTTCTCAATTAGTGGTGCACTCATGTGGTGGCAGCGCGCGGGCAGGCGATGGATGAGCGATCGGAGCGGGCGCAGGTAGTCGCGTCCTGGCGTCGTCGACCGACACGAACGCGTAGCGCACCAGTGACCGTTTGCAAAAGTTTGGGAATTCGTTGTGCGCCCTGCTCGCTAGTCACTGCGGCTTGGAACCCGACCTCTGAGAACGACCAAATCAAAGAGAGCGGAGAGCTGTTTCGGAAATGCAGCGCCGATACGCCAGCGTCGTGCGGCTGAATTGTAACGATTTCTCATTCCATCGGATGGTTGCGAGAAGCGTGGATTTCCTGCGCCGCTCGCGACACCCGATGGAAATTCGTGACCATAGACAGACCGACGACAACCTCCAATAGAACGAATGAACGAATCAGCAGACACGCCACCACGGCAGCATAAGTATTCGTTCGCCAAGCCACCGGGTTTCGCTTCCGGCGTGTAACAGAATGCCACCTATCGCATTCGGATACTCTTGCAGAAAGAGTTTGAGTCCTTTTGCGTCGGAGAGTGTCGGACGTTCGCTGCTCTTGCACTCGATGGCGAGAAGAGCGCCACTTGGTTGCTCAATAACGAAATCGACTTCGTCCTGATTCGTCGTGCGCCAATGCATGACGGAAGGTCGTCTCGACTGTGCGTCGCGCCAGGGAAGCAGTTCGCCGAGGATCAGGTTCTCGAAGTGAAATCCTGTGAGCGGTGGTGAATCGGCGATGTGCCATGCCATTGCAGTGTCGCTCCAGTAGGCCTTTGGACTTTTGATGAGACGCTTCGTGCGATTGACGGCAAATGCGTCGAGACGGATCAGTTGATACGATTGCTCCAACAAATCGAGGTAACGCAACGCAGTTGTTGGTGCGACACCGGCATCAATTGCCCACGCCGCGCGATTTACCAGTTGGCCAATTCTGTTGCAAGCAATACGCATGAGCCGGCGCATATCAAGCGCATTTCCCAGGTTGGCCAAGTCGCGCACATCCCGGTCGAGGTAGGTGTCCATGTAGCCTTGAAACCATACGGCCCGTTCGTCGGCACTCTGGAGTTGGAGCGCTGGCGTTGGATAACCACCAATGCGTGCTTCGTTACGCCAGTCGGCGACAGCAGGCGCGGTCGCGTGCACCAGATCGTACCAGTCTTGAGCCGGCGTTGTGAAGAAGTCAGACCAGAGGCCGGCCGAACCACGTCCGAGCCGTTCATTGCGTGTCATTGGCCAAAGCGTCGTGTAGCCGGCGCGTCCGGCCAGCGATTCGCCAACGGCGCGAGGTGCGAGCAGGTTGGCTGAGCCTGTCAGGACGAACTGTGCGCGCGTCGCAGTGCCGCAGTGCGCGAGTTCGTCGATGACTTCTTTGAGAGCCCGTGCAAGGCCGGGCTCGCGCTGTACTTCGTCAATCACTACCCGTGGTGATGACAGGAGGAGTGTGCGTGGGTGATCTGCGTTTGGGCTATTCTTGGTAGGGTACGGGCAACAGAATCGTTGATTGTCATCTAAGTTGTTGACATGTAACTGTTTACAAAGATTTGATACGGATCGATGTCGTAGGTATTCTGCTCGCTGGATGATAATCGTCGTATAAATGGACGATAATCGTCCACCGAGTGGATGATAATCGTCCAGCATTCTTCGGTGCAGTGCTCACGGGGGCTTCACCGCTTTGAATATGGCGCTTCACTAACGCCACCGTTAGACTGACACTAACAACTGTGTTAATAAAACGATCACGAATCGGAGACACTGGTGAGCGAGGAAATTCCACAGCTGACGGCCAGCGAACGCTGCGTGCTCGAACTCCTCCTGGCGAAAAAGGAAGAGAAGTTCGGGCTCCAGCTTGTGGCAGAAGGCGAAGGCTCTCTGGCCCGCTCGTCGATTTATGTGGTGCTGGATCGCATGCAGCAAAAGGGGCTGATTGAGTCGCGCGCAGAAGAAAAACGCCCCGACCGTCCCGGAATACCACGCCGGATGTACAAGGTGACCGGAAAAGGCGCTTACGCGAGGACGCTGCACCGACAGTGGTCGCAATTCCTGCAAGGTCAGGAGGGATTTGATCATGGATAAGCGGCCGGTGGTCACCACAGAAAATTTCTTGCGAAGCGGCGCGAGATTCCGACTCAACCTTTCGCTACAGCGAAGTGTTCGGCGCACCGACTCGCGAGCAGTGGACGGTGGCCCCGGCGCTCGTCTTGGGCGATTTGCACAACTGATTGTTGGTCCGCGTATTGCCGAGGCGCAGATCGACCCCTGCATTGCCGATATGCAGCATGAATATTTCGAAGCGGTCGAGAGAAGGGACAAACCCGCCGCATGGTCTGCACTGTTTCGCGGAAGTGTCGCCGTGCTTGCTCATGTGTTGCGGAATATTTCCGGATTCACGCATCGATTTCAGCGGACGCCGGTCTCGGCGCTCAACATGCCCGAGCGTTTCAGTGAAGAGTCACGCGTGGTTGGTCAGATGGCGTATGACCATGCCAGACGACTTCGGCAAGATTATGTCGGCGTTGATTGTCTTTTGCTGGCACTGATGGACCACCCTCGCACTGATGCGATGATGGAGCAGTGCGGAGCGAACGTCGATGCGATTCGGGCTGCTGTCGCTCGCAGAATTCTGCCGGAGCTGGCGGCTACAGAAATCCCCGATGTGCTGCCGCTGGGGTCAGGGTTGGGGCACGCCTGGCTGGAAGCGCACTGGGAAGCCAATACCAAACGTAGCTATTGGATCGAGCCAGAACATTTGCTGCGGGCATTGATTCGCGACAAGAGCATGATGTCGAAGGCCGCGAAAGATTTGATCGCTGCAGGGTTCGCACTTCTCGCTCTGGTGTGCGTGAGCGCCCCTGCGAACGCTCAATCGGGCGCACGAACAGAACCACGCACGATCACATTGCCGCGCGCCAACGCGACCATCAAGGAAAAGTTCAGCTCCGTTGGCTCCGTGCGTGAGTTGTTGGACGGACGCGTGATCGTCACCGACAACCGCGACAACCTTGTTTACATCGCCGACTTTGTTGGCAGCACCAGTGCACGCCAGCTTGGCCGACATGGGAAGGGCCCGGGTGAATACGAACAGGTGGGCAGATTGTGGCCGTTGCGCGGTGACTCAACGCTGATGCTAGAGCCGATGGGGCAACGCGGGATAATCTTGAGCGGTAGTGAAGTTGCAATCACGTTGACCGCGACGTCGCCGCTGCTCAAGTCGGTTGGAAGACCGTTGTCGATCTTCCTGGGCCGTGATGCCAAAGGTGCAGTCCTGGCGCAGGTGTTGTCGTTCGGAAAAGGTGCGCCAAATCCGGCGGATTCCATGCTGCTCATTCGTGCACACGCCAGTGCTCCCGACGTGGACACGTTGTCTCGAGTGAGTTCGGTACTGCAGATGCCCGGTACTTCAGCGACGTCATCGGTCGGCGCGGAGGGCGGAGGTGCCCGGGGCAATGCACGATACCCTGTGAATCTGCGATCGAGGGATCAGTCAGCACTTTTTCCGGATGGCGCGGTCGCAATTGTGCGCGCGAACCCGTATCGCGTTGACTGGTGCATGCCGAATGGTGGTTGTCGGCCGGGTGTTGCCATCGAACCCGCTGGCAATGGCATATCGGATGAGACCAAAGAAGCGATCATCCTCTGGCAGAGTCGCACCAGCATGGTGCTGACTGGCCGACACGCGAGTGAGACAACCGGTTGGCCAGCAGTGCTTCCAGCGTTCATTGTTGGTGGCAAATTCGACGATACTGCTGTGTTGCCAGAACCTCGAGGCAATTTGGTGGTCGAGCGCATTCCAACCGCATCGCCCGTTGTGAGTCCGTACGATATCCTGGATCGCAGCGGCCGTCGCATCGCCGTGTTGCGTCTGGAAATGCAACAGCGCGTGGTTGGGTTCGGGAAGAGTTCCGTTTATACGGTCGACATTGATAAAGACGGACTGCAATCGCTACAGCGTCACGATTGGAAATACTGATGGGTCGCCATGCATCAAGAAACTGTGCTGTTGAATTGGCCTGATGTCGAAGCGACAATCATCGCCTCCCAACGGTGCTCAGGGTGGCTGATTCAACTGGCGATCGGTGAGAAACAACGCCAACGCCGTCTTCGCATCCCGAATCTCCCCACTCTCAATCATCGCGAGCGCCTTCGACAACCGCACGGGTTTGAGTTCCAGAAATTCATCGGCTTCGCGACGTGCAGGATAGGAATTTCAATCGAGGTGTGGGAAGTATGTCGCGTGCCGGCGTGCGCGTCGAGGGCGTCTGGACCCCGGCGACGGCGGGATCTCCGCGCGCCGACTGGCCGTGGGGCGGTGTGG
>Ga0163144_10002993_pt1 | contig 38539 bp, 32 predicted proteins | sample OliLak19BULKMAT1_FD_123175 | JGI IMG/M metagenome (GOLD analysis project Ga0163144, IMG submission 123175) | Freshwater microbial mat bacterial communities from Lake Vanda, McMurdo Dry Valleys, Antarctica - Oligotrophic Lake LV.19.BULKMAT1 | ecosystem: Environmental > Aquatic > Freshwater >...
CTGAGAGCCTGGGAAGGAATCGAAGATTCCTTCCCAGCCGCGAAGCGCGGACCCGCAGGGGCCGCACGCCGAGCGGGTTTCCGGGGGGCTTGGCCCGCCGGAAACCGAGCGAAGGCGACTTCTTCACGAGTTCTGACCCGCCACCGCGCGGATCCGTTGCAGATCCCCGGGGCCGAGGGCATCCTCCGGGGCCGGAGGATCCTCGTGCGACGCCCGTTTTTCGCCTGGGTCGGTGACATCTTCTGCGGCCTCGCCGCCTACACGCTCTCGCGCTGGGTCTGGCAGAAACACGGGGAAGGGGTCTTCGCGAACCTCCCGGAGGAGCTCGCGACCTTCGCCGGCGTGTACGTCCTGATGAAACTGCTGCTGAAGGCGCTGGGCGCCGCCCGGCGCAAGAGCGTCGAGGCGAAGTCGGCGCGGCGCGTGCTCGAGAAGGCCGCCGGCCGCACGCCGTAGGCCGCGCGGGGGGCGGAGGCGTCTACGGGGCCGTGGCCGCCGCGAGGTCGATCCGGCCCTTGCCGAGCTTCCCGGCGTACGCGGGGTTGGGCGCATCCACCGACGTCGCGGTGTCCCCGAGCCGCTCGAACAGGTCCTTGCTCGGCGCGAGCGGGTCGTCGCCGCGCAGCAGGGCGAACGCGCCCGTCGCGAGCGCGGTGCTGAACGACGTCCCCGACCACCGGGCCAGGCCCCACGGCGACCGCGGGTGGGCACCGAGGACGTCCACGCCGGGCATCGCGAAGTCCACGTCGGTGCCATAGGACGCGAAGGGCGCCTTCACGCCGCCGAGCCCGATCGCGGTGACGGCCCAGACCGCGGAGCGGTTCGCCGGGTCGTCCACCGTCGGCGCGTTCCGGTTGCCCGCCGCGGCCACGACGTACACGCCGGCGGCCTTCGCGTTCTCGACGGCCTGCACGACGACCTGCGACGACCCCGCCAGCCCGCCGCTGAAGTTGATCACGTCGGCGCCCTGGTTGATCGCGTACTGGATCGCGCGGACGAGCCCGACCGTCGTGCCGACCGAGTCGCTGTTGAGGATGCGCAGCGGCAGGATCATCGCGTCGGGTGCGACGGCCAGCACGAGGCTCGCCACAAAGGTCCCGTGGCCGACGCCCTCGTCGACGAGCCCGTCCCGGTCGTCGTCGATCCCGTTCGCCACGTCGGACGGGTTGGCGTCGCCGTCGACGAAGTCCCATCCCGCCGCCAGCCGGCCGACGAGGGCTGGGCTGTTCGCGACGACGCCGGTGTCGAGGACCGCCACGACGACGCCGGCCCCGCGGAACCCGCGGCCGTGGGCCGTCGGGACCCCGATCGCCGCGAGCGCCGGCTGCGTGCCGATGGAGGCGAAGATGTCGTCGACGAACGCGGCCTGCGTGCCGCCGCCGCCCTCGGGCACGCCGACGCCCTCGTCCTTCTCCTCGTCCTCGACCTCGAGTTCGTCGCTCAGGTCCTCGAGGAAGTCCTCGACGTCGACGCCCGCCGGGACCTCGACCTCGTAGTAACTCGTGCCCTCCACCGGCCCGAGGATCGTCGCGCCCTTGTCGTCGCAGAGGGTTTCGAGGTCCTCGAGGCTCGTCGGGTCCACGAGCACGACGGTGGCGCTCGCCGGCGGCGGGGCGTCGCCACCGCCGGAGCCGCCACTCCCGCCGCCCCCGCAGGCGGCGAGCGCGAGGGCCCACGCGAGGCACGGCACGAGACGGGACGGGAACGGGTTCATGCGCAGACTCCAGAGCATCGAAACGCCAGGACGGCGCCCGGGTGGCCGAGGGCCGACGAGGTTTCCAAAAGTGACCGACCGAAGGCCGCCGAATCGTCGCACCGGTGGCGGGCTCGGTGGAACGAGGCCATCACCGCGGCGGCGGCGCGGTCGTCCACGTCGTCGAGGGTCCAGACGACGCGGCGGGCCCCCCGGGTCAGGAGCGCCTGCACGAGGCCGCCCCACGCGAGGCCCGCAGGCCCGGCCACGCGTCCGGTCCGGCACGCCGCCAGCACGACGAGGCGCGCCGCGACTCCGGACGCCGGCAGGTCGGCGGCCGTGAACCAGCCGTCCGCGAGGCGGATGCCGGCGAGCGGTGGCGCCTCGCCCGCGTCCCAGCCGTGCCCCGCGACGTGGACGACGTCGGCCGTCGCGAGCGCTTCGGCGACCGCCGCGCGCGTTGCGGCCGGGCCGACGAGGACCCGGTCGGTCGCGAGCGCGTCGGCGACGTCGGCCACCTCGCGTGCGACGCCGGGCAGTTCCGGGGCGCCGACGCCGACGACGACGGCGCCGGTCCCGCGCGCGACGGTCGCGGGCGACACGCGGCCCGCGGGGACGCGCAGCAGGTCGTACCGTTCGCACAAGCGCCCGCCGCGGCACGGCAGCAACTCCCACGGGAGGTCGGGCACGCTCGGGTCGGCGGTCACGCGCACGTCGCGCGGCCAGCCCCCGACGCCGAGCGGCGCGAGGACCGCGTCGGCGATCTCGCCGAGCAGCGCGTCGGTCGCGGACGGGTCGGTGGCGGCGGGGTCGACGTCGCGCAGGAACGCCCACCGGTGCGCGCGAAGGCGGAGCCCCGCGGCCCACGCCTCCCAGCGCGCGAGCAGGCCGAGGTCGACCCGCGCGCCGACGTCGCCGCCGACCCGGACGAGGCCGACCACGCGGTCGTCGCGGCGCCAGAGATGCACGAACGCGACGGCCGGGTCCGCGGCCACGGGGCGCGGCGCACGCAAGGCCTCGCCGCCGGCGCGGCGCTCGGTCCGGCGCCAGCGCGCGGCGAGCGCGCGCTCCCAGGTGCGCGCGCGGCGCTCGAGCAGCGCCCCCGTGCCGAGGTCGCCGCGGACGGGGCCGTCGCCGCGGGCGAGCCGGTCGTAGATCGCCTCGAGCCGGGCGCGGATCCGCGCGGTGCGGGCGTCGGCCCGTGGCGGCCGCGCGCCGAGGAAGCGCCGCGCTGCCAGGGCGTCGAGCAGCCGTTCGGCCTCCAGGCGGTCTGCGGCGCGGCCGCGCGCGAGCAGGAGATCGACGCGCACGAGCCACGGGTCGAGGCGGTCGGCGGCGAACCGCGCGCGCAGCCAGGCGCCGGGCAGGTCGTCGCGCACCCGCTCGACGAACGCGCCGACGCGGCGCAGGCGCGCCAGCGCGGCCCCGAGGCCGCCGGGACGCCGCGCGTCCACCGCGGCGCGCCCCGTGTCGGCGGCGCTGCCGGTGAACGGGCGACCCGCGCCGAGGCGCCTCGCGGCGTCGAACGCCGTGCGCGCGGGCGCGAGGCGACCGGCGGCGAGGGCGACGGACCCCGCCAGCAGCGCCGCGTCGGCGGCGAGGGCCCGGTGACCGAGGGCGCGCGCGCGTGCGCCGATCCGCGCGAGCGTCGCCGCGGACGGGGGGCGGCCGCAGCGCGCGGCGGCGTCCGCGACGAGAAGGTCGGCGCGGAGCGTCAGGGCCTCGCGTCGGGAGGCCACGGCCGCGCGGCGCGCCGCCTTCGCGTGCGCGAGCCCGCGCACGGCATCCACGTCGCCCGCAGCGGCCGCGGCCATCCACAGCGCCTCCGCACGCTCGGCCGTCGCGCCCACCTCCTGGAAGCGGGCCGCCGCGGCCAGGGCCTCGCGTTCGGCCGAGGGCGCGTCGCCCGCGCGGCGCAGCGCATCGGCGAGGTCGAGGCGGCAGAGCGCCTCCCAGCGCGGGAGCCCGCGTTCCCGGTGGACCTGCGCGAGCGCGTCGAGGGCGCGGATGCCGTCGCCGAGGCGTCCCGCGTGGACGTCCGCCCACGCGAGGTTGGCGCGGGCCTCGCCCTCGAGCTCGGCGAGGCCGAGGGTCGCGAACGCCGACGCGGCGTCGCGCAGGCGGGCCGTCCCGGCGTCGCCGTCGCCGCTCTCGACGCGCGCGACGCCGGCGTTCATGCGGGCGATCGCGGCCCGCGTCGCGTCGCCGAGCGACGTCGCGAGCGCGTCGGCGGCTTCGTACCGCGCCGCCGCCGCGTCGGCGTCGCCGGCGAGCCGCAGCGCGTTGCCGTGGTTGATGGCGAGCACCAGCGCCGGCCGCGTCCGTGCGCGCGCGAGCCCGCGCCCGAGCCGACCCGCGAGCGCGAGCGCCGCCGGCACGCGGCCCGCGGCCGCCAGCGCGTCCACGCGCGCGAGCGACGCGTTGCGCGCCTCGTCGGGCAGGCGGGCCGCCGCGAGGTCGCGGGCGGCGCCGTCGTACGCGCGCGCGGCGTCGGCGGCGCGGCCGACGCGGTGGAGCGCGTAGGCCTCGTAGAGGCGCAGCCGGCCGCGGGTCGCGCGGTCGCGGGGCTTGGCCTGCGCGCGGAGCGACGTGAGCGCCACGAGCGTGGCCTCGGGCGTCGCGCGGAAGGCGGCGCCGAGACCGGCTTGCAGCTCCGGCCAGGGTCGCGGCGCGGCGAGCACCGCACGGGCCGCGCGTGCGCGGCTCGCCGTCCCCCGCGCGCCGAGCACGGGGCGAAGCCAGGCGGGGACGGCCGTCGCCATGGTCAGTCCGACCCGATCGGCACCGGCTCCGATCGCGCGACGGTGCGGCGGCCGACGCGGACGGCGAGGACCAGCGTCCGGTGGCCGGCGGGCACGGCGGCGTCGAACGTGCCGCCGCCTTCGATCGCCACGCGCACGGCGGGGCCGACGTCGGGCTTCACCTCGAGCGCCGTGTCGGCGCGCGGGCCGTCGAGTGTGCCGCGCAGGCGGGTCGCCCCGTCCGGGCCCGTCGTGAACTCGACGTGCAGGCTGCCGTTCTCGCCGGCGAGGCGCACGAAGCGCGGGCGGCCCGGGCCGCGCAGGGCCGGGGCGACGCCGCTCCACGAGTCGAAGACCAGGCGCCACAACGTGGCGCCGGCCCGCGCCGCCGGCGCGCGGAACAGTGCCTCGGCCCGCGTGACGAGCCGGGTCGGGCACCGCGGCGTCGACGCGACGACCCGCCCCAGCGCGACGACGTGCTGTGCGAAGGCGAGGACGTCCGCCGGGAGCGGCTCGCGCGCTCGGACCCGGCCGGCGGCGACGTCGAACGCGAGCGACAGGACGTCGGGGGTCGGGGCGGTCATCGGCGGGGCTCCGGACGCGGTCGCTTCGACCGCGACCCGGCGGACGCCGCCGGGGTCACCTGCGCAGAGACAGGCACAGGGGGAACGGATACGCCGTCCGGCGCGCCGGTCACCCCCCGGGACTTCAGGTCGTCACGCAGGGCGTCGAGGCAACGCTGCCGGGTGGGGCCGAGGGACCCCCGGGGGACGCCGAGCCGGTGGGCGATCTCGTCGTACGTGAGGTCCACCGGCTGGAAGTAGAGGAGGGAGAGCAGTTCGCGGCACCGCTCGCCGAGCGCGGAGAGCGCCTCGCGGAGCGACTGTTCCTCCTCGAGCCGTCCGACCGCCTCGTCAGGCCCCACCCCCGGGGTCACGTCGGCCTTCGAGGCGGCCGCCTCGTGGGCCTCGCGGGTCCGCCCGCGTTTCTTCGTGCGCCAGGCGACGCGCCGGGTCGTCGTCCCGATCCAGGACGCGAGGCGCTCGACGTCGCGCAGCTTCTTCAGGTTCTTCCACAGGAGGACGGCGACCTCCTGGAAGGCGTCCTCCGCGGTCGTGTCGTCGAGACCCGCTCGGCGCAGGAGGGCGTACGCCAGGTCGGCATACCGCGCGAGGAGCGTCGTCCAGGCCACGCGGTCGCCGTCGAGGCAGCGTCGGACGAGGTGGGCATCGGAGGGCATGGGCGCGCCGGGGATCGTAGCCGGGGGCGCGCGGACGGGGTCGCTCGCGACGGATCCGTCGTGAGGCTGGGGAGGGCGCCGGGAGGGGGCTTGGGGAGGCGGCGCCAGGAACCCAAGACCCCAAGTTCCCAAGTTCCCAAGTTCCCAAGTTCCCAAGTTCCCAAGACCCCAAGTCCCCAGCGTGTCGTCGGCGCTACGGGACGACGATGACCTTCCCGACGTCGTCCTTGCGGGCGCCCGCGCGCTTGAACGCCTCGGCCGTCTCGTCGAGCGAGAACCGGTGGGTGATCAGTTTCGCGAGTTCGATCTCGCGGCGGAAGACCACCTCGTCGGCCTCGTCCGCCTCCTCCTCGCTCCACGAGTGCGAGCCGATGAGGTACTTCTCGTCGAGGCAGACGTCGCCGATGTCGACGGCCGTCTCCTCGCCCTTCGCCACCTGGCCGAAGAGCAGGATCTTCGCGCGGGGGCGCGTCGCGCGGATCGCGTCGCGCACCGGGCCCGCGCCGACAGCCGCCACGATCGCGGCGTCGGCCCCGCGCCCGTCGGTCAGCGCGCGACACGCCTCGTGCATGTCCTCTTCGCGCGGGTCCACGACGCGCTCGGCACCCAGCTCCTTGGCGACCTTCAGGCGGCCGGGGGCCGGGTCGGCCGCGACCACGATCGCGCCCTCGCGGATCGCGAGCTGCTGCAGGATCAGGCCCACGGACCCGACGCCGGCCACGAGCACCACGTCGTCCTCGTCGAGGTCGAGCAGGCGGATGCCCCGCAGGCAGGTGTTCACCGGCTCGAGGAAGATCGCCTCCTCGAACGAGAACCCGCGCGGGATCTCCACCAGGTCGTCGACGTACTTGCCCTCGACCTTCACGTACTGCGCGAAGCCGCCGCCGCGCGGCTCCTCGCCGGGCTCGCCGCGCGTGGACCGCACGACGACGCGCTCGCCCGGCTTCCAGCCGTCCACGTCGTCGCCCGTGGCGACGATGGTGCCGGCGATCTCGTGGCCGAGCACGCGGCCGAAGGGCTTGAGCCCCATCTGCACGCGCTTCACGTCCGCGGTGGAGACGCCGCAGACGGCGACCTCGACGAGGACCTCGTCCGCGGCGATCGCCGGCACGGGCACCGTCTCGACCCGGAGGTCGCCGGGGCCGCGGTAGAGGACCGCCTTCATCGTCGTCGGGAGCGCGCGGGTGGCCATGGGGGCGTGAGCCTACCCGAACGGGGGGCAAAGGGGGAACCGGGCCCGCCACGGGGCGACGGCGGACGGGCCTTGCGTACACTCCCGACCTCCTGAGGACCGAGGTCGTCCCATGCGCGTCGTCCGGATCCGTGAGCACGGCGGCCTCGACCGCCTCGTCTTCGAGGACGCCCCGTGCCCCGCGCCGGGCCCGGGCGAGGTGCGCGTCGCGGTGAAGGCGGCCGCCGTCAACCACCTCGACACGTGGGTGCGCCGCGGCGTGCCCGGCCACGCGTTCCCGCTGCCCATGATCCCGGGCTGCGACGGCGCCGGCATCGTGGACGCCGTCGGCCCCGGCGTCGCGGCCCGCAAGGTGGGGGAGCGCGTGGTGATCGCGCCGGGCCACAGCTGCGGGCTCTGCGCGGCGTGCGCCTCCGGCCGCGACCACCTCTGCCGCGCCTACGGCATCTTCGGCGAGACGCGCGACGGCACGTGTGCGGAGGCGCTCTGCCTCCCGGAGCGCAACGTGCTCCCGATCCCGCCGACGCTCTCCTTCGAGGTCGCCGCCGCGTTCCCGCTGGTCTACCTGACCGCGTGGCACATGGTCGCGCGGCGGGCCGAGCTGCGCCCCGGCGAGACGATCTTGGTGCACGCGGCCGGCGCGGGCGTCTCGACCGCGGCGATCCAGGTCGCGCGGCTCCTCGGGGCGGGGTGCGTGATCGCGACGACCTCGACCCCCGAGAAGGCACGCAAGGCCCGGGCCCTCGGGGCCGACGACGTGATCGACTATGCCCGCGAGGACGTCCTCGCGCGCGTGCGGGAGCTCACCCGCAAGCAGGGGGTCGACGTCGTGATCGATCACGTCGGCGCGGCGACGCTGCCGACGTCGCTCAAGTGCCTCGCGAAGGGCGGGCGCCTCGTCTCGTGCGGCGCGACCTCGGGCCCGAAGGTCGAGGTCCCCATGAACCTCGTGTTCTTCAAGTCGCTCTCGATCCTCGGGTCCACCATGGGGCCGCTCGGCGAGGTCCACGAGGTGCTCGCGCACGTCGCGGCGGGGCGCCTGGCGCCCGTGATCGACGCCGTGCTCCCGCTGTCGCAGGTCGCCGAGGCGCACCGCCGCCTCGAGGCGCGCGACGTGTTCGGCAAGCTCGTGCTCACGACGGAGGCCTGACCGTGGCGGACGTGCTGCTCGTGGAGGTAGTCGGTCGCGTCGCGACGCTGACGCTGAACCGGCCCGAGGTGCGCAATGCGATCGACCTCGCGCTCGTGGACGCGCTCCACGCCGCGCTCGACGATCTCGAGCGCCGCGACGACGTGGCGGCGCTCGTGCTGAAGGGCGCGGGCGGCAAGGCGTTCGCGTCGGGGGCCGACATCGCGGAGCTGCGGGCGCGGCGGCGAGCCGACGCGCTCGAGGCGATCAACGGGCGGGTGTTCGCGCGCGTCGAGCGGTTCCCGCGGCCGACCGTCGCGGCGATCACGGGCTTCGCCCTCGGCGGCGGGTGCGAGCTCGCGCTCGCGTGCGACTTCCGCGTCGCGGGGGCGTCGAGCAAGCTCGGGCAGCCCGAGGTGGGGCTCGGGATCATGGCGGCGGCCGGCGGCACGCGGCGCCTGCCCGCGCTCGTGGGGCTCGGCCACGCGCGCCGGCTCCTCTTCTCGGGCGCCGTGGTGGACGCGGTGGAGGCCCTGCGCATCGGTCTCGTGGACCGCGTGGTGGCCGACGACCTCGTGGACGGCGCGGTGGCGGAGTTGCTCGCGCCGATCCTGGCGGCGGCCCCCGAGGCCGTGAAGCAGACGAAGGTCGCGCTGCGGATGTGGTGCCACGGCGTGTCGGAGGAGGCGCTGGCGGCGTTCGACCGCGAGGCCCAGGCGCTCCTGTTCGAGCATCCGGACAAGTTTGCGCGGATGGACGCCTTCCTCGCGAAGCGGCGCGCTCCGCGACCCTGAGCGAGGCCGCGTCGGAGGGCCGCCCTCCGTCGGCGCGCCCCGGGCCTTGCGTCCCCCGCGCCCCGGCCGCCCCGGGGGGCGTCTTTTGCACGCTTCGGACGCGATCGGCCCGCGGCGGCAGGCTTTTGCAGACTTCGTACCGAACGAGCCCTCGCCGTCGGTGTCGATTCCTTCGTACCGCCCACGTGTTCCCCAGGTACCCCCCAAGTACGCCCCCCAAGGAGGATCCGCCATGCTCCCGCGTCCGCTCGTCCGCTTGCCCGTTCCCGCCCGTCGGTCGTCCTGCGCCGCCGGGTTCGCCGCCGTCGCGCTGTTGCTCGGCGGCCTCGGGGGCGGCGCGGCGCGCGCCGACGTGCCGCCGCCCGACCCCGTCGCGAAGCGCCCGGCGCCCGTCCGCAAGCTCATCGACCTCGCGCTGTGCCTCGACACGTCGGGCAGCATGCAGGGCCTCGTCGCCGCCGCGCGGCAGCGGTTGTGGGAGGTGGTGAACGAGCTCGCGACGGCGCAGCCCGCGCCGACCCTGCGCGTCGCGTTGCTCACGTTCGGCTCCGAGGGCTCGGAGGCCGACGGCTACGTCGTCGTCCGCACGCCGTTCACGACCGACCTCGACCTCGTCTCCGAGAAGCTCTTCGCGCTCGGCACGGACGGCGGCACGGAGTACGTCGGGCGCGTCGTGAAGACCGCCGTGGACCGGCTGCAGTGGAGCGGTCCGGATGCGGCGAAGATCCTCTTCGTCGCGGGCAACGAGTCGGCCGACCAGGACCGCACCGCGCCGTTCCGCGAGGTCGTCAAGCACGCGTACGGGCTCGGGGTGCGCGTGAACGCGATCTACTGCGGCAACCCGGACGACGGCGACGCCCCCCTCTGGCGCGAGGTGGCCGTCGTCGGCCAGGGGCGGTTCGCCGCCATCGACCACAACCACGGCGTCGTCGCCGTCGCGTCGCCGTTCGATGCCGACCTCGCCGAGCTCTCGCGGAAGCTCAACGGCACCTACCTCGCGTACGGCGAGAAGGCGAAGGACTTGCTGGACCGTCAGACCGCGCAGGACGCGAACGCCGCGCCGTCGGCCCCGGCCGCCGCGGGTCGCGCCGCGAGCAAGGCGGGCGCCCTCTACGACAACCGCGGCTGGGACCTCGTCGACAAGAGCCGCGAGGAGGGCTTCGACCTCGCGAAGGTGCCCGCGGAGGAGCTCCCGGAGGAGATGAAGTCCATGACCCCCGCGCAGCGCCAGGCCCACCTCACGACGAAGACGGCGGAGCGTGCGGCGCTCGTCGCGAAGGTGAAGGACCTCGACGCGAAGCGGACCGCGTTCGTGAAGGCCGAGATGGCGAAACAGGGGCTCGACGACAGCAAGTCGCTCGATCGCGCGATCCGTGACGCGGTGCGGGAACAGGCCGGCGCCGCCGGCTTCACGTTCCCCGCACGTTGACCGGCGCCGGGGGCCCCGACGGCCCCCGGAGGCCTCGACGGCCCGCCTTCCCCCCCGGGGAGGCGGGCCGTTGTCGTGTGCGGGCCCGGGCCTGCGTCGTGGACCTCGGGCCCTGCGGGACCGATAGAGTGGGAGGGTCGGCTCCCGGAGACTCGCATGAAGACCCTCGTGTTCGGTGGCGTGCTGGTGGCGGCGTTCCTCTCGGTGGGATGCGCGGCGGGCCCGGGGCACACCCGGGCGGCCGGCGTCCTCGGGGGCACCGCGGCCGGCGCGATCATCGGCGGGGCCGCCGCCGGTCCCGAAGGCGCGCTCGCCGGCAGCCTCGTGGGACTCGCGGCCGGGGCCCTCGCGGGCGACGCGATCGCGACCGACCAGGAGCGGTACCAGGAGCGGTGCTGCCCGCCGCCTCCGCCCCCGCCCTGCGAGCCGCCCTGCCCGCCGCCGGGCGTCGTCTACTACGCGCCCCCGCCCCCCGTCGTCGTGTACGGCGCGCCGTACGGGTACTACGGCGGCCCCTATGGCGGGTACGGCTACCGGCCGTACGGCCCGCGGTACGTCCGCCGGGGCTACACGTACCGTTAGGGCCGCTGAGGCCGTTAGGGCCGCTGAGGCCGTTAGGGCCGCTGAGGCCGTTAAGGCCGTTAAGGCCGTTAAGGCCGCTGAGGCCGTTAAGGCCGCGGACGGCGATTCCCGCAGACGAGACGCGGCTCCCGGCCGCGCGGTCCTACCCTCAACCCCTGCCGCGGGGCACGCCGCCGAGCACCACGAGCGCGAACCCGGCGAGGGCGACGTAGAAGCCGACCGCGGGGTCGGCGACGCGCACGAGTTGGCCGAGGGTGCTCACGTTCCCGTCGCCGACCACGCGCGGCACGAGGGCCATGGCGGCGACGCCCGCGAGCCCCACGACCGCGAGGAGCCGGGCGACGCGCGGCCGGGCGCACGTCACGAGCGCGAGGACCGCCGCGCCGACGGCCACCGCCCACGCGACGAAGACCGGGTCGCGGGTCCCGCCGTCGAGCGCGCGGGCGAGGTCGAGGAGGCGGAGCCCGGTCACCTCGGTCACGCCGAGCATCGCGGCGACGATCCCCGCGGCGAGGTCGCGGAGCGACGACGCCTCGCGCACCGCGAAGAGCGGCGGGAACAGGAGCGCGGCGATCGCGACGACGGCGCCGAGCGCGATTCCGACGACGGGCGGACGGGAGGGCGGCATGGGGTCAGCCTACCGGGCCGGCCGGGTCGATGAGGCGTTCGAGCGCCGGCCGCAGGGTCGCCGGCACGGGCACCGGGCGGAACGTGTCCATATCGACGCAAACGGTCACCACCGTCGTGCGGAAGGCCCGTTGGCCGTCCGACGCCCGGGTCGCGTCGAACCGCCACGTGACGCTCGTCGTGCCCACCTTCACCACCGACACCGCGATCCGCAACCGCTCGCCGTACGGGACGATCTCGAGGAAGTCGGTCTCGATGCGCACGGCGGGGAAGCCGCGACGGTCGCGCACCAGGAGGTCCGGGTAGGAGACGCCCAAGACCTCTTCGAACGTCTGCTCCATCGCGACGTGGCCGAAGTGGAAGAGGTGCGGGTAGTAGACGATCTTCGCCTGGTCGACGTGACCGAACCGGACCGGGATCTCGACGACGTGCGCCATCGGGGCATGGTGGCCGGGGGCGGGCCGAAACGCCACGGTTGCCCGGCGCGGCCGTAGGCTCCGCCCCGGTCCCCGGAGGTCCCCGCATGTCGATCCGCACCGTCCTCGTCGTGGGGGCCGGCACCATGGGCCACGGGATCGCGCAGGCCGCCGCCGTGGCCGGCTACGACGTCCGCCTCTTCGACGTCGACGCGAAGGCCGTCGCGGCCGGCCTCGCGAAGATCCAGGGCAGCCTCGACAAGTTGGTCGAGAAGGGCAAGGTCGCCGCCGCCGTCCGCGACGCCGCGCTCGCGCGCCTCGCGCCGGCGACCGACCTGCGCGCCGCCGCCGCGGGGATCGACCTCGCCATCGAGGCCGCCCCCGAGCGCATGGACCTCAAGCGCCGCATCTTCGGCGACCTCGGTGCGTCCGCCCCGGCGACCGCGATCCTCGCGTCGAACACCTCGTCGCTGTCCGTTGCGGAGATCGCCGCGGCGAGCGGCCGCCCGGACCGCGTCGTCGGCATGCACTTCTTCAACCCCGTGCCGCTCAAGCCGCTCCTCGAGGTGGTCCGCACCGACGTCACGTCGCAGGCGACCCTCGACGCGACGCTCGAGGTCGGCCGTCGCATGGGCAAGACGTGCGTGGTCGTGAAGGACATGCCGGGCTTCGCCACGAGCCGCCTCGGCCTCGCGCTCGGCCTCGAGGCGATCCGGATGGTGGAAGAGGGCGTCGCGTCGCCCGAGGACATCGACACGGCGCTCGTGCTCGGCTACGGCCACGCCATGGGCCCCCTCAAGACGACCGACCTCGTGGGGCTCGACGTGCGGCTCGGCATCGCCGAATACCTCGACGGCAAGTTGCCGGGCGGGCGGTTCACGCCGCCGGCGCTCCTGCGCACGATGGTCGCCGAGGGCAAGTTGGGCCAGAAGAGCGGCCGCGGCTTCTACGACTGGAGTCCGCCCGCGTGAGCGCGACGCAAGGCCCGGTCACCGACGTCCACGTCCACGTGCAGCCGTGGGAGATGATCCGCCCCGCGGTGATGGAGGCGATGCGCAAGGGGCGCGACGATCTCGGCACGATCCGCCGTTGTTTCGACGACCCGGGCGCGCTCGTCGCGCACCTCGACGGCGAGGGCGTCGCCCGCACGGTGCTGATCAACTACGAGGCGCCCGACGTGATGGGCTTCTCGACGGCGACGAACGAGTGGGTGCTGCGCTACACCGAGGGCCGCCGCGACCGGCTGCTGCCCTGCGTCGGGATCAACCCGCGCTTCGAGGCGGACGTGCGGGGTCGCGCGGAGCGCCTGGCCGACGGTGGCGCGCGCCTCTTCAAGGTCCACGGACCGCACATGCTCGTGAGCCCCAACGACTACCTCGGGCCCCACCCCGGCCTGCGGGACCTGTACGAGGTGGCGCAGGCGCGGCGCCTCCCGGTGATGTTCCACACGGGCACGAGCATCTTCCGGGGCGCACGCAGCAAACACGGCGATCCGCTGCAGCTCGAGGACGTCGGGGTGGACTTCCCCGACCTCGCGGTGATCATCGCGCACGGCGGCCGGCCGTTCTGGACGGAGCAGGCGTTCTTCCTGCTGCGGCGCTTCCCGCGCTTCTTCCTCGACCTCTCGGGGATCCCGCCGAACCGGATCCTCGAGTGGTTCCCGCGGGTCGAGGAGATCGCCGACCGGGTGCTCTTCGGGACGGACTGGCCGTCGCCGGGCGTGCCGTCCATCGCGAAGAATCTCGCCGGGATCCGCGCGTTGCCGCTGCCGGCCGCCGTGATCGAGCAGTTCCTCTCCGCGAACGCGTTGCGCCTCTTCCCCAACGCGTAGCGCCGACGCCGGTCCCGGGACGCGAGGCCCGGCGGTTTCGCGGGCGCGTCGGCCCGGACGGCCGCGGGCCGCGCCCTTCGCGCGCGGCGAGGCGTTCGCGCCTGCGGGCGGCGGCCGCCGAAGGTCGGTACGTTCGACCCCAGGCGCACGGAACGGGAGCTGTCCACGTTGCGGGAGCTCCGCTCGATCGACCGGAACTGCCCGGAACGGGCGGCGACCTACGTCCGATGGCGCCGGGTCGCCACCGTCGTCGGGGGGGCGCTGGTCGTTGCCGCCTGCGTTCTGGGCGCGCGCGACCGCGTCCGCCCTGAATCGTGCGTGCTCATCGCCATGCAGAGGGGCCTCGCCCTGGGGTTCGGGTTCACGTTCTCGATCTCGTGGCCGCAGGTCCAGGTCCTGGGGCGGTACGCGACGCTCCGCGACGAGGATGTCCAGCGACGCCTGCAGGAGCTGGGCGACGCCTGCGCCTGCGCCGCAGCGTCCGGCGGCGATGCGAGCGGCCCGCCGCGACGGAGATCCCTTCCGCGGGCGGGCGCCGTCGCGGAGGATCGGCGCGTGCGACTGGACGTGCCTCCCGGGCCCGAACGTCGAACCCGCGACCTCCCGCGGGTGGCGCCCCGCTGCCTGTGGTGCGGTAGCGACGCCGCGCCCGTCGAGGTCCACGGCCACGTGCAGTGCGCCGCCTGCAAGGTCAACGTGGATCCGTGCTGCGGAGGCGAAACCGCCTGCCGCACGGCCGACGCCGACGCCGACGCCGACGCCGACGGCGACCCGCAGGGGTGACGCCCCCACGAGGCCCGGACGTCGGCCGCGGACCGCTCCCGCACGGGCCTCGCGTCCCGCCCCCGCACGGGTCGGCCCCCGCTCTCCCGGGTTGGTACCGTGTCGGCCGACCCCGAGGACCTCTCCATGCGCGCCCCCTGGCTTCGTCGCTCGTTCCTGCTCGTCGCGACCGCGATCGCTCTCGTCGCCGGCGGCCTCGCCGCCCGCGCGGAGGACCCCGCCGAGGCCGAGTCGGCCGACGCCGAGCACTCCCAGTACGACCTCCGCCTCGCGGCCGACGGGCTGCCCGAGGGGTGGGCCCTCGTCGGGAGCGCGGAGGCCGCGACCGACGAGGCGGCCCTGAAGGACGCCGTGATCGCGGCGATGAAGGCGCCCGCGGCGAAGGTCCACGTGCTGGGCCGCTCCGCGACGACGCCCGACGGGAAGAAGGCCGTCTTCGCGCTCGTGGACCTCGACGAGGCGATGCCCGAGGCGCTCGCCGCCCTGAAGGCCGCCGCCGAGGGCAAGGGCTGGGCCGTCGAGGCGATGGGGCACGCGCGGCGCTGGGTCGTCGTCGCGGCGCCCGCGGACGTGCGCGCGAAGGCCGTCGAGGTCCAGAAGGCGTACGCCGTGCGCATGCTCGGCGTACGCGCCACCAGCGCCATGAGCGCCGGGAGCGGGCCCCGGGCGCTCGCCCTCGCGCGCGCCATCCTCGCCATGGACCCGAAGAGCGCGATCGGGAACTTCGTCTCCGGCCGGCTCGTGACGAACGAAGCGCTGCAGGTGAAGGCGCGCGAGGGCGACGCCGCCGACGCGATCCTCGCGCAAGGGATCGCGCTCCTCAAGGCCGCCGTGGCGAAGGACGCCACGGGCACCCTCTCCGCGGGCGAGCGGGCCACCTGCCTGAGTGAACTGGGCCTCGCGCTCCTCTACACCAAGAAGGCCGACGCCGAGGCGCGCGACGTCCTGAAGGAGGCCGTCGCCGGCACGTTCGACGAGCCGCGCGAAGCGACGCTCGCGCGCTACAACCTCGCGTGCGCGCACGGACGCCTGAAGGAACTCGACGCCGCGTTCGCGGAGCTCGGGGCCGTCCTCGTGGCCGAGACGAAGGCGGCCTCGGGCCACGGGGAGAGCCAGCTCCTCGGCGCATGGCGGGCGGACGAGGACTTCACGAACCTCCGCGCCGACGCGCGCTGGGCCGAGCTCGACAAGAAGTACCCGGCCGACGGCGGTTCGGGCGACAACTGACGGCCGAGGGGCCGCCGGCGGGGCGCTCCCGCCGCGCGGCCCCTGCTCGCATGAACGCCCCCGCCCCGACCATCGCCGAAGGGACCGTCCCGCCGCGCGCGCGCCGGCGCCCCTGGGTCGTGGCCCTCGCCGTGGGGCTGCTCGTGTCGGCCGCCGCGTGGGCCGTCCTCGCGCACCGCGAGCGCCAGGGCGACGTCGCGGAGTTCGGGCGCATCGCCGCGACGCGGGGCCGGGTCGTGGCCGACGCGATCGAGGTCCATCGCGCACTGCTCGCCACGGTGCCCGGGCTGTTCGACGCGACGGAGCCGCCGACCCCCGAGTCGCTCGCGTCCTTCTATGAGCGCCTCCACGAGATCCGCCCGGGCCACGTCCTGGTGGGGTGGGCGCCCGCCGTCGCGGGGGCCGACCTGCCCGCGTTCGTCGCCGACCACCAGCGGGACCGTCCGTCGTTCCACGTGCGGCGATGGGACCCGACCGCGGGCTTCCTCGCCGCGCCCCCGCAGGCCCTGCACGCGCCGCTCGCCGTCGTCGCGCCGGTCGTGTTGTCGGCGAGCCTCCTCGGGTGGGACCTCGCCTTCGAGCCGGCGTTGCGGGCCGCCCTCGAGGACGCGCGGGACGCCGGCGAGTTGCGCGCCGTGCCTGCCTTCGCGCACCCGCGCGTGCTCGGCGAACACGAGCTCACCGGGCCCGCCGTCGCGCTCGTGCAGCCCGTGTACGTGCGCATCCGGCCCCGCGCGTCGGTGGCGGAGCGGCGGGCCGCGCTGCGGGGCTGGGCCGTCGTCGTGCTCGACCCGACGCTCGTCATCGACCATGCGCGCAGCGCCCTCGAGCCGGAGGGGATCGACATCCTCCTCTTCGACGTCACGGAGCCGACCCGGCCCGTCTTTCTCGGCCACACCCTCTCGACGCTCGATGACGAGGGCCGCCGGACCTGCGACCTCTCGCATGCGCAGGTGGTGGCGGGTGTCCACCAGGCGACGCCGCTGACGATCGGCGGCCGGCGCTGGGAGGTGCTGACGTGGCCCGCGCCGTCGTTCCTCGAGGCCCGACGGCCGTGGCTGCCGTGGGCCGCGCTCGCCACGGGCCTGGTGCTGACGGCGCTGCTCACGCAGGCGCTGCGCGCGTCGCTCAGCCGCGAGGCCGCGGTGCGGCGCGCGGTGGGCGAGCGGACGGCGGCGCTGTCGGTGGCCTTCGACGACCTCCGACGGGAGAACGCCGTGCGGCGTCGCGCGGAGGCGGGGCTCGCCGAGCAGACCGAGCGTCTCGAGGTGACGCTGCGCAGCATCGGCGACGCGGTGCTCACGGCGGACGCGGCCGGCCGCGTCGACTACATGAACCCCGCCGCCGAGGCGCTCACGGGCTGGACCGTCGCCGCCGCCCGCGAGCGCGCGCTCCACGAGGTGCTCCGCTTCGTCGACGATCGCAGTCGGGCCCCGCGCCCCGACATCGTCGACGAGATGCTGCACGCCGAGGCGGCCACGGAGACCGCCATCCCGGTGGTCCTGGTGGCGGTGGGGGGCGCCGACCGCAGCGTGTGGCCCCGCTGGGCGCCCCTCGCGGACCCCGCCGGCCGCGCGCGCGGCGCCGTGGTCGCGTTGCGCGACGTGACGGAGGCGCGGCGCGCCGAGCAGGCGGTGCGCGAGCGCGAGGACATGTTCCGCGTTCTGTCGGCGGAGCTGCCCGACGCGATCTTCCTGCTGGACCCCGCCGACCCCAAGGTGCCCTTCCGGATCGTCCACGCCAACGAGGCGGCTGCGCGGATGCACGGCGTCCCCGTCGAGCGCCTGCTCGGCACGTCGGTCCTCGCGCTCGACGACGCGGCGACGGCGGCGCAGGGTCCGGCGCGTGCGCAGCGGCTCCGCGCGGGGGAGACGCTCACGTTCGAGGCGGTCCACCGGCGCGCCGACGACACGTGGTTTCCCGTCGAGGTGATCGCGCGCGAGATCGCGTGGGGGGGGCGCCGCCTGGTCCTCTCCCTCGACCGCGACATCACCGAGCGCCGGCGCGCCGAGGAGGAGCGGCAGCGCCTCGAGGCGCAGGTCCAGCACGCGCAGCGGCTCGAGAGCCTCGGCGTGCTCGCGGGCGGCATCGCCCACGACTTCAACAACCTGCTCATGGGCGTGCTCGGGAACGCCGACCTCGCGCTGCTCCACCTCGACGCCGGCTCGCCCGCCGCCGCCCGCGTCGAGGACGTCAAGCGCGCGGGGCTGCGCGCGAGCGATCTGACGCAGCAGCTCCTGGCCTACGCCGGCAAGGGCCGCTTCGTCGTGGAGCCCGTGGACCTGAACGACGTCGTCCGCGACATGGCGAAGCTGCTGGAGGTCTCCACGAGCCGCCGCGTGCGCCTCGTGCTCGATTTCGCCCCGACGCTCCCGCCCGTCGAGGCCGACGTGGCGCAACTGCGGCAGGTGGTGATGAACCTCATCACCAACGCGTCCGAGGCCGTGGGCGACCACGAGGGCGTGGTGACGCTGCGCACGGCGGCCGAGGACGTGGACGCCGCCTGGCTGGGCGGGGCGTACGGCGGCGCCGGGCTGCCGCCGGGGCCCTACGTCGTGATGGAGGTCACGGACACGGGCATCGGCATGGACGAGGCCACGCAGCGCAAGATCTTCGAGCCGTTCTTTACGACGAAGTTCACCGGCCGCGGGCTCGGGCTCGCCGCCCTGCTCGGGATCGTGCGTGGGCACCACGGCGCCGTGCGAGTCACGAGCGCGCCGGGCCGCGGCTCGAACTTCCGGGTCGTCCTGCCGCCGTACCGCGGCGACCGGCCCGTGCGCCGGTCGGCCGCCGCGAAGCCCGTAGACGCCGTGGTCCGGCGCGGCACCGTCCTCGTGATCGACGACGACCCCACGGTGCTCGAGGTCGTCTCGCGGATGCTCGCGGGCGTCGGATACGACGTCCTCTTCGCGGCCGAGGGCCGCGAGGGGGTCGAGAAGTTCCGCGCCGAGAAGGACCGCGTCCGCGCCGTGCTCCTCGACATGACCATGCCCGGCCTCTCGAGCGAGGAGACGCTGCGGCAGATCCGCGCGCTCCGCCCCGACGTGAAGGTCCTCGTGATCAGCGGCTTCACGCAGGAGGACGCCATGGCGCGCTTCGCCGGCCTCGGGGTCGTCGGGTTCGTGCAGAAGCCGTTCGAGCGCGAGACCCTGGTCGCGCGCGTCGCGAGCCTGCTGGCCTGACGGACGTCCGGGGACGCGAGGCCCGGCCGCGCCGGCCGGGCCTCGCGTCCCGGGTCACACCCGCTCGACCAGCACGGCGACGCCGAGGCCGCCGGAGATGCAGAGGGTGGCGACGCCGCGGCGCGCCTTCCGCTCGGCCAGGGCGTGGAGCAGCGTCACGAGGATGCGGCAGCCCGTGGCGCCGATGGGGTGGCCGAGGGCGATGGAGCCGCCGTCCACGTTGAGCCGGTCCTCGGGGATCGCCAGTTCGCGGTTGCATGCGACCACCTGCGCCGCGAAGGCCTCGTTGAGCTCCCAGAGGTCCACGTCGCCGACGGCGAGGCCCGTCTTCGCGAGGAGCTTCCGCACCGCGGGGACGGGGCCGAGGCCCATGACCTTCGGGTCGACGCCCGCCTGTGTCCACGCGACGATCCGGGCGAGGGGCGTGACGCCGTGCCTTTCGACCGCCGCCTCCGAGAGCACCACGACCGCGCTGCCGCCGTCCGTGATGCCGCTCGAGTTGCCCGCGTGGACCGAGCCCGTCTTGTGGAAGACCGGCGGCAGCAACGCGAGTTGGTCGGCCGTCACGCCGTCGCGCGCGTGTTCGTCGTCGAGGAACGCGACCGGGCCGCCCTTGGCCGGGACCGCCACCGGCGTCTTCTCGGCGTCGAAGCGGCCGCGCTTGCGCGCCGCCTCGCACCGCTGCTGGCTGCGGGCCGCGTACGCGTCCTGCTCCGCGCGCGTGATCCCGTACAGGGGCACGAGGTTCTCGGCCGTCTCGCCCATGAGCTGGTTGGCGAGCATGCAGTGGAAGCCGTCCCGGTACATACCGTCCACGACCTGGTCGTTGCCGAGCCGGTAGCCCCACCGCGCGCGCGGCAGCAGGTAGGGCGTGTTCGACATGCTCTCCATGCCGCCGGCCAGCACGACGTCGGCGCGGCCGGCCTCGATCGCCTCGGCGCCGAGCATCACGGCCTTCAGCGACGACCCGCAGGCCATGTTCACCGTCCACGCGGGGACCTCGACCGGCACGCCCGCCCGCACACTCACCTGGCGGCCGGTCCCGGGGCCCTGCCCGCCCTGCCGACCGTGCCCGAAGATCGTCTCGTCCACCGCCGCGGCCGGGACCTTCGCGCGCGCGAGCGCTTCCTTCGCCGCCGTGGTGCCCAGGTCGGGGGCGGAGAGCGGGGCGAGGGTGCCCCCGAATTTGCCGATGGGGGTGCGGACGGCGCCGGCGAGGAAGATCGGTGCGGGCATGCGGCCTCCGGACGGGGCGCTCGTCGGCGGCCGGGGTCGCGCTCGACGCCTGGGGTGCCGGGGGAGGGCCTCGGCGCGGAATCGTACGTCGTGCGCGCCGGGCGCCCGCCGTTTGCTCCGCACCCATGCCCAACGGGGGTAGCCTTCCCCTCCCATCCCCCGGGGACTGATCTCGTGGCGAAGAAGCCCAGCGGCAAGCCGACCGACCGTACCTCTGGTACCCCCTCCGACAAGCCGCCGGCGGCGAAGGCCGTCCCGAAGCCCGCGGCCCCGGTGCCCGCGACGAAGCCGGTCGCGGCCGACGCCGCGCCGGCGGCGACGCGCAAGCCTGCGGCGACACGCAAGCCTGCGGCGACGCGCAAGCCTGCGGTCGCGGCGAAGCCGCCGGTCGCTGCGAAGCCGGCCGCTGCGAAGCCGGCCGCTGCGAAGCCGGTGGCTGCGAAGCCGGCCGCTGCGAAGCCGGCCGCTGCGAAGCCGGCCGATGCGAAGCCGGCCGCTGCGAAGCCGGCCGATGCGAAGCCGGCCGCTGCGAAGCCGGCCGCTGCGAAGCCGGTGGCTGCGAAGCCGGCCGATGCGAAGCCCGTGGCTGCGAAACCTGTGGCCGTGCAGTCCGTGCCGGCGACGCCGCCCGTGCCGAAGGCGCCCGACGCCGCGCCGGTCGCCGCGAAGAAGGCCTCGCCGACGACGAAGAAGGACGCGCCCGTGACGAAGGCGGCGGCGGCGCCGATCGCCTTCGACGACCTCGACGCGCTCGACGGCGACGGCGCCAGCGACGGCGCCAGCGAGATGCCGGCGGCGATCGCGAAGCCTCCGGCCGTCCCGACGGCGCCGGCGGTGGCCGAGGCGCCGGCGGGGCCCGCGCCGCTCCCGATCCCCACGAACCTGCCGCCGCGCCGCGCGGACGGCACGATCACGGTCGCGCACAGCCCCGACCCCGACGACGCGTTCATGTTCTACGGCCTCGCCGCCGGGCGCGTGGAGACCGAGGGCCGGCGCTACGAGCACGTCCTCAAGGACATCCAGACGCTCAACGAGGACGCGAAGAAGGGGACGTACGACCTCACGGCGATCTCGTTCCACGCCTACCCCTACGTCCGCGGGAACTACGCGCTGCTCACCTGCGGCGCGTCGTTCGGCGACGCCTACGGCCCCATGCTCGTCGCCAAGACCCCGATCCGCCCGAGCGAGGTCGAGGGCATGACGGTGGCGCTGCCCGGGGCGCTGACGACGGCGGCGCTCGTCACGCGTCTCTGGTTCGGTCGCGCGAAGATCAACGCCAAGAATGTCCCGTTCGACAAGATCATGGACGTGGTGAAGGCGGGTCTCGTCCGCGCCGGTGTGGTCATCCACGAGGGCCAGCTCACCTACAAGGACCTCGGCCTCGTCCGCGTCGTCGACTTCGGCCAGTGGTGGAGCGACCAGACCGAGGGCCTCCCGCTGCCGCTGGGCGGCAACGGCCTCCGTCGCGACATCCCGGCGGACCTCGCCGCGAAGATCGCGCTCGACCTCAAGCGGTCCATCGCGTACGCGCTGGGCCACCGCGAGGAGGCGCTCGCCTACGCGATGAAGTTCGGCCGCAACCTGCCGAAGGACAAGGCCGACAAGTTCGTGGGCATGTACGTCAACGACCTCACGCTCGACTACGGCGAGCGCGGTCGTCAGGCGCTCCGCACGCTCTACCGCCGCGCGGTGGACGCGAAGTTGCTGCCCGAGTACATCGAGCCCGAGTTCGTCGGCTGACCCCGGCGCCGTCGCGGCGGCGAGGGAAGGGCGAACCCCCGGCGCGCGACGCGAGGCCCGGCCGATGCCGGGCCTCGCGTCGTTTCCGGCCCGCCCGCGGGATTTCGCGAAACCGGCGGGGCGCTCGCGCGAGGACAAGGTGTCGGCGCGGGGGGAGCCCCGCGCGGTGTAGCGACGACCGTGTCTCCCGATCCTCCGAAGGCGAGCCCTGCCTGCGACGTCCCTGGTTCGACGTCGTGGCCCGCCGGGGTCCGGTCGCTGCGTCCTGACCGTCGCGCGTGAGGCGCCGCGGCCGCGGACCGCCCGCTCCCGCGCGCCCCCCGCGTCGGTCTTCCGCCCCGGCGGCGTGCGGCCGCGCGCGTCCTACGGCGCGGCGGTGCGGCCCGTCGCCGCCCGCACGTCCGCGTAGACCGCGAGCGTCCCCTCGACCATGCGGTCGGCGACGAACTGCGCGTCCACGCGCGCGCGCCCGGCCGCGCCCATCCGCGCACGGGCCGCGGGGTCGCGCAGCAGGCGCGCGAGCGCCGCCGCGAGCGCCGCGGGGTCGGCGGGGGGCACGAGGAGGCCGTGGACGCCGTCGTCGATCAGCTCGGACAGCCCGCCCGCGCGCGACGCCACGACCGCGAGGCCCGCCGCCATGCCATCGAGCACGCTCGTGCCGAGGCCCTCCTCGGTGGACGGCATCACGAGCAGGTCCACGCCGTGGAACCAGCCCGGGAGGTCGGCCACCTGCCCCGCGAGCACGAGGACGTCCGCGACGCCGAGCGCGCGCGCCTGCGCTTCGAGGTGCGGCCGCAGCGGACCTTCGCCCGCGACGACGACGCGCACGCCCGGGACCGCGTCGCGCAGCGCGGGGAGCGCGGCCACGAGGTGCGTGTGCCCCTTGTGGCCCACGAGCGCGCCCACCGCGAGCACGAGCGGGCACCCCGCGGCCACCCCGGCGCGGGCCCCGACGTCCACGGGCCTCGCGTCCCGGACGCGGGCCGGGTCCACCGCGCTGTGGACGACCGCGAGCGTCGCGGGGTCGAGGCCGTCGCGCACCAGCACCTGTCGGATCGCCTCGCTCACGCACACGATCCGGTCGAGGCCGTGGCGGTACTTCCATCCGTTGAGCCCCAGGAACGAGCGGCGGTAGATCGAGAAGTCCACGCGGCGGCTGACGATCACGGCGGGGCGCGGCGCGCCGGCCCATCGGACCGCCATCCCGCCGAGCGCGTGCGCGTGGGACGTGTGGAGGTGGACGACGTCGGGGCGGTACGCGCGGACGATCCGGCGCAGGCGCAGGACCGAGAATGGGTCGGCCTCCCCGCGCATGCGGGTGCGGACGACGTCGAAGCCCGCGGCCTCGAGGCGGAGGGCGGCCTCGCCGTGGGGTTGGAGCGCGAGGCGGACGCCGTGGCCGCGGGTGCGCAGGCCTTCGACGAGGTAGGCCATCTGCTGCTCGCCGCCGCGCCAGCCCGTCTCGGTGTTCACGTGGAGGGTGCGGAGCGGGGCCACGGCGGGAGGCTACCCGCCCGCGCCCGCTTGCGGGAACGGGGGGCTGCGGGTTCCGGTACGCTCTTCCCCGTGACGACCCCGCCGTTCCCGCCGCCGCCGGCCTCCGGCACCGCCGCCGCCCCCGCGGCGGCGGTCGCGCGCAAGCCCGCGTCGCCGCCGGGCGCGAAGCGCGCGCGCCACCTGCGCTGGGTGCGGGTCGCGACGGCGACGACGGTGCTCGCGATCGGTGGCTTCGTGTTCTGGCTCGTCCTCGGCACCGGCCCGGACAAGTCACCGGTCGAGATCCAGGAGGACGGCTGCCGCACGTTCCTCGATGGGATCGCGGGGCAGGTGAAGGCGTTCGTCGGGCGGCGCAACCGATTGCCGGACACGTTGTTCGAGCTAAAGACGCCCGACAGCGAGTCGCCGTACGACGCCGATCCGCACGACTGCTGGGACACGCCGATCGACTACCGGATCGTGGACGCCGACGCGCGGACGTTCCGGCTGCGGTCGCTGGGGCCCGACCGCAAGCCCGACACGAAGGACGACCTCGCCTGGCCGGGCAACGTGCCCTGGCGTTGACGGACGCGCCGGGGCGCGGGCCGGGCCTCGCGTGCCGTGCGGCGGCGCGCGCTACGTCAGCACGCCGAGCGACCGGCCGACCTTGGTGAAGGCGGCGATCGCGCGGTCGATCATTTCGGGCTCGTGCGCCGCCGAGATCTGGATGCGGATGCGCGCCAGGCCCTTGGGCACCACGGGGAACGAGAAGCCGATCACGTAGATGCCTTCCTTCAGCATCGCGTCGGCCATCTCGACCGCGAGCTTCGCGTCGCCGAGCATCAGCGGGCAGATGGGGTGCACGCCGGGGCGGAGCTGGAAGCCCGCCTTTGTCATGCCCTCGCGGAACCGCGTCGTGTTCGCCTCGAGCTTGTCGCGCAGCGCGGTCGAGCTCGCGAGCATCCGCACGCACGCGAGCGACGCGGCCGCGATCGGCGGCGCCACCGTGTTGCTGAAGAGGTAGGGGCGCGACCGCTGGCGCAGGAGGTCCACGATCTCCTGACGGGCGCACGTGAAGCCGCCCGACGCGCCGCCGAGCGCCTTGCCGAGGGTGGACGTGAGAATGTCTACGCGGCCCATGACGCCGCAGTGCTCCGGCGTGCCGCGGCCCGTCCGCCCGACGAAGCCCGTGGCGTGGCTGTCGTCCACCATCACCATGGCGCCGTACGACTCGGCGATGTCGCAGAGAGTCTTCAGGTCGGCGATGTCGCCGTCCATGGAGAAGACGCCGTCCGTGGCGACGAGGATGCGCCGGGCGCCGACGGCCTTCGCCTCGTCGAGCTTCGCCTTGAGGTCGTTGAAGTCGAGGTGCTCGTAGCGGAAGCGGTGGGCCTTGCAGAGCCGGATCCCGTCGATGATCGAGGCGTGGTTCAGCGCGTCCGAGACGATGGCGTCGTTCTCGCCGAGCAGCGTCTCGAAGAGGCCGCCGTTGGCGTCGAAACACGACGTGTAGAGGATCGTGTCGTCGAAGCCGAGGAAGGCGGCCAGTTCGGCCTCGAGCTGCTTATGGAGGTCCTGGGTGCCGCAGATGAAGCGCACCGAGGCCATGCCGAACCCGTGGGTGTCGAGGGCGCGCTTGGCCGCCTCGATCAGCCGGGGGTGGTTGCCGAGGCCCAGGTAGTTGTTCGCGCAGAAGTTGAGGACCTCGGGGCCCGTGCCGACCCGGATCTGGGCGCCCTGCGGGGTCGTGATGACCCGCTCCCGCTTGCGGAGGCCCGCGTCGTCGATCGACTTCAGCTCGGCGAGGAAACCGTCCTTGACGTGGGTGAACACGGGCGCGAACCCTCCGGGGGTGGGGAGAGCCGGGAGGATACCGGCGGACCGCGATCCGACCGCCGCAGGGGCGAGGGGAGGCCGGAGGTCTCGACCACGCGGGAATCGAGACTTGCCTCGTCCCGTTGCAAGATGAGCGCCCCCCCCCGGGGGGGCCTGACCCCACGACCGCGAGGCCCGGCCCGTGCCGGCCGTCGTACCGGAGCCCGCCCGTGCCGAACGTTTCGCCGCCGTCCGCGCCCCGCGAGATCCTGTCGCCGTGGCAGAAGCCGTTCGTGTGGGCCTTGCTGCTCGGCACGATCGTCGTCACCGGGACGGGGGTGTTCCTGGCCGCCACCGGCGGGGCCTCCCCGTCGGCCCAGAACGCGTTCGTCGCCCACCTCGTCGTCGGGGCCCTGCTCGTGCCGGTGTTGCTCGCCTTCGCCGTCCCGCACGCCGTCGCCCACACGAAGCGCAAGCCGTTGATCGCCCTCTCGGGCGCGCTGGTCCTGCTGGCGGCCCTGCTCACCGCCGGGACCGGCGTCTCGCTGGTGGTCGAGCCCACGGGCTCCACCGGCACGGCCGGGTGGCTCCACAGCGTGGCGGGCGTGGCGATCCTCGCGCTGTACCTCCTCCACCGCCGGTTCGGGACGAACCCCGCGCGCTGGCCCGTCCTCGGCGCGGGCGTGGCCGCCAGCGCCGCGCTCGGCCTCGCGTTGTACGCGTGGGAGCAGGCCGACCCGGGGCCGCTGTCGATCTTCGAGACGGCGTCGGCGGAGGCCGCCGAGGCCGCGCGCGGGCACTTCTTCCCGTCGTCCGCCACCACCGGGGCCGGCGACCTCACGCTCACGTCGGAGGACCTGCGCGACCTCTCGGGCTGCGCGACCTGCCACCAGGTGATCACCGACGAGTGGAAGCGCAGCGCGCACCGCCACGCGTCCATGACGAACCCGTTCTACCGGGCGGCGATCGTCGACCTGCGCCAGCGGTTCCCCAAGGAGGACGCCCGCTGGTGCGGCGGCTGCCACGACCCGGCGCTGCTCTTCAAGAAGGACGCGGCGTCCGGGCTGTCGCTCATCGCCGCCCCCGAGCTCGACATGCTGTCCGAGGACGCGCGCACGGGCCTCACGTGTATCGCCTGCCACGCCATCGAGCCGCGGAGCACGAACGGGAACGCCGACTACGTCCTGCGAGGGCGCACGGTGTACCCGGGCGAGAAGAGCGACAACCCGTGGGTCCGCAAGGCGCACGACGTGTTGCTGCGCCTCAAGCCGAAGGCCCACGTCGACAGCCTGCGGCCGCACAACGTCGACACGTCGGCCTACTGCTCCGTCTGCCACAAGGCCGAGCCACCCCCCGAGTTGACCCGCTGGCGCTGGGCCCGCGCGCAGGACGAGTACGACGCTCACGACGACAGCGGCGTCTCGCTGGGCAACGCGCGCAGCTTCTACCACCCGAAGGAGGCGAAGCGCTGCCAGGACTGCCACATGCCGCTCGTGGAGGGCAAGGGCGACCCCGCGGCCGACGCGAAGGGCCTCGTCCGCAGCCACCTGTTCGGGGCGGCGAACACCGCGCTCCCGCACCTCCGCGGCGACACCGCCATGATCGACCGCATCAAGTCGTTCCTGGCGACGGCCTGCCGCGTCGACATCACGCAGGTGGTGCTGCCCGGCGGCCGCGCGTTCCTGCCCGCCCAGGCGGTGCAGCCCGCGGTGAAGCCCGGCGAGGTCGTCGAGGCCCACGTCGTCGTGCGCAACCTCGGCGTCGGGCACGCGTTCCCCGCCGGCACCGTGGACAGCAACGAGGTGTGGCTCGCGTTCGAGGCGAACGTCGAGGGTCAGCCCGCGTTCTACGCGAGCGGGCGCCTCGACCCGGTCACGGGCCAGCTCGACCCCGCGAGCGAGCAGTACCGCGCCTACTGGGAGCGGCGCGACGGGAAGCGCTTCGTCTCCCGCGTGGCGCACGACCTGTACACGCTGATCTACGCGCGGCGCATCGGCCCCGGCACGGCCGACGTGGTGCGCTACCGGTTCCGGGTGCCCGAGGGCGCGACCGGCCGGCTCGAGCTCAAGGCGACGCTCCGGTACCGGAAGTTCTCCATGGACCATCTGCTCAACGTCGCGCAGGTCCTCGGCAGCAAGGACGGGTTCACGATCGAGCACCAGCTCGAGCAGGACTACCTGGTGCCCGGCGAGACCGTGTCGGTGGACCTGCGACGGCTGCCCGTGGTGGACATGGCCACGACGAAGCCGTTTGCGCTGCCCATCACGCCGGAGGGCACGCCGGGCCCGCCGCCCGACCCGACGACGCTGAAACTGCAGCTCCCCGACGACCGCGACCGCGTCAACGACCTCGCGATCGCGAACCTGATCCAGGGCGACCCGGACCGGGCCCGCGAGCTGTTCCGGCTCGTGACGCGGATCGACCCGAAGTACCCCGACGGCTGGGTGAACGTGGCGCGCGCGGCCATGGCCAAGCAGGACGTCGACGACGCCTCGGAGAGCGTGGCGCAGGCGCTCGCGCTGAAGCCCGGCTACCCGAAGGCGCTCTTCTTCCGCGCCATCGCGCGCCGCAACAGCCCGGGGGGCGACTTCGTCGGCGCCGAGGCCGACCTGCGGGAGGTGCTGAAGACGTTCCCGCGCGACCGCGAGTCGCACCGCCGCCTCGCCGACGTCCTGTTCCAGCAGGACAAGTTCCACGAGGTGCTCGACGTCTGCGACGCCTTCATGGCGATCGACGCGCAGGACTGGGAGATCTGGTACTGGGCCATGCGCGCGTACCAGGCCCTCGGCGACGAGCCGCGGGCCGCGGCCGCGAAGGCCGCGCACGACAAGTACCGGCCCGACGACGACTTCACCAACCGGCGCGGGCCCACGCTCCTCGAGGACGAGAACATCCACCGCCTCGCGCAGCCGATCCACGAGCACGTGCAGCCGGGCCTCCGGTAGGCCCGCGACGCGCGGCCCCGCGGGCCTCCCCGCGGGGTACGCTGCGCACGTGGACGTCCTCGAGACCTACGTGGCCTTGCTCTCACGCGCGGGCCGGGACGCCGTGCCCGCTCTCGCACGGGGCCTGCGCCTCGAGCCGTCGGCCGCCGCGGCGGCGTACGCCGCCACGGCCGCCCTCGTGCTGGGAGGGCTCGCGCGGCACCAGGCGCGACGCGGGACGCCCGACGCTGCGGCGGCGATCGTCGAGAAGTTCGGCCGACCGGCCGATGTGGACGCGCCGGCCCTCGCCGTGGCGGGTCACCTGGCCCGCGCCGACCTCGACCCCCGTCTCGGCGGGCTCCTCGGGGACGACGCGGCGCGGCTGACCGCGTGGCTTGCCGCGCGGACCGGGGCGCCCGCCGCGACGATGGGTCGGGCGGTGGCCGCCTGCGCCCCCCTTGCCCTCGGCGCCCTCCGGGCCGCGACCCCGGCCGAGAACCTCCCGGCGTTCCTCGCCGGCATCGGGACGGCCGCGCTCGACGCCCCCGCCTCGCTGGCCGCCGGCGAGGGCCCGTCGGCCGCGGTGTTCGACCGCGTGCGCCGGGGGGCCCGGTCCTTCTGGCAGCGCCTCCGCGCCCGCTGAACGCAGGTCGCGCTCATCCCGCGCGGCCGTCCCGGCCGATAGGGACCGGCATCCTGGGGTCCGCCGTGCGGACCCGGGGGGAGCACCTCGCCGGGGGGCGACTCTTGCCGTCGGATTCCCACGACCCCGCCGTCTCGTCGTCCGCGAAGGCCCACGTCTTCGACGGCGTGGCGACGTCGTTGCTCGACGTCCTCGTCCTCTTCCTCCGGACGATCCCCCTGTATCCGGACGGCCACGGCCGGGTCGTCGCCGTCACCGAGAAGTTCCAGGCCGCGCTGAACGAGCGGGGCGCGGCGACCGTCGTCGAGCCCACCGAGACCGGTCTCAAGGTCGATGGGGAGGATCCGGCGACGCTCTCGAGCGGCGCCCAGGCGTTCCGCGACGCGCTCGTGCGGACGGCCGTCCATCGCGTGACGTTCCAGGCCGACGCGCCCCACGGCTCGTACGTGGTGTTCGCGCGCTCGCTCCAGCGCAACGCACGGCTCGCGCAGTCGGGGCACCTGACGTTCGCCGACCTGTGGATGGCCCCGATCGAGGGGATCACGGTCGAAGAGCAGGTGTTTTCTCGCGCGGACTTCACCGGCGCGGCCACCGACGGCGACGCCGTGATCGGCGGGCACCGTGCGTTCGCGGACGACGGGGCGGCCGGGACCGGCGGCGGGGACGGCGACCGCGTCGGCTGCGGGGGACGTGGGCGCGGCGCGATCCCGATCGCCGCCACGGCGACGACCGCCGCCCCGCCGCAACCCAAGGCCCCGCCGCGGCGAGGCCGGACGCTCCGCGCGCTCGTCCTTGACGACCCCGACGCGGCGGCGCTCCTCGACCGGGTCCGAGACTGCCTCGAGGCGCGCGGCGAGGCCGCCCCCGAACTCTTGTCGGCCGGGCGCGACGTCCTCGACCACCTCCTCGCCTCCTTGCCGATCGAGGCGCGCCTCGACCTCGACCGCGGCGTCGCGCTGGTCCGCGACGTGCTGCGGCGGCTCGCCGCGTCTCTCTCCTCTCTCTCCTTGGTGGGGGGGTCGGCCGATTCGGCGGCGACGCCGGACGCGCCGGTGCTCTCGAGCGCCCTTTTGCGCGCCATGGAAAACGTCTTCCCCGACCGGGTCGGGGAACTGCGCCCGGTGGCGCTGTCCGGGGCGGACGCGGCGGCCGGCGTCGCGACGGACCCCGAGGCCGCGTTGGCGGCGGAGGTCGCGGCGCTCGATGACGTCGCGTGGGCGACCGCCGGGCGCCTGAGCCACCTCCCGCCCTCCGCGTTCGACGCCGTCGACGGGATCTCGGACGCGGCGGGCATGCTCACGCACGCGCTCCTCGAGACGCCGCCGGGCCCGCGGCTCGAGGCCCTGCGCGCGCGGCTCTCGACCGCGCTCCACGAGCGACCGCCGCTCGCGCGCCCCCCGTGCATCGTCGCGCACCTCCGCGCCGCGCTGGCCGAGCCGCCCGAGCGGCGTGACGCGGACCGCGTGCGGGCCCTGGCCGGCGCCCTCGAGCACGCGAGCGTCGACGTCGGGCAGTTGCTCGGCACTGGCCTCGACCCCGACCTCGTGGTGGCCGCGTTCCCGGCGCTCGTGGCCCCGTTCGTGGCCGCGGGCGGCACGGCGGGCTACGTCGCCCGCGCCGTCGGCCGCGGCGCCGTGATCGCCGCCGGCCCGGAGCTGACCGGGCCGACCGGGCTGCTCGTCCGCGACGACCTCGTGCACCGCGTCCTCGACGACCGCACGCGCGACGTGCTGCCGTTCGTCGAGCTGCTCCTGCCGGCGAAGGAGCCGGCGCGGCGCCGCGCGATCCTCACCTCGCTGCGCCGGACCGACCTGCCGAGCGTCGCCGCCGTCGCGCTCCGGGTCGCGTCGGAGGGGAGCCTCTCGGACGACTTCGTCCGCATCCTCTGCGAGGACGGCTTCGAGGGGCGCGACAGTCACCGAGCCGACGAGGAGGCCGTGCGAGCGATCGGCGAGGTCGCGCTCGGGCAGACGGCGGGCGCCGACGCGGTGGCGCGCGCCTACGCGACCTCGACGCTGGCGGCCTTCAACCCGTCCCTCGCCGGGCCCGTCGTGCGCGTGCTCACGCGTCGGACGCTGTTCGTGTTCGGCGCGCCGAAGGAGGTCCGCGGGGCGGCGGCGCTGGTGCTCGCGAAGTGGGAGCGTGGGGAGGGACGCGAGGCGTTCGGCCTCTCTCGCGCGAAGGAGGACCGCGCGTGAACTCGCCCGTCACCCCGACCGGCGTCACCGCCATCGTCGAGCGCCTGCTCTTCGCGCTGGTGAACGCGCAGCTCCACGGGCCCGTCCACGCGCGGGTGCGCGACGCCTGCGCCGACGTCGCGTCGCTCGTGGGCCAGCACTGCGCGCCGACGGGTGCGCGGGCCGTGCTGCTCGGGGTCGCCGCCGACCAGTTCGTCGTCGACGGGCGGGCCGTCCTCGGCGCCAGCCTGTTCGCGAAGCGACTGCTGCAGCGCATCGAGGGGCGCGGCGCGGGCGGGGTCGAACTCGACGCGGCGGTCACCGCCGACGACGTCGTGGGCCTCGTGGACGTGCTCGCGCGGCGCGTCGCCGCGCCCGACCTCGTCGCGTCCGCGCACGAACTCGCGCAGCGCGGCGTACGCGGCGTGCGCCTGGTGCCGCCCTATGCCGGCGGCCGCGAGGGCGGGGGCGCCGACGGCGCCGGCGCGGCCGACGGGGGCGGCGGCGACGCGGCCGACGACGTCGGGGCCGGGCCGGGCACCGAAGGCGAGCGCGCGGTCGTGGCCCTGCACCAATCCACGGTGGACCTGCTGCAGGGCCTCACCATCGCCGCGTGCCAGGGCCGCGAACTCGATCTCGCCCCGGTCTCGTCGGTCGTCGATCGGATGGTCGCGAGCCTCGAGCGCGACGCGGGGTTCCTCCACGCGCTCTCGCACTACCCCGAGTACGACTTCTTCACGTTCGGGCACTCCATCCGCGTCGCGCTGATCGCGATCGACGTCGTCCGGCGCTCCACTGACGACGCCGACCTGGTCCACCGCGTGGGCTGCGCCGGCCTGCTGCACGACGTCGGCAAGTCGCTCGTGCGCTGGGACGTGTTGCACAAGCGGGGGCCCCTCGACGCCGACGAGAAGCGCGAGATGCAGCGCCACTCGGCGCTGGGCGCCGGGATCCTCCTCGCGAACCGGAGCGCCGACCCGCTCGCGGTCGCGGCGGCGTACGGCCATCACTGCGACCTGTGCGGCGGTGGGTACCCGCAGACGTGCGGCGAGTTCGAGCAGGGGCTCGTCACGCGACTCGTGAAGATCTGTGACGTCTACGAGGCCCTGACGGCGGTGCGGCCCTACAAGGCGTCCATGACGCCGGCCCGCGCGTTCCGCACGATGCTCGGGATGAAGGGGCACTTCGACGAGGAACTGCTGGCGCACTTCGTCCGCAGCGTCGGCGTGTACCCCGCTGGGACCCGCGTCCGCCTCGACGACGGCAGCCTGGGCCGCGTCGTGGGCCAGACCGAGGACCTCCGCCGGCCCGTCGTGGACGTCGTCGAGGTCGACGGCGGCCCGGTGGCGGGCGACGACCGGCGCCGCATCGACCTCTCCGTCGCGCCGGTCGACGGGCCTTCCGTCGTCGTCGCCGCGGCCCCACCGGTGCCGGCGACGCCGGCCGCGGTGGCGTCCGCGTAGCGGCCGGGCCGCCCGGCGGGTACAAGGCGGGGATGGACCGTCCGTGGGGCCGCACGCTCCGCGCCGTCGCGCTGCTCGTGTTCACGGCGACGGCCTTCCTCCCGCTGCACGCGTGCCTCGCGTCGCCGCGCGCGGACGGCGCCGGCGCGGCGCGACCCGCGTCGTCCGCCGCGACCTCCGGCCGCCGCACGGTGCCCGCGCGGGTGGTCGCGGACGCCGCCGGGCGCGACGACGGGCGGGGGGTCCGCGGCGTTGTGTGGGCCTCCCGCGACGTCTACCCCTACCTCCTCGCGCCGGTCTGGGCGGCGCTGCTCGTCGTCGCCGAACTCGGAGGGCGGCGCGTGCGTCGGGGCGCGGGGGTCGTGGCCGCGGCGCTCGGGGCGGGGGTCGCCGCGTTCGAGTTCGCGTACATCCGAGCCGACTACTCCGGGCTCCTCCCGCGCGCGCTGCTCGCGCAGGAGCAGTACGTGGCGTGGGGCGTCGTCGTGGTCGTGCTGTTCGCCCGGCGGTGCGGGCGCGGCGTGTTCGAGGTCGAGGCGGCGGTGTCGGCGCAGGCGCTCCTCGCGATGCTCCACGCGTTCACCTTCCCCGCGGCCGACCTGCGGCGGTACGTCGCCGAGGGGCACCGACTCGGCCCTGCGCTCGAGGCGCTCGCGACGAACTACCGCCCGGCGTTCGTCGTCGCCGTCGTGGCGCTCGCGGCGGTCGCGTTGCCCGGCTACCTCCCTCCGGCCGGCACGCCCGAACCCTCCGTGCCGCCGCCCGAGGGGACGGGCGCGGGCCTGCCGGTCCGGTAGGATCCGCGCCATGAGTCCCCGACCGACGCCGCGTCTCGCGTCCGCCGTCCGGGCCGTGTTCTGGACGAGCGCCGCGGTGCTCGCCAGCGCGATGCCGGCCCGGGCCGACCTCGACAGCGCGAAGAAGTACTTCGCCGACAACGTGCGGGCCCCCGACTGGAAGGCCCGGCGGAGCGCGTATGGCGCCTTCCAGGACCACGACGGCGGCCCGGCGGCGACGACGATCTTGGGCGCGGTCGCCACCGAGACGCACCCCGTCGTGCTCGCCGCCGCCGCGGACACGCTGGGGCGTTTCCGTTCCGAGGGCGCGCGCACGGCGGTCGTCGCGTCGTTCAAGACCGCGAAGGGCACCGAACGCGTCGTCGCCGCGCACGCGCTCCGCACGGTCCGCGGCGCCGACGTGGACGCCGCGCTCGCCGACGCCGTCGTCAACGCCCCGCCCACGTTCGCGGGGCTCGCGGCCGCCGCGCTCGCGCAGCCGGGCCGCAGCGGTGCCTCCGCTGCGCTCGTGGCCGCGCTTGCCGAGGACGCGCCGTCGGTGCGGGCCGCGGCCGCGCGGGCCCTCGGGGCGCTCGCCGACCGCGCGGCCGTGGGCCCGCTCGTCGCCCGCCTGCCCCTCGAGAAGGGCCGCGTCCGCGGCGACGTGGTCGCCGCGCTCGAGGCCGTCACGCGCCAGCCGTTGGGCGACGCACCCGCCGCCTGGGCCGCGGTCGCCGCCGGCACCGACCCCGCCGCCGCCGCGGCCGAGCGCGCGTATCCGCCGTCGTTTTTCGGGCTCCCCGTGACGGCCGACCGCGTGGTGTTCGTCCTCGACCGCAGCCTGATGATGAGCGACCCGAACGCCCTCGCCGAGGAGGGCAAACGCGAGCGCCTCGAGGCGCTCTGCACGCCGAAGGACGGCGACCGCATCCCGTGGCGGCAGCTCAAGTCGAGGATGCAGCTCGCCCAGGCCCAGATCCGGCACGCCGTCGCCGGCCTCCCGCCGAGCGCCCGCTTCGAGGTGGTCTATTTCGCCGAAGACGTGCAGGCGGTCTTCGGCAAGAAGCTGGTGGCCCCGAACACCGCCGCGCGCAAGTTGCTCGACGACGCCTTCGTCAAGCTCCAGACCGACGACGGGATCGCGCTCTACGACGCCCTGCTCACCGCGCTCGACCTCGGCGGCGCGACCGACGACAAGGCGCTCAAGGCGGGGCCCGAACAGGTCTTCCTCGTGATGAACAACATCCCGACGAAGGGCGACGTGACCGACCCGGACGCCTTGGAGAAGGGCGTCGCGTTCCGCGCCCGCACCCGCGGCGTGTCGATCTCGGTGGTGGACCTCGGGTCGAACCGTCAGCTCCTCGCCGAGGGCCTCGCGAAGGGCACCGGGGGGGGCTATCTCGACCTGACGAAGTAGTGGCCCCCCGGGAGGCCGCGACGACCGACACGCCGGGAGCCGCCGCGGCCGGGCCGCATGGGTGCTAGGCTGACGAAGGTCCTGGGAGGTCCTCGCCGTGCGCCCCGTCCCGCTCGCCGCCTCGCTCGCCGCCCTGCTCGTCGCCCTGCTCGTCGCCCTGTCGGCCGTCGCTCCGTCCGCACGTGCGGAGGAGCCGAAGGCCGCCCCGACCGCCAAGCCGGTCCCGCCGCTCGCGGGCACCGTCGATGCGAAGGCCGCGATCGCGAAGTTCAAGGCCGAGTTCAAGGGCAAGGACGTCGCCAAGAAGGCCGACGCCGTGGACACGCTCGGCGACGTGAACCACCCGTTTGTCGTGGACGAGCTGATCAAGGTCACGAAGCACAAGGACCCGGAGCTGCGGGCCGCGGCCTTCCAGAACCTCGAGCGCCAGCGCGCGATCCCCGACGTGGCCGGCAGGGCCGTCCTGAGTGGCGTGGACGTGAAGTCGAAGGACGTCGCGGCGCTCACGTCGGCCATCGACACGGTGGAGGTGCTGCGGCACCGCGGCGCGCTGCCCGTGCTGCTGACGCTGTGCCGCCACGACGACCACGCCGTCGTCCGCGCCGCACTCGACGCGCTGGGCGACCTGCAGGACGTGCGCGCGCTCGATGCCGTCCTCGAACTCCTGAAGGAGTTGAAGGTCGAGGAGGGCGTGAAGTGGGACGGCGCGTCCGCGAGCGTCGACACCGGCGCCGCGGGCAACGGCGACCAGCAGGCGGCGGAGGCCGCGGCCCGGGCGGCCGGCGCCGCGAACGCGCGGAAGGGCAAGTCGGCGGCCCGGCGCATGCGCTCGGCGGGCGAGATCGTCTACATGGTCCTCAAGGACCTGACGGGCGAGGCGTTCGGCTCCGGCAAGGAGGCCCGGGCGTGGGTCGAAAAGCACAAGGACGCGCTCGCCGCGAAGAAGAAGGCGCTCGACGACGAGCAGAAGGCGCAGGAGGAGGCGGGCAAGGCCGCCGTCGCCGCCGCCAAGGCCGGCAAGTAGCCCGAGGTCCCGTCAGCCCGAGGTCCGGTCTGCTCGAGGTCCGGTTTGCCCGAGGTCCGGTTTGCCCGAGGTCCGGTTTGCCCGAGGGAACGCCCTCGGGGACGCGAGGCCCGTCGGTCCGCGGTCGGTGGCCGCCCGAACGGGCTCCCCGCGCCCGAACGGGTTCCCCGCGCCCGAACGGGCTCCCTGCGCGCGAACGGGCTCCCCGCGCGCGAACGGGCTCCCCGCGCGCGAACTGGGCGGCCCGTCGGCTCGCGTCCGTGGGACGGCGATCCGTCCCGGGTGCACGGCGCCCCTGGCTCGCCGTCGCTACGCGCCGTCGTCGCCGATGGCCTCGACCGGGCAGCCTTCCTTGGCCTCATAGCACATGGCCTTCTCTTCCTCGGTCGTCGGCTGCCGGTAGACGAACGAGTACCCGCGCTCGTCGTTGCGCTTGAAGAAGTCCGGCGCGGTCTCGCGGCAGGCGTCGCAGTCGATGCACTGGTCGTCGACGTAGAAGGCGCCCGACACGTTCTCGGCGAGGCGGTTCTGCTTGTCAGCCATGGTCGTTCGTACCCAGCGGTTGGGGGCGCAACGTACGACCGGGCCCGGCGGTCGTCGCGAGATTGCCGGGGTGGAACCGACCCGGGAGGCGGGGGCGGCGTGCCCCGGGGCCCGGTGGCGGCTTCCCGCGGGCCCGGCGGTCCGGTACCGTCGGGGCATGACCGTCGAGCCGCGCTTCGTCGTCCAGGTCGGCCGCCCCTCCTCCTGGCGCGTCGTACTCGCGTCCGCCGGGGCGCTGTTCGCCGCCGTCGGCGTGGCGGTGATCGTCTGGCCGCAGGTCCTCGCCTACGCCGTGGGCGGCGTCTTCGTCGCGTTCGGCGCCTTCCTGCTGCTCTCCTCGCTCGCCGCCCGCGGGCGCTAGGCCGTGGGGGCGCGCGCGGGACGGCCCGGCGCTACGCGAGCACCTCGGCGAAGAGCGCGCGCTGGATGTGGAGGCGGTTCCCCGCCTGCCGGATCACGAGGCTGCTGGGCGCGTCCACCACCGCGTCGTCCACCTCGACGTTGCGTCGGATGGGCATCGCGTGCAGGAACCGCCCGGCCTGCGTCCTCGCCATCAGGTCGGTCGTGACGCGACGGTCCGTGTGCCGGTTGCGGAGCATGCGCTCCTCGTCGGGCCGCCCGTGGAGGTTCGTCGCGCCCCACGACGCGGCGTAGATCGCGTGGGCGCCGGTGGCCGCGTCGGCGAGGTCGGGCGTGAACCGCACGGTGCCGCCGTTCTCGCGCGCGTTCCGCTGCACGACCTCGAGCACGCCGTGGTCGAGGTCGTAGCCCTCGGGGTGGCAGATCGTGAGGTTCATGCCGAGCTTCGCGGCCATCAGGGCGGCGCCGTGCGGCACCGCGATCGGCCGGGCCGTCGGGCTGTAGACCCACGTGAGCGCGAGCTTGCGGCCCCGCAGGTCGCCGAACTCCTCCTCGAGGGTGAGCGCGTCGCCCCACGCCTGGCAGGGGTGCTCGAGCACGCTCTCCATGTTGAAGATCGGGACCGACGAGTGCTTCTGGAACGAGACGAGGACCAGGTCGCGCCGCTCCATGGCCCAGTCCTCGTGGCGGGCGAGGGAGCGGATCGCGATCGCGTCGGCGTATTCGGAGAGGACGCGGGCCGCGTCCTTCACGTGCTCCTCGGCGGCGCCGGCCATCACGGCGCCGTCGCGCAGTTCGAGGTTCCAGATGTCGCGCTCGGCCGTGAGGTCGATGACCGTCCCGCCGAGGCTCGAGAAGGCGATGGCGAACGAGGCGCGCGTGCGCAGCGAGGGGTTGAAGAACACCATGGCGAGCGCGCGCCCCTGGAGGGGGATCCCGAACCCGTCCCGCTTCATGGCGTGGGCGCGGGAGATCGCGTACCGGATCTCGTCGGGGGAGAACGTGTCGAGCGTGACGACGTCGCGGCCCTGGATCATCGAGACCTCCGCCGGGGGGTGGTCGGCAGCGTATCAGCGGACGGCCGCGCGGCGCCGCGGGGCGCGGGCGCCCCTCCCGCGGAGGTCCGCGGAGGTCCGCGAGCGGCCCGGCACCGGCCTGCGGGCCCGGGGCCTCGCGTCGGCGGCGGTCGGTGCCCGGCCGCGGCGCGTCCGACCGGATAGACTCCCGGGATGTCCGCGACGGAGGATGCCGCGTCGGTCGTCGAGCGCGCGCTGCGCGCGGGCGCCGTGGCGTACCGCACCGGGAACTACGGCGAGGCGGCGCGCTGCTTCGCCGAGGTCGTCGCGACCGACGGGCGGCAGGTCGCGGCGTGGCAACAACTCGGCAGCGCGCGCTGGCGCCGGGGCGACCGGGACGGCGCGATCGACGCCTGGCGGCGCGCGGTGGCCGAGGACCCGGGGCGCGCGCGGGCGTGGCACAACCTCGCCACCGCGTGGCTCTCCGCCTCGCGGTGGGAGGAGGCCGCGTCGGCTGCCGAGCGCTCCGTGGCCCTCGAGCCGGGGCGCGCCAAGGGGTGGAACAACCTCGGCGCGGCGCGCCACGCGTCGGGCGACCTCGTGGGGGCGGAGACGGCGCTGCGCCGTGCGCTCGAGATCGAGCCCGGCTTCGCGCTGGCCCGCGCGAACCTCGGCCGGCTCCTCCTGGCGGCGGACCGCCTCGCCGACGCGGAGACGACGTTGCTGCGGGCGGTGGCCGACGGGCAGGCCGACGCCGAGACGCGCCTGGCGCTCGGCCGCTGCCTCGAAGCCCGCGGCGCCACCGCGCGCGCCGAGGAGGTCCTCGTCGCGGCGGCAAAGGCGTCGCCCGCCCACGCCGAGACGTGGGTCGCGCTCGGCGACGTGCGCCGCGCGAACGCGGACGCGCCCGGCGCGCTCGACGCCTACGAGGCCGCCGCGGCCGTCGCGGCGGAGTTCGACGAGGCGCCCCGCGCCCGCATCGGTCGGCGGCGGGCCGTCGCGGCGCTGATCGTGGCGCGCGCGGCGAGGGAGGACGGCGACACGCCGGCGTTCGCGGCCGCGC
>Ga0163144_10002994_pt1 | contig 38539 bp, 19 predicted proteins | sample OliLak19BULKMAT1_FD_123175 | JGI IMG/M metagenome (GOLD analysis project Ga0163144, IMG submission 123175) | Freshwater microbial mat bacterial communities from Lake Vanda, McMurdo Dry Valleys, Antarctica - Oligotrophic Lake LV.19.BULKMAT1 | ecosystem: Environmental > Aquatic > Freshwater >...
CCATCCTCGAACCCCCTGGCCTTCCCCGCCACCGACAGCGTCGGGATATCGGCGATCGCGGTGATCGTCAGCGCCGCCGCCTCCGACGGCGTCAGCGTCAACGTCGCGTCGACGCCCATCACGCCGGCATTGAAGGCGAGCCCCGCGGGAATGCCGCTGATGCGCAGCGATGCGACCTCGCCGGCAGAGCCGGGCGCGACCAGGATCGGCACGGAGATGGCGCCGGACGCGACGCCGCCGGTGGCTGAACCGCCCCCCGTCCCCGGCGCGCCCGCACCGGCGCCGGCGACGCCAAAATCCTCCTTGCCCAGCACGATCGTCGGCGCAGTGAGCGTCGGCAGGTCCGAGACCGGCGTGACCGTCAGGACGATCGCGCCCGACGCGGAAACCGTGTTGGCGCCGAGGAAAACTTCGTTGAGCGCGTTGCTCTGCTGCTCATGCGCAGTGAGCGCAACCGTGAGAGTCACGCTGTCATGCGTGTTCGCCGGTGCAACGACACGCAGCAACGGCACGTCGCTCAGACTGATCGCGTAGCCGCCCGCTGTTGGCGTCAGGGTCGTCGTCGTCGCGCCATTGACGGTCACCAGCGCATAGCCGGCCGGCACGCCGCTGATCGTCGCGGCCTGGACGATCTCGGATCCATCATTTTCGCCGAGCGCCGCGCTCAGCCCCAGGGCGATCGCCGTGTCCTCGAGGCCACTGACGGTGAAGCCGAGTGTCGGCGCATCGACGAGTGCATCGACCGTGACCGCGATCGTCGCCGTCGCGCCGGCACGCGGCGTCGCCGCGCCATCCTGCGACAAGGGGGTGACGGTGAGGCGGAAATCCGTGTCGCTATCCGAGGGGAGCCCCGTGAGCGACAGCGCGGCCGCCTGCGCGGCCGTGAAGCGCAAGCCGCCGGGCACCAGCGTGGTGGCGATTCCCGCGGCGTTGAAGCTCGCGCCCGCGGGAATGCCCAAGATCACGGCGAACGCCGTTTCGCCGGGCGCGCCCGGCGTGACGTTCATGCCGGTCGCGCGGCCGCCATCGAGAACGCTCGGCCCGCCTGGCCTGTCGATCCCGAGATCCTCACGCAGCGTGATCGCGCTGGTGTCCAGCGTGAGGCCCGGCGTGTCGGAGACCGGCAGCATCGTGATCGTGATCGCGCCGACAACCTGCGTTGCGTTGTCGGCGAAATTCGCCTCGCCGCCGGAAAGATTCGTCTCGGCGACCGAGAGCGTGGCGCCGAGCACGATGCTGCCGTTGAAATTCGTCGGTGGCCGAATGCGCGCGGAAGCCGCCTGCGGTCCGGTCAGGTCGTAGACGTCGAAGCCACCGCTCGACGAGGTCGGCGTCAGCGCAACCAGGGCCGTTCCGCTGATGAAGCTGACGACGGCGCCGGTCGGCACACCGGTCAGATGCAATCCGGTCAGCGTCTCCGAGCCGTCCGTATCGACCAGCGAGCGGGTCACGCGGATCGGGATCGCGGTGTCCTCGTTACCGCTATTGTCGGCGCGGCTGAGCAGCGGGATATCGGCGACCGCATCGACGAGGATCGAGATCGTCTGGGCGACGCCGAATGCGGGCGCGGCGGTCCCATCGATCGAAACCGGCGTGACGGTCAGCGCGAAATCATTGTCCTTGTGCGCCGGGAGCTGCGTGATCCGCAGCGCCGCCGCCTCGGCGGCCGTGAACCGCACCACGCCGGGCGACACCACGCTGCCGGCGACGTTGAAGCCGACACCGGTCGGGATGCCCCGGATATCGACGAAGGCCGACTCTCCCGGCGCGCCGGGCGTGACCACGATTGGCACGGCAAGCGGGCCGAGCGCCGGCGGCGCCAGGGCGATCGTGCCGGCGCCGAGATCCTCCTTCGTCTGCAACACCGCCGGCACGACCAGGCCGGGCGTGTCGGATACCGGGGCGATCGTCACGACGAGCGACGTCGACGCGGTCGCGACATTGTTGGCGAGCGTCAATTCGCCAGCATCCGTCGGCGTCTCGCTGGCTGTCACGATGACGCCCAGCGTCAGATTGCCGCTGAAATTCGACGCGCCCTCGAGCGTTAGGCCGGCCAGCTGTGCGGCCGTCAGATTGTAGGTTCCCGCGATCGGCGTCAGCGCGGTCGCGCCGCTGAACAGCTGCGCGCCGGCGGGCACGCCGGTGATCTGGATCGCCGTGATCGCTTCCGACCCGTCGAGATCGCTGGGCGCCGCGATGATGGAGAGCGCGATTGAGGTGTCTTCGCTGCCCGACGCCGGCGCCGCGGCGAGGTTGGGAACATCGGCGACCGCATCGATGGTCACGACGAGATCGCGCCCCGCACCGCTGGCCGGCGCCGCCGCGCCATCCTGCGAGAACGGCGTCACCGTGAGCGTGAAATCGCGATCGCTGTTCGCCGGCAAGCCGGTGATCTGCAGCGCTGCCGCCTGCGCCGCGGTGAGCAGGAGCCCGCCCGGCACCAGCGTGCTCGGCACGCCGGCATTGAACGTCACGCCTGCAGGCACGCCTGAGATCACCACGAAGGCGATCTCTCCCGGCGCACCTGGCGTCGCCGCGATCGGGAGCGCAATCCGGCCACCCAGGAGATCCTCGTAGCCATTCGCGCCGGCGAGCGGCGCAAGCGTCGGCACGTCGGAGACCGGCGTCACGGTGACGACGAGACTCGTCGCACCGAAGGCGACATTGTTCGCGAGATCGGTTTCGCCGGAATCCGTCGGCGTCTCCGTCGTCGACCCCTTGATGCCGATCGTGAGCTGGCCGCTGAAATTGGCGGGCGGCGACAATGTCAGTCCGGCGAGCTGCGCCGCCGAGAGAACAAAGGATTCCCCGGCGCCACGCGGCAGAATCGTCTCGCCGACGGTGAGCGCCCAGCTCATGGGAATGCCGCTCAGGGTGACCGCACCCAGATGCTCGGAACCATCGCTGTCGATCAACGCCGCCGCGATCGACAGCGGAATCGGCGTGTCCTCCGCGCCCGACGCAGGTGGGGCCGTGAAGCGCGGGCCATCGGCCACCGCGTCGACGACGACATGCAGCGTCTGTGCGGGGCCGGCCACCGGCGGCGCGGCGCCGTCGCGCTCGAACGGCGTGACCGTCAGATCGACATCGGCGTCGCTGTTGCTCGGCAACCCGGTCAGGCGCAGCCCCGCGAGTTCGGTCGCGCTGACGGTCACCGAACCGGCAATGGGTATCAACGCGCCTGCGCCCGTCGACAGAACGACACCCGGCGGAAGGTTGGAGATCACCACCCAAGCCTGTTCGCCGGGTGCGCCCGGACTCAGATTGATCGGCAATGCGACGCCGCCGGGCGCGCCGCCGAGGTCCTCGAGAACGGAGACGCTGGTGAGGCCGAGCGTCGGCGCATCCGTCACTGCCACGACGTCGATCACGAGCGACGCCGCACGCGTCGCGACATTGTTGGCAAGATTGGGCTCGCCCAGCCCCGTTGCAGTCTCCGTCGCCACGGCGGTCACGCCAAGGGTGAGCGCGCCATTGAAATTGGCCGGGGGCGTGAGCGTGAGCCCCGCGAGCTGCGTTGGCGTAAGCGAATAGACTCCGCCGGCCGGCGCCAGCAGCGTCGCGCCGCTGAGGAGCTGCGCGCCCGGCGGCGCGCCGGTGATCTGCACGCTCAGAACCTCGGAGCCGTCGGTATCGACCAAGCCGGCCATGATCGACAGAGCGATCGGCCCGGCATCCTCCGTGCCCGAAGCGGCAGTCACGCTCAGCAACGGCTGGTCGGCTGCCGCATCGACAGTGATCACCAGAGTCTGCGGCGCGCCGATCACAACGGGCGTAGCGCCATCCTGTGAGAACGGCGTCACCGTGAGCGTGACATCTGCATCGCTGTTCAGCGGCAGGCTGGTCAGCCGCAGAGTCGGCAGATCACTGGCCGCAACGCGGATCGCGCCGGCGCCTTCGGCCGCGCCCAGGTTGAAGCCGACGCCGGTGGGAATGCCGGAGATGACGACCCAGCTCACCTCACCCGGGCCACCGGGCGTGAGCGCGAGCAGAAGCGGCACATCGCCCGTCGGCAGATCCTCGACGACGCTCGCCGGCGTGACCGCGACGCTGGGCGTTCCGGTCACCGGCGTAACGGTGAGCGTGATGATGGCGATCCGACTGGAGGCATTGTTCGCCAGCGTGATCTCGCCGCCGGAGAGAGAGGTCTCGGTCGCCGTCGCCGTCAGCGACAGCGCGAAGCTGCCGCTGACGTTCAGCGGCGGCGTGATCGACAATCCGGCGAGCTGCGCGCCCGTCAAATCATAGACGTCGATGCCGCCCGCGCTCGACGACGGCGCGAGAAGCGTCGTCATACCGCCGACGCTCGTCGTGAGCGTTGCGCCCGTGGGCACGCCATTGAGACGGATCGACAGGGTCTCCGACCCGTCCGTATCGACAAGCGCCGCAGCAACACCAAGTGCGACCGCCTGGTTCTCGGTCACGCTAAGAGAACTCGGCGCCGTCAGCGTCGGAAGATCGGCGACCGCGTCGACGGTGACCGTCCACGGTGTCGATGCGCCGGAGATCGAACTGCCGCCGATCTGCGAGAACGGCGTCAGCGTCAGCGCCAGATCCGTGTCGCTGTTCAGCAGCAGAGCGGTCAGACGCAAGATCGCGAGGTCCGCGCTCTCCACCCGGATCGCGTTCGCGCCGGCCGGCGTGCCGAGGTTGAACGTCACGCCGGCGGGGATGTTCGAGATGATCACCCAGCTCGATGTCGCCGCAGCGCCGGGCGTCAGCGCGACGCTCAGCGGCGTGCCGCCAACTACGCCGGTCAGGTCCTCAAACGTCTGCGCCGGCGTCGGCGTCACCACCGGCAGGTCGCCGGCGCCGACGACCGTCACCACGACGTTGGACGACGCGATCGCGGAGTTGTTCGCGAGAGTCGTCTCGCCGTCGCTCGGAGTCTCGCTCGCCGTTGCGGTCACGGCGAGAGTCACTGGGCCGGTCGTGCCGGGCGCGAGTGTCAGCGAGAGACTCGCCAGCTGCGCCGGCGTCAACGTGTAGATCCCACCGGGGCCAGCGATCAGCGTGACGCCGCCAGCGCTAAGCGTCGCGCCGATCGGCAGACCGCTCACGCTGTAGCCGCTGATGCTCTCGGAACCATCCGTGTCCGTCGGCGTCGCCGAGAATGCCAACGCGATCGGCACGCCGGTCGCGCCGCCCGCCGGCGTCGTCGTCAAGTTCGGGATATCCGCGACGGCGTCGACGGTCACAGAGAACGGAACGGCAGCGCCGGAGATTGCCGAGCCAGCAATCTGCGAGAACGGCATCAGTGTGGGTGCGAGATCCGTATCGCTGTTCAGCGGCAGAGCGGTCAGACGCAAGTTCGCGAGATCGGCGCTCTCCACTCGGATCGCGTTCGCGCCGGCCGGCGTGCCGAGGTTGAACGTCACGCCGGCAGGGATGTTCGAGATGATCACCCAGCTCGACGTCGCCGCAGCACCAGGCGTCAGCGCGACGCTCAGCGGCGCGCCGCCGATCACGCCGGTCAGGTCCTCAAACGTCTGCGCCGGCGTCGGCGTCACCACCGGCAGGTCGCTGGCGCCGATCACCGTCACCACGAGGTTGGACGACGCGATCGCGGAGTTGTTCGTGAGAGTCGTCTCGCCGTCGCTCGGCGTCTCGCTCGCCGTTGCGGTCACGGCGAGAGTCACTGGGCCGGTCGTCCCAGTCGCGAGTGTCAGTGAAAGACTTGTCAGCTGCGCCGGCGTCAGCGTGTAGATCCCGCCGGGGCCGGCGGTCAGCGCGACGCCACCGCTCGTCAGCGTGGCGCCGACCGGCAAGCCACCGAGGCTGTAGCCGCTGATGCTCTCGGAACCATCCGTGTCCGTCGGCGTCGCCGAGAATGCCAACGCGATCGGTACGCCAGTCGCGCCGCCGGCCGGTGTCGTTGTCAGGTTGGGCATATCCGCGACGGCGTCAACGATGATGGTCAGAGTCTGAGACGGTCCGGCTGTCGGTGGCGCGGCGCCGTCCCGGGAACTCGGCGTGAACACGAACACCAGATCGCGATCGCTGTTCGACGGCAGCTGGGCGATCGATAGACTCGCCGCCTGCGCGGCGCTGAGCGAATACGTGTCGAAGCCAAAAGCGCTGGAGACAGGAACGAGCGGGACGCCTCCCGCGACAAGCAGGGTTCCGACCGGTACGCCGGTCAAGACGAGCGTCGCGATCTCGGTCGGGCCGCCTGGAGTCAAGATCACCGGCAGCGGCACGAATCCGGTCGGCAGATCTTCCACGAGGCTTGGCGCCGCCGGCAAGGTGAGGCCGGGCGTGCCGGACGTGGCGCCGATCTCGATCGCAAAGCTGCCGGGCGCTCCGACGCCCTCGTTGCTCGTCGGCAGAATCGCTGCGGAGATCGTGCCGGAGAAACCAGGCGGCAGCGTGATCGTGAGCGCCGCGAGCGCGGCTTGGAGCGCCGCCGGATCGCCGCCGAATTGGGAGACATCGAGCGTCAGCCGATTGCCGACCAGATTGCCCGCCGAGAAACCCGTGCCTGGCGGCAATCCGGTGAAATCGACCACGACGCACTGCAGCGTCTCGGCCGGGCCGACGCTGACATCCGTGATCGCCGTCGAAATCGGGATCGCCAGCGTCTGCGTCCCGGCCGTCTCACTGCCGGTCACGTTCGCGGCAATAGCGGTCACGTCGGGTGAGGGCGTGACCGTCACCGTGAAACTCGCGGGAACGCTGGTGCCCTCGCTCGAGGTGGCGACAGCGCTGGCGGGAATCACGCCGCTCCAATCGGCGGGCACGGTGATCGTCAGGCCGGTCAACGCGGCCTGGAGCGCAGCAGGCGAACCGAAACTCGCCCGGTCCAGAGTCAGCACATTGCCGATCAGCGTGCCGGACGAGAAACTCGTTCCCGCCGGCAGCCCGGTGAACGTGATCACGACCCGATCGAGAGTCTCGGAAAGCGCCCCGTTGGGATCGGTGATCGTCGCCGAGACCGGGATGGCGAGCGTCACCGTTGTGTTGGTCTCGAGGCCCGTCGCATCGGCGCCGCTCACGGCCACATCGCCTGTCGGCGCAACGCTGTTCGTGAAGCCGACCGGCGCCGATGCACCTTCGGTCGACGTGGCGACGAGGCTGGCAGGAATGCCGCCGCTCCAATCGGCGGGCAGCGTGATGGTCAGCGCGGCGAGCGCAGCCTGAAGCGCGGCCCGCGACGCGAAGTTCGCGACGTTCAACGTCAGCACATCGCCGAGCAGGGTTCCGGAGGAGAAGCCCGTGCCGGCGGGAAGCGACGTGAAGGTGATCGCGACCTGGCGCAGCGTTTCAGGCAGATCGCCATTGACGTCGGTGATCACGGTCGCGACCGGGATCGCGAGCGTCACCGGCGCGTTCGTCTCGATCCCGCCGGCGTCATTGCCCGAAGCGGTGATGTCCGGTGTCGACAGGATCGTGACGCTGAAATTCCACGGCGCGCTCGCGCCTTCGCTCGTGGTCGCGATGGCGGTCGCGGGCAGCGCGCCGCTCCAATCCGCCGGCAGCGTGATCGTGAGCGCGTTGACCGCCGCGAGCAGCGCGGCCGCATCACCGCCGAATGCCGACACATCGAGCACGAGCGTATTGCCGACCAACGTACCGGCCGAGAAAATCGTCCCGGGCGGCAGCGGGTTGAAGCTGATCTCGACGCGCTGCAGCGTCTCGGCCGCACCGCCGTCGCTGTCGTTGATCGTGATGCCAAGACCGAGCGCAAGGGTGACCGGTGCATCGGTCTCGCTGGCCGTGGGGTTCGAGCCGGCGACGACGACATCGTTGGGCACGCCGGCGAGGCCGCCGGCTCCTGCGCCACCGGCACCGCCAAGCAGATCGCCCTGCAGGGTTCGAAACACGGGCTCCGTCGCGCTGCGCGACAGCGCGGAGAATCCAAGCGGTCCGGTATCGGCTAGTCCAACCAGCGGATTGATCAGGAGGTTGGAGAAATTCCCCTGACCGGATCCGACGGGCAGTGGCCCAGTCGGTGCGGGGGGGCCCGCTTCCACTCCCGCGGCCGGCACGACCTCCTGCACCGCGTTGGCAAGCAGGTCGCTGATCGCCAGGGTGGTTCCGTCACCGAGCACGGCAACGCCGCTGATCACCTGTCCTTCGGCGGGACGCAGCAGAATCTCCGCGCCCTCGCCGGCCACGATCAGCAGGCCCTCAGGAGCGCGACGATAGGTCAGCTGAGCCGGAAGCGCCGAGACGTCCAGCGTCTCTTCCGCGCGCAAATCGATGACCTGACGTTCGCCCCGTCGAAACTCCAGGCGACGACGAGCCGCCGCCGGCGCGCTAGCGGGCGACGGCGGCTGGGCCTGGGCCAACAATGCGCTGCCGTCAGCCGGCGCAGCCATGCTCACCGCTCCTCATCAGCCGCAAGTTCTCCATACGCATGTTGCAACCCGGGCTGTACGACTCGTAATTGCACTCATGTGCTGCAGCTGAAACATGGAATTTCGACAAAACACAACGTCGTTAATGGTTTACCGTATGTAAGAGCGCGCGTTGTCCCGCGAACAACGCGGTAAAGTTGAGCGTTATTCAAACGTGACCGTCGTGGATCCGTCAGGACGAAGACGCTGTGAAGCGCAATCTGCGTGACAATCCGGTCTCTCCACCCCCCGCACCCCAAGGCAGCGCTGACCCATGTTGAAGCTTGCCGGCGCCCTGATCCTGATCTACGCGGCCGCTGTTGCCTTCCTCGCGATTTTTCAACGCAGCTTCATCTATCACCCGCCACGCATAGCGCTCGACCAGCGCGCGTTGCGAGCGGCTGAGTATGAAGCGCTCGATCAGCCCGTCAGAGGTCCGGCCACGCTCTGGTTCGCCGGCCCACGCGCACCCGAGAGTTGGACCATCGTTTTCCTGCACGGCAATTCCGGGGACATCGCGGGCGCGATCGGCAAGGTGTCCCCGCTGCGTGCGGCGGGCTATGGCGTCCTGCTCGTCGAATACCCGGGCTTCTCCCAGGTCGCCGGGCGACCGACCCAGTTGAGCATCGTCGCGCAGGCAACCATGGCGCTGCGCGCCCTCGAGGCGCGCGGGGTCGGCGGCGATCGCGTCGTGCTATGGGGCGAAAGCCTCGGCACCGGCGTCGCCATCCAACTCGCGGCGGACCACCAAATCGGCGGCCTGATTCTGGAGGCGGCGTTCACGGCCGTCGCCGACCGCGCGCAGGAAATCTACTGGTGGATGCCGGCGCGACGCCTCGTGCTCGACCGCTTCGACAGCCTGGCGCGGATCCGTGACATCAATGCGCCGATCCTCCTCGTGCATGGCGAGCAAGACCGCGTGACGCCGCCCGACCACGGCCGTCGCCTGCTCGCCGCCGCCAATGAGCCCAAGCGCGGCGTCTTCTTTCCGAGCGGCGGCCATGTCGATCTCGTCGATCACGGATTGATGAGCGAGATCCTGAGATTTCTCGCCGAGTCGCCCGCGAGGCCAGCGCGATGATCGAGGACGCGGCGATACGCGCGATCCTCCGCCGCGCGATGCTGCCGATGGACGGCAACATCGCCGATCATGCCGAGGGGATTCTCGCCGCCGTGGCGCGCGTGGTGCCGCGTGACGATTGGCCGGCGCTCACCTGCATCGATCTCACCGCCGGCTCGTGCATGCTGCCACTCTCCTTCGCCGCCGCCGGGGTTCGACGCGTCGTGATCAACGACACGGCGACGCGTACGATCGTCGCCGCACGCGGTCTGTTTCAGGGCGGTGCCGTCGACCGCGCTCTGATCGAGCGCATCCTCGATCGACGCAAATCGCGGCGTCGGCCGCATACGCCGAGCTTCCACTTCGCGAGCGATTACCTGACCGCGGAGATTTGCGGCGTATTCGACCAGCTGTTCCACGCCGATGTCGCGCCGCCTGCCGCCGCAACGCTGCGCTATCTGGCCTTGCGCCATGTCCTCGACTTCGCGGACCCCGACGACGGCTTCCGCATCCTGATGACGCAGGACCCCAAGCAGCTGCTGGCCGACAGCGAGACGGATTGGAGGGATTTCGTCGTGCGGCTCGACGCCGGCCCGGAGCGCCTGCTGCGCCTGCTGGATGACATCACCGCGGGTCAAGCGGCGATCGTGACCCGCGACGTCACGATCCATCATGGCGACATGCGCGACGTGGCCAGCATGATCGATCATCGAATGCCCTGTCTCGTCGTGGTCAACCCGCCCACCAACGGCGTCGACGAATACGTCATCGATGATCAGGTGGTGCACAGCCTGATCGCCAACCGCCTCGTTCCCCTGACGCGATGCCCGGAGACGCCCGAACTCTTCTGGCGCCGGCGCGTCGAGGCCGCGTTGGCCGCCTTGCCTCGCGGGACGCTCTTCGTGGTCTGGGGCGGTGACGGCGCCATGCCGGTCGCCGCGTGCCGTGCCGTGTGGGATGGGTTTGGAGACCCGCTCCATCTCCATGAAGTCAGGGCGCCGGGTGAACCGGTCTCGATGTGGGGAATCTTCCGCCGGCGCTGATGCGGCATTCGGCCCCGCCAATCGCCCAAACTCATGCGGGCCAGGCATGTCCGACCACAGGAATGCGCGGTTGGCTGCTGCGAGGTCGAGGTATAGTCGCCTACGCTCATTTGCGGCAGCCCCCGAGACCACAGAGATGACCACCTCCCCATCGGCCGGCGCCTACGCGCCTGGCCAAGACCGCACACGAGCGCTCCTGTTCGCCGCGCTCGGCGTGGTCTATGGCGATATCGGGACGTCGCCGCTTTATGCGATCCGGGAATGCTTCACGTATGACAACGGCGCGGTCGATCTGACCTCGGCCAATGTCTATGGCGTCCTGTCGCTGATCGTGTGGGCGCAGCTGCTGCTGATCACGGTCAAATACGTGCTCTTCATCATGCGCGCGGACAACCAAGGTCAGGGCGGCATCCTCGCGCTCATGGCGCTGGCGCTGCACGGGCAGGATCCGCGCCGCCGCTCCGCGCGTGTGATGACGGCGCTCGCCGCCATCGGCACGGCACTGTTCTTCGGCGACGGCATGTTGACGCCGGCGATCTCGGTGCTGAGCGCCGTCGAAGGACTTGAACTCGTGGCGCCGTGGCTGCATCCCGCGATCGTGCCGCTCACGATCGCGATCGTCATCGTGCTGTTCGCTGTGCAGAGCCGCGGCACTGAAGTCGTCGGTCGGCTGTTTGGTCCGATCATGGCGGTATGGTTCGCCATCCTCGCGGTTCTCGGCGTCTGGAATCTCGCCGCCAACCCGGCCGTTCTGCAGGCGATGAATCCGGCCTACGCGATCGGCCTGTTCATCTCCCATCCCTGGCCCGCCTTCGTGACATTGGGGGCCGTGTTCCTTGCCGTCACCGGCGCTGAAGCGCTCTACGCCGACATGGGCCATTTCGGCGCGCGTCCGATCAAGCTCGCCTGGCTCGCCTTCGTCTTCCCGGCGCTCACGCTCAATTATTTCGGCCAAGGTGCGCTGCTGCTCGCGGATCCACTGGCGATCCGCAATCCGTTTTATCTGATGGCGCCGGGTTGGGCGCTCGTGCCGCTGATCCTGCTCGCGACGATGGCGACCGTCATCGCGTCGCAGGCTGTGATCTCCGGCGCCTTCTCGCTGGCGCGCCAATGCGTGCAGCTCGGATTCCTGCCGCGGCTGGAAATGCGCCACACCTCGGAGCACGAGATCGGTCAGATCTACGTGCCGCGCGTGAACTGGATCCTGATGTTCGGCGTGATCGCGCTGGTCGTCGGGTTCAAGAGCTCATCCGCCCTCGCGTCGGCCTATGGCATCGCGGTCGCGGGCACGATGCTGATCGACGGAATCCTGTTCTGGTTCGTCGCACGGCGGGTGTGGGGCTGGTCGCTATTGCCAACGACGGCATTGGTGGCATGCTTCGCGATCGTCGACGCGGCCTTCCTCGGCTCCAATCTCCTGAAGTTCCTGGATGGCGGGTGGTTCCCATTGCTCATCGGCGCGATCATCGTGATGGTGATGGCGACATGGCGCGACGGACGCAAACTGCTGGCAAGCCAAATCCACGAAGCGACCTTGCCGGCGGAAAGCTTCATCGATCGTCTGAATGGCGCAGGCCCGCAACGCGTCACGGGCACGGCGATCTATCTCACGGGCAGCCGTGAGGGCGTGCCCTATGCGCTGCTCCACAATCTGAAACACAACAAGATTCTCCACGCGCGGATCGTCTTCCTCACGGTCCGCTTTCTCGACGTGCCATTCGTACAGCGCGCGGAGCGCAACCACATCCAGTCGCTCGGCAAGGGTTTCTATCGTATCGAACTGCGCTACGGATTCAAGCAATCGCCGAATGTCCCGCGCGCGCTCAGCCGCATCAGCGATGCCGGCGGCCGGTTCGATCCGATGGACACGTCTTTTTTCCTCGGACGAGAGCGGCTGGTGCAGAAGGTGAAACCCCTGATGTCGCGGTGGCGCGAGTGGTTGTTCATCGCCATGCAGCACAACCAGCTTTCCGCGACGGAATTCTTCCGCATCCCGCCCAATCGGGTGGTCGAACTCGGGACACAGGTGGAGGTGTGACGGAGACGACCACCAGCCGGTTGCGCATCGACGCTGCGCGCCTGCTGCGCCGCCTCGAGGCACTCGCCGAAATCGGCGCCATCGAGGGTGGCGGCTGTTGTCGTCTCGCGCTCAGCGACGAGGATCGTCACGGCCGCGATCTCGTGGTCGGGTGGATGCGCGAGCTCGGCCTCGCCATTCGCATCGATGCGATCGGCAACGTCTTCGGCTTCACACCTGGTTGGGAACGGCGCGCGCCCGTGATGACCGGTTCGCACATCGATACCGTGCGGACCGGCGGACGCTATGACGGCAATTACGGCGTGCTTGCAGGGCTCGAGGTGATCGAGACCCTGCACGATGCGCGCATCGCGCCGCCGCGCCCGCTCGCGGTCGCGATCTTCACGAACGAGGAAGGGGCGCGCTTCCAGCCGGACATGCTGGGAAGCCTCGTCCATGTCGGCGGTCTGTCGCTCGCTGAAGCCTATGCGGCGCAGGCCGTCGATGGCCCCGCGCTGGGCGCCGAGCTCGCACGTATCGGCTATCTCGGCGAGGAGCAGCCTGGCTTCGTGACGCCCAGCGCCTTCGTCGAACTGCATATCGAGCAAGGCCCGATCCTCGATGCCGAGGGCATCGCGATCGGCGCCGTGGAGCATCTGCAAGGCATCTCATGGCAGGAGATTTCCGTCACCGGCCAATCGAACCACGCGGGTACGACGCCGATGCGACTTCGCCGCGATGCCGGTTATGTCGCCGCGGCGACGGCGGCCTTCCTTCACGATCTTGCCGAGGAGATGGGCGGCGCGCAGGTCTGCACGGTCGGGCGAATCGAATTGCATCCCAACCTCATCAACGTCATCGCCGCGCGCGCCGAGTTCACCGCGGATCTGCGCAACACGGACGAGAAATTGCTGCTCGAGTCCGAGGCGCGGCTCGCGCGATTCCTCACCGACATCGCCGCGCGCACGAGCACGAAGATCGAGACCCGTGGCCTCGCCCGCCTGGAACCCGTCACCTTCGATCGCGGCGTCGCCGATCTCATCGAGAGGATCGCAGGCGAGCTCGGCAACAGCGTGCGCCGCATGATCTCGGGCGCCGGGCACGACGCACAGATGATGGCGCGCATCTGCCCCGCCGCCATGATCTTCGTGCCTTCGGTGAAGGGCATCAGCCACAACGCCGCCGAATACACGACGCCCGCGGATCTCGCTGCCGGCGCCGATGTCCTGCTGCACACGATGCTGAGTCTCGCCGCGCGACGCTGAGTTGGCGAAGCGGTTGACCACGGCGTCGCTCCGGCCTTAAAGCGCAGGGACGAGCAAGGCCCTTCCGTCAGAGAGGCACCGTGGAATGAACGCCAAGACCCCCATCGCGAATACCGCGCCGCGCCGGATGAACGGCGGCCAGGCGCTCGCTGAGATGCTCCAGGTTCATGGCGTCGGCCCCTTGTTTGGCATGGGTGGGTTTCAGCTGCTGCCCTTCTACGAAGCCATGCGGGTGCTGGGCCTCAAGCATCACCTGATCAACGACGAGCGCTGCGGCTCCTTCGCGGCCGATGCCTATGCGCGCGTCTCCGGGCGCCCCGGCGTCTGCGACGCCACGCTCGGGCCGGGCGCCACCAACCTCGTCACCGCGATGATCGAGAGTCTGAACGCCGGCGTGCCGCAGATCGTGATCGTCGGCGACGCCCATCGCGACCACGCCGGCAAGAACATGACGCAAGAAGCGCGTCAGGCCGAAATCCTGCGGCCGGCGGCGAAGGAATTCCTGCGCGTCGAAGCGACCAAACGAATTCCCGAACTCGTGCGGCGCGCCTTCACCATCGCGACGTCCGGCCGGCCGGGCCCGGTCGTGCTCGACGTTCCCGAGGACGTCTGCCATGGCGAGCACGAATTCGCGCCCGAGGAGTTCCGCTGCGATCCCGGCACGACGCAGATTCCCGCGCGTCGCGCGCGCCCCGATGCGCAGGCGATCGACCAGGCCGCTGCACTGCTCCGGACGGCGAAGCGGCCGCTCATCCTCGTCGGCGGCGGCGTTCATCTCTCCGGCGCCTATGGCGCGCTGCAGGAATTCGCCGAGGCGCACAACATTCCCGTCGCGCATTCGATCAGCGGCAAGGGTGGCATCGCCTGTTCGCATCCGCTCAGCGCCGGGTTGTTCGGCCGCTACAGCCGCATCGCCAACGAGCTCGTCGCTGCGGCCGATCTGCTCCTCGTCGTCGGCTGCAAACTCGGTGAGATCGCGACCAAGCGCTTCCAGCTGCTGCCGCCCGACACGCGGATCATCCATCTCGACATCGTCGCCGAGGAAATCGGGCGCACCAGTCGCGCCGATGTGCCGCTCTGGGGCGACGCACGCAGCGGCCTTCAGGATCTGACGGCCGCGCTGGCCGGCGATGCCAAGGCGACGCGCGCGACACGGGCGACCTATGCATCCGAGATTCCCGTGCGAATGCGCAAATGGCTCGACGATGCAAGGCCGCGTCTGGAATCCAATGAGCGGCCGATCAACATGGCGCGCCTCATCCATGAGCTGAACAAGGCGCTGCCCGCTGATGGCATCCTCGTCGCGGATGGCGGGTTCGCCGGCCATTGGACTGGCTTGCTCTTCGATACCAAGGCCGCGGGACGCCACTTCGTTCCCGATCGCGGCTTTGCATCGATCGGATACGGGCTTCCCGGCTCGATTGGCGCGCAGTTGGCGGCGCCCGGGCGCAAGGTCGTCGGGATCACCGGCGATGGCGGCTTCAACATGACGATCGGCGAACTCGAGACCGCGCGTCGTCTCGGCCTGCCCTTCACGCTGTTCGTCGTCAACAACGCGGCGTCCGGCTATGTCAAGGCGCTGCAGCACGCGATGTACGGTGGCGGCAACTATCAATCCTCGGATCTCGTCGAGCTCGACTACGCGAAGCTTGCCGAGGGGTTCGGGTGTCATGGCATCCGCGTCGAGGATCCGGCGGAGCTGGCCGCGGCGATCCAGCGCGGCTTCGCGGCGACCGATCGGCCGACGATCGTCGACGTCGTCGTCACGCGCGATCCGGCGAAGATGCTGCCGGCCGTCGACAGCCGCACGCTGGTGGTCAAGAAGGGCGATCGACCCGCGTGATCCGCACCAGTCGATTCGCGTAACGCGCGTAGCGAGTGCGGCCGCCGCACGCGGCAGTTGACGACGCTGCGAATTGCAGACATCGATGCGCGAGATCGGCAGCGCCGTGTGCGCGTCAGTGTGTTCAACCTGACCGCGCTAAGCCACACACCATTCGGCGTGATGCGAATCTTCCGCCATCGTCCAGCTTGGCTAATCCTTCGTTAACCAGTTTGGGCCGATTGCAGGCCTTGGCGACATTGTGCATCGATACAACACGCTGGGTTGTGTGGTGAACGGGCGCACCAAATTTTCATCAACCCGAGCTTCCCAAAATTGTCACTCGGCCCTAAGAACTAAATGTTTATCCTGTTTTCACGATAACTTGTCTCAACTCTGCGACCGTCAATCGAGCGGTCTTCGAAGCGGTGACAAGTCCAAGCGGAGGTAAGGCGAGCCCAGACGATGACGGCGTACGCAGTCCCAAACAATGGGACTGCCCATTTCATCGCAAATTTCAGATCTCGCACGCCCGCTCAGAAAACCCAGGACTAGGAGCACACGCATGACGATCGTCAGCGGCACTGACGCCTACAAGGCCATTCTCGAATCCTACGGCACCGTGCGCTTCAACTCCCTGGCCCCGCTGGGCACGGAGACTTTCGTCTCCTACAGCTTCTTCGATTCCTGGCCCACCTATGGCGCCAGCCAACGCATCGGCACGACGACGTTGCCGCCGACGTCGATCGAAACCATCTCGTCGACACAGCGCGCCGCAATCCGAACCGCGCTCGACCAATACACCGCGGTCTCCGGACTCACCTTCATCGAAGTGCCGGGCAACGCGACCACGCGTGGCGACCTCGTCTTCGGCATGGTCTCGGACATCGTCGGCTATTCGGGACTGACCTATCTGCCCTACGAAGCGATGGACCGATATTCGGAATCGCTGTCGGGTGAGGTTTGGCTGTCGCGCGTCGATGTCGGCAACATGACCATCGGGTCGTGGGGCTACTACGTCGCGATCCACGAGATCGGCCACGGCATCGGGTTCAAACACCCGCACCAGGGCGATCCGACGCTCAGCGCCGGCGAGGACAACACCGGCAACACGGTGATGTCCTACAACGTCTCGCCGACACCGACGCAACTCGGGTCGATCGACGTGACGGCTGCGCAGTACCTCTATGGAACGCGCAATGCGGCGAACGTCAACGGCGTCACGGGCGCTTGGGACGCAGCCTCCCAGCGTGTTTCGATCGCCGGCTCGTCGGCCGCTGAGAACATCGTCGGCACGGGTTGGCGCGACACGATCAGCGCCGGCGGTGGCGCCGACACCGTCAATGCCGGCTCCGGTGACGACATCGTCTCGGGCGGCGACGGCAACGACATCCTGAACGGCAGCGTCGGCAACGACACGCTGAGCGGCGGGGCCGGCAACGACACGCTTGGCGGCGATTCCGGCAATGACGTCGCCGTCTTCAGCCGACCACGCTGGGAATATTCGTTCAGCAGCGTTGGCGGCGTGGTGACCGTGAGCGGCCTGACGTCAGCGGCGGCCGGCGCCGACGGCGTCGACCGGCTATCGGGAGTGGAGTTCATCGAGGCGGCCGGCGTGCGCGTCGCGGTCTCCACGGCGGTCAGCAATGCGCTCGCAACCGCGACGGCAACCGGCGCGACCGTCACCGCCGGCGCGCGGCGCGTATTGACCGATTTCTTCACGACGTCGGATGCCAACGGCGACGCGATCCAGCTCTATCAGTTCATCGATCGCACGGCCGGCAATGGCCGCCTGATCCGGGTGATCGCCCCTGGCAACGAGGTCGATCTCTCGGCGACGCCATCGGCGGTGAATTTCACCTCCGCCAATCTATCGTCGATCTTTTTCGAAGGCGGCTCGGGCGGGACGACCGACGTCATCGAAGTCCAGCTCTATGACGGTCGGGAATGGAGCCAGCCGACGATCTCGATCACGTCGACCGGCGGTGCCGTCAACCGCGCGCCCACCGTGGCGGCCGGCGCGACCAGTAGCATCAATGTCGGCGCAACCGTCGCAGCATCGTCGCTGTTCACGGCGAGCGATCCCGATGGCAATACGATCACAAGCTACGAGTTCACCGACAACGGCGCCGGTGGCGGTCAGTTCAGACTTGGCGGCGTAGCGCAAGCCTCGGGCCAGGCGATCACCGTAACCGCCGCGCAGCTGTCAAATCTCGTCTATGCCGGCGGCGGCGGCACAGGCGTCGAGACGATCAGCGTGCGCGCCAGCGACGGCGTCTTGTGGTCGAGCGCGCTCAGCCTCTCGCTCACGACCGTACAGCCCAATCGTGCACCCAACGTGGTAGCGGGCGGAATCAGCAACGTCGCGGCCGGCGCTGTGGTGGCGGCGGCGTCGCTGTTCACGGCGAGCGATCCCGACGGCAATGCGATCACGAGTTACGAGTTCACCGACAACGGCGCCGGTGGCGGTCAGTTCAGACTTGGCGGCGTGGCGCAAGCCTCGGGCCAAGCCATCACCGTGACCGCCGCGCAGCTTGTCAACCTCGTATATGCCGCCGGCGCCGGCGGTGGCGTCGAGACGATCAGCGTGCGCGCCAGCGACGGCGCGCTGTGGTCGAACGCGCTGAGCATCTCCATGACCACGGATGCGGCCGCAGTGCCGCCTCCCAGCAACGCCGCGCCGGTGATCGGCACCGGTATCGGTTCCGTTGGCGCCAATCAATGGGCGCTGGCCAGCACGCTCTTCAACGCCAGCGACCCGGAAGGCAGTGCGATCACCGCCTACCGATTCACCGATCTCACCAGCGGCAACGGGTATCTCTGGAACAATGGCACCACGATCGCCGCAGAAGCGACATTCGAGGTGACCGCGACGCAGCTACCGAACGTCTGGTTCCGCAGCAGCACATCCGGTCCGGTCAGCGACACGCTCCGCGTCGAGGCGTTCGACGGCACGAGCTGGGGCAGCCGTGATCTCAGCATCGCGACGGCCGCGCCAAACCGTGCTCCAACCCTCTCGGCGACGAGCGCGACGAGCGTCCAGATCGGTGGTTCGATCTCGGTCGCCGCAATGTTCACGGCCATGGATCTCGATGGCGATGCCATCACGAGCTATGAACTCTTGGACGCCCCAGGTGGCGGTCAAATCCGTGTTGGCGGCGTCGCACAGTCGGCCGGCGCCATCTTCAGTTTGACGCCAAGCCAACTCAATAATTCAGTCTACGAGGGCGGCAGCGGCCCAGCCAGTGAAACGATCTGGATCCGCGCCAAAGACGCACTCCAGTGGTCGAACTGGATGGCCCTATCAGCTACGACCATAGCTGGCGGAGCCGTCAATCGCGCGCCCAATGTGGCGGCGGGCGCGATCAGCAGCGTCAATGTCGGTGCGACAGTGGCGGCTTCATCGCTGTTCACGGCGAGCGATCCCGACGGCAATGCGATCACGAGCTACGAGTTCACGGACAATGGTGCTGGTTTCGGCCAGTTCAGCCTCGGCGGCGTGGCGCAAGCCTCGGGCCAGACCATCACCGTGACCGCCGCGCAGCTTGCCAGCCTCGTCTATGCCGGCGGCGCCAGCGGTGGCGTCGAGACGATAAGCGTACGCGCCAGCGACGGCGCCTTGTGGTCGAGCGCGCTCAGCCTCTCGCTCACGACGCTGCAGCCCAATCGCGCGCCCAATGTGGCGGCGGGCGCGATCAGCAGCGTCAATGTCGGTGCGACAGTGGCGGCTTCATCGCTATTTACGGCGAGCGATCCCGACGGCAATGCGATCACGAGCTACGAGTTCACGGACAATGGTGCTGGTGGCGGCCAGTTCAGCCTCGGCGGCGTGGCGCAAGTCTCGGGCCAGGCCATCACCGTGACTGCCGCGCAGCTTGCCAGCCTCGTCTATGCCGGTGGCGTCAGCGGTGGCGTCGACACGATCAGCGTACGCGCCAGCGACGGCGCACTGTGGTCGAATGCGCTCAGTCTTGCCGTGACCACGAATGCCGCTGCAATTCCACCTCCAAGCAACGCAGCGCCAATTGTCTCAGCCGGCATCGGCTTGGTTGGTGCCAATCAATGGGCGCTCGCGAACACCCTCTTCACCGCCACCGACCCGGAAGGTGGGGCAATCACAGCCTACCGATTCACCGATCTCACCAGCGGCAACGGGTATCTTTGGAACAATGGCACCACGATCGCCACAGGAGCGACATTCGAGGTGACCGCGACGCAGCTACCGAACGTCTGGTTCCGTAGCAGCACATCCGGTCCGGTCAGCGACACGCTCCGCGTCGAGGCGTTCGACGGCACGAGTTGGGGAAGCCGCGATCTCAGCATCGCGACGGCCGCGCCAAACCGTGCCCCGACCCTCTCGGCGACAGGCGCTACGAGCGTCCATGTCGGCGGCGCGATCTCGGTCGCGGGGATGTTCACGGCCAACGATGTCGATGGCGACGCCATCACGGCGTATGAGTTGTTGGATGCCCCAGGTGGCGGCAGCATCCGGGTCGGTGGCGTCGCGCAACCGGTCGGTACGATCATCTCCGCCACCCCGGCCCAATTCGCGAACTCGTCGTATCAAGGGGCGAGTACCGCAGGCTCGGAGACTCTCTGGATCCGCGCGAAGGATGCGACGTTGTGGTCCAACTGGATGGCTGTATCGGCAACCACAATCACGAACCCGGCCGGCACGGCCGAATACCAGGCCGCCTCATCGCGGCTGAGCTTCTGCGGCTGCCCGTCCTGCACGGGCCTCGGTACGCCCTGGACGACGTCCACCGGCAGCAATGATCTGGGCAAACTGCAGGGCTTGTTCGGGACCGAGAGCCAATCGGCGCCCGATAGCTCGGGCAGCGAGAACAGCACGCCACAGGCCGGAGCCGGCAGCGACACCCTACTCGCCGATACCGGCGCCAGTGCCGAACGCACCGGCATCAATGGCATTCTGACGGGGATCCTGCGATAGAACGCGGGCAATCTCGCGGAGGCCCCTATGGACGATCTCTTTGCTGACGGTGTCGCAGACATAACGGTGATCAACGGCGTCGCGCGGCTCACGCTGGTTTCGCTCGAAGCGGCGCGCGAAGGCCGCGATACCGGGGAAGCCAAGCCGGTGCCGGTGAGCCACCACCGCCTGGTGATGCCCGTGGCGGGGCTGATCAACGCTGTCCAACAGGCGCAGGCGCTGATTGCCAAGCTCGAAAAGGCCGGTGTGCTTCAGCGCCAGGCGCCGGGCATCTCGCCGGATGACGCGAAGCCCGTGACGGCGACATCGAAATCGCCGAATTTCTGACGCCGCTTGGGCTCTGACCGGCCCGCCATGAGCAACGCTGCCGCGCCCCCGACGGCGATCAGGTGCCTGACGCTGCTCGCCGAGCATCACGGTCTCTACGAACCCGCCGCACGGCTGCGGCGCGCGACGACCACCGCGGAACCCGACGACGCCGCGCTGCTCGCCCTTGCACGCGGCTGCGGCTTCGAGGCCGGACTGCACCAACGGCGCTGGCGTTCCTTGCCGACCCTCGAGGAGCGCACGCCGCTGATCGCGCGGCTCGACAATGGCAATTCCGTCCTGATCGCCGGCGTGGTGCGTGCGCCCAAGGGTGAGCAGGTCGCGATCTTCGATCCGCTGGCTTCCCCCTCTCCCGCCTTGCGTCTGGATCGCGAGACGTTCGAGAAGGCCTGGAGCGGCCAGGTGCTGGTGGTCAAGCCACCGGCCAGCGCCGAAGCCTCGGAGGGCGCATTCGGCTTCGGCTGGTTCCTGCGCCTGGCCGGCGCCGAGCGCGGCGCATTTCGCGACGCGTTGATCGCGGCCCTCGCGCTGCATCTGCTCGGGCTGATCGTTCCCCTGTTCTTCCAGGTCGTCGCCGACAAGGTCATCCCGCATCAGAGCGTCAATACGCTGTGGGTGCTGCTGTCGGGCGTGGCCATCGCTCTCGCGTTCGATTCCGGACTGACCTACCTGCGCGCCAGTCTGCTCGTGCACGCGGCGATGAAGCTCGACATGCGCATCGCCGCGCGAATCTTCCGCCGCCTCCTCGGTCTGCCGATCGGCTTTTTCGAGAGCTCGTCCACGGGTGTGCTGGCGCGTCACATGCAGCAGGCTGGACGTATCCGGCAATTCATCACCGGCCGCCTGCTCTTCACCTTCCTCGACCTGCTGGTGCTGCTGATTTTCGTGCCGCTGCTGTTCTTCTACAGCACGATTCTCGGGTTGATCGTCCTCGCCACCGCCGGGCTGATCGCGACGATCGCGGCGGCGATGCTGGCGCCCTTCCGGCGCAAGCTCAACGCGCTCTATCGCGCGGAGGCCGGACGACAGGCCGCGCTGGTGGAAACCCTGCACGGCATCTCGTCGATCAAGTCGCTGGCGCTCGAGCCGGTGCGCACGGAGGAATGGGATCGTCGCAGCGCGGAATGCGTGCAGCTCGAAGCCGACGTGTCGCGCATCTCCTGGATGGCGCGCGCCGCATCGGGATTCATCGAGAAATCCGGCATGGTGCTGCTGATCGCGACCGGCGCCTTGCTGGTGTTCGAGGGCAATCTCACGCTCGGCGCGCTGATCGCCGTGCAGATGATCTCGGGTCGCGTCATCTCGCCGCTCGTGCAGGCGGTGGCGCTGATCCACGAGTTCCAGGAAACCGGCATGGCCGTGGAGATGCTCGGCGAGATCATGCATCGCCGGCCGGAAGCCGATCGCACCTTCCCCGGCCTGCGCCCGGCGATCGACGGGGCGATCGCGTTCGAGCATGTCTCGTTCCGCTACGCGCCGGATGCGCCGCACGCGCTCGACAACGTCTCCTTCGCGATCGCGCCCGGCTCGTTCGTCGGCATCGTCGGGCGCAGCGGTTCCGGAAAATCCACGCTCGTACGGCTGCTCCTCGGCCTCAACCGCCCGCAGGAAGGCCTGATCCGCCTGGACGGGCGCGATTTGCGCGAGATCGATCTGGCGCATCTGCGCGGTCAGCTCGGCGTCGTGCTGCAGGAGAATTTCCTGATGCGCGGCACCATCCGCGACAATGTCGCGATCTCGCGTCCCGACGCGAGCTTCGCCGAGATCGTCCATGCCGGCGACTTGGCCGGCGCCGGCGAGTTCATCGAGCGCATGCCCAAGGGATGGGAGACGGAGATCGAGGAGAACGCGGTCAATCTCTCCGGCGGCCAACGCCAGCGCCTCGCGGTCGCGCGCGCCATCCTGCGCGACCCGCGCATCCTCTTGTTCGACGAAGCGACCAGCGCGCTCGACCCTGAGACCGAAGCGATGCTGCAGGAAAACCTGCCGATGATCCGCCGCGGCCGCACGATGATCGTGGTCTCGCATCGTCTGTCCTTCCTGCGCGAAGCCGATCAGATCATCGTGCTCGACGCGGGGCGCATCGCCGATGCCGGCTCGCATGACCTCCTCGTCACCAGATGCGACCTCTATCGCCGCCTATGGAACCAGCAAACACGCCATCTCCGCACCGACCCGCGCCAGAACGTGGGCTGAGCCTGCCCACGCCGATCGCGGGCGGCGAACTGCAGCCGCTCCAGGCGCGCGCGGCGGCGATCGAGGCCAGGCGCGCCCCGGTCGCCGGCCGCGCGATGCTGCTGATCGGCTCGGCCTTCGTGGTCACGGCGATCGCCTGGGCGAGCCTCGCCGACATCGACCGCATCGTCGTCGGCCGCGGCAAGGTCATCACCGTCGATCCGCCGATCGTGGTTCAACCGCTGACGACATCCATCGTGCGCTCGATCGACGTGCGCGTCGGCCAGTTCGTGAAGCGCGACCAGCGCCTGGTGGCCCTCGATCCGACCTTCGCCGAAGCCGATCTGACGGCCTTGCGGGCCAAGCAGCGCATGCTCGCCGCGCAGATCGGGCGGCTGGACGCCGAGTTCCACGCACGCAGCCCCGACGCGCCGACAAACGAGGACCAAGAACTGCAGACCGCGCTTCTGGAGCGGCGACGCCTGGAGTTCCAGAGTCGGGAGAGCGCGTTCTCCGCAAGCATCGCGCGGCAGCAGGCCGAACTGGCGACCAATCTCTCGTCGCAGCGCAGCGCGCGCGACCGTCTGCGCGTGCTCGAGGAGCTGGAGCGGATGCGCCGCGAACTCTACGACCGCCAAACCGGCAGTCGCGTGACCGTGCTCGAGGCGCAGCGCGAGACGATCCTCACGCGTGGCGAATTCGAGGGCCTCGCGGGTCGCGCCCGGGAGCTTGACGCCGCGCTCACCGCGCTGCGCGCCGATCGCGACGCGTTCATGGAGGGCTGGCGTCGTCAGGTCGCCGACGATCTCGTCGCCGCGAAGCGCGAGCAGAGCGGAATCCTGGAGCAGATCGCGAAGGCCGAGCGGCTGGCCGCGCTGTCGGAGCTGCGCGCACCCGTCGACGGCACCGTACTGGAAGTCGCGCCGCGCAGCGTCGGCTCGGTCGCGCGCGAGGCCGAGGCGCTGGTGACGCTGATGCCGCAAGGCGGCGCGTTGGAGGTCGAGGCGACGATAGATCCGCAGGATGTCGCCCGGCTAAGGCCTGGCGATATCGCGCGCGTGAAGGTGGATGCCTATCCCTATCAGCGCCACGGCTGGCTCGATGGCCGGCTGCGCGCCGTCAGCGAAGACACGCTGCGCGAAAGCGAGGGTGCTGCGCCGCGGCTCGTCTACAAGGCGCGCATCGAGTTGCCGAGCCTGCAGCTGCGCGACGTGCCGGACGATGCGCGCCTGATCCCCGGCATGACCTCGAGCGTCGAGATCAAGATCGGGACGCGACGCGTCATCACCTATTTCCTGTATCCGCTCTTCCGGGCGCTCGACGAGAGCATCCGCGAGCCGTGAGTCGCGCGCCTGCGAACCGCGCACGCGATCAGCCCCGCGGGATGTCCACGTAGCCACGCTCGATGACGCGCTCGAGGGCTTCGAAAACCGCGCTCGTCTCCTCGAAAGCCTGTCGCGCCGCGGCGAGCGCATCGAGCTGCGCAGGCGTCGGATGCCGGATACTCCCGACCTCCACGCCCTTCTGGATGTAGGCGCCGCGCAGTTCCGCGGCGTTGAGGGCGAGCCGCAGAAAGCCGTCGCGCGTCAGGACGGTCTTGCCGAGGACCTCCTTGTTGGCCGCGACGATCGCCTTGTCCATGGCGGATTTGAATTCGAGCCAGGCGTGACGCCGCCGCTGATCGAGCTGCTCGCTGGTGAGCAGGTCGTCCACGACGCCCCTGCCAGGTCCCTTCGAATATCCGGCGATGCGCATGCCTCGTCCTCCGTGCCGCGAAGATGCGCCTGCATTTGCAAACGAGGAATTAACCCGCGCTCAGATCGTGATGCCGACCTCCGCCGCGGCCGCGACCAGGCTGGCCCAGGTGCCGTCATCCAGGGGGATGCCGTTGGCAAGGCGGTCGGCGCGCGCGATGCGCTCGGGCTCGCCGGCCGTGCACACAGGCGTGCCAGCCTCGCGCGGCGGCGAGGCCTTCACATAGGCCAGGACCGCATCGACCTCGGCGCGGAAATAGCCGAGATCGCCGATCCGCGCGGGATCGATGATGATCGCGAAGAGATTGTTGGTGATCGTCCCGGGGCGCGGATTGCCGGGCTGCAGCGTGCCGCCGCCGGTCATCGCGCCGGCCAGGATATCCACCGCGAGTCCGAGCCCGAAGCCCTTGTGCTCACCGATCGGCAGCACCGCGCCGCCAGGCTCGGCCCACATCACACCGGGATCGCGTGTCGGCTTGCCGTGTCCGTCGAGGAGGAAATTCTCCGGCACGAGTTCCCCCTTCGCCATCGACACGCGAACCTTGCCGACCGCCACCTTGCTGGTCGCCATGTCGAGCACGAACGGCGTTTCGGCCGTCGGCCCCGGCACGGCGATGCAGATCGGGTTCGTCCCCAGCCGCCCGTCGCTGCCGCCATGCGGCGCGACCAGGCCGCGGTGACCGGCGACATTCACGGCGAAAATTCCAACCAGGCCCGCGGCCACGACCATTTCGCCGTAGGTGCCGATCCGGCCCATGTGATGAGAATTGCGGACGGCGAGAATGCATGCGCCGTTGCGCTCCGCCGCGCTGATGGCGCGCAGGGTCGCGTCGCGCGCGACGACCTGGCCATGGCCGCGCTCGCCGTCGATCTGCAGGAACGGTGACGCCTCCGAGATCACGCGCCCATGCTCGCGGGGTTTCAGCGTGCCGGCCTTCGCATTCTTCACGTAGTGCTCGAGCATGCCGACGCCGTGGCTGTCGTGGCCTTTGAGGTTCGCGTCGACGAGATGGCGCGCGACGATCTGCGTTTCCGCGGGCGGACAGCCCTCCGCGGTCAGGATCGCATGCGCGACTTCAAGCAGCCGCGCCTCGGAAACTCGCTTCATGGCAGATGACCTTTCGAAATCAGGGCTTGATGGTGTTCAGCCCGCGCCGAGATCGACGGTCGCCAGCGCATGGCCCGTCGAACGCAGGAACACGCGCAACCCGTCCGGCGAGAGCCGCGTCGAGGCGGTATTCACCAGGGGGTGGAAGTAGAGGAACTCGGCCGACAGCATCGCCGCGTCGAGCACGAAGCTCACGCCGTGGGCGTGATCGTTGATCAAGGCGAAGGGCGTCACCGAGCCCGGCGTCACGCCGAGCACGTCCATCAACAACTCCGGCTTGCCCAAGGACAGACGCTTGGAGCCGATGCGCAGATGCAGCGTCTTGAGATCGATGCGCCGGTCGGCCTCGGCGGTGACGAGCCAGAGCCGGTCGCTGGCATCCTTGAAGAACAGATTCTTCGAATGCATGCCCGGCATCTGCGCATGCAGCACCCGGCTCTCCTCCACCGTGAAGACGGCCGGATGATCGACGGTCGCTGTGACGATCGCCAGCTCGTCGAGGCGGCGCAGCAGATCTTCACGCGTGGCAGGTGGCATCGAGGCGCAGGCTTTCAGTCGGGTGTGGAGATCACTGCGCAGACGAGATCCGCGCTGCGCAGTATTTGAATTCGGGGATCTTGCCGTAGGGATCGAGCTGCGGATTGGTCAGCAGATTCGCCGCCGCCTCGCGATAGGCGAAGGGCATGAACACCATTCCCGCCGGCACGTCGCGATCGGCGCGTGCCGCGCATTCGATGACGCCGCGGCGCGTCTCGATGCGCAGCCGATCACCCGGCGCCATCCCGAGACGTTCCAGCTCGATCGGCGCGAGGCACGCAACCGGCATCGGCTCGATGGCGTCGAGCGCCTGGCTGCGGCGCGTCATTTCGCCGGTATGCCAATGCTCGAGCTGCCGCCCCGTCGTCAGCACGATCGGATACTCCGCATCGACCGGCTCTCCCGGCGCGATGACGCTGGCCGGCACCAGCCGCGCGCGACCCGACGCGGTGGGAAAGCGGTCGCCGAATACGATCGCATGGCCCGCCGAAGTCTCATCGTCGCAAGGATAGGTGACGGCGCTCTCGCGCTCGAGACGCGCCCAGGTGATGCCCCGCAGCGACGGCATGGCGAGCGTCATCTCGGCGAACACGTCGCGCGGATGCTCGTAGCGCCACGCGAGTCCGAGGCGCCGCGCGAGTTCCTGGATGATCCAGAGATCTGGCCGCGCATCGCCCGGCGCGTCGATCGCCTTGCGCCCGAGCTGCACCTGGCGGTTCGTATTGGTGACGGTGCCGTCCTTCTCCGGCCACGCCGTCGCGGGCAGCACCACGTCGGCGTATTTCGCCGTCTCCGTCAGGAAGATGTCCTGCACGACGAGATGATCGAGCGACGCCAGCGCGGCGCGCGCATGCGCCAGATCGGGATCGGACATCGCGGGGTTCTCCCCCATCACGTACATCCCGCGCACCAGCCCGGCATTCGCGGCGTTCATGATCTCGACGACCGTCAGCCCCGGCTTGGGGTCGAGCTTCGCGCCCCAGAGCTCCTCGTAGAATTCGAGGTTTGGCGCGCCATCGACCCGGCGATAATCCGGGAACATCATCGGGATCAGGCCCGCATCGGATGCGCCCTGGACGTTGTTCTGGCCGCGCAGCGGATGCAGTCCGGTTCCCGGACGCCCGACCTGCCCGGTGATCAGCGCGAGCGCGATCAGGCAGCGCGCATTGTCGGTCCCGTGCACGTGCTGGGAGATCCCCATGCCCCAGAAGATGATCGCGGTCCGCGCGCGCGCGTAGGTCCGCGCCACTTCGCGGATCGTGTCGGCATCGATGCCGCAGAGCGGCGCCATCGTCTCCGGGGTGAAGCCGCGCACATGCGCCGCCAGCTGTGCGAAATCGGTGGTATGCGCGGCGACGTATTGGCGGTCGTAGATCTCCTCGGTCACGATCACGTTCAGCATCGCGTTGAGAAGGGCGACGTCCATGCCGGGCTTGAACTGCAATGCGCGCCAGGCGTGGCGCATCAAGTCGCTGCGGCGCGGATCCATGACGACAAGCTTGGCGCCGCGCTTGGCCGCTTGCTTGAGATACGTCGCGGCGACGGGGTGGTTCTCGGTCGGCCGCGCGCCGATCACGATGATCATGTCGGCGTCGGCAGCGGCGGTGAACGGCGCCGTGACGGCGCCCGATCCGATGCCTTCGAGCAACGCCGCAACCGATGACGCGTGGCAGAGCCGCGTGCAGTGATCGACATTGTTGGTGCCGAACCCGGTGCGCACCAGCTTCTGGAAGAGATAGGCCTCCTCGTTCGATCCCTTCGCGGAGCCGAAACCGGCGAGCGCATTGGGACCGTGATAGGCGATCAGACGGGCGAGCCCACCCGCAGCGAGATCCAGCGCTTCGTCCCAGCTCGCCTCGCGGAAATGCGTGAGCGGATTGGCGGGATCGACGGCGACATCGCTCTTGGGCACGCCGGCGCGGCGAATCAGCGGTCGCGTCAGACGATGGTGATGGGCGACATAGTCGTAGCCGAACCGGCCCTTGACGCAGAGACGGTTCTGGTTGGCGGGACCGTCGCGCCCGTCGACGCGGATGATCGCGCCACCGGCGACGTCGTAGCGCACCTGACAACCGACGCCGCAATAGGGGCACACGCTATCGACGCTGCGCTCCACCTGCTTCGCCACATGTCCCGCCGCGTCGACCATGGCGGCGGGCAGCAGCGCGCCGGTCGGGCAAGCCTGGACGCATTCGCCGCAGCCGACGCAGGTGCTCGTCCCCATCGCATCGTCGAAATCGAAGGCGACGTGCGTGGCGGAGCCGCGCGCGGCCATCCCGATGACGTCGTTGACTTGGACCTCGCGACAGGCGCGCACGCACAGGCCACACTGAATGCAGGCATCGAGCTGCACGGCGATCGCGGGGTGGCTGCGATCGGCCGGGGTCACGGCATCGCGCGCCGCGAAACGTGACTCGGCGATCCCGAGCCTCGTCGCCCAGCGCCAGAATTTCGATTCCGGCTCATGCGCGGCGGCGCGCGCGCCCTGATCCGCGGCGAGCAATTCGAAGATCATGCGCTGCGCATGCTGCGCGCGCGAACTCGCCGACTTGACCTCCATGCCCTGCTGCGGCTTGCGGATGCACGAGGCGGCAAGCACGCGCTCGCCGGCGATCTCGACCATGCAGGCGCGACAATTGCCATCCGGACGATAGCCCGGCTCGGGCAGGTGACAGAGATGCGGGATCTCGACGCCGTGACGGCGCGCGACCTGCCAGATCGTCTCGTCGGACTGCGCCTCGACAGACTTGCCGTCGAGCGTGAATGTGATCGCCGCATCGCTCACCGCAACACCTCCGGAAAATGGCGAAACAGGCTCGAGACCGGATTCATCGCGGCCTGGCCGAGACCGCAGATCGAGGCATCCGCCATCGCGCGAGTCAGTTCCTCGAGCAGCGGCCGATCCCAGTTCTCTCCCGCGATCAGGCCGGTCGCCTTCTCGGTGCCGACGCGACACGGCGTGCACTGCCCGCAGGATTCGTGTTCGAAGAATTTCACGAGATTGCGTGCGACCGCCTTGAGGTCGTCATGATCGGAGAACACCACTACCGCGCCCGACCCCACGAAGCTGCCATGCGCTTCGAGCTTTCCGAAGTCGAGCGGCAGATCGGCGAAGGCAGGCGGCAGGATGCCGCCCGATGCGCCGCCGGGAAGATAGGCGCGCAAGCTGTGTCCGGGGAGCATGCCGCCACCGAACTCGTCGATCAGTTCGAGGAGACTGATCCCCACGGGCGCGATCTTCACACCGGGATTGCGCACGCGGCCCGAGAGTGAGAAGGCGCGCGCGCCCTTGCCGCCGCGCCGCCCAAGCCCCGCGAACCAGGCGCCGCCGCGAGCGAGGATCTCCGGCACCCACCACAGCGTCTCGACGTTGTTGATCAAGGTCGGTCGGCCGAAGAGCCCACGCTGTGCCGGATAGGGCGGCTTGTGCCGCGGCAGGCCGCGCTTGCCCTCGATGCTCTCGAGCATCGCGGATTCCTCGCCGCAGACATAGGCGCCGGCGCCGCGTCGCAGCTCGATGCGCACGCCGCCGAGCAGATCCGCACGCGCCGCCGTATCGAGCGTCGCGCGCATGATCGCGCGCGCTTCCGGATACTCGTCGCGGATGTAGACGTAGATCGTCTCGCAGCCGGTGGCCCAGGCGGCGATCAGCGCGCCGTCGAGCATGCGATTGGGTTCACGCTCCAGGAGCCAACGATCCTTGAACGTGCCGGGCTCGCCTTCGTCCGCGTTGATCGCCATCAGACGTGGCGCCGGTTGCTCCGCCACCAGCCGCCACTTGCGGCCCGTGGGAAAGCCCGCACCGCCAAGGCCGCGAATGCCCGACACATCGAGCTCCGCGAAGACCTGCTCTCGAATCATGCGCCCCTCGCGGCAGGCCAGCAGAGTCCCAAAGCCGCCGCCGGCGCGATAGGACGCCAATGCGCCTTCGGCGGCGTTGACGGCGGTCAGCTCCGACGGCGCGGCGATCGCCCGCGTCGCTGCCTCGGCCGAGGCGGACTCCAAGATCCGAAATCCCACGGCCGCAGCGGGTGCGCGGTCACAGGCACCGATGCACGGCGTGGCGACCACGCGCGCACGCCCGGCCAAGGCGTCGCTCATCGTGCGCTGGCGATCCGCCGCACCAGCCATCATGCAGGCGATGCCATCGCAGACGCGCACCACCGGCAGCGCCGGTCCGGCCTCGCCATCGACGATCTCGAAATGCGCGTAGAAGGTCGCGACCTCATAGACCTCGGCAAAGGCCAGACGCATGTCCTCGGCGAGCGCGGCCAGGTGCCGGATCAGCAGGCAGCCATAGGCATCGTTGAGAAGATGCAGATGCTCGATCAGCAGATCGCTTGACCGCGATCGCGCGCCCAGCAACGCGCTGACGTCAGCCAGGGCGGCAGGATCGACCTGACGTCCCTTGGGCACCGGCCGCGTCCCGCGACGACCGGTAGCGCCAGGCTTCGGCGCGATCTCGTCCGCCACTTCAAATCCTCCCGCAGTGCTGGGGGCGCAGACTAGCCTGGATGGCGGCGACGGGAACCGGAAAATGACGTTGTGCGGCAAAACCTTGGGATCGCTGGCTCAACGTTTGACTGAGCAGAGAAAATCGCCGCTGCGCGCTTCAACGTTCGCGGAAGGCACGATGGAAGCTGTCGAGCAGCGGCTGCGCCAGATACTGCAACAGCGTCCTGCTGCCGGCGCTGATCATCACATCCGCCGGCATGCCCGGCGCGAGCGCGACATCCTCGAGGGCCGCAAGCTGGCTCGGATCGATCCGGATCTTGGCACGGTAGAAGCTCTGCATCGTCCGAGGGTCGCTCTCGACGTCGGCTGCGACATAGATGACCTTGCCGTGCACCGCCGGGACGACGCGCTGCCGAAACGCCGTCAGCCGGATCTCCGCGGGCATTTCTACGCTGACCGAATTGATGTCGTTGGGCAGGATCCGGACCTCGACGACCAGCCCCTCTTCGGTCGGCACGACGTCGAGGAGCGGCTCCCCCGCCCGCACCACACCGCCGACCGTGTGGAAGCGCAGGCTGGTGATCGTCCCGGCGACCGGCGCCAGGACGTCGCGGCGGCGCTGCACGTCGCTGGCGGCGCGCAACCGTTCCTCGACATCGGCGAGGCGAGTCTGCAGATCGCGCTGCTCTGTCGTGATCTCGGCCTGGCGTGCATTGCGCAGTTGCAGGAGCTGCAGCTCGGTTTCCTGGATCGTCTGCTCGGCCTTGGCGATCAGGCCAAGCTGCTGATCACGTCCCCCAACGAGCTGGGCCGCCGTGCGCTGCAGCGCGAGCATGCGTGGCCGGCGTTCGAGCCCCTTCTCCACCAACCCGCGCACGTCGTCGATCTCCGCGCGTACGAAGAACAATTGGTCGTCATGCGATTTCATCTGCGCTTCGTAGCTGCGGATCTCCGCACGCAGCTGGGCGATGCGTTGACGCAGGATCGAAGACTGCCCGTCGAGCGCGACCTGTCGGCTGGAGAAAATCGCCTCCTGCCCCGCCAGGATCTCGGCGACGCGCAGTTCGCCGCGCCGTTGCACGAGATCATCTGGGAAAATCACACGATCCGCCGCGATCCGTTCGGCCGCGAGTCGCGCATCGAGCGCGCGAAACCCATCGACCGCGACACGCAACGCCTCGGCAGTCGCCGCGGTCTGCGTGTCGTCGAGGCGCAGCAGGATTTGATTCTCGACGACGCGGTCGCCGTCGCGCACCAGGAACTCGCGGATGATCCCGCCTTCGAGATGCTGGACCGTGCGCCGACTGCCCTCGACCACCAGCGAACCGGATGCCTGCGTCGCCGCAGCCAAGGGCGCCCATGCCGACCACGCGCCGAGCGCGGCCGTGAAGACCACCACGAAGGCGATGCCGACCCACATGTCGGCGCGGGTCGAGGGACGCGCCGGAACGCTCGTCACCGGCAGCAATCGGATGGTCCGCGGCTGCTCGAACGGGGCGACATCGCGCCCGATGGCCACGCTGGGCACCGAATGGATGCTGCTCATGCCGCACCTCCAGGCGCCGCGGCGGCGCGCTGACGGATCTGCGCCACCGCCGGTTCGGGGCCGCCCGGCGCACGCGCACCGCGCAGCCGCGCGAGCACGTCGTCGCGCGGTCCGAACAGCTCCATCGCGCCCTCGCGCAGAACCAGCACGAGATCCGCGATGCTGACCAGATTGAGGCGATGCGTGATCATCACGATGCTCGTTCCCTTGCTGTGCATTTCACGCAGCGCCTCGACGAGCGCTTCCTCGCCCTCGATGTCGAGATTGGCGTTGGGCTCGTCCAGGATCAGCAGCCGCGGATCGCCGTAGATCGCGCGCGCCAGACCGACGCGCTGGCGCTGGCCGCCGGAGAGGCGACCGCCATCGTCGCCGACATCGGTCTCGTAGCCGCGGGCAAGGCGCAGGATCATGTCATGGGCATGGGCACGGCGCGCCGCGGAGACGACGAGCGCGTCGTCCACATATTCCATGCGGCCGATATTCTCGGCCACCGAACCACGGAACAGTTCGACATCCTGCGGCAGATAGCCGAGCTGCGGCCCGAGCTCGCTGCGCGGAATGCCATGCGCGTCGGCGCCGTCGATGCGCAGATTGCCCGAACTCGGCGCGAGCACGCCGACGAGCAACCGCGCCAGGGTCGACTTGCCCGATCCGGACGGACCGATGATCGCCAGCGAACGCCCCGCCGGCAATTCGAACGAAAGATCGCGCAGCAGCGGCCGCTCCGTGCCGGGTAGCGTGAAACTCACCCGCTCCAGCGCGATCGCGCCGCGGATCGACGGCAGCGCCGTGCGCCGTACCGGCGTCGCCGTCGCGAGAAACGCCTTCAAGCGTTGCCAGGCTTGATGCGACGTCACGATCTGGCGCCACGATCCGATGGCCTGATCGACAGGCGCGAGCGCGCGACTGATCAGGATCGATGCCGCGATCGACGCGCCACCGGTCAGCTGCTGCTCGACCGTGAGCCAGGCGCCGATGCCGAGGACGACGATCTGGAGCCCCATGCGCAGGAACTTGCTGAAGCCGGAGAGCAGCGCCATGCGGTCGGCGGCCGAGCGGCTGGCGTCATGGGAGATCTCCATCGCATTGGCCCAACGTGCGGCCAGCGGCTCGGCCAGGCCCATGGCCTGCATCGCCTCGGCGTTGCGCTGCGCGCCGAGCATGATGCGCATCGCGCGCTCACCGGCGTCGCCCGCCAGCGCGATCGGCCGCCGCGTGCCGAGATCTCCCGCCAGCGCCACGATCATCAGGATCACGCCGCCGGCGACGGCGGTCCAACCGAGGATCGGATGCATCGCGAAGGCGAGGATGAAATAGAGCGGCATCCAGGGCACGTCGAACAGCGCCAGGATGGTCGGGCTGGTGATGAAGGAGCGCACGCGCGAGATGTCGCGCAAGGCCTCGTCGCCCGCGCGACCGCCGCCGGACATCGGCAGCTTGAGGACGGCGCGATGGAAGGCTTCATGACCGGCCTGGCGTTCGAGCCATTCGGCCACGCGCGTCATCAACCGCGCGCGGACGGTATCGATCGCCCCCATCACCAGCAGCGCCACGAGCGCGAGGCCGGTGAGATAGACGAGCGTCTCCCAGCTGCGGTTCGCGACCACGCGGTCGAAGACCTGCATCATGTAGAGGGGCGAGGTCAGCATCAGCACGTTGATCACCGCGCTGAACAGGCCGACGGCGATGAAGGTGCCGCGGATGCGGCCGGTCAGGCGTCGGGTCGTGGTGTGATCTTGTGGCGTGTCGGTCATCGCTGCAGGGCTAACACAAGGTCCTTGATGGAACGTCGCCATGAGCCATCGATGGCGACGCGGCCCGCCCGACAGGCGGTGATTTGATGGTCAAGACAAGCTGAAGATCGCGTGGCCAACGGTGTGACAACGCAGGGACAACGCCGCGAGATCCGCGACGAAGTCATGAAAATGCGCGTGACTCTAAAGGCTTGCCTTCACCCCCCTCTAACAGCGGGCATGTCAGCTTCCGGCTCTCGAATGTCGTCGAGGACTCGACGACGCAATTTCAGCCCTGGTCGGGAGCTTGCAAAATGCAACGTCGCCGTTTCGCGGATACCTCATCGATCGCCAACGAGGACGCGGCCTTCGCCTTGGATGACTCCGACCACGCGTTGACCGGCGGATATGTGCCGGACGCAGCGGCCGCCTCGACCATCTCCACCCCCAGCGCGGCAACGGCCGGCCACGCCGCGGGCCCGGACTCGGCGGCGATCCGGACGATGGCGGCGCCGAGCGACGCGCTCCTGTCGTCGCAATGGGCCGTCAACACGGCAGCCGGTCCCAATAGCATCAACGTGCAGAGCGTGTGGAACGAGTATCGCGGCGCCGGCATCAAGGTCGCCGTGGTCGATGACGGGTTCGACTACAACCACTACGACCTGCGCATCAATTACGACCGCAACGCCGATCAAGACATGATCATGTGGGACGGCGACGCGATCAATCAGTCCGGCAACAATCACGGCACGGCCGTGATGGGCGTCATCGGCGCCGACGACAATGGCCAGGGGACGGTCGGCGTGGCGGCGGATGCGACCCTGCTCGGCTACCGCATCGGCTATGGCGCGGCCGGCAGCTTCGACCAGTTGACCTACGCGATGCACTACGGCGCGAGAGCCGACGTCGTGAACAATTCCTGGGGCTACTCGGCGACCTTCTCGGACAATTTCGACATCTCCTACATGAAGAACGCCGAGGACGGGATCATCAACGGCGTCTCGACGGGGCGCGCCGGGCTCGGCTCGAACTACATCTTCGCCGCGGGCAATGGCCGGCAATCCGGCGACGACGTCAACCATCACAGCTTCCAGAATTCGATCTACACCACGTCGGTCGCCGCGACCGATGCCAATGGCGTCGTCGCGAATTTCTCGACGCCGGGCGCGGCCGTGCACGTCTCCGCGCCGGGGGTGAACATCCTCACCACGGACGCTTCGAATGGCGGCTACAACAGCGGCGACACGGTGTGGATGAACGGCACGTCGTTCGCGGCCCCGACCGTCTCGGGCGTGGTCGCTTTGATGCTCCAGGCCAACAAGGGCCTCGCCTATCGCGACGTCCAGGAGATCCTCGCCTACTCGGCGAAGATCACGGATGCGAGTCGCGCGAGCTGGATCACCAACGACGCCGACAATTGGAACGGCGGCGGGCTGCACAGTTCGACCGATTACGGCTTCGGGCTGGTCAACGCGCACGACGCCGTGCGCATCGCCGAAACCTGGACCGTCAAATCGACCTACGCGACCATGGATGTGGGTACCGCCTATTCCGCGCCGGGCCAGTCCATCCCCGGTCAGGGCGTGATCTACTCCGATCTCGCCATCACCCGCGCGATGGACATCGACAAGATCGAGATCGATTTGAAACTCAGCCATGACTGGATCGGCGATCTGCGCGTCTCGCTCATCAGCCCCGGCGGTACCGAGAGCATCCTGATCAATCGACCCGGCGTGGTGCGGGACCAAGGCGGCGCGGGTTCGTCCATGGACAACATCAACTTCACGCTGACGTCGAACCAGTTCTGGGGAGAGGATTCGGCCGGCACTTGGCGGCTCAAGGTCGAGGATGTCGGCAGCGGCGGCGCCGGCCGCCTCGACTCATGGCGCATCAACGTCTACGGCGACGACGTAACGTACAACGACCAGTACGTCTACACCGACGAATACGCCAATTACGGTGCCGACGCCGCGCGCCGGCTTCTCGTCGATACGCGCGGCCTCGACACCATCAACGCGAGCGCGGTCACCGGCAACGTCGCTTTCGATCTGCGCAGCGGCGGCACGATCGCCGGACAACAAGTCTCGATCCAAGCCGGCAGCCTGATCGAGCGGCTCTATACCGGCGACGGCAACGACGTGCTGATCGGCAATAGCGCCGCGAATTCGATCTGGGGTGGCCGCGGCAACGACGCGATGAGCGGCGGCGCGGGCGCCGACCGCTTCCTGTTCGGCCGCAACGCCGGCAATGACTCGATCACGGATTTCGCCAGCGACGACAAGATCGTGATGCGCGACGGCACCTGGTGCCGCAGCCTTGCCGGCAATGTCGCCACGCTGTCGGATGGCGGCACGATCACGGCGGCCAATGGCTATGCATGGAAGACGACCGACTTCATCTTCGGCTGAGCATGCCTTTCGGCTTCACCCGCGCACGGATTTCGCGTCGTTGAAGGTCGCCACGTCCGTGCCGCGGTAGAGGATCCGCGCGTTGTGCTCCGTGATGCGCCGGTGCAGCGCGACGAACGCCGGGTCGAGATCGCGTGTCGCGCGCGGCTCGTGCTGGAAATTGTGGTGCGCATCGACCCCGCGCACGAGCGTCGCCGAATCCTCGATGTCCGCGACCTGCCTGACGTCCGTCGGGATGTAGCGAATGGCGAAGCCGATGCGCCGATCCGGCGTGGGGTTCGGCGCCGAGCCATGAACGAGGCGAACGTGATGCAGCGAGATCTCCCCCGGCTGGAGTTCGAGGGCAACCGCTTTCGAGGCGCCGACATCGACCGCGATCTCCTGGCCGCGTGACAGGAGATTGTCCTTCGCGAAGGTGTCGCGATGCGGGATCTGATCCATCAGATGAGTCCCCGGGATCACTTCCATGGCGCCATTCGCCTTGGTTGAGGCCGAGAGCGCGACCCAGGCCGTCACGACATCGGGCTTGCTCAACCCCCAATAAGTCGAGTCCTGGTGCCAGGAGACGAAACCGGGATTGCGCGCCTCCTTGATGAAGAAATTGGATGTCCAGCAGAACAGGTCCGCCCCATAGAGATCCTCGATCGCGTCGAGAATGATCGGGTTGTGGACGAGATCGCCGAGCCAGGCGAACAGCAGATGCGCCTTGTGCCGGTAGTTGCCCTGGAGCGGCCCGCCGGTCGACGCCTCGAAAGCCTCCAGCCGGCCGCGCAATTCGCCAGCCTGCTCGACCGACATCACGCGAACCGGGTGAACATAGCCATCGCGCCGGAACTGTTCGACCTGCGCGCGCGTGAGCAGTTTGGGCATCTGCAGCTCCCCGGGTTTTGACGAACGAAACTAGCGCCGACCGCGTCTGCCCATCAACACACCCGGGCGTAGCGCTCCTTGCAGATGTCGAGCACCTCGCCGGCGTCGCGCTTCCACCAATTCTCGGCCGAGAAGATCTCGACTTCGACACAGCCGCCATATCCCGCGGCCTCGACCCAACCGCGGATCTTCGGAATGTCGATGACCCCGTCGCCCATCATCCCGCGATCGAGCAGCAGATCCTTGGTCGGCACAAGCCAGTCACAGACGTGAAAGCCGAGGATCCGCTTGGCGCGGCCGGCGCGGGCGATCTCCTGCGCGAGGGTCGGATCCCACCAGAGGTGATAGACATCGACCAGCACGCCGATGCCCTCGCCCAACTCGTCGCACAGATCGTTGGCATGGCGCAGCGTGTTCACGCAGGCGCGATCGGCCGCATACATCGGATGCAGCGGCTCCAGGCCGATCTGCACGCCGAGCTTGCGCGCGTGCTCGAGCATCGCCGCGAGGCCGTCACGCACCTGCGCATGCGCATCGGCGAGATCTCGTGAACCCCTCGGCAAGCCGCCGCCGATCACGCAGAGGCTCTCGGCGCCCAATGCCGCCGCCTCGTCGAGCGCGCGACAATTCTCTTCGAGCGCGGCGCGCCGCCCCGCCGCATCGGCGGCCGGAAAGAGTCCGGCGCGACAATGCCCGGTGACACGCAAACTCGCGTCGCGCAGCAGCCTCACCGCCTGTGCCAGCCCGTGTTCGGCGATCTTGTCGCGCCAGGTGGCGATCGCGCCGATGCCACGCCGTGCGCAGCCATCGACCAGCTGTTGCAGATTGCACTGCATGCGCACCGTCGCATGGTTGATCGACAGCAATTCGGGATGTCCGGAGAGGTTTCGCATCACACCATCAAAAGCTCGGGTTCATTCGACACTCATGTACAGGAAGCCTAGCAACCCAGGCCAGCGACGGAATGTCTCGTCGCGTCATCTTGCCTAGCATTACAGTTGCCGTGCAGCAATTCTCACTATGGCTATCAGTTGACGAAGGTGAGTGAGTGAGTGGTGAGGAGATGAGGCGGTAGGCTGGCGGCGTGCGATCAGGGAGGTCGCGGTTGCGGGGTTGGTGCGATGGCACA
>Ga0163144_10002995_pt1 | contig 38532 bp, 32 predicted proteins | sample OliLak19BULKMAT1_FD_123175 | JGI IMG/M metagenome (GOLD analysis project Ga0163144, IMG submission 123175) | Freshwater microbial mat bacterial communities from Lake Vanda, McMurdo Dry Valleys, Antarctica - Oligotrophic Lake LV.19.BULKMAT1 | ecosystem: Environmental > Aquatic > Freshwater >...
CTGCAGCTGCAGAAGCTTCGCTTTCGCTTTGTTTGACTTGAGCGACTGATGTCTCGGCGTCTGCTACGCTTTGTTTGGCCTGGCTCTGGCATATGTCTGCTTGGGAGGCACTTTGTTTGGCTGCATTTTCAGCGGCATCCGCGTCTGCGGAACTTTTCTTGGATTGGCTCTCAGCAGCCGCGGCAGCCGCGGCTATCTGCTTGGCGTGATTCTCGATTGCCTCGGTCTCAGTGGCGCTTTGTTTGGCTTGCTTTTCGGCGCTCTCGGTCTCAGTCGCACTTTGCTTTGCTTGTTTCTCTGCCGTGTCCGCTTCGGTCGCGCTTTGCTTGGCCTGATTCTCTGCTGTGTCCGCCTCGGTGGCGCTTTGCTTGGCCTGGTTCTCCGAAGTGTCGGCCTCAGTTGCGCTCTGCTTTGCTTGGTTTTCAGCGGCATCGGCGGCGGCGGCGCTCTGCTTGGTTTGGTTCTCCGCGCTGTCGGCGGCGGATGCACTTTGTTTGGTTTGATTCTCTGCTGCATCGGCGCCGGATGCGCTTTGCTTTGTTTGATTCTCTGCTGCATCGGCGGCGGATGCGCTTTGCTTGGCTTGGTTCTCTGCCGTGTCCGCCTCGGTGGCGCTTTGCTTGGCCTGGTTCTCCGAAGCGTCGGCCTCAGTTGCGCTCTGTTTGGCTTGGTTCTCTGCGGTATCTGCCTCGGTGGCGCTTTGCTTTGCCTGATTTTCTGCAGTATCCGTCTCGGTGGCGCTTTGCTTGGCTTGATTCTCTGCCGTATCCGACTCGGTGGCGCTTTGCTTGGCCTGATTCTCTGAAGCATCGGCGGCTGATGCGCTTTGCTTGGCCTGGTTTTCTGCGGTGTCGGCAGCGGATGCGCTTTGCTTCGCTTGATTCTCAGCGGTGTCGGCGGCGGATGCACTTTGCTTGGCCTGGTTCTCAGCGGTGTCGGCGGCGGATGCGCTCTGCTTCGCCTGGTTCTCGGCGGCATCGGCGGCGGATGCGCTTTGCTTGGCCTGGTTCTCAGCGGAATCGGCGGCGGATGCGCTCTGCTTGGCCTGGTTCTCAGCGGCATCGGCGGCGGATGCGCTCTGCTTGGCCTGGTTCTCAGCGGAATCGGCGGCGGATGCGCTCTGCTTTGCTTGGTTCTCAGCGGCATCGGCGGCGGATGCGCTCTGCTTGGCCTGGTTCTCAGCGGTGTCTGCGGCGGATGCGCTTTGCTTGGCCTGGTTCTCCGCCGTGTCCGCCTCGGTGGCGCTCTGCTTGGCCTGGTTTTCGCCGGCGTCTGCTGCCTGGGCGCTCTGCTTTGCTTGGTTCTCTGCAGTGTCCGTTGCTGTCGCGGATTCCTTCACCCGGTTCTCCGCGTTGTCTGCCTCGGCAGCACTCTGCTTGGCGCTTTGTTCGAATTGGTCTGTGGCGCTTGCAGATTGCCTGGCACTTGCCGCCATGGCTTCGATCGCCTCGACTGCGGCTTCGAGTTCGATGATGTCAGCGGGGGTTTGGTTAGACATGGTGCAGGATTACGGAAATTTTGGCTTGGTCTGATAGTGGCGACAAGCGATTGAGAGATTGGAAAGCTATGGTCGGATTTTTATTGTTGGAGAGTGTTTCTATCCATTACCTCAAAGCCGCTCCCAAGGTGGATCCCAGTGTGTTCAGCGACTGACTCGCATCACGCTCAAGCTGATCGCAATGCTGCGATGCTTGGTTGAGCTCCCTGAGTCGTGCATCTAGCCGTTGGAGAGTGGCTGCTTGGGTCTGTTTGTCATCCATGCGTCGCTTTTCGTCGTGTTTTGAGAAATCACCGAGGAACGACAAGGCCTGTTTACGAAGATCCTCGGTCATGGATTTGATCCAGTCGCCTGCGGTCTTGCGGCGCTCATCGGACACTGAACGGGCGACCCGTTCCAAGTCCATTTGAAGGGAGGCGCGCAAGCGCTCGATCTCTTTCTCGATATTGGCATTGGTTTCCTTGCGCTGTTTGTTACGGAGGAAAAAGGGCGTCACCACATAGATCGGGATCAAACCGTAGAGAGCGACATCGAAGCGGACTTTCCGAAGCATGGGGCCGACCTCCGGTGAGGCGAGAAACAAGCTCATCGGCATCATCACCGCCATGAGCAGCATGATAGGATTCTGAAAGCAGGTCCAAGCGAACTGAACCCCGGAGATCCGGGGAATTTCAAACTTCAGGGAAAGCGGGCTTGCAGACATCGTGGTGGCGTAATTGAACAGGCGGGCGCCATCCAATCGTGGTGTGATTAGCTCCACGGAGGTGCCAGTGAGCTCGCTAAGCGTGTTGGCAAGCACTTCAGCTGAGGCCTCAGCGGATTCTTCGATGACTTTCTTCTGGCGGGAAATATCAGCCACCAGTTGATCCAACAGTTGGTCACGGAGACGTTGGCAGAGATCGCCTCCTGCTTCGTAGTGGGTGGTTTTGAGTTGCGGGCTGGTGGAAAGGACTTGGTGGTTCAATCCCTCCGCAACCTGTTTGATGAGTTGGGATAATACACCTCCCGGTAGTAGCGAATCACGGGCATCGTCATCAATGTGCCGGATCAGAGCCGTGGCATCATTCTGCATGCTGACGTTGAATTGCTCGACCGCGCTACGAAATCCAGGATCGCTCGAATTACTTGCCGGAGCTTCGGTCATTCTCCGGCGTTCGGACAGTCCGTCGCTCTCGGCGCGGGTTTGCTGGCGAAGGGTCATTGCCAGCGTAGAGGTCTCGCGGGCGATTCGATAATTTCCGAGAAGCGGGAGGAGCAGAGACGTTTTCTCGCTTACCAACGAGCTGCCCGGAACCAGTTGGACGGAGCCGTCAGATGCCAGAATTGCACGTGCCGGAGCCGCCATGGCAGTCGTCCGGAGCAGTTCCAACCATACTGGATTGCGCACTTGAGTCTGATCCGAAGAGCAAACGACCAGGGCTTGGGATAGGGGAATGCCCGATCCTAGTACGGCCAGCACTTCCGCGATGCCGGGGGATGGCGGCTCGTTGTCCATCCCGGCCAGGAGCAAAATATCTCCAGTTCTTGAGAGACGGGTTAGATTTTCCGGAGATCGAAGCAGGGAAGCGGGATAAGGTGGTATTAGAAGACAAGCCTCATTCGACTGGGAGGGAAGCTCAATGACTTCGTCCCCTCGGGTCAACTCATCCGGAATCGCGGGAGCATTAGGGCTCCGGAGTAATTCGATAGCCGCTTGGTGTGATTTCGCGCACAAACCGAGGACTACGATTTTCACATCCAACGCGACGCCGCTTTGGAGGAGGTGCTTGGAATGATCCCAAAGCGGAGTACTAGAGCTGCCGGATTCCTGTTGCTCTGCGGCCACACGGATTTTCTCCAATACAAGTCTGAGTGCAGGGTCGAGCTGTGAAAGATCGCCGGAAGTGGCGAGTGTAGCGTCAGTCCTGGTGTAAAGGGTCATGATAGAAGTAGAGAAGTGTGTGAGAAATTAGTGTGATCCCTAAAGATGGTTGTATGTCGTGAGCAACCTAACATGAATACCTTGGAATCTAACTGGGTTGAATGCTCTCCAGTTCAGATCTGGCCTGACTTAAAAGGTCAACGATTTGTTGGAGGTGGTCCCGGGCACTGCTCAAGGTAGAATCGATACAATCGCTTTCGAATTGGGCATGGAAGCGGGAGGTCTCGGCTGCTTGGGCGGAAGACCTTGCAAGCTGAGAGGCATCCCTCGCCATGCTTTCAAAATGATCCGCCGACGAGGCCGCGGTTTTGGCTTGGGTCGCACCCGCTTCCGCCTCAATGGCATTCTGTTTGGCACGCTGTTCCGCAGCATCGGCTTCAGTGGCGCTCTGCCTAGTTTGGTTCTCTGCGCTTTCAGCGGCGGCGGCACTTTCCTTCGCTTGGTTCTCAGAACTGTCCGCTGCGGTAGCACTCTGTCTTGCTTGGTTCTCAGCGACCTCTGCGGCTGAGGCGCTTTGCTTGGCTTGACCCTCTGCTGCCTCTGCTGCTGCGGCACTCTGTTTGGCCTGCCCCTCTGCTGCCTCTGCTGCTGCGGCGCTTTGCTTGGCTTGGTTCTCAGCAGTGTCCGCTTCGGTGGCACTTTGCTTTGCCTGATTCTCTGCGGTGTCCGCCTCGGTGGCGCTTTGCTTGGCTTGGTTCTCTGCGGTGTCGGCGGCGGATGCGCTCTGCTTGGCCTGGTTCTCTGAGGCGTCGGCGGCGGATGCGCTCTGCTTGGCTTGGTTCTCTGCGGTGTCGGCTTCAGTGGCGCTTTGCTTGGCCTGGTTTTCTGCGGTGTCGGCCTCGGTCGCGCTCTGCTTGGCCTGGTTCTCTGAGGCGTCGGCGGCGGATGCGCTCTGCTTGGCTTGGTTCTCTGCGGTGTCGGCTTCAGTGGCGCTCTGCTTGGCCTGATTCTCCGCCGTGTCGGCGGCGGATGCGCTTTGCTTGGCTTGGTTCTCCGCGCTGTCGGCGGCAGATGCGCTCTGCTTTGCTTGGTTCTCAGCGGCATCCGCCTCGGTGGCGCTCTGCTTGGCCTGATTCTCTGCGGCGTCTGCCTCGGTGGCGCTTTGTTTGGCCTGGTTCTCTGAGGTATCGGCAGCGGATGCGCTTTGCTTGGCCTGGTTCTCTGCGGTGTCCGCGGCGGATGCACTTTGCTTCGCCTGGCTCTCAGCGGCATCGGCGGCGGATGCGCTTTGCTTCGCTTGATTCTCAGCAGTGTCGGCGGCGGATGCGCTTTGCTTGGCCTGGTTTTCAGCGGTGTCCGCCTCTGCTGCACTCTGCTTGGACTGGTTCTCTGCGGTGTCCGCCTCGGCTGCACTCTGTTTGGCCTGATTCTCTGAGGTGTCCGCCTCGGCCGCACTCTGCTTGGCCTGGTTTTCCGCGACGTCCGCCTCTGTGGCGCTTTGCTTGGCTTGGCTTTCGGCGGTGTCCGCCTCGGTGGCGCTTTGCTTGGCCTGGTTTTCAGCAGTGTCCGCCTCTGTGGCGCTTTGCTTGGCTTGGTTCTCTGCCGCATCCGCCTCGGTGGCACTTTGCTTGGCCTGATTCTCTGCAGCGTCTGCCTCGGTAGCGCTTTGTTTGGCCTGATTCTCCGCAGTGTCCGCCTCGGTGGCGCTCTGCTTGGCTTGGCTTTCGGCGGCATCGGCTGCGCTGGCAGATTCCTTTGCGCGGTTTTCAGCGGCATCCGCTTCGGCTGCGCTTTGTTTGGCACTTTGCTCGAATTGATCGGCGGCTGTGGTCGATTGCCTGGCACGCGTCATCAGGGCGTCGACCTCTGACGCGACTTCAACAGGGATGATGGGATCGGTTGGCACGGGGATCAGGGATGCAATAGGTTTTGGAGTATCCGGTTCTTCATCATACGCCGCGCGGGATGAATTTCCGGATTTTCATGGGAGGGGCTGATATTGAAATACCTCACGGGGTAACCCGGTAGCTACCGGTTCCGTTGGCAGCTCCTCCAGCGGCATGAGGAGTGAGCCCACGGGTCTTTAGGTCGGTGCTTACCTCGATGCTTGGGAATGGATTGCTTGGGTCAGGGGCCGCCCCGCCTTCAAAATTGGTAGGGGAAAGGACTGCCACTATCTTTTCATTCCCACCCTCAGACCCTTCTGGAAGTTCGAGCTTGAGGCTGTATTCAGAATTGCTCGGCACGCGCACCTTTGATCCGGCGCGGACCGCCCCATTGCTTTCAAAGCCATTGGGAAAAATTTGGGTCCTGGTCCCATTGACATCGATGCTGTAGATCCGCAGGTAGCCATCGAACGGGATGTCAACCATACAGACGACGTCTTCGCCACTCTTGTATTGCTGGCGTTCTGTGGTGACGGCCAAGGTTTTCAGGGCACTTGGTCCTGCCGTTGGCTTGACTTTTGGAGTGGTGCTTAAGCCGCCAGACGCGGAACCGCCACTGTCCTCACCTTTACCTGAACTGAGATAAATGATCGTGAATGCTGCGAGGACGATTGCGATGCCTACGCTGGCCACGGCCAGCCCCTTGCTGGAATTCACCTTCGAAGGATTGGCGGGCGGTGTGGCTGCTGCCACCGGAACGGCAGGCTTTGGTGCCTCAGGTTTGGGAGCATCCGCAGTAGGCTCAATGGAAGGGCCGGCGGACGAGCCGCTGGCATTTTTTGGAAGATTCGCAACGCTCGCGGGCGTGGCGGCGGTGAAGGCGCTGTCCAAATCGCGCAACTTGCGTTGGTAACGCTCCTTGAGAGCCGGAGTTGGCGCGGCAGCGACTTCGCGGGCCGTTTCCATCCGGGCGGTGTTGTAAGCGTTTTCAAGTTCCGCTTTGGAGCAGCCCTTGGCGACTTTCAGAATGTTTAATGCTTCATCAAGGGTCATGCGTTAAAAATGTGATAGTATTCCTTTTTTGAATAGCTAATAACGGAAGGGGTTCAAGAAAATTTTCGTTCCGCCGCAATACGGGCGAAATCCCCACCCCTTCGCAGTCGGATGCGCTTACAGGAGACTTGACAGCCGCCAAGGGAAACAGCTTGGATTTGTAGGTATGCAGGCCTCAATCGTGCGGAAGATCGGAAATAAGCTTCACTTGGCGCTTTTGCTGGCAGCCGTGCTGGAGCTGTTCACAGCGAAACTGCCCGCCGCCGAGCGCGTGGCACTGGTGATCGGTAACAACGCCTACAAGTATGGAACACCATTGAATAACTGCATTAACGACGCGAGAGCAGTGACCAAAGCGCTCAAAGACGTGGGCTTTCAAGTGATCGTGGCCGAGGACGCGGGCTTAGAGCAGATGGAAGCCAAGGTGCTGGAATTCCGGCGCGCGTCGCAAGGGGCGAAGGCGGCATGGTTCTTTTACTCCGGCCATGGCGTCGAGGTGAAGGGCGCAAACTATCTGGTTCCGGTAGATGCCGAGGTGAAGGAGGAGTTTCAAATCAAGCACAAGGCCTTCGCCCTAGATCAAGTGATGGCCGCGATGGATGAGGCGGGCACGCCGCTCAAGGTGGTGGTGCTGGATTGCTGCCGGGACAATCCGTTCGGCAAGGGGTGGAGCCGCTCAGGAGCACGGGGACTAGGACAAGTGGGTGAGACTCCGAAAGGGACGATCATCGCATTCGCCACCGCCCCGGGGAAAGTCGCGGCGGACGGATCTGGCAAAAACAGCCCTTTCACCACGGCGCTGGTGGCGTCGATTGCGAAGCGTGGATTGGAAATCCAGCAGGTCTTCAATGAAACCGGCCGGACGGTGCTGGCCTCCACAGCCAACGAGCAACAGCCGTGGATCAACAGCAGCTTCTTCGACAGTTTTATACTCGTCCCCGGAACTTCAGCGAGAGCTATGCCTCTTCCGGGAGACCCCCAAGAAGCGGCTGCGTCCAGCTACACGCCATGGATGCAGGAAACACTTGAAATCGCGGCGTCCATTCCCGTTCAGGACGGCGGACGCATCAAGCCGCTTGTCACCTACGCAGCGGAGTTGATGCTGAAAGTGCATGGCACACGCTCAATGGAGATCGAGCAAAAGAATGGGATGAAAAACACGCTGAAACCGATGGCTTGGCTGCTCGATGCCCTGTTCCGTCCGGAAATCTCCGTCCAGCAACCGACCTTCCTGATTGGAAACCCCGCTGCCCTCGTAGCCATTTCCTTAAAGCCAAATGACAAGAGCGATCTTTACAGCTATGACGATTTGAAGTCCGCACGCGATAATCTCATTGAACTCGCTGAATCCTATGAAGCGACCGACGCCAAACAACGCGGCACGGTGCAGAAACAAATCATCGATCTCGCCCACAATCTGCGCAATTACGAGACCTTGTTGGGCTACTTCAGCTTCGCCCGCTCCGGCGTCACTCTCTACGGCTCAGGCAAGGACGGAGCTCCCGACCAACGCGCCGACATCAGTGCGATCATGACGTCCGCTCCGCAGATCCAGCAGCAAGTTAGCGAGGGTCAAGGGAAACCCCTCGAACCACAGCTCCAGAGTCTGCTCACACAAACTCTGGACGCCGCAAATTTCTCGAAATTCGGACTCTTCCTGCTGCCGTCCGCTGATGCGGAGAATCTCACCTGGCAGAGCGCAGGTAATGCCATCATGGAGGTGATGAGCGTTAAGAACAAAGAGCCTGAGCTTGCGATCGCCGACATTAAAATGCTCGAAAGCATTGCCCGCTCAATCAACAAGGATGAAGTCACATTCCGCAAGGAACTCACCATCCTCCGCGGTGTTCTGGCCAAACGCGCCGAGGCGCGTGGCGAATACAAGAGCATCGACTCCGAGGCGAGAATCGAATTGAATCGTTGAGATCCTCTTACCCACCCACTCCCATCAATCCCGCCGCCCCAATGAAACCGAACACATTTATCCACAGTTTGATGTCCACGGCGCTTGCTCTGCTGCTGGTGTCTGTGTCCTTGCCTTGCTACGCCGCCGAGCGCGTGGCATTGGTGATCGGCAACAACGCCTACAAGTATGGAACACCATTAAATAACTGCATTAACGACGCGAGAGCAGTCACCAAAGCGCTCAAAGACGTGGGCTTCCAGGTGATCGTGGCCGAGGATGCAAGCTTGCAGCAGATGGAAGCGAAGGTGCTGGATTTCCGGCGCGCAGCGCAAGGGGCGAAGGCGGCATGGTTCTTCTATTCCGGTCATGGTGCCGAGGTGAAGGGAGCGAACTACCTGGTTCCGGTCGATGCCGAGATCAAGGACGAGTTTCAAATCAAGCACAAAACCTTCGCCCTGGATCAGCTGATGGGGGCGATGGATGAGGCGGGCACGCCGCTCAAGGTGGTGGTGCTGGATTGCTGCCGGGACAATCCGTTCGGCAAGGGATGGAGCCGCTCGGGAGCACGGGGCTTGGGACAAGTGGGTGAGACGCCGAAAGGGACGATCATCGCATTCGCCACCGCCCCGGGGAAAGTGGCATCGGACGGATCTGGCAAAAACAGCCCGTTCACCACGGCGCTGGTGTCGGCGATTGCGAAGCGTGGATTGGAAATCGATCAGGTTTTCAAGGAAACAGGAAGGGCGGTGCTCGCGGCGACGGCCAATGAGCAACAGCCGTGGATCAACAGCAGTTACTTCGATAGCTTCGTGCTCGCGAGAGGCACTTCAGCGGGATCGGTGACGCTTCCGTCTGCGGTTCCGGCTTCGGATGACTACGGACTCTTTGCTGGAACGACGGCGGGCGAACGGAAACTTGTCGAGGTGGCTCCGGGTGTGAGTATTCCCTTCCGCTGGTGTCCGCCAGGGACGTTCACGATGGGTGGTCCAGCGGAGGAGCAGGCGCTAGCGAAGAAGTGGGGGCTGGATGCTTCGGACGAGACCCAGCACCGGGTGACGCTGACGAAAGGCTTCTGGCTGGCGGAGACGGAAGTGACACAAGGCCAATGGCAGGCGGTGATGGACACTGGACTGAAAGATCAGGCCCGCAAGGCGTTGCAGGACGATACCCTTTACCAGATAAGCGGTAAGAAACAGACGTATCGGGACGCAGTTAGTAGCAAGAAGGGTGATGATCCATCGAAGTTGATCGGCTTGCAATCGGAGCAGGTGGTGATGTATTTCGTGAACCACAGTGAGGCGGAGGACTGGTGTGCGGCGGCGAGCCGCCATGCCGGGGTCAGAGGCTGGAGGGTGACGCTGCCGAGCGAGGCGCAGTGGGAGTATGCCTGCCGGGCGGGAACGGGAGGGATGACCTACGCCGGAGACTTTACGATCAAAGGGAAGAATAACGCGCCGGGCTTGGATGCGATTGCCTGGTATGCAGGAAACAGCAGCAAAGGGTATAGTGGAAAGGGCTGGGATACGAAAGGCTTTGAGGAAACGCAGTATCCCAGCGTGACGGCGGGGCCACGGCGGGTGGGCCAGAAGCAGGCGAACGATTGGGGCCTGGACGATATGCTGGGCAACGTGTTTGAGTGGTGCGGGGACTGGTATGGTGGGTACCCTATGAGGTCGGTGACGGATCCGATGGGAGCGTCTTCAGGCGCTAACCGCGTGATCCGCGGCGGCTCGTGGAACGGCAACGCCGCCAGCTCTCGCGCGGCGTACCGGAACGCCCTCGAGCCAGGCATCCGCAGCATCGACCTGGGCTTCCGTCCCGCCCTAGTTCCATCCAGATGAGCGGGGCGAAAGGCCAAGCGGAGGAGGGAGCGACGGAGTCGCAGCGAGGGACGAGCGGAGACGGAGGCGATCCATCCGCAGCGCTCTTTCCCGCGAAGCGGGCGGCGATTTTTCCCAATATTTAAAGAGAATCTTATGGCGCTGAAATTTTTCCACATCGCGAGCCGGGATTCCGTGCCGATGGGAGCGGAACTGAACGCCTTTCTAGCAGGTCACCGGATCGTCACTGTGGAAAGGCGCTTCGTGGAGGATCGCTCGGATTAAAATACGGAGATCTATTCCTCAAACTGCTCGGGACACCTCCGCCATGAAACGCATCGGCGGCCTCTATGATTCGATCTGGGACTGGGACAATATGAGGTTGGCATTCACCAAAGCCCGCAGGGGCTGCGGGCACAGCGGAGCTGCCAGGCGCTTTGAGTCCGCTCTGGAGGCCAATCTCAGCGAATTGGCGGCGGAACTCCGTGAAGAGCGGTTCGCCAGCTCCGGCTTCACCCGGTTCACGATCCACGACCCAAAGGAACGGATCATCACAGCGCCCTGTTTCCGTGACCGGGTGCTTCACCATGCGGTCATGAATGTCTGTGAGCCACACTTCGACCGCTGGCTAATCCATGACAGCTACGCCTGCCGCCAAGGTAAGGGGCGTCTGAAGTCGCTCGAATCCCACCTGCGGGCTGCCGATCGGAAGCCTGATCAGCCAGCATTTGGCGAATTTCTACCTGGGTCCGCTTGACCGCCTATGCAAGGAGAGCCTGGGAATGCCAGGTTACGTCCGCTACATGGACGATTTCGTTTTGTGGCATGATGATCGGGCGACTCTCCGGGAGGCGTGGATCCAGGTCGATGCATTCGTGCAAAGCCAGCTCAGCCTGGAACTGAAAGCCGGGAGCCACCTGAACCGTGCGACCCACGGCATGGACTTCTGCGGTTTCAGGATATACCCCGGCTGGAGGGTTTTGAGCCGCCGTTCGCGTCGTCGGCTGGTGGCGAGGTTGCGGGAGATCGGAACTCTCGCATGCGAGCCGGAGCAACAAATCCGTGCGGCGGCGGTGATCGCATTTGCCAAGGAAGGAAAATCATGGAATTTCAGGGTTGCGGCGCTGGCCAGGGCGCTAACCGCGTGAACCGCGGCACCTCGTGGAACAACAACGCCGCCAACTCTCGCGCGGCTAACCGGAACAACAACGAGCCAGGCATCCGCAACAACAACCTGGGCTTCCGTCCCGCCCCAGCTCCGCCCGCCCCGGATTGGATGATCCAAATGGATGGAACCGGCCAGCGACCCAGTCCCGCTCCTGTAGTGGGCGAATGCAACCCGAGCCACCGGGCGATGGTAGGATTCCCGGATGGGTCCCGAAGGCTCCCGGTGGCTTTTTTTCCCAACCTTGCAATCAGAACCGGGTTTGGGAACGATTCTTGCTTGAAACACAATTCATTTTGCCATGAATCTCCAATCAGCGCCCTCACCACTCTCCGCGATGTTCTGGTCAAACGCGCCGAGGCGCGTGGCGAATACAAGAGCATTGATTCCGAGGCGAGAATCGAATTGAATCGTTGAGATCCTGTTATTCACCCACTCCCATCAATCCCGCCGCCCCAATGATACCGAACACATTTATCCACAGTTTGATGTCCACGGCGCTTGCTCTGCTGCTGGTGTCTGCATCCCTGCCTTGCTACGCCTCAGAGCGGGTGGCATTGGTGATCGGTAACAACGCCTACAAGCACGCGCCTGTTTTGAACAATGCCGTCAATGATGCACGCGCAATCGCCACGAAACTCAAGGAGTCCCAGTTCACGGTGCTGCTGGTGGAGGACGCCACGGCGGAGAAGCTTCATGAGTCGTTGGAAAAGTTTCAGGAAATGGCACGGGGCTGCACGGTCGGGCTATTCTATTACGCCGGTCACGGCATGGAGGACGACGGTAAGAACTATCTGATGCCAGTGGATGCCACGATCGAGCGCAAGGCGCAGATTCCCTTGCAGACACTTTCCTTGGCGCAGATTTTGGAGGCGATGAAAAATGCCCAGATTCCGGCGAAAATCGTGTTGCTCGATAGTTGTCGGAACATGCCCTTGAGCCGTAGCTGGCGCACGACAAGGAGCATGGGCGGCGGCATGGCAGAGCTCAAACCAAGCGATATGCCGGAAGCGACGCTGGTGTATTACGCGACCGCTCCGGGGCAAGAGGCTCTCGACATGGGCAGCGGAGGCAAACACAGTCCTTTCACCCAAGGAATCCTGGAAACCATGGGCAAGCCGGGGATCCACGCGCTTGAGGCGATGATGCAGGTGGAGGACTCGGTGCAAGAGCAGACGCAGGGCAAGCAGCGGCCGAAGCTCTTCAGCGACGGTGAAACCGGGCCATTCCGTAAATTTTCCTTCGTGGGTCCGGGGGCTCCGTCAGCGGGACTGGTGACGCCGACGGATCCAGTAAAAGAGAACTCCGCATCCAGCCGCTCTGCGTTGGAGGAAAAAGAGGCTTTCACCCGGTATCGCAAAGGGGCTGAAGTGAATGATCCGGCGGCTATGGGCAATCTTGGAAGATGTTATTTAAATGGATTAGGAGTGCCGAAGGATCAAATCGAGGCAGAAAAATGGTTTCGTAAGGCTGCAAATCTGAACGATCCGATCGGCATGAACGGTCTTGGAGTTTGTTATGGTAACGGTCATGGAGTTTCCAAGGATCTGGACGAGGCTTTGAAATGGTATCGCAAAGCGGCGGACTTGAATGAGCCAAAGGCGATGTGTAATTTGGCAAGCTATTACACGTATGGACTGGGTGTGCCCAAGAATCTGGATGAGGCTGCCAAATGGTATCATAAGGCGGCGGATTTAAATTTTCCGGATGCTATGTATTATTTGGGTGGTTGTTACGCGCGGGGCGATGGATTACATAAGGATCTGGCCGAGGCCGTCAAATGGTATAGTAAGGCGGCGGACTTGAATAATATCGGTGCGATGCATGGCCTAGCTATCCTTTACTCCAACGGCGATGGGGTTCCTAAGGATTGGACTGAGGCCGCCAAATGGTATCGTAAGGCGGCGGACTTGAATGATTCTGATGCGATGCATATTCTCGGATTCTGTTACTTTAATGGCGATGGGGTTCCTAAGGATCAGACTGAGGCCGTCAAATGGTATCGTAAGGCGGCGGACTTGAATGATCCTGATGCGATGCATATTCTCGGACTCTGTTACTTTAATGGCGATGGGGCCCCTGAGGATAAGGCTGAGGCCGTAAAATGGTTACGCAAGGCGGCCAACTTGAATGATCCTGATGCGATGCATATTCTCGGACTCTGTTATTTTAATGGCGATGGGGCCCCTGAGGATAAGGCTGAGGCCGTAAAATGGTTACGCAAGGCGGCCAACTTGAATAATCCTGAAGCGATGTCTGCTCTCGCAAGTTGCTGCCAGACTGGAGATGGAGTGCCAAAAGATCAGGCCGAGGCCGCCAAATGGTTTCGCAAAGCTGCGGATTTGAATCATCCGGAAGCGATCTCATACCTAGGAAATTGTTACCTGCAAGGAAATGGAGTGCCCGAGGATCTTGACGAGGCACTGAAATGGTTTCACAAGGCAGCAGAACTAAATGATCCAGCGGCGATGGTCATTCTGGGAGTGTTTTACTACGACGGAACCGGAGTCCCTAAGGATCAGGCCGGGGCTGTCAAATGGTACCGCAAGGCGGCGGATTTGGGTCATCCGGAAGCGATGAAGCTACTAGCTGTTCACTATAGCCAAAAAGGCAAGAATCAAGACTCGAAGCAAGCAGCCTTCTGGCAGAAGAAATCTGATGAGGCAGCTAAAAAATAGCACAGGGTTTATAGCCGCATGATCAATGTCCCATCTGAATCCTTCGCCCCTTTTGGTCGTTGCATGGTGCTGTTAATCTCTATATGTTCAGTCTAATTCATTATGTTACTCGGCATCGATCTTGGAACCACGTTTTCCGCATCAGCGACTCTCAATCCGTCAGGCGTGGCCACTCTCACGCCTGACCGGCGTGATGGTAAAACTTTTCACACACCCTCGGTGGTTCATTTGGGTTCACGTGGAGCCTTGGTGGGTGATCCGGTGGAGAAGCTGCTTGAAAGCTCGCCCGAAATGGCGGTGGTAAGATTTGCCAAAGCGGCGATGGGCACGGATGAGCGGTTTTTTGACGATCAAGTTTCTGGTGGATTGCCTGCTCATGCGGTCTCGGCATTGGTGCTGTCCAAGCTGCGGCGTGATTTTGTCGAGCGCCACACCACGCCACCGGATAAAGTGGTGGTGACGGTGCCTGCCCATTTCAACGAACGGCAGCGACAGGCCACCTGCGATGCCGCACGCTTGGCGGATCTGCCGGTCGTTGGCTTGATCGAGGAGCCGGTGGCGGCGGCGACATTCATTGCCGCCAGCCGCAAGGGTAACGGCGACCGCAATATGTTGGTTTTCGATCTGGGAGGTGGCACGCTAGACGCCACCCTGCTCCATGCCACCGCAGACAGCCTGTATGTGCTCGGCTCCGAAGGTGCGGCGAACGTGGGTGGCCGCAATTTCGACCAAATCATCATGGATATGGTGCGCTCACAGTTCCGTGCCATCCATGGAATGGATCCGCCCGGAGCACTCGATGGCGATCAGCGGCTCCGCCAATACGCTACTGCCGCCAAGCTCGAGCTTTCCCTGCCGGGGCAAGCCGTCGTGCGAAAGCCCATCACGCTGGGTGGCATCACCACGGAGATCGTCCTGACACGCAGCCAATTCGAAAACGCATCACGGCTGTGGCTCGAAGCCTGTGTGGAGGTGTGTGAGCGCCTGCTGGAATCCCGCAAGCTGAATTGGAGCGATGTCGATGAGCTTTCCCTCACGGGCGGCAGCAGCCAACTGCCCTGCATCATGCAAGCGCTGCGCACCTCGTCCGGCTTGCCAGATGACCGGATTGTCAGCGTCCATCCCCGCTCGTCGATTGCCTATGGCGCCGCATTGCTGGGAGAGCAACTGTATGGCGACAAGCCAAGCCTGGCACCGCTGCTACGCCAAACCGTGTCCACCAACGAGCTTGGCCTGCGGATCCTTGATTCCGCAACTGGGAAACCCGCGATGGAAGTATTGGTTCCGAAAAACCGCCCACTGCCCGCCACCGGGGTGAAGACCTTCTACGTCGATACCAAGCTGGATGACCGGGTCACCATCGAAGTGCTGCAACGCAAGGACTCCTATTGCGATCCCGAGGTTCTGGGGGTTTTCAGCTTCGGCCCCCTACCTGCCGGGTGTGATGACAGGCCGCTCGAAATCAGCGTGGGATACGATAGCTTCAGCCGGACCCATGTTCATGTCACCGACCAGCTTTCCGGCAGAAACCTACAAGAGATCATTGGTAACCAAGGGGAAGGCGACCTCCAAGAACTCAAGGTGAGATTGTCCGCGATCCCACTGCTCGGCTAGCTGGGGTTGGTTATATCATGCGTGTTTTCTGGAGGTGGACCTCTTGCCTTTTGGTGGTTCGTTTTGCGTAGGATTGGCGTTGGAGTTCTCGTGTGCAGGAGTTGCAAGCGTAGTAGGGCCATGAGCTTTTCTTTGTTTTCAAAATACGAAATTCGGTCAAATTCTTGACCTCATTGCAAATTCGGCAGCGTTTACTTCCTTTTGGAAGTGATGCATACTCGGCTCCTTCCTTTATAGAATATGGTTTTTCTAGCTTCATGTAATTGTCACCGAAATTGGAATCCGCAGCCGTGCGGCTTCTACGGTGATTCGAAACGCCAATGCCGATGCTCCGTCCGCCAGATCGAAAACTACCGCCAGCGCATCTCCGGCCCCCTGCTCGACCGCATCGACATCCACGTCGAAGTCCCGCTCGTCGATTTCAAGGAACTCACCTCCGATGCTCTCACCGGCGAATCATCCGCCGTGATCCGCGAGCGCGTCGCCGCCGCCCGCGAGATCCAGGTCCATCGTTTCAAATCCGCAAAGCTCACCACCAACGCCGCGATGGGAGCGAGGCAAGTCCGCGAGTGCTGCAAGCTCGATGCCGAATGCAAAGGCTACCTCGAACACGCCATGGAGCAGATGAATTTCTCCGCCCGCGCCCACGACCGCATCCTCAAAGTCTCCCGCACCCTCGCCGATCTCGCCGGAAAACAAAACATCACCGGCAACGAGATCCTCGAAGCCATCCAGTTCCGCTCCCTCGACCGGCAGCTCTTCGAATAGAAAGAAACCTGACACCCACGACGACCATGCCCCACATCTCGCTCTTCGAGGAAAAGCAAGTCCGCCGCGCATGGGACGAGAACGAGAATCGCTGGTATTTCTCCATCGATGATGTCGTCCTCGCATTGACAGATTCAGCCAACGTCAAGGATTACATCAAAAAGCTCAGGAAACGCGATCCCGGATTGGATTCCTACTGGGGGACAAATTGTCCCCCAGTTGAAATGATCGCCGCTGATGGCAAACGAAGGAAAATCAAAGCCGCCCACACCGAGGCTCTTCTCAGGATCATCCAGTCCATCCCCTCCCCGAAGGCGGAGCCGTTCAAGCTCTGGCTAGCCAAGGTCGGATACGAGCGCCTCGAGGAAATCGAAAATCCCGAACTCGCTGCGAAGCGCATGCGCTCCATCTACGAGCAAAAGGGCTACTCCGAGGAATGGATTGAAAAACGTCTGCGAGGCATCGCCGTCCGCGACGAACTCACCGACGAATGGAAAAAGCGCGGCGTCAAGCAAGGCAAGGAATTCGCCATCCTCGCCGCGGAGATCAGCAAGGCTACCTTCGGCATGACCCCGTCCGAATACAAGGAGTTCAAGGCGCTCTCCAACCCCAAGGAAAACCTGCGCGACCACATGACAGACCTCGAGCTCATCTTCACCATGCTCGGCGAGGCCTCCACCACCGAGATCGCCAAAAAGCGCGATGCCAAGGGTTTTCCCGAAAACCGCAAAGCCGCCAACGACGGCGGCTCTGTCGCCGGCAAAGCCCGCCGCGATCTCGAAAAACAGAGCGGCAAGAAAATCTCAACGACCGGGAACTTCAAAGCACTTCCCGAATCCCGCAAACGGATCCCAAAAACCTGAACCCGCTCACCGCCATGAAAATCTCACCAGCCATTTTCGAGGAAAATGAAATCCGCCGCACCTACGATGAGAAAACAGAAACCTGGTTTTTCTCCGTCGTGGACATCGTTAAGATTCTCACCCAACAGCCTGATTTCCAAATCGCCCGGAAGTATTGGAACAAGCTGAAAGAGCGGCTTGGTAAGGAAGGAAACCAGTCGGTGACAAATTGTCACCGACTGAAACTGCCCGCCGCCGACGGCAAAAACTACCTCACTGACGTTGCCAGTGCCGAGACCCTGCTGCGACTGGTCCAGAGCATCCCCAGTCCGAAAGCTGAGCCGATTAAACTCTGGCTCGCCAAGGTCGGCTACGAACGGATGCAGGAAATGTCCGACCCGGCGCTTTCCCTGGAGCGCGCCCGCGCCACATGGCAAAAACACGGTCGTAGCGACAAGTGGATTCAGCAGCGCATGACCGGGCAGGAAACACGTAACAAACTTACGGATTACTGGGCTTCACATGAAATCAAGAAGGGAGGGGAATACGCGATCCTCACCAACCTCATCCATCAGGAATGGAGCGGAGTCAGCGTGAAATCCCACAAGGAATTGAAAAACCTGAACACCCAGAACCTGCGCGACCACATGAGTGAGGCGGAACTCATTTTCACAGCTCTCGCTGAGTTATCCACCCGTCAGATCGCCGAGACCACGACCGCCACGGGCATGGCCGAAAACCAAACGGCCGCCAAGAACGGCGGCACTATCGCCAAGCGAGCCCGCCTCGAACTCGAAAGCCTAACCGGCAAATCCGTCGTGACTGGGGAAAACTACCTGCCGCCAGTTCCTTCAAAAATCAACCAGATACAGGAAAATGAATGAGACCGCCAGATGAAGGTCCATTGCCGTATGCTCCCCACCTGCTCTTCCTACCTCGAACAAATAACGGGAACAATGCTCCTCTCCACCCGCGCTCACGACCGCATCCTAAAAGTCTCCCGCACTCTCGCGAACCTCACCGGGAAACAAAACATCACCGGCAACGAGATCCTTGAGGCCATCCAGTTCCGCTCACTCGACCGGCGGCTATTTGAGTGAAAACATGCATAATGACCCCTTGATAAAACTCTCGGACTGCTGGGCGAAAACCGACCCTGCAACCGGACAGCCCGCGCTGACTGTTGAGGGTCACTGTCGCATCGTTGGACATGTCGCGTATGTGCTTTTGGGAAACTTGCCAAAAGCCGTGCAAGCGGCTCTACCGGAAGGCGCGATAACCCTCGCCGCCGCACACGACCTCGGAAAACTCACTCCGGGCTTCCAGTTGAAATGCAGCCAATGGAAGCATCACCAGACACTCAGCGCGGTGATCCACCACAACGGACTTGAAACGCGCCACGCCCACGTCAGCGCATGGCACCTCGCCTACGCCGGATCACAACCCGTTGAGAAATCAGCCCTGAGATGGCTCGTTTCCACAGCCGGGCATCATGGTTCCTACCCCTCCGGTTTCGAGAAGCCATCGCGGAAATGCTTTGAAGGAGTCGATCAATCCGGCATCCACCCGCAGTTCGAGCAACTGCGCGGCGAACTCCTCTCCAGCCTGATTCAAACCTTCGGTAAACTCCCCGATGAACCAGCCAAAGAGCAGGAAATCCGCACACACCTCCTCACCGGTTTCACAATTTTCGCAGACTGGATCGGATCAAATCCCGATTGGTTTCCGCCAGATGCGGCGCTCGATACCGAGGCAATCGAGCGGAAAACGCGCGAAATCCTCACCCAGTTCGGAATGCCGCTACATGTCCGCCCGCAGCTTTCCTTCGGTCAACTTTTCAACCCCGAGAACCCCAGCGCCTTCGCCCCCCGTCCTCTCCAGCAGGCATTGCTGAAAGCCGCCGACCGCCCCGGCCTTTACATCGTCGAAGCCCCGATGGGAACAGGCAAGACCGAGGCCGCTCTTGCCGCCGCCTACCAACGCTGGACTACCGGAGACGAGCGCGGACTCTATTTTGCACTCCCCACCCAGCTCACTTCCGCGAAAATCCACGACCGCATTCATTCCTTCCTCGCCACTATCCTCGACTCTCCGGCATACCAATCCCTCGTCCACGGCAACGCATGGCTCGACGAAAATCGCAACCGCGCCGTTGGCCCGCCCAGCGAGGAGCACAGCGATACCGACGAAGCCCTCAGATGGTTTTCCACCACCCGCCGCCAGCTCCTCGCCCCCTACGGCACCGGCACCATCGACCAAGCCTTGCTCGCCATCCTTCCCGCCCGTTTCGCCGCACTGCGCCACTTCGCACTGGCGGGCAAAGTCGTTGTCATCGACGAAGTCCATGCCTACGACCCCTACATGTCGGCGCTCATTGATCGCCTCATCGAGTTCCTCCTGCCCACCGGGGCGACAGTCATCATCCTATCCGCCACCCTGACCGCCGCCCGCCACGCCGAACTCGTTGCCGCTGCCGGTGCCACCGAGGCCGAAGCACCGGACGGCTATCCACTCATTACCAAAGTCGCCACCGGAGACACCACCAGCGACCACATCAACGTCGTCGATCCCACCCCGGAAAAAACCGTCGGAATCCACCACCAAACCCTCACCCCTGCCAACGCCGACGCCTACTGGCAAACCATCGCCAGCCGCGTCGTCGCCGGTGCGAATGTGGTCGTCATCCGCAACACCGTCGCACTCGCCCAGCAAACCTTCCTCCATCTCAAAAGCCTGCTCAACGACTCCATTCCACCCGAACACTGCGGACTTCTTCACTCCCGTTTCACCCATCATCACCGCCAGAAAAACGAAGGTCGCTGGATCGCTCTCCTCGGGAAAAATCCCGAAAATCGCCCCGCTGGCTCCTTGCTCGTCGCCACCCAGATCGTCGAGCAATCCGTCGATATCGATGCCGACCTGCTCGTCACCGACCTCGCCCCCACCGAACTCATCCTCCAGCGCATCGGACGCCTCCACCGTCACAACCACAAACGCCCCCCAGGCTGCGAAACGCCCTCCTGCCACATCCTCCAGCCAGCCGCCGACTGGGAGATGGACGCCAAGGAAATCGAAGCAGCCCTCGCGCCCCATCACTACATCTACCCACCGCTCGCCCTATGGCAGTCCCTGCAAACTCTCGGCAAACGAAACTCCATCACACTCCCCGGCGAGATCCGCACATTGCTCGAATCCGCCGCCGCCGCCAAACCAGACCCCGCCACCCTCCGCGCTTTCGATCAATTCCTTCCCGAAGCCCAACAAAAGCTACTCAGTCAACAAGGCACGGCAAAAACCCGCCATGTCTTCGCCCAGTCCGTGGACGACAAGGAAGGTGCTGAAACCCGCTGGCGCATCCAACCCACCGCCCACCTCATCCTCCTCAAAGAACACCCGGAAATACGGGCCGGTTCCGTCACCATCCGCCCCATCCACGGCGATCCCGTATCCTGCCCGACGAGCGGTATCTTCTCCTACCCGCTCGCCCGCGCCCTCCACGAAAACGCCATCCGCATCCCCGCATACATCGTCCGCCCGGCCATCAAAGACTCCCCGGATTGGCTCCGCCTACACATACCGGATGCCTTCATCGCTGTGGTGAAATCGGATTCCAGTAAATTGGATCTTCCATCCGATCAACTCTTGAATTATTCATTTGAACATACAAACGAACTTGGAGTTACATGGCAAAAAACCGGCAACAGTCACAATCTGTCACCAGAACCCGAGGAAACTTGGTTCTGATCCCCACGGCTGTGGGGAAAGGCGCTCCATTTTCGCTACGCGACGGGCCATCCCCGGGTTTGCGGGGACGGGCAAATACTAAACCATAAATCAGAAATGCCAAGCCATAAGATTTTCGCTTCGCGATTTCCAGAATTTAGTTGACAGATCGTTCATTACCTGAAAAAATGAGAGCGCGGCTGTGTTAGCAGCCGCGCTCTAGGGCAGAGAGATCAGGTGATCACTCACACTTTGCAACGTCGAGTATGGGGTTCGATTCCCCCTCTGTCCACATCAATTTCCCACACCATGATCTTCAACCTCATCGACCACCCGTGGATTCCAATCCGCTGGCACCCCTCCGCCACTGGAGAAAAGCCCCGCCTTGTTTCACTCCACGACGCATTCTGGCGCTCTCGTGAAATCGCCGATCTCGATGCCGCTCCGCACGAGCGAATCGCCCTCACCCGCCTGCTCGTCTGCATCGCCCACGCCGCCCTCGGCGCACCCGATGATTCAGATGAATGGGAAAACTTCGGCCACGATCTCGAAGCCGCCGCCACCAGTTATCTCGCCCGCCCCGACATTCACCCGCACTTCAATCTGCTCGGCGATGGGCCACGGTTTCTTCAGGAAGCCGTCCCCGAAAAAGGCGATGCCGTTTCCGCCTCCAAGCTATTCCCGCGTCTAGCGACTGGTAACAACCCCACCGTTCTCGACCACGGCGGCATGTCTGCCAGCCGTAGTTTCGAGCCTTCGGCTCTCGCGCTAGGCTTACTCACATTCCAGAACTTCTACCCGCTCTACGGCGCTGGATACAAAGGTCGCGGCCCCTGCGCCGATGCGAACGGCATCCATTGCGTGCTGTTAGGCAAGCACCTCCGCGATACCATCATCCACAACATGCTGGATGCTGAAAGCCTCTCCCGCACCGCCCACGAATCATTCGGTAAGCCAATCTGGGAATGTAAAACCCCCGCGGAATTGGAGCAATCGACGCAGACTCTACTCGGACGTCTCGTCCCCCGCCACCGTTCCCTGCGCCTCGCCTCCGACCTCACCGGATTTTTCCATAGCAATAAAAGCCTGATCTATCCGAATTGGGAACCCCACCGCGAGCCTTCCGTCTCCATCGTCATCAATCGCAAAGGTGACCGCCGCATCGCTCCGGCACGCCTTGACCGCTCAATCTGGCGCGATCTTCACCATCTCACCGCCCTGCGCGCGGGCGACGAAACCAATCCCGATGCCTCCCTGGTGCTCCAAAGCCACCGCGAGGCTTTGGAAAACGAAACCGTCGAGCTCTGGACAGGCGCGCTCATCACCGATCTGAAAGCCAAAATCCTCGATACCGCCGAGTCCACCTTCACCGTGCCGCGCGGCATGTTCGGTATCGCTGGCCGCGCGCTTTACACCGCCGGCATCGAATACGCCGAACTCATTTCCACCAAACTTTATGGAGCCATCCGCACCTATGGATCGTCTCTAAGCCACGAACACCCGCCCGTTACCGAAGGGCAACAACACTACTGGCACCACCTCGACCAGAAGCACCGCGAGCTCATCGCCCTGGCCGCCGCGCCAAAACCCGGCCAAGCCGCCATCGGCAGCACCGGAGCCGATGACCCATGGACACTCATCGTCCGCACTGCCGCCATCGCCGCATACGAGGCCGTCTGCCCGCGCACCACACCCCGCCAGATCGAGGCCTTTGCCCTCGGCTACCGCCCGCTTCATCGCGCCCTTTTCCCGCTGCCCGCGAAAAAAACCGCCGCGAAAAAAACCGCCACCGCATAGTCCCATGACCGCATCCACCACTGATTCCACATTCATCGATCACCTCCGCCGCGCCCTCGATGACGATCCAAAGCGCCACATTTCACGCCGCGGCGAACGCGCCGCCCTCCGCCGTTACTGGAGCCCCGCCACCCGCAGCCAGGCCTATCCCATTCTCGGCCAACTCGGTGCGCTCAATGACTCCCGCAAAGCCATCCTCGCCGCTCTCTACGCCGAGCACCCCGTTCACCAATCCGGCCTTACCGTCGGCAAAGCCGCCGCCGAACTCGGCGACCGCAAGGAAGGCGAACACCCATTTGATCGCCACTTCCGCCGCCTTCTCTCCTGCCAGGAAATCGGCCACACCCACGAACCAGGCGACCTCGCCACCCAGCTCCACCGCCTCGTCAAACGCCTAGACCGAGAAGGTATCGGCCTCGACTACGCCGCCCTCCATAAGAACCTGAACTTTTGGGAAAATTACCGCGACAAAGTCCTTCTCGGCTGGGCCTCCGACTTCTGGGGCGCACCCGTTCCTAGCACCCAAGCCATCACCGAATCATGATCCTGACCCGCGCCCTCATCTCCTACGAAATCGCCGCCCGTTGGCAGAAGGACGGCGGCTTTCGGGACAGCTACTCCTGGCACAAACGCATCTGGGAAGCCTTCCCCGGAAAACCCGAAGCCGGCCGCGATTTCCTTACCCGTCTCGACGATACCGGTGAGGGTTTCCGCCTGCTCATCCAGTCGCCAGAGCAACCCACCCGCCCCGATTGGTGCCCCGAGAACGAGTGGGAGTCCCGCCCCATCTCCGATGCGTTTCTCTCCCATCAGCAATACCATTTTTCCCTCCTCGCCAACCCCACCCGCAAGCGCGTGACCCGGGACGAACAGGGCAACCGCAAGAAAAACGGACGCCGCGAACCCATTGTCACCCGCGAAGACCTCATCGCATGGCTCACCCGCAAAGCCGCGCAACACGGCTTTGAAATCGACACCTCCACCCTCAAGACCATCCCACGCCCTCGCCAGGCATTTACCAAAAAAGAGAAATCCACCGAAACCCGCCACCACGGCACCCACACCGCCACCGAATTCTCCGGTATCCTGAAAGTGACCGCTCCAACCCTGTTTCAACAATCCGTCCGCACCGGCATCGGCTCCGCCAAGGCCTTCGGTTTCGGCATGCTCTGCCTATCACCCCTTCCAAAACCATGATCAAATCTAAGCCAACCATGCAAAGCGTTACAAATTGTAACGCCTTTAGGAGTTCCTTACAAAGTAACAAGGAAACCACAACCCTCGAAACCGTGACTAGGTGTCACGGTTTCGAGATCACGGCTAGCTCTCCCGCCGCCAAACATAACGGGGGACAACTTGTCCCCTAGTTGGAGCCTATCAACTCACCGCAACAACACATCCACAATCCACAATCCACGATCAAAAATCATGAACCTAATCGAACTCCACATCCTCCAATCCTTCCCCGTCTCATGCCTCAACCGCGATGACGTCGGCTCCCCAAAATCCGCCCTCTTTGGCGGCATCCGCCGTGCCCGCATCTCCAGCCAATGTCTCAAGCGCGCCTGCCGGGTGTTGGCCCGCGGAGAACACTCCGGCTTCCAAGGGATCCGCTCCAGGCATCTGCTCGAACCCTTCACACAGGAACTACTCGCGGCAGGAATTCCCGAGGCCGATGCCGCAGGAAAAGCTGCCGAGATTTGCTCGCTGTTCAGCAAGCAGGACGGCAAACACGCCGATCAAGTCACCACTGCAGTCTATCTCTCCCCAGGTGAGATCAAACAGATCGCAGCCGCCATCGCCAACGGAGAGGAATCCAAAAACGCCATCAAAAAAGCGACACGCCTCGATGCCGCAGACATCTCTCTCTTCGGGCGCATGGTCGCCAACGATGCCACCCTCAATGTCGATGGTGCCGCCATGTTCTCCCACGCCCTCTCCACCCACCGCGCCGATAACGAAGTGGATTTCTTCTCCTCCGTGGACGACCGCAAAGGGGATTCCGAAGACGCCGGCGCAAGCATGATCGGCACCCTCGAATTCAACTCCGCCACCTACTACCGCTACGTCGCCATCAACCTCGACATGTTCGCGGACGCAAGACACCTCGGCGCACTCGCTGAAGAGGAACGCAAAGAAATTCTCCGCGCTTTCTTAATGGCCGTTCTCCGCAGTGTCCCCGGTGCCCGTGAGAACTCCATGAACGCCAGCACACTTCCCCACGAAGTCCTCGGCATCCGCAAGCCCAAGGGCCAGCCGCTCCAGCTCGTCAACGCCTTCGAGTCCCCCGTCAAAACAAGCGGCAAGGGTTTTGCCGCAAACTCCCTCGCGGAAATGAAAACCCATCTCGAAACTATCGAGAAAACCTGGGGCGATCAAGGTGCGAAGCATTACCTCACCGAGGAGGGTCTCGACACATTTCTTAAAAACCTCCTCGACTGATTCCATGTCCTCCATCGCCTTTCACCTCGACTCTCCCATGCAATCGTGGGGTGCCTCCTCGCGCTTCCAATACCGCGAGACCGATCCGTTTCCTAGCAAGAGCGGTATCATCGGCCTCGTCGCCGCCGCCCTCGGCATCGACAAACACGCGCCAGACGAAGCCGAGCGGCTCGCCCCGCTCACCGCCCTGCGCTTCACCGCCATTCGCCTGCCCAAGAAACACGCCGTCACCCGCTTCACCGACTTCCATACAATAGGCGGTGGATACGATAAGAAACGATCATCCGCCGAAAAAATGAGTATCCCACGAAAAGCGTCCGGTGCCCCATTCGGCACCGTCATCACCCGCCGCTCCTACCTCACGGATGCCGTCTTCATCGCCATCCTAACAGGCGAGGACGAAACGCTCCTCGCGCAGACCCAGGCCGCCCTTCTCGATCCCGTCTGGGGCGTCTGGTTTGGCCGCAAAACCTGCATCCCCGCATCGCCGCTTTCACCGGTGATTGCGCGAAGCCCCCGCGAAGCCCTTGCGGATCTTCTGCAAAAGCTCGGCAGGGATGTTGCGGAAATGGAAACCCTTGAAGGTGTCACTGAGGAAGACGGCCCTGGCACATGGTTCCAGGCGGATCAGCCCGTCGCCTTCGGCCGGCACCACGGCGCTGTGCCGGAGCCCTACCACTCCCGCCCCGTCCGCCGCATCACCGCGCATGATCTCGTTTGATCGGCCTCCTGCGCTTTGTGTCCCTTAATCTTCCCTCCCTTTCCCCATGCCCATCTTCGAACGCCCGCCCCTCGAAACCCTCGCGCCTGCCAAGGACCGCTGGACGCCCATCTACCTGGAACACGGCCGCATCGAGGTGGACGATTCCTCCATCAAATGGATCGCTTCCGACGGCCTCATCACCCGCCTGCCCGTCGCCACCATCTCCGCGCTCATCCTCGGCCCCGGCACCACGGTCACCCACGCCGCCGTCAAAGCCGCCGCCCAGTGCAACTGCCCGCTGCTCTGGCTCGGCGAGGACGGCCTGCGCTTCTACGCCTTCGGCATCACGCCGAACCATGACAACTCCATGGCTCGCATCCACGCCAGCGCCTGGGCGGACAAGAAAGCGCGCAATGAGATCGCAAGGCGCATGTTCCTCCACCGCTTTCCCCAGGCTTCCGTCCACGGCGTAAATATCAAACAACTCCGCGGCATGGAGGGGAGGCGCGTCAAGGAAACCTATGCCGAACTCGGCCGGAAATACGGCGTCACATGGAAAGGCCGCGATTACAAGACCACCAACTGGAACCTTGCCGATGGCATCAACCGCGCCCTCTCCGCCTCCAACGCCTCGCTTTACTCCCTCACCGCCGCCGTCTGCTGCTCCATGGGCTTCATCCCGCAGCTCGGCTTCGTCCATGTCGCCGGGACGCTGCCCTTCATCTACGATGCCGCCGATCTCTACAAGCACGAGACCTCATGGCCCGCCGCCTTCGAGGCCATGTCCATGAATCCCAATGACGACGGCACCCTCGTCCGCAAAATCCTGAAACGGAAAATCGAGGAGACCCGCATATTGCGCCGCATGCCGGAAGACCTGAAAAAACTTTTCGACGGCCTCGGCGAACCGCCCGCCGACGCTCCGGATGCCCATCCCCTCCAACCCCGCCACGAGGCATGACCGTCCTGGTTTGCAACGATGTCCCGCCTGCCATCCGCGGCCACCTCAAGCGCTGGTTCATCGAGCCGCGCCCCAACGTGTTTGTCGGCACTCTCAACGTCCGCACTTTCCGCAAGGTGCGTGACTTCATCCTCCGCAACGCTCCCGCCGATTTCGGCATGCTCATCATCACCTCCGCCCCGAACTGCCAGGGATACGAGGTCGAACGAACCGGCCCCGAAGGCCACACCGGCAGGAAACCCGTCGAATTCTCCGGCATCCCGCTGATCGCCGAGTCTTGGATCGATCCCGAAAACCAGCCCTTTTGACCTGATGCGAGACATTTTGTCACGTGTGCCTTTCGGCTGGTAATCGCCCCACCAATTGACGTAACTCATTGCGGATCCGGGGATTTCCCCACACCCGTGGGGATGGACCGGGTCGCGATGTGCATCCCGGTGAGCTGCTTTCGATTTCCCCACACCCGTGGGGATGGACCGGTCATGAAGATGGAGCCGGAAGAACTGTTTGAGATTTCCCCACACCCGTGGGGATGGACCGCCAGCAACCTCTGGCAGGCCGACCACATCCGGGATTTCCCCACACCCGTGGGGATGGACCGAACTTGATCTCCTCGGTGATGCCGTCGGCGCCGATTTCCCCACACCCGTGGGGATGGACCGAGATGCTCGACATGGAAGCGTCCAAAGGCTCGGATTTCCCCACACCCGTGGGGATGGACCGATGTCATCGGTCTCTTCGGGCATCGCCATGTCGATTTCCCCACACCCGTGGGGATGGACCGCTCACCAAGAACATCCTCACGTCCGGAGAGGAGATTTCCCCACACCCGTGGGGATGGACCGGACGCGCTCGACATCCGCCGCTACACCATCACGATTTCCCCACACCCGTGGGGATGGACCGGTGGACGACGCGCAAGCGGCATCGGAGTTCTGGATTTCCCCACACCCGTGGGGATGGACCGCATCCGGTGCCATCCTCGTCCTGATCGGCGTGGATTTCCCCACACCCGTGGGGATGGACCGGCGCGCCGCTGAAACCCGAAACTCCAACCCTCGATTTCCCCACACCCGTGGGGATGGACCGGACGCATGGGTGATGGCTCCGGAGCGGCGGCCGATTTCCCCACACCCGTGGGGATGGACCGAGAGTATCGGTGCCGTTGTGGGCGGACCATGCGATTTCCCCACACCCGTGGGGATGGACCGGCTTCGAGCTTCTCGATCTGGCTGGTCAGGCCGATTTCCCCACACCCGTGGGGATGGACCGAGTGGAATCACGATGCGAGAAAAGCACCCTTTGATTTCCCCACACCCGTGGGGATGGACCGAACTTGATCTCCTCGGTGATGCCGTCGGCGCCGATTTCCCCACACCCGTGGGGATGGACCGGTCTTGGTAGCTGCCGATCCCAAGGCGCTCTTGATTTCCCCACACCCGTGGGGATGGACCGAACTTGATCTCCTCGGTGATGCCGTCGGCGCCGATTTCCCCACACCCGTGGGGATGGACCGCCGGTTCCGAGGATATCGGCGAAAGAGAGAGTGATTTCCCCACACCCGTGGGGATGGACCGCTCACCAAGAACATCCTCACGTCCGGAGAGGAGATTTCCCCACACCCGTGGGGATGGACCGGCATTGGCGAAGATGAGACCATCGACGTGGTCGATTTCCCCACACCCGTGGGGATGGACCGCATCGCCTCGGCGGGGATGAGCTGGAGGTGCGGATTTCCCCACACCCGTGGGGATGGACCGGTATCCACCTTGGAACAGGCGGTCGCGATGTCGATTTCCCCACACCCGTGGGGATGGACCGGGCGATTAGGATCAGTAGTGTTTTCATGATTGGATTTCCCCACACCCGTGGGGATGGACCGCGGAATCAATCTTCCGGCATAGATACCCGTGGGATTTCCCCACACCCGTGGGGATGGACCGGACAGGCGCTCCGAGGCTCAGAGCCAGCCCGCGATTTCCCCACACCCGTGGGGATGGACCCCGCCCGCACCGCAGGCCACGCGATCTCGCGGGGATTTCCCCACACCCGTGGGGATGGACCGATTTCATCGCCGACTGCAAAAACCGCGCCCGCGATTTCCCCACACCCGTGGGGATGGACCGCCCCGACCTTCGCCGAGCGTGACCTCATGAAAGATTTCCCCACACCCGTGGGGATGGACCGATTTGCCGAAAGCAGCAAGGCCGCCAATGAGCAGATTTCCCCACACCCGTGGGGATGGACCGTGGCTCCTGCGGTCTGGGGTTGGCCGAGGCGGGATTTCCCCACACCCGTGGGGATGGACCGTGCTGGGGAAGATCGAGGAGGTGGCGGAGGAGGATTTCCCCACACCCGTGGGGATGGACCGCTCTCCACCAGCCCCGTGTGGGCAATGCGCTTGATTTCCCCACACCCGTGGGGATGGACCGTAAATCCCGAAACACTCTCCGCCACGGATGACGATTTCCCCACACCCGTGGGGATGGACCGTGGGCGGTGCAGGTCATGCCGGGGGGGACTGAGATTTCCCCACACCCGTGGGGATGGACCGCGCTTATGGACATCCGCGGCCTTTAGGTTCTGGATTTCCCCACACCCGTGGGGATGGACCGTTTCCAGTCTTTCGGGTATCGGGCTTTGTTTTGATTTCCCCACACCCGTGGGGATGGACCGAAATCCAGCCTCGCCACAATCTCCCCCAGCCGGATTTCCCCACACCCGTGGGGATGGACCGATCGCGGGCGATGCTGTCCGCGTCGTCTTTCGGATTTCCCCACACCCGTGGGGATGGACCGTGCCCGTCATCTCCGCTTGGCCGCCGCACCGCGATTTCCCCACACCCGTGGGGATGGACCGCCACGGGTGGGGGCAGTGGCGATGAGTGACCGGATTTCCCCACACCCGTGGGGATGGACCGAGGATGCCGACCGTCTAACTGGTGGACCGGCAGATTTCCCCACACCCGTGGGGATGGACCGGCTCTCCAGCGTGGGCAGCGGCAGATATGAATGATTTCCCCACACCCGTGGGGATGGACCGATCGAGGAGGTGGCGGAGGAGGCCGGGAATTCGATTTCCCCACACCCGTGGGGATGGACCGGCCTGGTGCGGATGCTGATATGCGGCGAGCTCGATTTCCCCACACCCGTGGGGATGGACCGCGGTCAGCAGAATCGCTGGGAGGGCGATTGGGGATTTCCCCACACCCGTGGGGATGGACCGCGCTCACAGTCGGGGAAATCGCGGAGCATGTCGATTTCCCCACACCCGTGGGGATGGACCGGCCTCCGCAAGGAGCTACAAAAAAACCATTACGATTTCCCCACACCCGTGGGGATGGACCGTGCAGCATCCCGTGCTCGAGATCGAAATCCTCGATTTCCCCACACCCGTGGGGATGGACCGGCAGGCGCGGATTTGTTTGATCGTTTGACCAGGATTTCCCCACACCCGTGGGGATGGACCGGTGATGCCGCGCTGCAGGCAGGCATGGAGGGTCTTGGCCTGATTTCCCCACACCCGTGGGGATGGACCGATAGAAGAAGATGTGTGGGGCTGGATCTGCGGGATTTCCCCACACCCGTGGGGATGGACCGGTTCCTTGAGGCTTTTTCTTTTGCGATCTCCTGATTTCCCCACACCCGTGGGGATGGACCGCGGCGATAACGGAGCGGTTTCCGTTGGCGGCAGATTTCCCCACACCCGTGGGGATGGACCGCTTGAAATCACGAATCTCTTGCAACCTGGCCCGATTTCCCCACACCCGTGGGGATGGACCGGGCTTTTGCGGCTTCGCCCGTGGTGCCGCTTCGATTTCCCCACACCCGTGGGGATGGACCGCGCATCAGCGATCGCTTGCGGGATTCGCACGGGATTTCCCCACACCCGTGGGGATGGACCGGCTAACAGCATCGACTGCTTGCGCCTTTGCTAGATTTCCCCACACCCGTGGGGATGGACCGCCCTGGGAAACCCTCCAGCATCCCCTTGAGTTGATTTCCCCACACCCGTGGGGATGGACCGGCTCCGGCCTGCTTCCAGACCTCTCCGGGGTTGATTTCCCCACACCCGTGGGGATGGACCGGAACAAACGCGCAAGGGCATATTTCGAAACTCGATTTCCCCACACCCGTGGGGATGGACCGCATCACCTCGCTCTTCGCCTTCGCCTCCCACTGATTTCCCCACACCCGTGGGGATGGACCGATCGTCCGTTGCCGTCCATATACTGCACCTCAGATTTCCCCACACCCGTGGGGATGGACCGTCGATGTCGTCGGAGTGGACTGTTTCGCGGAGGATTTCCCCACACCCGTGGGGATGGACCGTTCTCTCTCCGCGCTCGGGATATCGGGTTGGAGATTTCCCCACACCCGTGGGGATGGACCGGCAATCATGCGGCCGCCATAAGGCGCGCCGCCGATTTCCCCACACCCGTGGGGATGGACCGCATTATCGGGAGAATCACTGATTCTCCCTCTTGATTTCCCCACACCCGTGGGGATGGACCGATCAGATTACTTATCAGATATAAGCAAAAGGGGATTTCCCCACACCCGTGGGGATGGACCGGAAAGCCCGGCGGTTGCTCCAGCAGCGACTTGGATTTCCCCACACCCGTGGGGATGGACCGCGGAATGATCACGGTGCGGAGCGGCAAGAATGGATTTCCCCACACCCGTGGGGATGGACCGAGCAACGCGCCGAGAGGTCGGAGCGGATTCGTGATTTCCCCACACCCGTGGGGATGGACCGCCTTTGCCAGCAAAGCCCAGCAGGTTCAGAAAGATTTCCCCACACCCGTGGGGATGGACCGTCTTTTCGGCGGGTGCGGTCGGATGTCCTTTGGATTTCCCCACACCCGTGGGGATGGACCGGGCATCACCGTCCCGCCGCCGCGCTCCCTCGGGATTTCCCCACACCCGTGGGGATGGACCGGGTTTTGCTCAACCAGGGCTTCTTCGTAGTCAGATTTCCCCACACCCGTGGGGATGGACCGATCGCCCAGTTCAAGCTCACCGCCGCCGTCCTGATTTCCCCACACCCGTGGGGATGGACCGTAAGCGGCATTGTCGGAACATCGGCTCTTGAGGATTTCCCCACACCCGTGGGGATGGACCGGCCTCGGGGGAAACCCCGGGGCCGAATGCTTTGATTTCCCCACACCCGTGGGGATGGACCGCACTGGCAGCGGAACGGTCGCTGCCGTAGCAGGATTTCCCCACACCCGTGGGGATGGACCGAAGGGAGGGGATGCGGTGAGGGAGTTGCTGAAGATTTCCCCACACCCGTGGGGATGGACCGAGGATGAACAAGGCGTCGTAGGCAACGCCGTCGATTTCCCCACACCCGTGGGGATGGATCGGAATACGCCGACCAAAAACGCCAGTTCGCCAGAGATTTCCCCACACCCGTGGGGATGGACCGCTGAAAGACCTGTTCGATTCCGCGCGATCCCTGATTTCCCCACACCCGTGGGGATGGACCGGCGACGGATCTCGGCAGGAGCGTATGAGAAGCGATTTCCCCACACCCGTGGGGATGGACCGCCGATGAAGCTCGCACCGGACAAAACCATTGAGATTTCCCCACACCCGTGGGGATGGACCGGTGCCGGATAACCCGTAACAATGCCCTTGCTAGATTTCCCCACACCCGTGGGGATGGACCGGGGGGGGAAAGACCGAAAACGGAAACTGTGAAGATTTCCCCACACCCGTGGGGATGGACCGACCACCCCCACCAGATGACGGCGGTGGAGGTGGATTTCCCCACACCCGTGGGGATGGACCGAACCATAGAATTCCGAATACCGGCACTAGATAGATTTCCCCACACCCGTGGGGATGGACCGCCGTGAACCTTCAGGTTGATCCTACGTGGATCGATTTCCCCACACCCGTGGGGATGGACCGGAGCACCTGGACCCAGCCCGTGAGCCAGTCGCGATTTCCCCACACCCGTGGGGATGGACCGCGGCAAACGACACACTCCAGCTCCTCGACCTCGATTTCCCCACACCCGTGGGGATGGACCGCGGATAGCCAGGTAGCGGCACTGTGGGTTAACGATTTCCCCACACCCGTGGGGATGGACCGGTGCTGACGGGAGCGGAGCGTTTGCGATCTGCGATTTCCCCACACCCGTGGGGATGGACCGGATGGCACCCACACATCCACGCGATGCTGGATGATTTCCCCACACCCGTGGGGATGGACCGGTGGAGGTGTGATGGTTGGCGGTGTGATTACCGATTTCCCCACACCCGTGGGGATGGACCGGTTTTGCCAGCGTCAGGATGGGGCGGCTCTGCGATTTCCCCACACCCGTGGGGATGGACCGCTCAGCTTTGATCGGGTGGCGAAATATGAGCGGATTTCCCCACACCCGTGGGGATGGACCGAATCGCACTCGCGAGACGGTTGCGGCAGGAGGGATTTCCCCACACCCGTGGGGATGGACCCAAAAACAATGAAAACACCGCACATCGCTGTGTGATTTCCCCACACCCGTGGGGATGGACCGCACAAGCCTGATGTTTGCTGCCCGGAACATGAGATTTCCCCACACCCGTGGGGATGGACCGATGGTGGTTTTGAATCGCATGCGCGAAATCGCGATTTCCCCACACCCGTGGGGATGGACCGCCAGTGACATTCTCCCGCGTTCGCTTCTGGCAGATTTCCCCACACCCGTGGGGATGGACCGAGGGGCGCGGCAAACGCCAGCGCGGCCTGGCAGATTTCCCCACACCCGTGGGGATGGACCGTGGTATTGGGCGGGGCCGACTTCCGGGGTGCGGATTTCCCCACACCCGTGGGGATGGACCGGACTCTGGTGGCTTCCGCTTCCTTTCGTGCTTGATTTCCCCACACCCGTGGGGATGGACCGTCCATCTGTGGTTCCTGAACCATCGCGCCGGGGATTTCCCCACACCCGTGGGGATGGACCGTCTAACTCATCCTTCCCAAAACAACCGTAACCGATTTCCCCACACCCGTGGGGATGGACCGCCCTGGAAGCTGTGGCCGCGACGTTCGTTGTTGATTTCCCCACACCCGTGGGGATGGACCGTCCTGAAATAAAACCGCTTGAATTGCGTCCAAGATTTCCCCACACCCGTGGGGATGGACCGTTGAGGTCGAGCTGGTTCATGGGAAGAGCGGGGATTTCCCCACACCCGTGGGGATGGACCGCCAGACTCTGCACGTTCTCTCCACGGTCGGCGGATTTCCCCACACCCGTGGGGATGGACCGATCCGGCTCGCCCGCCAGATCCTCGAAATCCTGATTTCCCCACACCCGTGGGGATGGACCGCACGGCATCGGAGCGATGACCATCCTGCGGGAGATTTCCCCACACCCGTGGGGATGGACCGCTGTGTGATTATTTCGGGAGTCCATGGCGGCGGATTTCCCCACACCCGTGGGGATGGACCTTGTTCCGCATCGAAACCGTCGAATCGAGATGAGATTTCCCCACACCCGTGGGGATGGACCGATAGGCAGGGACGCTGCGGATGGCGTGACGAGGATTTCCCCACACCCGTGGGGATGGACCGCTAGTCCGGGACAAGCAGGGCCTTCTGAAATGGATTTCCCCACGGGTGTGGGGATGGACCGGAGGTCCAGATGTTCCGCACCGGCGAGGTCAAGATTTCCCCACACCCGTGGGGATGGACCGGTCTCCGCCGTTTTCGCCGCCCAGTTCGCCTGGATTTCCCCACACCCGTGGGGATGGACCGCCGCCCTCGACCGGGTGATCATGGCCCTCCAGGATTTCCCCACACCCGTGGGGATGGACCGCCCTTCCTTCGAGGTAGCGGATTGCGTCATGAGATTTCCCCACACCCGTGGGGATGGACCGTATTAGAGACGGGCAGTGGGTCTTCCGCAGGAGATTTCCCCACACCCGTGGGGATGGCCCGGTCCACTTCCTCAAACCGACAGCGGTTGCTTTCCGACATGTTCGAATCCGAAAAAGTGGCGCGCTATCTTCAAATCACTGCGACAGATTCCCAAATCGACAGGAAGTCTATGCGTCTGTGAGCTGAGCGAGGCGAAGGAACAGTTTGTCGGCGCGGCAGAAGCTGGAAGCGCTGAAGTGATGAATGCCCCCGTGCATTGCCATGCTGCCGCGCAGTAGGTTTTGTGAAATGCCGGCGCAGCAGGCGGAAAGGAACCGCGATTTAGAAATCGCGACCTGCACGGCAAATCGCCCTGTGGTTCCGCTGCGGTTGCAGTCGCGATTTCTAAATCGCGGTTCCTTTCCCGAGCTTGCGGATTCCACAAAATTTCATGCGCGGCAGGATACTTTTGCGTTTTCGCGGTGAAAATTCTGGCGAACCGGAAATGTATCTTTGAATCAGGTTTTCATGCTTTAATTTCCCAGAACCATTCAAGCCATGCACCTCGATCTCAGGATGAGCGAAATCTTCCCCATTTCCGACTTCGTCCGGAATGCCAGTGCGCATACCGCCCGAATTCGTGAGACAAACCGTGCGGAAATCCTGATGGCGGAGGCCGCGATCAGAACAATCAGGATCGGGGAGATGCCCATGATGGGAGCCATGGCGATGAGGTCGGGAAGGACGGCTGTCATTTTCGTGTGTGAAGATATGCGTGATTTGTTTTTGGAGGATTTATCCTGAAACAGCCGTTAGGCCGCAAGAAACCGGAATCATGGTTGCTGCGTGCCACGGACGAGTGCAGCGATGGAGGATGGATTGAGTGTGGATACGCGCTCGCGGATCTCCGGGAGATACTTTTCGTGAAGAGCTTTGCCCTCGGTTGTAAATGACGAGAGCAGAGACTTGCGCTCCGCCTGGGGAAGGGAGCGTGAGCCGGAATAGTAACGCTCGGCAACGTGGCCGATGGCGTAGGTGGAGGCGAAGGAGAAAGCGGAGCCAGTGACGCCAGAGGCAACTTTTCCGGCCATTCCACCCATCATTTTCTTCCCGAAGCCCTTCATTATTTTCCGGGCGAAGCCCTCGACGATCTGAGAGCCCATGCCGACACCTGCGGTGGCGAGAAATTCCACAATGCTGCGGCGGTCAAGTTCCGCACCGTGTGATTTCCCGATACGATAGACCATTTTCATCTGCATGGGGATGATGGCCATGGTGGCGAGAGTTTCCGGAAGCAGTTCCAGCGCTCCGTTCAAGATGGAATAGCGGAGGATCATTGGCGAATTCTCAGCCGGGGTGATGGCTGGCGCTTCGGTTGCGACGGGTGCCAAGGCGAAGGAATCGACCTCTTTGTTGAGAGCGAGGGTTTCTGTGGAACCGAGGGAGAGCTTGCCGCTGAGCTCCGAGAGGAAATTGCTCTCGTCAGCGGAGATAGTCCCATCCGCCTCGCATACGGCGCGAGCCATTTCATAAGCGAGCATGCGGTCGTTCTGCCCTGGGAGAGCCTGTACAGCTTCATCCAAGGAAAGTTTTCCCATCAATATCTGGCGTGAGAGGGAAGAAAAACTCTCTGAACCCAGCTCCGCGGCGAGATCAGTGATACGGGCGCGTTCGTTTTCGCATTTCTGGCCGTCTGAAAACGATGCGAAGAGGCAGATGCAGAGTTGCGAATCAGTGGAGCTGAGGGATTGGATGGGTGACATTTCAGTGAGATAACGTCGCAATTTCCAATTTCTGTCTTCGAGTTGATACTATATTTCCTTTGGCTCCGGGAGGATGCTGCTGATCGCTTTTTTTTGATCGCTGATCGGCCTGTCGGAATGATTTTTTCATACCGATCTACCGCAGCATTGCTTGTATTTCTTCCCGGACCCACAGGGACAAGGCGAGTTTCGGAGCGGTTTGTTGGCTCCAGGTTCCGGAGCCTTCCCACCAAGGTCGCCCTTGAAATTCAATGCGAGCCCCGGGTTGTTTCTCCGTTCGTCACGTGGCGATGTTCTAGGGGAATCCAGCATCTGCCGAAGGAATCTTTTGATGCCAGTTGCGGAGTGGAAAAGGTTTTCCAGAGCTACCCGGTGAATGGATTCCATCAGGGCAGCGAACAACACATAGCTCTCGTTTTTGTATTCGACCAGTGGATCCTTCTGGCCTTGGGCACGTAGGAATACTCCTTCTCGCAGTTCCTCCATCCGCTCCAAGTGTTCCTGCCACTGATCATCGATGGCAAACAGGATCGCCCGCCGCTCTTCCTGGTCGAGCAACTCCATCGGCAAATCCTTCACTTGCTCGAAATAGGATTCCCTTACTTTCGCAGCGAGCAAGGTGACCAATCCTGCTGGATTGCCGGAATTCAGTTCCTCCGCTGATAGGGAAACGGGCAACGTCGAAATCCACCGATGCAGGTCACCATGATCCGGATTTTGGGCATCGCCCTCGGGCGGATGATTCGCCACCCCTGCGGCGACCGATTCCTCGATAAGATCCTCGATCAGTTTGCGCGTGTCCCCGGCGAAAAGGACCTCGTTGCGCAGGCCATAGACAATCCCACGGTGCATGTTCATCACATCGTCGAAATCGAGGATCTGCTTGCGGGCTTGATAATCACGTTGCTCGACCCGTTTCTGGGCGTTCTCCACAAGCCCGCGAAGCGACTGGCGCTGGCCCGCCCGCTCGATGACCGCCGCCATCTGGTCGGGAGCGGCGTGATTCCGCAACAGATCATCCTCGAGCGAAATGAAAAACTCGGACCTGCCCGGATCTCCCTGCCTCGCGCAGCGCCCGCGAAGCTGCCGATCCACCCGCCGCGAAGTATGCCGTTCCGTGCCAATCACGAACAAGCCACCTAGCGCCGCGATGCCCTCGCCCAGCGCGATATCGGTTCCTCGCCCGGCCATGTTGGTGGAAACGGTCACCGCGTCACGTTGCCCGGCCTTCGAAACGATTTGCGCCTCCTGCTCGTGAAACTTGGCGTTGAGAACCGCGTGCCCAATCTTTGCGCGTTTGAGCATTCTGGAAAGTGTTTCGGAGGCATCGACCGATGCGGTGCCGACAAGCACCGGCTGTCCGGTCGCATGGGTGTCCGCAATGCGCTGGACCACCGCGTTGAACTTCTCCCGCCGTGTCTTGAAGATCCGGTCGTTGCCGTCTATCCTAACATTTGTTAGATTGGTGGGGATTGGCAGCACGTCCAGTTGATAGATGTCGTGAAACTCCGCCGCCTCGGTTTCCGCCGTGCCGGTCATGCCCGCGAGTTTTTCGTAAATCCGGAAGTAGTTCTGGATCGTGATCGTGGCGTAGGTCCGGGTTTCCTTTTCGATGGCGACGTTTTCCTTGGCTTCGACAGCCTGATGGAGTCCGTCCGACCAACGGCGGCCCGCCATTTCCCTGCCAGTGCTTTCATCGATAATCGTGACCTTCCCATCCCTCACGACATAATGGACATCCCGCTCGTAAAGGCTGTAGGCCTTTAGAAGCTGGGCGATGTGATGGATTTTCGCAGCCCGTTGGTTCGTCATGGCCTCGGTTTCCAGGCATACGCGTTCCTTTTCACCGCGCCCCAACGACTCATCGGCCTGGATCGCGGAGATGACAGTATTCATGTCGGGAATGGTGAAGGAATCAGGATCGCCCGGAGCGAGTTGAACGCGCCCTTTCTCGGTCAGATCGGCATCATGCTTTTTTTCGTCTATGGTGAAATAGAGTTCGTCCTTGAGCTGGAGGTTGTCCTTTTGGAACTTGAGTTCGGTCTTCTGCAACAAGCGCCGGAGTTCGGGATCCTCCATGAAGCGAAGGAGCCGCCGGTTTCGTGGTTGCCCTAATTTCAGTTTGTAGAGAGCCAATCCAGCCGCTGCCATAGCTCCGTCATCCAAGGATTTCTTCGCCTCATCGGCGAGGGCATTGCAAAG
>Ga0163144_10002997_pt1 | contig 38528 bp, 29 predicted proteins | sample OliLak19BULKMAT1_FD_123175 | JGI IMG/M metagenome (GOLD analysis project Ga0163144, IMG submission 123175) | Freshwater microbial mat bacterial communities from Lake Vanda, McMurdo Dry Valleys, Antarctica - Oligotrophic Lake LV.19.BULKMAT1 | ecosystem: Environmental > Aquatic > Freshwater >...
ATCATGCCGGATCCCATTTTGGTGGGACGGAGTGAGCCTAAGCTGGCCGCACTCGCCGCGCGCGCCGGCGTGAAGCGCTACACCACCAATCTGGACTCGGCTTTGGCTGATCCGGCTAACGCCGTGTATTTCGACGCGACCCTGACGGGCCAGCGTCCCGTCGGCGTGCGGAAGGCGATCGCGGCCAGGAAACACATTTATTGCGAGAAACCGTCCGCGACGTCGTCTCAGGAAGCCTTGGCCCTGGCCAAGGAGGTCACGGCGGCGGGGCTGAAAAATGGTGTGGTTCAGGACAAGCTTTGGCTGCCGGGATTGCTGAAACTGAAGTACCTCATCGACACGGGCTTTTTCGGAAAAATCATCTCCGTCCGCGGCGAGTTTGGTTACTGGGTGTTCACCGGCGAACACGAAAAGTTGCAGCGTCCGTCCTGGAATTACCGCAAAGAAGAGGATGGCGGCATCATCGTGGACATGCTCTGCCACTGGCAATACGTGATCCAGAATCTCTTCGGTGACGTGAAATCGCTGACCTGCACCGGTGCCACGCACATTCCCCAGCGTTGGGATGAGGCCGGGAAGCCGTACCAGGCCACGGCGGACGATTCTGCCTATGCGACCTTTGAGCTCCACAATGGCGTTATCTGCAATTTCAACTCGTCGTGGTGCGTGCGGGTGCGCCGGGACGACCTGCTGACCCTGCAGGTCGACGGCACCCATGGGACCGCCGTTGCTGGCCTGCGTAATTGTGTGGCGCAGCATCTTTCCGCCACGCCCCGTTGCACGTGGAATCCGGACGTTGACAGCCCCATCAAGTATTTCGACGGCTGGCCGACCGTTCCGGACCAGGGCAATTACGACAACGCGTTCAAGGTGCAGTGGGAATTATTCCTCAAGCACGTGGTGAAGGGTGATCCGTTTCCCTGGTCGTTGATGGAAGGCGCGAAGGGCGTACAACTCGCTGAGCTGGGCTTGAAATCGTGGGCGGAACGCCGGTGGGTGGATGTGCCTAAGTTGGCCTAATACCAATCGCCCGGATTAATGTAGACGATTGTCATCACGAGGTGCGCGAAGCGCGCCGGGGCGATCCAGCTCGATTGCTTCGTCTCTCCGCTTCTCGCAATGACAGTCCAAATATCAAGGGACGTTGGCCTAACCAGAACTGTGCAAACTGCTGAGTAGAAAGTGGGGGAGGCTTTCCAAATCGGTCGTTTACACTGGCAAATCTGGCGCTTTGGTTAAGTTCCAAACGTGCCTGACGCGACGTCGGGCATTTAACTCAATCCTTCACTCACATGCTTATCTGGGTCGTCCTTATTATCGTTCCCATGCTGTTCGGCCTTTATGCGCAGTTCCGCATTCGCAGCGCGTATGGCAAGAACGTCAAAATCCCTTCACGCGGTCGCATTACCGGTCGCGAGGCAGCTCAGGCGGTGATGGATTCAGCAGGTATCACCGACGTTGAAATCGTTCAAGTGCCCGGGGAGTTGTCGGACCATTATGATCCGATGAAAAAGCGGCTGGCGCTGTCGGAGCACAATTACAGCGGCACCAGCCTCGCCGCTCTCGGTGTCGCGGCCCACGAAGCGGGCCATGCGATTCAGCACAAGGTGGGCTACTCGATGATGACCTTCCGGCAAACGCTGGCTCCGGCCACGCAGATTGCCTCGGGTATCGCGAACCTGGCCCTGATCATCGGTATCGTTATGATTGGATCGGCCTTTGGTGGTACGTTGCTGACCTTGGGCGCCGTTGCCTTGGCGGTGATCGTCTTGTTTCAGCTCGTCACGCTGCCCGTGGAGTTTGACGCCAGCCGGCGCGCCAAGGCGCAGTTGGTTAATCTCGGCATTGTCGATCGCGATGAGATGTCGGGGGTGCACGAGACCCTTGATGCGGCTGCGCTGACCTATGTGGCGGCGTTCGTGGCCTCGTTGGGTAGCTTGCTGCACATCCTGTTGATTCTGTCGGGTAACCGTCGCGACGACTAATTTGCGCGTCAGTTGTTGTTATTTTTCGGGCGGGCCTTTTCGGCCCGCCTTTTTTTTGGGCGAGGATGATCTGGTGGGAGCGCCGGGCGGGCGCACTGAACCTAAATTCCGCAGAAGAAGTAACCACTGATAAGCACTTATTGACACTGATGAAACAGATCCAGGCCGGTGGCATAGAACTTTCTGTTCACCTGCCGGGTGAACGGCATCCATCGCACATCTTTGGTTGCATCAGTGGTCATCAGTGAAAATCAGTGGTTCAACTGAGTTTTTTGGGCTGAACGAATGGAGCCAATCGGAGCAATCGGGTACGTCGGCATCCGCGCCTGCGACGACTTTCGTTTCGAATGAAACCGTGGCGGTTGTTGGTCACGACAATTCTGGAAAAGCGGCCGGGGGCGGCCGCGGTCCCGGGAAGGAAAGCCGGAGCAACGCGCCGACGTCACTTCACGATCACGGATGCGGCCTGCACTTTTCGGCTCTGGTCTCGTACTTGCAGGGCCTTGGGCATCGCGTCCATGAGTTGGAGGATGCGTTCCGGGTGCGTGGGGTGGGTTGAGAGGATTGCCGGTTGCACCGGATCGTTGGCGGACTCGTTTTCCAAGGCCTCCAACACACTCACAGCGGCTTGAGGATCGTACCCCGCGCGGGCCATATACATCAATCCTATATAGTCGGCCTCCTTCTCCTTGGCCCGGTCAAAGGCCAAGGCCCCGACGCCCGTCGTAAGGCCATACGCCTGACCCAGGGCGGCCATCGTGATGCTGGGGGCTCCGCTGACCCCCAGGCCAACCATGCCCACCGTGCCCACCGTGTTTACGGCCATCTCTTGGGAGAGCTTTTCGTGCACATGCTTGGCGGTGACGTGCGCAATTTCGTGGGCAATTACCGATGCCACTTGGTCGTCGGTCTTGGCAATTTTGAACAGCCCCGAAAATACCCCGACTTTCCCGCCCGCCATCGCGAACGCGTTGATCTGGGGAACGTCGAAAACGACAAACTCCCAGTCCGCGTCAGGCATATCCCAGAAGACGACCTTCGAGAGCCGATCGCCGATCCGCTGCAGCTGGGCAATGCGGTCCTTGTCGCGGGAGATACGATAGCGGCGCTTCATATCATCGAACATCGCGATGCTCATCTTGGTCACGTCCTTGTCATCGACGAGGTTAACGGCACGTCGTCCGGTGACCGGAACCTGATAACAGCCGGTAACGAGGCCCAAGAGCAAAGCGGCGAGCACAGATCGAGCGGGCAATTTCATGGCGAGGATGGACTGGGCCGAAACGTATATAAGCAGTGGTTAATTCGGCAAGCGAGGGGACGCCTAATGCGACTGTGGTGTTACTAAAAAGGTCCCGACGAATTCTGAATGCTCTTTGCATTTTGGCACGATCCCGGCATTCTAAGGTCAGTCTTAGCTCCCCCAGTACTGAACGAACTGATGAGTCGTTCGTCTAACTATCTCGTGTAGAAAACTCAGAAGGCCCAAATTACCATGTCCGAGGAAATCGAGTCGAACGCAGGAAAGAAGCGTCGGATCATTCACTGGAATCCGGATGCTGGTCAGGAACAGGTGAGTAGCCGCTGGACGTGGAAGCGCGTCCTAGGGTGGAGTGTGGGCGGCTTTTTCGGCCTGTTGATCGTCGCCGGGATTGTGATCCGCGGCATAAAATGGGTCGCTGGTCCCGATGTTTTCGGGTCAAAGACCCAAGTCGTCGCCAGCGCCCCGGATGTGAATGATGCCAACTCGGCCTTTATCAGTCGGGCCAAGGCGGAGCAGGCTCACGAGTTGACCTCGAAAGCGCTGGTCGGGTTGCGGCGGATTCCGCCCGACCATCCGCTGCAGTTGCAGGAGATGATCCTGATGGAGAAGTCTTTCAGTGAAGGAGAGACGCTGTTGCGGTCCCATGAATTTTCCCGTTCGTTCGTGGTCTTCGAACGCCTGAACAAGGAGATCGATGCGTTCACGAACAACGTGAAGATCAAGGGAGAAGCGAGGCAGTCGTACGATAAGATCCTCCTCCGCATCAAAGACCTCGAACTGGCTCGTAGTCTTGCACCAGGAAGACTTGATGCCGCGTACGAATCAGCCGGCTCCGGGCGCCAACTGCTCAACGACGGCAATTTCACGGGCGCGAAGGCCATTTTCGATCGGGGCTTTACGGAACTGAAAAAAGCGGAAGAAGCCCTTGCCGAGTACGTCCGCCAGAATTTGCTCGAGGGCCAGAAGGCCTTGGCAAGTGGCGAGAAAGAATCGGCCCGGAAAGCATTTCAGGCCGCCTTGGAGAAATCGCCCGGCAGCGACGTGGCCATGCAGGGCTTGAAGCGGGCCGAGAACATCGACCGCGTCTATTCCCTCCTGCAGCGTGGTGCGTCTCTGGAGCAGCAAACCCAGTACGCCCAAGCTGCCGAAGCGTATCGCAACGCTTTCGCACTGGATTCATTTTCCGCCGCGGCCCAGGAAGGTCAGGCGCGCGCGGCCCGCTTGGAGAAGGAAACCAAGTTCGCCGCCGCCAAGTCAGCGGCCGATGCGTCGGTTAAATCCAAAGACTGGCCGACCGCGATCGCCGAGTACGAGAAGGCGTTGAAGGTCTATCCGAAGAAGAGCGACATCGAAGTCCTGCTGAAATCAACGCGCGCCAGTGCGCATAAAGAAGCCGTCCAGAAGGCGCTCGCGAAGGCCTTCGAATTCGAAAAGAGCTACCAGTGGCGTGAGGCGCGGGACGGCTACAACGAGACGTTGCAACTCGAGCCCGACCAACAGGACGCTCGCGAGGGCTACACCCGGGCCGGCACGGTTATTCGCGCGCTGTTACAGTATGAGGGCTACGTGCAAGCAGCGGACCAGTTGGCCAACAAGGCTGACTTCCAAGGCGCGATCAAGCGGTTCAACGAAGCGATGGCGGTGAAGCCGTCGTACTTGGTGAATAGCGAACGCATCAACCAGCTGCATGGGCTGCTGATGGCGCAAAATAAACCCGTGGACGTTACCTTCAAATCGGATGGCAACACGTGGGTTCAGATCACCAATTTCCGCCAGCCCAGCAAGTTTGACACTGCCGTGGTCAAAATTCTCCCGGGCGACTATGAAATCATCGGACGCCGACGCGGCTACCGTGATGTTCAGATGACCCTCCAGGTGCGAAACGGAACGCCCCCGCCTACCGTTACCGTTACTTGCAACGTCTCGGCTGACCGCAATTAATTCCCCTCGATGACCCTTCCTCGCTCCCGCACTTGGATTACTCTTTTTCTTGTGGGGATGCTTACCACGCCGGCGTGGTCGGCGACGGCCCCGGCTCGTCCAACGACTGAGAAAGCGGCGACAACAAATCCGCGTAGCCCGACCACCCAGCGCGGCGGCGCGGGCAAGGGCGTGTTACCGGATCCGGTTTTACTCGACGGCTCAAGTCAACCAGCCGAAAAGCGGCCGGAGTATGGCATGGTCGGGGACTTCGAACTGCCGGGGGATGAGAACGCCAAAAACGGGCGCGTCGGCGGCCCACAACAGCAGGGGCAGCAAGGGCAACAGGGACAAGGGCAAGGCGGACTGCCTATGCCTCAGGCCGGCGGATCAGGGCAGGCACAGGCAGGACTTCCCCCGCCACCAACGATTCCTCAGCAGCAGGGCGGGGGCGGCGGGCCGGAGAATCCGGATGCGGCGGGCAAACAGACCCAAGGCGGTCAGCAGGGCGGTCAACCCCAAGGGCAACAAGTCGCCGAATTGCAGGGGCAGGGTGGCGGACCGGAGCAAGGACAGATTGGGGAGAAGCCCCAGCAAGTGTCGATTGGAGATTCCGCCATGAAGATCCAGACGGTGGCCAACGCCCCGAGCGTGGTCGGGCAACAGCAGCCCGCTGGCAAGACGCAACAACACGAGAAGACTACGGGCACCAGCGGCAAAGGTCCGACCGGGAGCAATAGCAATAAGGGCACCGAGCGCGGTCGCGTTATGCCCGCTGGACTTTGATCACTCCTGATTTTTCGTGAGAACTCCGCTGCGACTGATCCAGTGCCTCGTCCTCATCCTAGTCGCTTTGACCGCGCTGCCCGCGGCGCGCGCGATGACGATGATTTTTCCTGCTGATGCCATTGAGGACCTTTGGAATCTCCCGGCCGAAGAATTCAAGCAGAAATATTCCGGCATCAATATCACCGGGATGGGTCCGAGCGACGAAGGCTGGTACGTCCGTTATCGCCACGAAAACCTGACGTATCTGTTCGGTCCGCTCGCCGAGCGCGAAGAAGCTCGGAAGCGGAAGTGGGATATGGAAAGTGTTCGCGACGCCGCGATCCGCAACCGCGCAGCGCTCGCGAGCAGCCAAGTCGATTATGTCCGTTTCACTTTCTCGGGAGTGTTCGGTAAAGGCGGCGACGGCAGCGGCGGTGGCGAGGGTAATGGTGGGCCGCAACGCGTTTCCGCCGATGGCCGCAATGGACCCGATGGCGATTTGGACGGCGACGGAATCCCGAACTCCAAAGACGACGATATGGACGGGGATGGAATTCCCAACGCCCAAGATCCGGACTCGGATGGTGACGGCATTCCGAATGCCGATGACAGCAACGCTTACGGCACCGGCACGGGAATGCAGGGCGATGAAGGAAAAAGTGGTCCCGAGGGCGACCTCGACGGCGATGGTAAAGCGAACTCGCGCGACGACGACATGGATGGTGATGGCATCCCGAACGCCCAAGACAGCGACATCGATGGTGACGGCATCCCGAACGCCCAAGACACTTATCCGTACGGCGGATCCTCGCCGGGCGGCGAGAGTGGTTCAAACGTGGCGGGAAAGAGCGGCTCGAAACAAGGCGGCAGCGGTGCCCAAGGCTCCCAAGGCGAGAGTGGCTCAGAGCAGCAGTCCGGTTCTCAGCAAGGACAGCAGGGTTCCCAAGGGCAGATTGCCTCCAATCAGCGGGGAAGTCAGGCCGGTCAGCAGGGGCAACAAGGCCAACAGGGACAGCAGGGGCAACAAGGCCAGCAGAGTCAGCAGGGACAGCAGGGACAACAAGGGCAGCAGGGCCAGCAAAGCAGCAGCAGCAGTTCATCATCCAGTCAGTCAAGTTCCGGCCAGTCCGGTCCACCGAGCCAGAGTGGCGGCAGTGGTAATCCATTGAGTATGTTGAGTGCGCTGATGCGCATGATTCTGGGAATCTAATCCGTCGTGTCGCCGCATCCAAATCGGCGTTGTAGTGGTAGGTACGTCGCCGAGCGAACGCGGGTTGGCCGGAAGGATAGCGCAACGTGCAAATGAGCGCCCATCGCAATCGATTCATACCAACGTCCCTTGATATTTGGACTGTCATTGCGAGAGCTGCACCAACCCGAAGGTGGGTGGAATCGCCAATGAACACCCCCGATTGTCATTGCGAGCGAGGCTTGCCGAGCGTGGCAATCCATCGGGACGCGGGGATTGCCGCAGTCGCTGAGGCTCCTTCGCAATGACAAACGGTAGGTGTTCATTAGCGAGAAGCGGAGCGACGAAGGAATCGAGCTGGATCACCCCGGCGCGCTTTGCGCCCCTCGTGATGACAATCGTCCACATTATACGGGCGATTGGTGTCAGCTCCTTCTTTCCCTTTCTGCAGCGTTCCCGAAGCTGCTGGATGGCAGCAGTGATGGGTGCGGGCAGTTCTAGTCTTTGGAGCGCGGAGGCTACCGCCATTTTCGAGGCCATGCGCCTTTCTGCCGAAGGCGTGGTGGCGGTCGCCCAGGACGATGCGGCAAGTGCGGTCGCAAAATTCGAGGCAGCGTCGGCGCTGCGCCCGGATGTCCCGGAGTATTTGGCGAAGCTGGCTGCCGCTCAGGTCGCAGCCGATCAGTTGGTCGATGCCGAGGCGACCCTGCAGCGGCTCTCCGCGTTGGGGCTGGGTTTTCCGGAGCGAGAAGCCGACGCGCTCTCGGCCGTGCGGAAGCAACCGGAATTCGCCGCGGTGATGAAGCAATTTGCCGCGAACGTGCGCTCGAAGGGATCCGGTGACCTCGCCTTTGCGCTGCGGGATGTCACCGGGCTGATCGAGGGAATGGCGTGGCGGGCGTCGACCGGCGAATTCTATTTCGGGGACGTCAACAGCCGCGCAGTGTGGATGCGCAATAAGGACAACACGCTGCGCCGATTCACGCCCGAAGGTGACGAGTTGCTGGGCGTGCTTGGACTCGCCGTCGATGAAGCCACGGGGTCGCTCTGGGCCGCGACTTCGTCCGTGCGAGCGATGCGCGGTTATACCCCTGAGCAGGAAGGTGCGGCCGAGTTGGTGGAGCTCGATCTGGCCAGCGGGGCGATTCGACGAACCCTGCCCATCACGGTAAAACCGGGTGGAACACCGGCTCACCTTTTGGGGGATCTGGCAATCGCGGAGGACGGTTCGATCTTCGTGACCGATAGCGGCGAGCCGGTGATCTGGCATTTGCCGCGAGGGGCCGCCGCGCTCGATCGCTGGGTGGAGAGCCCCGAGTTTATTTCTCTGCAAGGTATCGTGGTCCTGCCTGGAGCGTTGATCGTGGCGGACCGCGTTAACGGACTTCTCCGGGTTGATCTTTCGCGGCGGACGGTGGGACTGCTCCCGTCACCGCCAGACGTGACGCTGGTTGGGATCGACGGACTCGTGCTCGGGCCGGACGGTCATCTGCTGGCCATTCAGAATGGCGTTAACCCGACTCGCGTTTTGCGAATTCAGCTGGAGCCGGACGGTGCAGGTGTCGCGGCGGTAACGGTCCTTGAGTCCGGCCATCTCACGATGGTCGCGCCGTCCTTGGGCTGCATCGGGCCCGAGGGAGATTTATTTTTTGTCGGCAATGCTGGCTGGCCTCGCTTCGAACGCTCGGAAGGTCAGCCGGTGGCGCCTCGGCCGGTACCTATTTTCCGGACGAAATTGAAAACTTTGGAAGCTCGTAAAGCCGGTCGCTGATCGGACCGGCTTGCTTCCATGAACCTAAATTCCGCAGAAAAAGTAACCACTGATGAGCACTGATAAACACTGATCAAATAGATCCAAATCGATGAGATGGGACTTCCCGTTCGTTTATCGGGTGAACGGCATCCATTTCGCAACTCTGATTGCATCAGTGGCGATCAGTGAAAATCAGTGGTTCAACTACGTTTTTTATGATGAATACAGCAGCCGAGTCGGAGTGGCTTGTTCCCAAGTCGCTGGGTCCAACCAAGGCGCCGGGGATTTCAGAAACGCGTTAAGCCACAGCCGAAGCAAAACCTGCCGGCGCATCTGAAACTCAGTCCACTCAGAGGTCCTGCAACGCAATGAAGGCGCCGCCGTGTTGGTAGGTGACGGTGCGCATCAAGTTGGCGAACTTGAGACCGGTGTTACCCATGGAGAACGAGTACCGGATGGTGGTTGGGAAACCGATCGCGTTGATCACGACGCGGCGGTTTCCCTCTTCGTCAGCCGGATTCAGATTGTCCAATGCGCGAATGACCGGATCCGCCGTGTCGATGAATTCGTCGCCGAATACGTAAATGCCCATGCGCATTTTGGCGTTCTCCTTGTCATGGAGAAAACGCAGCGCGTTATAAATACCTGGAACCGGATTACTAATAGAGTCCTGATTGTAACGACGCATCGTGCGACGAATTTGGTCGCGTAATGCCGGGCTGTCCGCGAGCCAACCTTCCGTGCCCGAGCCGCGACGTCCGAGGATGAAACGACCGTCGCCGTCGAGCAGCTGCAGGCCGTCGAGTTGCGGATAGGAGTCGAGCACTTCGTCGATTTTGCGAATGACGATCGGCCACAAGCCGCCGTGAGTCGGATCCCGCATCGAGCCAGAAGTGTCGATCACGATGGCGATATAATTACTTCCCACCGGCAGACCCACGGGCGTCGGCTTGACCTGCGGGAGCAACTCGATTTCCGGCTTTTTCTGCCGCGCCGCAACTTGCTTTTTGAGTTCGTCGGAATCGACCAACAGTGCCTGCATGCCGCTCTTTTCCCGCTGCAGCTGCCGTTCCATCTCGTCGACCATCGCCTGCACTTCCGCGTTGGTCATGCGCGCCAAGGCCAGTTGATTTGTCACCCGCCGCTGGTTTTGCTGAAGTTCATCCTTCTTTGCCTGGAGTTCGGTCAAATCCGCCAAACGTGCCGCGAGCACGGTGCGGAGGTTGATCAGGTTTTCGATTTTCTCCTTTTCCCGCGACCCGATGGTGAGAACGAAAATGAGAATGATCGCGCCGAAACCGCAGCAGATGCAGTCCAGGAACGAAAGGCTGAAGGTCTCAACGCTGCGGCGACGAATCATGTGTCGGGCCAGGATTTAGAGGGGCTGACCAATGCCCCTCGGGTTGCGTTAGCTAGTTCCCAGTACATGCCAGGCGCGCCGGGGTCGCCGGTCAGTAGAGGGAACAGAATCGTGCTCACCGGAATGCGCGGGGGCAGCTGTTTCGTCGCGATCTCGAAAAAGCGGACGCGATGACCTTCGTCGACATCGCCCTCCATCGGCAGGGAATCGCTCTTGGTCGGCAACCCATCTGTTAGCAGTACAATGCTGTCAGGCAGACGCGGCAGAAACCGGACGGCCGTGAAAGCGCGCTCGAGATTGGCTCCCCCTTGCGGGACCACCTCATGAAGCCGTTTCAACACCTGCGCCAAAGTGGTCTTGTCCTTGGTCGTAAACCACTCGTCGCCTCGCGTGGGGATGACCGGGGTGGTCTCTTCGTTGAAAAACAAAATTTGAAAATGGGTTTCCGGATCCAACGTCGCGAGCAGCCACTCGAGCGCGTGAATGGTACGCCGCCATTTCGGAGCTTCACGCTTGGCTGAGTCTGATTCCTGAATGCGACCCGCCGCTTCGTCGATCGTCTCGCCCAACATCGATCCGGAGACGCGGACGATAAAAACCACGAATTCGCCGGAAAGCTTCACGCCGGTCAAGTACTGGCGGCGATCCACCTCGGGAATGGGGAGAGGGGAAACGTCATCGGTCGGGAGCGCCTTCTTCTCGGCCAACAGGCGATCGAGCGCATCTTTGATGAGGCCCGTTTGCTGCAGGAGTAGCAGCAGTTCGCGTTTGCGATCACTGACCTTGAGTTGGTCGTCCTTGGTCTTGGAGGCGATGTCCTGCAACTCCAGCTGGGCGGCCGCCAACATTCTGGCCAGCTGGTCCACATCCTGTTTCGCATTCGTCAGATCGCTTTCTGCCTTCTTCACCTGCTCGCGGACCACGTCGACCACGCTCTTATCCACCCGCGATTTGGTGCTGACCGTCAAAAGGAACACGAGCAGCACGGCGCCAAAACCGCAACAAATGCAGTCGAGGAAGGAGATGCTGAACACCTCAGTATTGCGCCGTCGGGTGGCAATTGACATCGGGCGGGAGGTTTAGGAGTGACGACCATTCGTCGCCGGACAATGCGCGAAAAGAATGTCAGCCGTGCCGTTTTTGCAACGGATGGTGAGGTGGTCGCCGGCATCGATGATCGTCCGGCCCCCGTTTCCTTCCGAGGGCGTGCCCGCCCGGTTCGGCGAAGCGTCAATGAACCATAACCGTCCGCCCTCCTGCACCAGCGGTACGGCGCAATCCTCCGCTCCATTGAACACATCCGGTAGTGGCACGTCGGCACCAAGATCGGGAAGACCGATCGTGAATCGAGACCGGGTACCGATTAGATGGCCAATTCCTTCGAGAATGGCGTGAGTCGGAGCCACCCGGTTCTGGGCGTGACGGTTTTTCAGCAGCCGTGCGTCCCATTGGGTACTGGTGGATCTCCGCGCGTCAGCAAGGGGGACGGATTTCTCCAAGGGCACGTCAGACAGATCGGCGGGTACCTTCATGCGGGTGGCGCCAATTCGCGCGGCCCCGCAAGCAGCCGCTCCGCGCGGTAGCCGCAGTAAACGGGTAAATCCCGCGGCGCGGAATCGAGTCTCGATGCCCGGCAGATGCGACGTGCGATCCGTGAGCGCAATCGTACACGGTTCGGAAGCGTGCGCTGAATTAACCAGAAACGACTGAACGCCTTGCACCAGAGCCACGACGAACGTGTTGGCGTCGATGGCGAGCTGTTCCCGCTTGGCGATCATCTCGTAACCGCGGGTGGCGGTGTTGATGTGATAGCGCCATTCGCTGTTTTTGCTGAGCACGAAGTCCTTGGTCTGACGGAAAAACGTCTGCTCGATGCGCCCGTCTTCCAGGATGTCGAATGCAGTGTGGCGGAGGAAGCGATTGCCCATCGTGCCCGTCAGCTGCTTGAGCAAGTGAGCGTAACCGAACTGCGGCAGATGAATGAAATCCCGACGCTCCAGCTGGTCGTCCGTCGCGAGCAGCGTGATATCGGCGCCCTCTAAATGGAGGTCAACGACCACGACGGGCAGAGCGGGGTTGAAGCCATCGGCGCGCGGGTCGCACAACGCGGCGCACGCCATGTCGATCATCCCTGCGACGGGTAGCTTTACCTCTCCGAATATGCCCAGGAGCAGTCCGACCTTTTCCTCCTCCGTTACCTCATCCTTCAAGTACGTGCCGGGGACGGCGATGGTCACCTGCTCCAAGGGGCGGGCCGTAGCGGCGAGCCGGGTGGCGTACTCCCGGAAAAACTGAAAGCATAGTTCGGAAAACGACGGCGGTTTCGTGCCGATCGCGATGGTCGACGGCTCATGGGCCAAGCGTGACCAAAAGGTGTGCGCCACCCGTCGGGGATGGACAAACCACATGTCCTCGGCGGCCCGCCCATAAATCAGATTGGTGCCCTCCGCGTAGCAGAATCCCGGCCACTCCGGTGACCCGTTCTTATCTGCCACGTCGATGAGGTGCGGTTCACTGGTTTCGCACGCTGCGGTGAGCAGTCCCGCATCGCACAATTCAATCCCGATGGTTGGCATGAAATCAAGTTAGACCAGAGTGCTGGAAGTCTCTTCGCGAACGGGAACTTTCATTACGTCGATGAGCTTATCGCGGCAATAGGTCTGCGTTTCGATCACGAATGATTCCTGACGCGACTGCACGATGTGCACGAAATACATCAGGATCATCGAGATCAACAGGGCCACGAGCGTGGAGTTGAAAGCCAGGCCCAGGGCGGTGGTGACGGGGCTGATGTCGCCCTTGATCGCATCTTCGGCAAACGAGAGTGCGAGACCGATACCACGGACCGTCCCAATGAACCCAATGGCGGGAATGGCCCACGCGATATAGCGAACCAAGGAGAGCGACGAATCCAGCCGGTCCGCCGTGAGTTCAGCGCGTTCCTTGACGGCGTTGGCCGCGTCCTGAATCGAACTCGTGGCGTGGAACCGATGGAGTGCAGCGAGCATGGCTTCGGGAAGCAGCCGATCCCGCCAACGCGGGTTTCGATCTACGGCTGTCCGCAACTCCTTGTAGCGATCCAAGGCATCGTCGGGGATGATGCGCTCGCCGGGCTGGACGCGAATGAAGTCCTGGCGGAAGAGCCGGCGATCGGCCCGAACCTGAATGAGCTTGTGGCCGAGGATGATAAAGCCCCAGACCGCGAAGATGATTTCAATTTGCTGCTCGGGATCCTTGATGATGACATAAACCGATCGTTGATCGGAGTCCTTGCCGGTCAGGCCGCCCTGCGCGGTCATCAGCCGTTGCTTCACTTCAATGTCGGCAACGCGCGGATTGACGACGAAGCTGTAGAAGGGAGTGACCAGGAGTACGGCCACGAGTAGTCCGAATGCTGGAACCAGGAAGTCGGACGAAAGAATCCCCTTGTTTCGCGAAATCATAGGAATAGGTATTAACCGATAAAGCAGGGTAAACGCCAGAATGCTATATGCTCCATTCTCTCACAATTTCAAATCGCCCGACGAGGTGGGGCGGCAGTGGGACTGAATTGCTGACTTCGTTTGCAAGAAAAAACGAACAGTCTCAAGTTAGGGCGAGTCTAATCATGCACCACTTTGCCTTTCCCGCTCCCATGGAGAAAATCACCCCCCGCCTTCTCGGCCGTTGTAAGCAGCTCGTTCTACTCGGCACCGCTGCGGCGGTCGCTCTTTTCAGTGGTTGCTCCTCGGTGGCGCCTTCGAAGACGGCGACGGGTGCCGGCACGGGTGCCATGATCGGTGGAGCAGGCGGTGCCATTGTCGGTTCATCAAGTTCGATGGGCACGGGGACCGGCCTGATCGGCGGCGCGGCGGCGGGTGCTTTGATCGGCGGCATCGTTGGCATGGTGCAGGATGCCAAGGATCGTAAGGAACAGGATCGGCTTGCCCAAGAGCGTGCCTACCAGCAAGAGCTGGCGAAACGTCGCGCGGAAGAAGCTCGCTCCAAGGCGAGCATCGAAGAAGAGCTCGCCATCGCGGCTGGTTTTCAGATCTCGGAGATCGAGCTTAGCGATGCTCGAAAAAAGCTCGAGTCAGCGAACGACCGCCTGAAGAAGTTGCGCGACGAGCGATCTGCAGCTCTCGCCAAGAAGAAGGAACTCGACGAAGCGTTCGAGAAGACGCTTTCCACCGAGGCAGAAATTGCCCGTTTGGAAGAGGAGCTGGCGCGCCTGAAGGGCGAGGACTCCGCGGGGGGCGCCAACAGCTTAGGCGCTCCCGTTCCTGCCAGCGGCACCCCGGCCCCGGCGAATGCTCCGAAACCGGGCATCTGAGAATTGCGTGGCGCGGTCGTCCGATCTCCGTCCACCGCCATGAACTCGCTTTTTCAGCGTACGGTTTTTTCCGGGACAGTCGCCGGGTTGCTGGTGCTGGCGACGGGTTGTTCAAGCCGGCCGACGTATCAGGTAAAGGTGGACGCGATCACCAAGCCTGCTCCGGCGCCGGCGATTTCGTACGCATTGAAAAGTAAGGACCCCCGATTGGGCGACGAGAGTCTCCGCTACCGCGAGGCAGCGGATTTCGTGCGGACTGCCCTTTCGGGCAAGGGGCTCTACGAAGCGCCGAATGAAGAAAACGCCGACATGGTGGTTGAGCTGGACTATGGCATGGAGGCCCCGCGGACCAAACTTGAGCGGGTGAGCACGCCAGTCTACGCGCAGGTGGGCGGTCGTGTACGTTATGATTCCGTTCCGGTCATGGACGCCCGCGGCAACACGAGTTTCCGCACGGTGGCAGTTTACGAGCAGCCCCGCAGTGAGCTGATCGGTTATGACGACATCCCGCGCCAGGTCACCGTTTACGAGAAATACCTCAAGATCACCGCGCGAGAGAACAAACCGATGGTGGAAGGTCGCCCGCCTGCGGAAGTATGGAGCATCCACGCGACGGCGGAAGATGACAGTAAGGATATGCGAAAGTACCTGCCGATCCTCGCCTCCGCCTCGATGGACTATATTGGGCAGGACTCGTCGAACCAGAAGGTCGTCAAGGTTCGCGCCGACGGACCCGGCGTCGACTTTATCCGCCGTGGGATGTCAGCTCCCGCCACCAAGCCGTCAACGCCGGAAACGCCCGAGACGGTGCAGGCGTCGACGCAAAAAAGCAGCTAGGATTGCGCGGTGTGCCGACCCGAACAAACGACGGACGAGCGGACGTTCTTTAGGGCTGAATCAAGCCCTTGCGAATAGCGAAACGCACGAGGTCGGTTTGGGTGTGAAGGCCTAGCTTGCGCAGAAGATTTGTCCGGTGCGTCTCCGCGGTGCGCGGGCTAATGAAAAGCTTTTCCGCGATTTGGGTGTTGTTCTGGCCCTCGGCTGCGAGTTGCACCACCATGCGTTCACGTTGGGTCAGCGACTGCAGCGGATCGGCATCGTCGGCTGGTTTCGCCACGAGCGCATTGATTGCCCATTCGGAAAGGGTCGCGCTCAAGAACCGGCGCCCGCTCATCACTTCTTTCAAGGCTTGCAGGATTTCCTGCGATTCAGACCCCTTCAAAATGTAGGCCATGGCGCCCGCTCGGAGTGATTCGATCACGTACGGTTCGTCGCTGTGCATCGACAACACGATCACCCGGGTGTGGGGGCTGGTGGTCCTGGTCTGGCGCAATACTTCAATGCCGTGCAGCCGCGGCATATTGAGATCAAGCACCAGGATCTGTGGCTTGTGCTTTTCGACGAGCTGCGCGGCCGTGAGACCGTCGGCCGCCTCCGCCAGGACCTTGCAGGAACCTTCGTTTTCCAGAATGCCACGGAGCCCGCGGCGCACGATGTCATGGTCGTCAGCAAGGATGGCGGTGGTCATGATGAAAGGGATGTCGCCGAGGTGAGGTTGAATTCGGCATGAAGGCGGGTGCCTTCGCCGACGCGGGAAAAAATTTCCAGTTGGCCACCCGCTAGGTTCACTCGCTCTGAAATCCCGGCAAGTCCGAGCGAGTCGCGTCGCGCCAACGCCTTCGTGGCGTCGAAGCCCCGACCGCGATCGGCAATCTCGACGTGCAAGGCGCAGTCATCGGCGGTGACGGTAACCATGGCGTGCTTCGCCTCGGAGTGACGCGCGACGTTCGTCAGCGCCTCCTGCACCATCCGGAACACGGTCGTTTCGAGTTCAGGACTGAGACGATGGGTTGGCAGCGAAAGCTCCAGCTCCACCTGAATTCCGGTCTGCCCTTGATAGAGCTTGGTCTGCCATTCGAGCGCAGGCTTCAGTCCCAGATCATCGAGTACACGCGGGCGCAGTTGCAGCGAGAGCTCGCGCACGCTGCGTAACAGTTCTCCGGTTACACTCAACGCGTCTTGCAGGGGGGGACTGGGAGCCGCCTCCCGCGCCGCTTCCAACTGGAAACGCAGGCCGGTGAGGAGCTGGCCTATCTGGTCGTGCAACTCCTGCGCCAAGGCGCGGCGCTCGTTCTCCTGGACTTGCAGGAGCCGGGTGGAAAGTGCCTGGAGGCGTGCGGCATTATCTTCAGCCCGTCGCTCCGCTTCGCGACGAACGAGAATCTCGCCTTCGAGTTCACTAGTGCGCGCGGTCACCTGCGCCGACAGCGACTGATTCAACGCGGCAAGTTCATCCGCGAGCTTCGCGTTGAGCCTTTCCGTGTCCGCGCGCTTGAGCGCGTTATTTAAGGAGAACCCCAGGTCGGTCATGGTGCTGGAGCCACGCAGGAGACAGTCGTGAGCGCCCAGCTTGAAGGCGGCGACCGTGGTCTTCGCCTCAATGAAATTGGCGATCATGATCACCGGCAGGTTTTCGTCCTTCGCGCGCAGCTGGCGGAGTGCATCGAAGACCACGCCTGTATCCAGGTTGGGCCCGAGAATCACTCCATCGAAAGTCAGCGCCCCGCCGATCAGACGTTCCAGCGCATCCGGCGCCTCGGCGGTGACTCGCAGGCGCGCTGCACCCTCGGCGAAGAAATGTTCGGCGGACTCACGCTCCCTCGGATCGGGGTCGATGAAGATCACGCTATGGGGACGGACCGGTTCGTTGCCAGTGAACGCCGATCGCCTGCGTCCATGGCGCTGGTGCGTTCGCTCCACGACCTCGTGGATGCGTCTGAACTCTGGGGAGTTTTTGTCGATGCAATCTACGGCGCCGGCTCGCAGAGCGCGCACCGCGAGCTCGTGTTGACCTTCACCGCTCACCATGATCACGGGCGTCGGATCACCTCGTGCGCTCAATTCGCTCAAAACCTGAAGGCCGTCGAGATCGGGCATCCTCAGGTCCAGCATGAGGACGTCGTACTGTCCTGACTCCATGGCCGCGAGACACGCCCGGCCGGAATCGACTACTTCCAAGCTGCAGTCGGGCCCCTTCCGGCTGAAGTACAGTTGCACCATGTCGGCAACCTGCCAGTCGTCTTCGGCGTAGAGAACTCGGATCATTCGGAGCGTCGGCTGCGCTTATCTTCGACTCAGGCCGCGCCAAACTAAGCGAATTCACGCGTGCGCCTACGGGAAGTCCCGGAGCATTTTGGTCGAGTTCAAGGCGGTCCTGCGGCGAGCAGCGAAGAGTCCAAACCGAACCCCAATTTCGAATCGCAGATCTCAAATCCCAGATTTCAGATCAGCTCTCAGAGTTCCAGCGATCACGGCGCATTCTCCTGCCGCACGTCCCTGGTGACCCCAGCCGAAAGGAACGGCGGTCAGACGTGCGTAATTAAAAAACGGATACGACCGCGGCCGCGACCGCGCGTTACGACGTCCGGGCGTAAATTTTTTGCAGCATCGTCACCGAGGCCGTGGCGCTGGGATTCGAATGGCCGGGGAGCGGGCGGGCCGGCGCCAAACTGCAACGCAACAGCAGCTGTTCGTTTTCCTTGTCCAGCTGGAGAATCTGCAAAATGCGGGCGCGGGTTTTTTCCAGACTCTCCCGCGATTGTGGATCGCGCACGGAAGCGGCTGGCAACGATCTCAGGGCCCCCAGGGTCTCATCGAGCTTCGCGAGCAGGCTGCGTTTACGCTCGAGCAAAGCCGCATCAGGCGCCCGCTGCTGCTGGCGCAGAAAACGGTTTTCATCGAGAATGCACTGGTGAATCTCATCACAGAGCTGGTGATGCGCCTGGATGGTTTCGGACTGGTTCATGGGGAAGCGGTTTGTTTGGAAAGGACAGAAGGAGCCGTGGCGAGCTGCGAATGCATTCCTGGGCCGAAGAAGTCGGTGACTTGATGACCGACTCGTTCCCGCCAATCCAAGTGTTCGATCCGCCATTTCGCCATCGTGGCGAGTTCACGGAAGTCTTCGGGCGGAGTGGGACCAGCCGCGTCGATAACCCCTTGGTAGGACGCCTTCGCCCGCTCCGTCAAACCCAGCCGCTCATAACACAAGCCGAGTTGATAAGTGATCGGGAGCCGCCACGTCGCTTCGGGCGCCAGCTCCAACAACACCGCGTAGATTGTGCGGGCGTTCAGAATGTCACCGTTTTCGAAGAAGTCGTTCGCCAGGTAATTTCCCGTGCGCCGTTGCCAGTAAATCCAGCGTTTGGAGTCAGCCGCGACGCGCGATTTTTCTGCACGTAATAGATCGAGTGTTACGGTCAGCGCCTCTTGAGGCCGCTTGAGTTCCCGCAGCGAAATCGCCAGCAGGTAGCGCGCTTCGGGAACGTTTTCATCATCGGGCGACTGTTCGAGGTAGGCGCGCAGCATGGTCACCGCGCCGTCGATGTTGCCCTGCAGGCGAAGCGAAAAGCCCGCCTTGAAATGAGCCCGCGCGCGATCGGCGGGCGCGAGATCAAGGAGACGCAGGCGCGTGTAGAACTTAATGGCGTCCGCGAACTCGCCCGCGAGGAAATGAGTTTCGGCAATTTCAAACTGGGCGGTCTTGGCTAGAATCTGGTAACGTTCGAAACCGTCGCCCGGTAGTTTCAGCGTAGAGCTGATTACGTTGTAGAAGCGCGAGACTGCCGACTTGTGGGCACCCAACCCTCGCAGGGTGCGGCCGAGGTCCAGTTGTGCGTCCGGCGTGCGTTCGTCATCGGGAAAATCTTTCAGGAAGCGTTCGTAGATCGCGGCTGCTTTGCTGAGTGCACCTTGTTTGCGGTGCATGTGGGCAAGGCCAAGAAGCGCAACTTTGATGGATTCCGTTTTGGCGTGCGGAGCATCGAGCACCTGTCGGAATGCGATATCGGCCGAGTCGTAATCGCCGCGTTCCGTCAGCTTGGAGCCCAGCGCGAGCAAACTTTGCATGTCGTCGGTGCTCTTGGCCGCAGCGGCTTCGGGCTGGAGGACGCCCGCTGGTTCAGGACGGTGCGCGTCGTGCGACGTGCCTGACGTCGCTGCGGCGTTTGCCGGTTCGGTTTCCACCCGGGCGCTGGCAGGAACCACCAGCATCCACCCGGCACAAGTTAAGGCGAAACGAAACGGCAAACGAGAGCAAGTGGTCATCAGGGCGTCTGGCGATAGGTGGCTGAGCTGGGCGGAATCGCTGCGGGCGCCGGCGCTGCGGGCGCGACGGGCACCAGGAGCGTGACATCAGAGGGATTTTGCGCGGAGCCCGGAATTTGGAAGTAAGGCAGGAAGTCCTCGGCGCGCACCGTCGGAGCGATATGGTCCCGCAATATCGGCTGGGGCGACTTGGCGGGAGCTCCCGCTGGCGTGTTGCCGGACGGTTCTGAAGTGGTGGCTTGGGTTGGCGGCGCGTGTTCCGTCCCCGCGCGGGCGGCTTCGTTGGCTGCGATCAAGGCGGTGTCTTCGGGCTGGGAGATCTCCGCTGGAATTGTGGCTGGAATTTCGCGGACTGCCGGCATCGGCGCGGGCGTTTGAAAGCGGAGGGGGCGCACACCCACGCTCGCAAGATAAGGGATCGCCCCGGCGTGCAGCTGTTCGGGTCCGTTTCCGGGCGGACGCCTTCGCGGCAACGCCGTAGCGTCGTGGGTCGCCACTACCTGCAGAAGTGCAAACGAAAGGCAGTGTATAGCCTTGCGCATGCCCGCTGGTAATTGCGGTGGTTCGCGGTGATTCATTTCGAAAAAGACGTTCCATGTGATGGATGGTCCTGAGTTTGCCCGCGTCCCCATCGGCACGATTGCGGTCAATCTGAAACCGATCTGTCGAGGCCGTCGCAGCTCGCAATCACCGGACGCCGACGCTCATCGTGATCAGCGCTGGGTTGATCCCGCCTACCTGTCGGGCCTGAATGTCTGGCAGTCTTCCGACTAAGCGGGGGAATCGATCACCTGGCGTAGGTTTCGCCCCAGTTCGTCGAGCTTGTACGGCTTCTGCACAAACGCATGTTGGCCGAGTTTTTCAAACGCCGTTCGAGTCTCCGGCGTCAGGTGACCCGTAACCACGATTACTTTAAGAGTGGGGCGACAAATGCGAATTACCTTCATCACGTCGAGTCCACTCGCTCCCGGCATATTCAGATCCAACAGGACGACATCAAAGTGGCGCGACGCATCGCCAATCGCTTCGATTGCCTCCAAGCCCGTCGCCGCAGTGCTGGTGCGGTAGCCTTTGAGGCTGAGGGCGGTCGAAAGCAGGGATCGCAGCGATTCCTCGTCGTCCACAATCAGGATCGATTCTGTTCCACTGGGAAAATCTCGCGGTGAAATGCTGGAGCTGAGGACCGCAGGAATTTCCGCCAGCGGCAAAAACACCCGGAAGGTGCTGCCGCAGCCGGGAGTGGTTTCGACGTCGATGAAACCCCGATGAGCGACGACGATGCCATAAACCACCGCAAGGCCAAGGCCTGTGCCCTGATTGCCGTGCTTGGTCGTGTAGAAGGGCTCGAAGATTCGCTGGCGTACCTCCGGGCTCATCCCGACGCCTGTATCCACCACTTCGAGACACGCGTAGGACTGCGTGGCGAACGCACCCAAGTGCGTCAAACGGGAGCCCGGGACGCTCCGGGTCGCGAGCGTGATGACGCCGCCTGATGGCATCGAATCGCGGGCGTTCACACACAGATTTAATACGATTTGCTGCAGCTGGTTTTGGTCCGCGAGCAGCAACGGGAGTTGGTCCTGCAGGGTCAGCTGAAACGTGATGGTCCGGGGGAAAGTCTCCGCGAGCATCGCGACCAGGTCGCGGGCCAGCTGATTGAGATCCATCGGTGAAAAGCGGACCTCGGCCTTGCGACTGAAAGTCAGGATTTGGCGAACGAGACCGCTGGCGCGCTGCGCGGCGCGATGGATTTCGCGCAGTCCTTTCTGCATGATCGCGGGCTCCTGCGCGCCTTGCTGGCAGAACTCGGCGTAGCCGTTGATGATCGCGAGCAGGTTGTTGAAATCGTGGGCGATTCCTCCCGCCAACGTGCCCAGGCTTTCCATTTTTTGCGCCTGCCGGAGCTCATGTTCCAGCTTCTTGCGATCCGTAATGTCTTCCCGGAGACAGAGGAAATTCGTGATTTCTCCCGTGGTGGCGCGGAGGCAGGACACTTTAACGGATTCCCATACCTCGGCTGCATCCCGCTGGGTGTTTCGGAGTTCACCGCGCCAGTCTCCGCCACTGCGGACAGTCGTCCAAAATCGATCGTAAGAACCCTGATCCGGATGCCCCTCGCGCAAGACCTCCAGGTTTCGATCGAGGATCGCTTCCAACGTGTGGCCACTCACGGACGTATACTGCGCATTCACATATTGAGCGCGGCCTTCCACGTCGGTGATGACGATCGAAACGGGCGCTTGTTCGACGGCCCGAGAGAGGCGGTAGAATTGTTCCTCACCCAGCCGCTGGCGCGTGATGTCCCGCCCGACGGCCCGGATTGCAATGATCTGGTCTTTATCGTCGAGCAGCGGCGATTCGTCCCAAGAGAACCACCGCACGCCTTGTGGAGTTATCCATCGTTGCTCGCAGACGGAGGGTTGCGACGAAAACGCCAAGGCGCTGGCGGCATTGAAACTGGCCACGTCGTCGGGATGCACCAGCTCGGCGGCAGGCAGGCCGACCATACTTTCCGCGGGCCGGCCAAACTTCCTGGCAAACGAGGAATTGACGGCAAGGATACGGCCCCCGCGCGACCGGCAATAAGTCCCGTCCGTGCTGCTGGTGGCGCTCCCCAACCAGCCATCGTCAGGAGCTTGGCGTGGCTCTTCGGCGCGGGTGGTGGTCATCGAAACGGACATGGTTGTAGAAGAGTGGTATCGGCCCGGCCCGGCTGCGGCTGAAGAGGAGGTCGCACATTTGCGAGTTTCGAAACGCCGGGATCAGCGCGTCCGTGGAACCACCACCCGGGTAGCCAACCGCTCCCGCTCTTACGCGCTGCGAGCCCACAGGTCTTGAGGCTGAATCCACTAAAGAACTGCTCGGGACGGGCCGTATCCGAGAGGGTAACCGCTTGTCGCCTGCGAAACTCCAGTCGATTCTCCAGAACGGTCTGGTTCACCACCGCGCCGGCCGCTTGGCCGAGGCCGAGGCACTCTATGGTCAGGCGAGAGCAGCGGCGCCTAAAAACTTCGACGTGCTTTACCTTTGCGGGTTGCTCGCACGGCAGCAAAACCGGGTTGCAGAAGCGATCGATCTTCTCGGCCGCGCGCTGAAATTAAGTCCGAACGCCGTCATGTGTGAGTTGCGACTGGCGGGTGTCTTACTGTCCGCGCGGAGAAGTCGCGAAGCGGAGCAACACCTTCGGCATGCGCTCACGCTAAAGCCAGATTTCCACGAGGCGTGGGATCAACTCGCGGACTGCCTGAAGGCTCAGGATCGCCTGCCAGAGGCGATCGCGTGTCACGAAAAGGCCGTGGCCGTGAAGCCCGATTTTGCGGCGGGCTGGGTGAATTTCGGGTTCACGTTACGACTATCAGGTCGGCCGGCGGATGCCCTGCGCTGCCACGAGCGCGCAGCCAAGATCGCTCCTGATTTCGCGCCGGCCCGTTTTGGCCGGGCCCAATCGTTGCAGCAGTTGCATCAGGTGCGTGAAGCGGTCGCGGAATACGATGCCTTTCTTCAGCTGCAGCCGCAGTCGCACGAAGCCCGGAGCAATCGACTGTTCGCTCTGCACAACCTCGAAGAGGTGACGCGCGATGAACTCTTTGCGGCGCACGTTGCCTACGGGCGGGCGCTCGGGGTTTTCGCTCCGCCGGTCTTTACGAACGAACCGGATGCGCAGAAACGGCTGCGGGTTGCCATCCTGTCGCCCGATCTTCGGGCTCATTCCTGCGCCTATTTCATCGAACCATTGCTGCGTCATCTCGATCGCGAGCAGTTCGAGGTTTGTCTTTATCACGACCACATTCGGGAAGATGCCGTGAGTGCGCGGTTGCGCTCGCTCGCTGTGATGTGGCGAAACTTTTCCGGGCAGCCGACCGCCGTCGTTGAGCAACAGATCCGGGCGGACAATCTCGATGTTTTGATCGATCTCGCGGGACACACCGGACTCATCAATCGTCTGCCGGTGCTGGCGCGGAAAGTCGCCCCCGTTCAGATCAACTACCTCGGATATCCCAACACGACGGGCGTACCGGCGGTCGATTACCGTTTCACCGATGCGATCGCCGATCCGGAAGGCGAAGCGGATGCATTTGCGACCGAGCAGCTGGTGCGGTTTGGGCCCACGGCGTGGACGTACATGCCGCCCGCGGACTCTCCCGAAGTCGCACCGCCGCCGTGCCTGGTAAATGGATACGTCACATTTGGTTCGTTCAATGATCTGGCGAAGATCACGGACTCGGCTCTGACGGTCTGGGGCCGCGTTCTCGCCGGCGCGCCTGGGTCGCGTTTGCGGTTAAAAGGCCGCGGCCTCAGTGAGGCTCCCGTGCGAGCGGCCTTGGCGCAGCGCCTCGCCCGCGCCGGCATCGCAGCGGAAAGCGTGGAGTTTCTCGAACGCACCCCGGATACCGTTTCCCACCTTGCTCAATATCAGACGGTGGATGTCGCTTTGGATACCTTCCCGTATCACGGCACCACGACGACCTGCGAAGCCCTGTGGATGGGCGTTCCGGTGGTTTCGCTCGTGGGCGACCATCACGTTGCCCGCGTGGGTGCCAGCCTGCTCACTGCGGCCGGGCATGCGGATTGGTCGACGGATACGGCGGCCGGATATGTGCGCGCCGCGGTCACGCTGGCGAGTGACGCCGGCCGATTGCATCAAATCCGCCGTGGTTTGCGCGACGATTTGAAACGCGGTCCACTCCTCGATCATCAAGCTCAATCCCGTCGCTTTGGATCGGCGGTCAGAACCTGCTGGGCTCGCTGGTGTGAGCGTCACGTCGAATCAACCGTATTTGCAAAAGAATGACTACGATGGCCCCAGACGAACGCGACCTGCAGATTAGGCCCGGCCAGCTGCTTAAGGTCGCACAATCGATGCCCGCCGCGCCGCGCATCTTGTCTCAAGTCAGCAGCATTTTGAATGACGTAAATTCGTCCATCGACGATGTCACCGAGTTGTTGCGACGCGACTCTGCCATGACCGCACGGGTGTTGCGGGTGAGTAACAGTATCGCGTACGTCGGCGAACGTCCGGTGGCTTCGCTTGAAGAAGCGATCCAGCGGGTCGGCTTCAGTGAGACGTATCGAGTTGTTGGATTCGCGGCCGCCGCCCAGGTGGGGCAACGGCACTTGCATTTCTATGCGGTCACAGCCGCGCAGTTCCGGGAGAACGCCTTGTTGACCGGGTTGCTGATGGAACGGCTCGCCGAGTTTTTGGGACTGGAGGGACGCAGCGCTTATACGGCCGGCCTGTTACGTTCAGTCGGAAAAATCGCCCTCGACGAGATCTGCGTCGCCCGAGGTGACCACGAGAGCTATGAGGCAGATGGGCGGACGCCCTTGCTACGTTGGGAAACAGATCGGTGCGGAATGGACAACGTGCAGGCCGCACGCGTGATTCTCGAAACCTGGCGTTTCCCGGTGGCGACGATTGATGCCATTAACGAGCATTACTCGCCCGGCCCTGATTCTCCCGCACTGGCGAAATTGCTGAACGTTGCTGCCGCCGCGGCCGATCGATGTGGTCACGGTTGGCCGGGAGAATGGTCTTATTGGACGCAGGCGCTGGATCACGCGGAAGCAGTGAGGTTGACCGAGAATGATCTCCATGAAGCCACGCGGGACGCCTTGGAGGCGTTCGGCCCGGTGCGGGCGGCCGTCGGTTAAGGCAGGCAGAACCTTGCCGATAGAGAGTGGCAAACTGTTTTTCCGTAACGGCCATCCCGATCCCGCTGATATGTCTTCTGCCACTACGACCGTACCCCATTCGGTTAACCTGCCTTCCTCGGTTACCAATCCCAGTGAACGGCCCTCACCCAAGAGCGGCCGGCTGGGGGGCGGCTTGATCTCCGGCGGGCCGGAGGGATTACAGCTGATCCGCACGCTCGAGGCGGCGACCCAATCCCTTTTCCTCAAAGGCCAGCCGATTCCGCTTTAACCTAAAAAGGGCGATTTGCGCTTGGCTTGCAAAAGGTCGCGCGGCCCGATTTTCAGTTGCAGCTCAGATTTTGAATTTTGATTCCATGAACGTCCCTTACTTTGACCTCAAAGGCCAGATTCAGTCCATCCGTTCCGAGCTTGATCGGGTAATTGCCGAACAGCTCGACAACTGTTCCTTCTGCCTCGGACCGGCAGTCGAAAGCTTTGAACGGGAATTCGCACGCTATGCCGGGACGAAATTTTCGCTCGGGTTCAACAGTGGCACTTCCGCTTTGCACGTGGCGGTACGGATGCTCGATCTGCAGCCTGGCGACGAGATCATCACGACGCCGATGACGTTCGTGGCGACATCGTGGGCCATCGTTTATTGCAACGCTAAGCCGGTCTTCGTGGACATTGATCCGCTGACGATGAACCTCGATCCGGCCAAGGTGGAGGCGGCAATCACGCCGCGCACCAAGGCGATTTTGCCCGTTCACCTTTTTGGCCAACCGTGCGATCTTGACCCGTTGTTGGCGATTTGCGCCAAGCATAAGCTCACGTTGATCGAGGATGTGGCGCAGGCGCACGGCGCCAAGTACAAGGGGAAGTCAGTCGGAACCTTTGGCGCGACGGCATGCTTCAGCTTTTATCCAGGCAAGAATTTGGGGGCTTGCGGCGAGGGTGGTCAGCTCGTGACCAACGACGAGGCGCTTCATCGTCGGGCGAAGGCCATGCGGGAGCACGGCTCGTCCGTCCGATACTATCACGACGAAATCGGGTACAATTACCGGATGGAGGGCATCCAAGGCGCGGTCTTAGGAGTGAAGTTGAAACACCTGCCGAAATGGACCCAACGTCGTCGGGACATCGCGCATCGGTATCACCGCCTGCTGGCTGACACGCCTCTGCTTCTGCCTAAAGAGGCGTCATACGCTGAGAGCGTTTATCACCTTTATGTGGTGCGTCATGCCCAACGCGATGCACTCCGTGAGTTCCTAACCAAGCGCGGCATCGGTTCAGCGCTGCATTATCCGCAGCCCCTTCATCTGCAAAAGTGTTTTGCGGACCTCGGGTACAAAGCGGGAGATTTCCGGTTGGCGGAACAAGTGGGTCGGGAGTGTCTCAGCTTGCCGATTTATCCTGAGCTCACCGACGAACAGCAGGACGCCGTGGCTGCGGCGATTGTGGACTATTTCCGTACGGCTGCTGTCCAGGCTGCATAGGTGGGGCTCCCCTTGGGCTTGCCTCGTAATGGGGCGTTCCCGCTCGGGGTAAGGACGGCCCATTGGCTGCGAAAACTCCCTGACTCCTCGCGGTACGGGGAGGAAGGACCTGGTAGCGGCAGCTTTTGCCGGTTCAAAGCCCGTTCGTTCCCCGCTGCGTCCTGGCAACTTTTAATAAGTTGTATTTCGCTGAAGACAGGCAGCTAACACATAAGTTTACAATGTTGGTCTGGGCGCTGCTTAAGCGAGGGGCTTATGCCACTCCAGACTTTGCTTACCCCGTCGGAATCCGCCCCAATCGTTGCGCGTACGAATCAATCGGGCAGCGGTGAGCCTGGCGCGGCAATTTCTGCCGCGGTGTCGGCGGTGCGGGAAGAACTGACAGCAGCGTCGCTGCTTAATGCCGTAGCCTCCAGTGGCGGCGTGAAATGCGCCTTACGAACACTGGCCGGCGCGGTTTTGAGTCATGCCCGCGCGAATCGGCGAGAGGGATGGGTGAGTGATGTGCTTGCGGTAATTAAAGAAACCGGCCTCGCGGGGGCCCACGACTTGCCTGCGGATCTAGCAACCATTAAGTCTGCGAAACAAGCGTTCAGCGCAGGGTGGGTAGGAATGCTGGCGGGGATGTTGCAAGTCGGAGCGTGGGAAATCGACGAGACGCCGAAGCTCGACACGGTTCCGGATTGGTTATGGGCCGACTACACCCGATGGATGTTCAACGCCCAGCCGCGGTTTGCGCTTACTCACTCACATCGCCCATTGGCCTCGCAGGTGAAACGTGCCCGTGAAGTTGAATCGTGGCTGGCGCGGAATGTCGGGTCTTTGACCACGCGCGCCGCGGCAGAGGGATTGCTTCGTCGCGAAAACATCACTGATGCAGGCATCGCCGCATCGGTCGGCTGGCGCGAGTTGGCGCAAGCCCGCGGAAAAATTCTGACGAAGCTTTTCGGGACGGATCGGGCGACGTATGAACCCGTGGTCCAGCCCCGGCATGGCCGCCGGCTGCGGCTTGGCTTCGTATCCAACAACTTTGGACCGAGTCCGGACTTGCTCCGGACCTTTCCTTACTTCGAGCAGATTAACCCCGCCGCCTTTGAAGTATTCCTCTTTCCTTTGACTGCGTCCGATACCGCCGAGGCGACGTACTGCACGGGCGCCGGCCGCGTGGCCGGCACGCATCTGCTGCCAGCGGGGACAGCCGCGCGCGTCGCTTTCTTACGCGAGGCGCAATTGGATGCGCTCGTGTTCGTGGGTGATCTGCTGAGTGAGCCGAGCGAGCTGACCGAAATCGCCCTGCACCGCGTGGCTCCGCTTCAGGTTGTCAACGCCTGGTCGGGAACGACCTCCGGGCTTCCGGAAATCGATTTGGCGGTTTCAGCCGCAGCCGACTTAGATGAGCAACGGGTGGCTTCCTTCACCGAACGAGTCGGTGTGCTCCGCGGGCCCGCCGTGAATATTTCTGCTGCACTGGCCAATTTGGATGCGCCGCACCTCACCCGCGGTGATCTTGGCCTCCCGGAGGAATCTCCGTTGATGGTCGCGTGCGTGGACGTCGGTGGCGCGTCGAACGCGCAATTACTGGCTTGGGCTCAAATGTTGTCGCTTACCCCGGGCGCGCACCTGGCGATCGCCTTCTTGTACGAAGGGGAAACCTCGCTGTTGGCTCGTTTTTGTTCGGCAATCGATCGGGTTTTCGAGGCGCAAAACATTGGGCGTGACCGCGTCCATATCTTCCCAGCGGCGCCCACGCGTCCGCGAGAAGCGCGCGGACTGATTGCTCTCGCTGACATTTTCGTGGATGCGAACGCCGGCCCGGCGGCGAGTTGGGCGGGTGTCGAATCACTGCGATTGGGAATTCCACCCCTTACCCTGGGCGCGGATGTATCCGCTTCGGCCTCGCTCTTAAAATCGATTGGACTCGCTGATTTGGTGGGCGCGGACGCTGCCGCTTATGTGCAGATTGCGTCGGACTTGATGACCGATCCCGAGCGCCTGAAAGCCGTGAAAGCCGAGCTTCTCGCCCGGGTTGAAGCGGTTCCCGCATTCCTGGACTCGCTTGCAGCAAGCGACGCCTTTGGCGCTTTGATCGAAGCCACCTTTGATGAACTTTCCTCCCTCGGTCACTCCGAGTTCCGGCAGCAAACTGAGGTGGTGCGATGCTTTGGCATCGACGATCTCACCGAGGTCATAGAGGTGGGACTTGTCGCCCACGCGCAGGGTGATTTGGATACGGCCGCAAGTCAGGCCGCACTTGCGCTACGCTCGGCGCCGGGCGACGTTCGCGCCCGGCAACTTTATGGTGTCGTGCTTCACGCCCAGGGGAATCTGGTGCGTGCGATCGAATATCTGGTGGCGGCTGTGCAGCAATCCGAGGCTACGGCGTCCACGTGGTATGCGCTGGCGCTCGCGCTTCGTGACCACGGACAAACGGGTGAATCCATCCGAGCCCTGGAAACCTGCATCCGTCTCGACCATCGTCACGTCGAGGCACTTCTGGCCATCCTTGAATTGGCAGAGCAGGTCGGAGCGACGGAGATCGCGCGTGACGTTTTGGAAGCACTGAGACTGGTGGCGCCGGATGACGCCCGAGTCCTCGCGATGAGCTAAACGCAAAAATTTCCCGCGATGCGTATTCTCTACTGCACGGGCTCGGCTGCGAGTTACATGGCTCCGCCGCGTCTTGCGGCTGAGCAGGTAAACTGCGGCCCCGACTGGCTCGACGCCGATATCGGTGGATACGTCACCGCGCGAAACACGCCCGTCGGTGAGTTTGATCTGGCCGCCCTTGCGGCCGCGCTGCCGGCGGATCAGCAGCCCGATGCCGTTGTGTGTCTGGTGGATGCTTCGTGGCGATCGCTGCCGCGTAATCTGCGCGCCTTTCGGTGCCCGAAAGTATTATTGATTGCGGATACGCACCACCTGAACGCGCCGATCACTGGAATGATCAGGTATGCGCAGAGTGAGCCCTTTGACCGGATCGTCGTGCTTTACGATCGACATCATTGGAACTTCTTCAAGGCGGCGGGACTGAAGTCGCTATATTGGTTTCCTGGATTAACTTTCCCCCACGACGATCAAGCGGTCGCGGCCGCACGGCAGTCCTCTCCCCGCGACGCTCACATTGCCTTCGTCGGACAAACCGGAATCTGTCACCCCCGTCGGATTCAGCTCTTATCCCAGCTGAACGCGCACAACTTGCCCCTGGTCGCAAAGGCCGTTTCACAGCGCCAAGGTTTGGCTTTTTACGGATCGTCGCTGGTCGGCTTCAATAGTTCGCTCAACGGCGATCTCAACTTACGGATGTTCGAGACGCTGGCCAGCGGAGCGATGCTGCTGACCGACGCGTTGGCACCGTCGGCGGGCTTGAGTGAAATTTGGCAGCCAGGCCGCGATCTCGTCACGTATGCGACTTCCGCGGAATTGATCGAAAAGGCGCGCCACGCCCTCGCTCATCCTGAGGAGGCGAGGGCGATTGGTGCCGCCGGAGCGCGCTGGTTTGATCAATATTTTTCAGCGCAGGCCCGGCGGCTTGCGTTTGAACAGCTCGTCGTCGACGGCATTGCGCCAATCGTCTTTTCCAGTTCCCCTGCGAATTCATCCGCGGTCCCCGTTCTGAAGCCAGACCTCACGCAGCGGTTGATCTTGGGTTACGAATACGTGCAGGAACTGCACCGCAGTCTGGACCGCGTGGTGATCGGGCTGGATGACAGCGTGCCCGAGGAGTTTGCTGAGCACTGTGCTACGTTGCCTCGCGTCGAGGTACGGCGGGGAAAACTAACGAGTGGTGTCCGCGTGGACTTCCTCGCGGTCGGACGGCAGAATTTTAACTCCCCGGCCCTGGCTACCGCGAATCACGTTTGGTCGTGGGAGGATCCGGGGACCGAGCGGGTCGCATTGATCCGGCGGTGCTCCAGCATGGGCCTGGCACTGGTTAATCCAGCGATGCCGGTCTTCAGTCGCCAGAACGTGAATACGCACAAGAGCGAGGGCGCAGTGGCGCTGGTCCGCCTTGAGCAGGGTGGATACGACGATGCTTTTGCGCTCGCTCAGAATGAGCTTCAGAAAAACGCGCGATCCGTGGATGCGCTGCTGGTCATGCTGGATCTTGCGCAGGAGAAGGGAAACGAATCGATGGCGCAGCTGGCACTCGGTAGATTGCGAAGCGTTGCGCCCCACCATCCAAGGGTACGGCAACTCGCCGCCGCGAAGCCCCAGCCCGGAGAAGGTAAACGGGCGGGACGGATTTTGCGGGTGGCGCGCGCCCTCCTGGAGCGTCAGCGCTGGGCGGAGGCCGGCAAACTGGCGCAGGAAGTTTTGACGTTCGAACCGAAATCGGCCGAAGCCCATTACGTGATCGGGTGCATGGTAGCGCAAGGTGCAGAGCCAGAAAAGGCGATTGGCTTGCTCGGTCGCGCAACTGAACTGGATCCGAGTTCCGTAGAGAGTTGGTCCCACCTCGCGCGCGTCTTGCGCCGGGTCGGACGGTGCGCGGACGCGCTCGCCGGCATGGTGCATGTCGCGTTACTCGAACCCGATGACTTGCACCACCAGCTGGCCCTGGCCGACGTGGCGATGGCAGCAGGGCACGGGGCCATCGCCTGTGCAGCGCTCGAGCGAGCAGCGGCACTTTCACCTGGCCATTCGCTGGTCACGCGCCTGCTGCCGCGCGCCCGAGAGCTGTCGGTAGCGTGTCGTTATAGTGAACCAAGGGATTTGTTGCTTTCGCATGTTGAAGTCACGCGGCTGCATGGAACCGGGGTGCTGATCGAGCGCTTCTTCCCTGACTCCAGTTCGTTCGTCACGGTGCGTTCGCGGACACTTTACAAAGGCGGGTTGAATTTCGGTGGAGTTCATTTCTCCATTGATCTTCCGGGACTGACGGAATCCGCGCGACGGGCCGTTCTTCAGCGAATTCTCGGACCGTATTCTATCCGCCGCATTTTGGCCGTGCCGTTTTTCCACTCTGATTTCATGCATGCAGTGGCCGCGCGTGAAATAACGGGGGCGCCCCTTTGCACGTATGTGATGGATGACCAGGTGCTGCATTCCCGCGAAGTGCCGGCCGAGCTGGCCCGACGGGTATTTGCCGCGTCGGATGTGCGTCTGGCGATTTCGCCGGAGATGATCACTGAGTATTCAGCCTGGTTCGGGTGTTCATTTGGACTGCTGCCGCCGGTCGTCACCACACGTGATCACGAGGTGCCGAACGACTGGACGCCTGCCCGGGGCGACGTGCGCCATGCGGTAATGGTGGGCAATATTTGGTCGGCGAAACAATTCGAACAACTGCGGACATTCAGCCGTGCGGCTGGAATGAAGATCGATTGGTTTGGAAATTCGAAGGTCAGATGGTTGCCGCAGGATCGCACCACGCTGGAAGCGGATGGGATCGTTTGCCAAGGATTTTTGCCGGAAGAGCAGTTGGCGCAGCGCCTCGCCAATTATCCCTTTGTTATTATTGCGAGCGGCAGTCTCGACGGCACGGAGGACAACGAGTGGCTCACGCGGTTGAGTCTGCCTTCACGCATGGTTTTCATCCTTACCAAGACGTTTACGCCGATGTTGGTGTTGGGCAGTCCGAAGACGGCCGCCGCGCGATTCGTTGAACAATTCGGTCTGGGGCTTTCTTCCAATTACGATGCGACGGAGGCTCGGGAGAAGATTGCGGAGATTACCCGGCCAGCGCGAAGGGCCGAGTTCACGGCCAATGCGCGACGCGTTGCTCCCTCGTTTTTGATGTCGGCCAGTGGCGATTGGATCTGGCGTTCGTTGGCCGCAAAGCAATCGCTGCCCACGCCGTTCGATCACCTCTTTGACGGTCGCAACGACCACGCGACAAAGACGCTCCTGCCGATCGTACTCAATGCGACGGCGGCTTCCGCATCTACGACTGGGAATGCGTTACCTTCAGTTTCATCGGACGCACGATTAGCCCAGATCGTGGCGAAACTTTCGGATTTCGCACTTCACCAGCAGTATCTCCCTGTGGACGAACCGCGGCAACGAGCAGACGTTCGTGGGTGCGTTTTGTTTCTGCATGAAGCGTTGGCGCCGTTGGGGTCACTGGCGGTGCGTTTAATCGCGGTGGAGCGGCTCGCGTTGCTGGTCAAAAACCATCGCGGCGTCTTGGTAACGTGGGCGGAACTGCTCGAGCAAGGTGGCGATTTGGCAGAGGCGGCGTCCAAGGCCCGGCAGGCGTTGTCGCTCTATTATGATGATGTCTACACGCAGACATTGTTCGTTCGCTGCGTCGGCGAGGTGAATTTTCATGCCGACGCGAAGGATCGTTTTTGCCCGCATCCGTTTGAAAATTTTGAGATCTACAAGGACGGGTCAGTCTTTCCCTGTAACTGCACGCAAGTGCCGTTCCCGATTGGCAACGCACACACCCAGACGGCTGAGGAAATTTGGAAATCGCCGCAGGCCCGCGCCATTCGTGAATCGATTTTGGACGGGTCATTTCGTTTTTGCAGCCCGATGACTTGTTGGCAGCGATTTGATTTGCCCAAGCGTTCGGAACAACCTGAGCGTTTCGAACAGCTCAAGAAGATCGGCGTCGACGGGGCTCAGATGCCGAAGCATCTTAATTTGTCCTACGACCTGTCTTGCAACCTGTCGTGTCCATCATGTCGGAATGCTCCGATCATGGCAACGCAGGGCGAGCGGGCGAAACTCGAGGCCGTGCGTGACCGGGTGGTGCTTCCCTTGCTCGAAAACAAAAATGCCGAGAGTGTTTACATCACGGGTTCAGGTGACGCATTTGGGAGCGCACATTTTCGCGGAATCTTAAAGCAACTGTGTGATCCGAAGTTCGCGCATGTCGACATTACGCTGGGGACAAATGGCCAGCTGATCACCCCGCGCCTCTGGGACGAGTTTCAGCCCCTGCACGCGCGGTTCCGGGACATCACCATCTCCATCGATGGTGCGACGCCGGAAACGTACGAGCGACTGCGGCGCGGTTCCACGTGGGATAAGTTAATCCGTACGATGACCGTACTGGAGCAGGCGCGCCGCGCGAAGGTGATTCGTCGCGTCATGGTCAACATGGTGGTACAGCAGCAGAATTTTATCGAGATGCGGCCATTGCTCGAATTGTGCAAGGGCTGGGCGGTGGACGGGATTCGTTTTTATCGAATCCGCCAGTGGGGGAACGTGGTACCCGGTGCATTCATGCACAGCGATGTCGCGAATCCGCTGCATCCCAAGCACGCCGATTTAATGGCGGAGCTGGCCCATCCCGCGTTCGCTGATCCGATTGTCGACCACTACGACATGTATGAGCTTATTCGCCGAGCGCAGTCCAACATTTTACCCGCAGTAAGCTCCGCCTCGGCAATGACCTCCCTGGTAACTCTATGATTTACGACTACATTGTAATCGGCGCTGGAATTTCCGGTGTGACGGCGGCGCGACTCCTGCAGATGGCGGGAGTTGAGCGGGTGTGCGTCCTTGAGGCTGCGCCTGTAGCAGGGGGACTGTGCCGCACGAAAGTCGTTAACGGTCACGTATTGGACACGGGTGGCGGGCACTTCCTTTGCACCAAGTACCCAGAGGTCTATCGTTTCATCTTCGATCACATCGCCAAAGATCAGTTCAACTATTTCGATCGGGTTTCGCATATCGCGATCGAGGGGCACGAAATCGACTATCCGTTGGAGAGTAATATCTGGCAGCTTCCGGAGCGAGAGTGTGCCGACTATTTAGCGAGCATCGTTCGGAATGGAGAAGCGCGGGGGTTGCCGCGGCCGACCAATTTCGAGGCGTGGAGCCGGTGGAAGTTGGGCGACCGTATCACCGATCGCTATATGCTGCCCTACAATCGAAAGATTTGGGGCGTCGATGCGGCGGAAATGGACATCGATTGGTTGCACAAAATTCCACGGCTGGACGTGGAGCAAATCGCACGCGCGTGTCAGTCCCGATCGGCTGATCCCGCTCAGATGCCGTCGCACGCTGGATTCTACTACCCGAAGCGAGGTGGCTTTCAGGGCATCTTCGATGCGATTGTTGCACCCGTGTCGGATCGGATCGTGACGAGCTGCCCGGTAACCTCGATTGAGAAGCAGGGCTCGCACCTCGTGGTCAACGGCTGCTACCGAGCCAACGCGATCATCAATACGGCGCCTTGGCACTTGTTGAGTGACTCGCCCATCTTTGATGCCGCCGCTCGGGCGGCGATTACCCAGCTGCGGCATAATCAGCTCGTGGTTTCATTGCATCAAGAGCAGTACGCGACGAAGGCGCACTGGTTGTATCAACCCGACGAGCAACTGCGACATCATCGGAGTTTCTTCATCAACAATTTTGCGCCGCACAGTGCACCTAATGGATTCTATCGGGAAACAAATCTGAAGCGCTGGCAGGCTGGTGGCGGTGAGCTTTACGCCGAAATCAATTCCCACGCGTACCCGATTCCAACCCTTGGGTGGGCGAATGCCATCGATTCGGTTTTGCGTCACTGCGCTCCCCTCGGTGTTCACGGTCTGGGCCGGTGGGGACAGTGGCAATACTTCAATTCCGACGTGTGTATTCGTGAAGCGATGCAGCTCCTCGCCCGACTAACGAAACCGGTGGCGGCTGCGGCATAAAACCTTGCCGGTGTACGCAATGGGCTGCGTGCCCTTTTCAAAATGGAAATACCCCCTGATGTTTGTCTACTCGTAGCGGATTGGGGCATCGGCGATCACTATATCGTCGCTTCATTCGCCGAGGCGGTGCGTCGTCATTACGGACTGAGAGTCTGGATGGCCGGCCGGGCCCACCTGGGATTCCTTGGCGGGATCTATCCATCGGTTGAGCGCTATTTTGAATGGCCGACGAATCGCGACGCACAGCATTTGAGCTCGTGGACCATCGAAGGCGGCAAGGTCTTCTACGCCCATTTTCCGAAGATGGAGCTCATGCGGGCTGTGGGATTTAATGGATTCCATTTTCTCGATGCCTATCGCTGCCGGTTGGGTCTTCCCGCCAGTGCCAATCCGACTCGGCCTCGTCTGCCGACGGGTCCGGAAATGACGGCCGCGATCGACTTCCTTCGCTCGCACGGATTAACTCCGGGGCGTACGGTGGTATGCAGCATCGACGCGAGAACTACCCCGACTGACGGGGTTGACGCAGGGTTTTGGACCGCCCTAGCCAATGAGCTTAGAGCGGCAGGGCTTGCCGTTTTAGTAAACAGTGGACCGTCAACGGCGATTCCCGCAGGTCTGGTTTCTGCCTCGATCGAGCTCTCGTTGTTTCGCGCGGTGGTCCAGGCCGCCGGTGGGTTCTGTAGCGTCCGCAGCGGGCTGTCGGATCTCGCCTGCGATCTGCGTTGTCCACAGGTCGTCGTCTATCCCGACGTGCGTTATTGGAGTGGCTCGCTGCTTGAAGGCACCACCTTTGGGAAGTTCGGCCTAACCAAGGCGCCGTACGAAGTGGTGGTGCGCGCGCCGGAGCAAGCTACCGAGATTCAGGCCATTGTTGGTTTTTTTGCGGCGCGGCTCCGTCCGCGCGCGTTAACGGCAACCGGGGGCGCCAGCGTCGCCACTCGCTGAGACTCCAACCCAACTTGCTTCTCGCAGAAGAACAAAGGCGGAGCCGTACGGACCATCAGGCGCAACCCGAAGGTACCACGAATTCGGGTTTCGAATTGTGGGATGTGGACGGGATGCGAAAATCTTTCTTCAAATGGAAATGTCCGACCTAGATTCGCCCAAGGGGCACGGGATGTCGGTGCTGCCACCCGACGAGAGCCGCGGTGTCACCCGTCGGGCTCGAATCATTCATTATTGCCCGTGGGCGGCAGAGCTTCAGTTGGTGAGTGCGTTCCTTGCGGCGCAGAGTGAAAGTGGGCTACGCGCGCGCTTGGCCAAGCCGGACGATTCAGCGCTTTTGGCGATGGCGCGACTTGATCGTGATTGGCACGTGGAGAACGCGCGGGTCTTTGCGGGCATGCAGCATCCGGAAATTGCGTTCGGAGATGCGTGGGTTGTCGGCGCGGTGGGGTTGCAAGGCCTAACCCAAGTGGCGCCGCCAGCCGGCGAGGAATGGTGGGTGGTTTTGATGGCGCAACATCCCCAGCATTTTGCCGCGGTCGCGGGCCCGCTGTTGGCGCTGTTAAGAAAACGCGGTCTGCGCATTTGTTACTACGCCTACGACGAGGCGAGCCGGATGATGCCGTGCTTCCGGGAAATTGCCCCGCACCTGGACATCCTGATCCACGACGAGGCGCCACTTGCGCCAGACGGTGCAGCGGCGTTGTCGCCCACCTGCCAAGTCGTGCACCGGAGCTGGGTGGCCAACATTATCCCCTTCTCAACCGCTTTTGCAGAGGCTCCCGAGGAGCGAATCGTATTTCTCGGTTCGAAGATGGGCGTGACGCCGCATCGGCAACGCCAGATCGACTTTCTCCGGAAGCGCTTTCGCGATCGCTTTGTGGCGATTCACGACCACTCACTCCAGGTGAGTGAGCGGCATCTCCTCGCGCAGCGATTTAAGGCGAGCGTCTGTCCGGAAGGCCGGAAATTTGGCGGATCGACGATGCAGGCGACCCACACGGACCGGCCATTTTGGTCCGGATGTTTGGGATTGGTGCCCGTGAGTGAAAACTCAGCGGCGGGTTGTCGGCTGGATCAACTCCGGCGCGATCAACTCATCGTCGATTACCGCCATGGTGATCTGGCGCAGCTTCAAGCGGCGTGTGAGCGCGGCCTGGCCATGACCCGGCCGGAGCGGTATCGGATATACGAATACTTTAACCGTCACGAAACGGTCGGTACCGTGGTGGCGAATGCGATTGCCGCAGCCTAAAGGTTGCACCGCCAACCGCAGTTTCACTCCAGCGCGCTGGAAACGCGAAAACCCCGGCGAATGGCCGCGGCCTTTTTCTAGGGTCAACGGGCGCGCGGTGGCGTTCGTTGGTTCGTTGGCCCGAAAACTAGTCCTGGCCGCCGTTTTGAAGCGGCGGCCAGGGTGGGCGACTCAGAACTATCCCTGGGTAGGTTTAGCCGATGAGGCGGAGGGCGCTCTGAGCGCTCTGGTTGGCTTGGGACAGCATCGCGGTGCCGGACTGCACCAGAATGTTCCAGCGTGCGAGCTGGGTCGATTCCGATGCGACGTCCACGTCCGTGATCCGGCTCGAAGCGGCTTCGAGGTTGGCTTTGTTAACCGTCAGCAACTCGGAAGCGAAGCCCAGCCGGCTCTGTTCGGCGCCGTTTTGGGCGCGGAACGTTGCGACGGCTTGGATTGCGTCCGTGATATTGGCGACAGTGACGTCACCGAGATCATCGCCGCTGGCGGTCAGGCCGCCGACACCCGTGCTGCTGCTGGCGAGGTCACGACCCGTGAGGCTCACCGCAGTAGCCGATCCGCCGGCGCCTTCTTCGGTCGTATAGACCGTGTTGGCGCTGGAGGCGAAGATGGCGACGCCGTTGAACTTTTCGGACGTGATGGCGGTGAGCTGAGACTGCAGGGCCTTGAACTCCGTGTTGTAGTTCGCCTTGTCGCTCGTGCTCTTAGTGACATCGTCGTGCAAGGTCCGGAGTTCGCTCATGCGATCCAGGATCTTACCCGACACCTTGAGCCCACCGTCCTGAGTCTGCAGGAAGGACACCGCGTTACCGATGTTGTTCGCGACTGCGCCCTGGCGCTTGGCTGCCGCTGACAACTTCATCGAAACCGCGAGACCGCCGGCGTCATCCGACGGGTTCACGATTTTCGAGCCGCTCGAGAGCCGGTTGAGGCTCTTTTGCAGTGCACTA
>Ga0163144_10002999_pt1 | contig 38519 bp, 40 predicted proteins | sample OliLak19BULKMAT1_FD_123175 | JGI IMG/M metagenome (GOLD analysis project Ga0163144, IMG submission 123175) | Freshwater microbial mat bacterial communities from Lake Vanda, McMurdo Dry Valleys, Antarctica - Oligotrophic Lake LV.19.BULKMAT1 | ecosystem: Environmental > Aquatic > Freshwater >...
ATAATTGGAAAACAATAGCGACTCAAACAGAGAACGTGTATTCAAAGCTTGTACTAAATAAATGAAAGTTGCTGTCTTAATCGATACTTGGTTTCCATTTGTCGGGGGTGGGCAAATCAACGCATGGGAAATTTCAAAGAGATTAGTAAATAACAAAAATGAAATAGAAATAGTTACCAGAAACTGCGGTAAAGATAATCTTAATAATTATAAAAACTTAAAAATAACAAAACTTGGTAAATTATCAAAAACTGATAATGACATAGCCAGGTTAAAATATCTTTGGCAGGCATTTCTTTATATCTACCGTAACGAATTTGATATGATTGTTGCTCATGCTTTTCTTCCGGGGTTGGTTGCAAAAATGATTATGATACTTAAAAAAAAACCTGCAATCTTTGTTGTTCATGGCACATCGATCGGAACAACTTTAAACAGAGGAGTAAAAGCATGCATAGAAAGATTTATTCTAACCCAGGTCAGATATTCGGCAGAAATTACAGTATCCAGGGATTTTCTAAAAATAAAAAATATAAATGAAAAAATCGTTTACATACCAAACGGTGTAGACCAAGTTTTTTTTAAATCGAGTTCATCAGTCAAAAGGGACAAACACGCACTTCTTTTCGTAGGCCGCCTTCATCCGCAGAAAAATTTAATTAATCTTGTCGAAGCAATGAAATTGTTAAATGGAGAAAATTTTCCTGTAAAATTAACAATCGTTGGCGACGGCCCGCAAAAAGAGGAAATATTAAATTTGATAAAAAAGTACAAACTTGAAAGCCAAATAAAACTTGAAGGCTCAAGATACGGATCAGACCTTGGCCGTTTTTATCAGTCCTCGTCAGCGTTTATTTTACCGTCATTTTATGAAGGCCAACCACTTACCATTTTAGAAGCCTGGGCATCGAAACTTCCTGTAATCGTTTCCAAAACAGGTGATAATGGGTTTTTGATAAAAGAGGGGATAAACGGCTATTTCATAAAAGATCAAAAAAACCCTAAAGATATAGCTGAAGTTATTAAACAAGCCTTAAAAAATAAAAATTTAAGAAAACTTGGCCAAAACGGATATGTATATGCAAAAAACACATTTTCTTGGAACATATCTGCGATAATGACACATCAATTATTTAAAACGCTTATTAAATGAACTACACAACCCCGCTAAGCCCATCGAGATACGATTCTTCCCGATTTCTCGAAAAAAGACTAAAGATAATTATTAATGAAAATCAAAACATCCTGGATGTTGGTTGTGGAAAGCTTTTTTTCCTAAATTTTTTAAACAGAATTAACAAGAGAGTAAATTATTTCGGAATAGATATAAATCCTAAGATGAGAATAAAATTTCAAAAAAACATTTCAGGGACAATTGAGCACAAAAGCATTTTCTCCTTCAAGACAAAGAAAAAATTTGACTTAATTGTATGCTTATGGGTTTTAGAACACATAAGAAACGACAAGAGAGCCCAAAACATAATGACCAATAATCTAAAGAAAAATGCTTACTTGGTGATAGCAGTGCCCAGTATTTGGACTTGGCCATTTGAATTTGGCAGACACGGATTTCATTATTATTCTTTACAAACCCTAAAAAAAATCACTACCAATAAGCAACTAAGAGTACAAGAAATCTATGTGGCAGGTGGAATACTAGGATTATTATTTACGCTCGCTTACAACTGGCCAAGGTTTGCAATTTTAATTCCAAGTCTTTTGTTGTATAAAATCTTATTTTTTACAGGTACAACTACTTTATCCTGGCCACAATTTTCAAAAAAAATCATTGATGTGACTTGGTATAGGTATCATAAAAGCTCATTACTAGTAGATTTTCATAACATGATAGTCAGGTCGATTGTAAAAATAGACAACTTATTTAAGATTTTTCCCCAAAGCTACATTATAATATTGCAGAAATTATGAAATCATCCAAAATTAGTGTCGTTATGGCCGTCTATAACGGCATGCCGTACCTTGAGGAAGCTGTTAAAAGCGTTCTTAGCCAAACATATAATAATCTTGAATTCATAATTGTTGATGATGCATCAACTGACGGTACGGCCAAATATTTAAAAAGCTTAAAAGATAAACGCATCAAAATTATAACTAACTCAAAAAATCTAGGCCTTGCGACTTCCCTGAATAAGGCTTTAAAGGTTGCCAATGGAGAATATATTGCCCGTATGGATGCGGACGATATCAGCATGTCAAACAGGCTCAAGACCCAGATGAAATATTTAATCTTGAACCCCAAAATCGATATCTGTGGCACATGGGCAATCCTCATAGATGAGGAAGGTAAAACAATAGGAAAAGTGCACAAGCCGTCACAAGACAAGGAAATTAAAAAAATGAACAAGTGGATACCAGGATTAATTCACCCCACATGGTTTGGGAAGAAGCTCATGTTCGAAAAATTAAACGGCTATGATCCCAAATACGATATGGTCGAAGATTACGACTTTCTTATAAGAGCGAAGAAATTTAAAATGGCAAACATTAAAAGAGAATTAATACTTTGGAGAAGCATTCGAAACAGAAGATCACAAAATAGTATCGAAAGAATGTATAAAAAAAGCCTATCTGTCAGGTTTCATTACTTCGGGAACGGGGAATTTGGGCTTGTATATTTGCCCTACCTAATCCGCAGCCTAATTACAACTTATCTATTACCCACGAGACTAAAACTCTTATTTAACAAAAAAACTGGTTTACTTTAATGAAAAATCTGAATATTTTCATAACTTTAAAATTAAAACTTGAATGAAAATTAGAAAAAGAATTAACAAATTATTGCTTGTAAATTACGATTTAAGTATTGGTTTTGTATTTTTTATTGCTTATCGTTATTTATTTACATGGCTTTTGTGGTACGGAAGAAATGTTCCACCGGAACCAGATGATTCATATTTTTATTTATCTGCCGCTCACAACGTCCTAAGACCAGAAAATTTTGAAGAGTTTCGCCTTACTCTGTTCTCACTTTGGCTGAATTTAGCCAGCTTGATAACCGGAGGAAACCTAGAGGTAGCTTACAAAGTTAATTTTTATATTGGGCCAATCTTAATGTTTCTTGCTCTTGCTTTTTTTCTAAAAAAACTTGAAAGAAACAAGAATAAGCGTCTTCTTGCTTTTATATTTTTATCACTTTTCACTGGCAATGGGGCTTACCATGGTTTTTACTGGGTTGTTTCAAGTTTCTACCAACTTCTTTTATTTTTTATTCTCACAGCGCTATATTTTGAAAATAAACGTTTTAATCTAAAAGTTCTTATTCCAGTATTTGTTGCATTTATTTTTATGCATCCAAGCAGCCCCCTCGTTTTGGGAATTTTTGTTTTAATCCTTCCTTTTTTACTTATCTTAGATGGAAAAAATATCAAATTTTATTTAGAAAAAAGCTTAATTATATCTGTAATTGGCTTATTAATAACCGGAATCTATGTAGCTGTAAGCTCAAGATATCCCCAAGTCGAAAGTCCCGAGTCACCATTTTCAGCTCTAAACCTTATACGACAAATATTACACGGCAACATACAACCTGTAAGCTGGCCAATTATTTGGAATCAATATTTTGCTTTTTTCTTTTTAAACCCATTAACAATACTAGCATCATTGTCTGCGCTTTACTTTTGTTGGATTGCAGGTGCAAAAAAGCTACTGGCATTATATTTTTCTTCGGTTGTTCTTGTGCTTATCTCAATCTTTATTCCATTTGGGTATAGAACACTTGAACTAACTTGGTCTTTAACTTTTATTGTTTTGACATACGCTTTAATCGGTTTAAAAAAGTGGATTTCAAACAATTACAATTTCTTGAAATACACGCCCATTGTCGCATTTATAATATTTTTCCTTGTTATCACTAATCTTAACTATGTGTGGATTAATTCAGTCAACATCAACAAAAATTACTCCTGGGACAGAAGTTGTCCTAAAAATATCAACGGAATCACTTTTTTCAATAGTAATGATGCCCTCTATGCCTTCCAGCTTTATGGTATAAATTCAAAAAACACAATATTTTTAACCTCTTCAACCCCAGCCAGCCTTATTGACCAGAATGCATATTTTGTTAAAGGAGCAATTATACCAGGTCAATCAGAAAATATATCTTCTTTGCAACAGTTTTTAACAAAAAATATCACTAGACGACCTCGCCCAAAAGAAGTGTCAGTTGTACCCGAAAACAATTGGAATAAAATAACTATGAGCAGCGAAAAATTTAATCTAATTCTTGTAGAAAAAAATTTAAAATTAGAGCCTATTACTAATTGTGGGAATTTCGTCATATACAAAATAATTAACGTATGAAAATTTGTTCTCCTCAACTTGGAGTATCGCCAATTTCAAGCCTCGGAGGTGAAATCTATGATTACCAAACACTCAAGGGTTTTACTGAGAAGGGAATTGATGTATTTGTCTATCTGCCAAAAAACCGCGTCTTTGATAAAAAACTTAAACATTTCCATGTTAGCTATGCCCCCATAACCCATATAATTCCTCCATGGCTTTACAGTATCATTTGTCTTCCGTATTTGTTTAAAACTTACAAAACAGAAAAGTTCGACATTTTAAGAATTCATTCTGCAAGATTTTTGGGGATTGCAGGTCTTATATTCCATTATTTTCACCCAGAGGTGCCGATTCTCACTAGCGAAGTAACGCCTGAACACGGGAAAATATTCCACTATATAGAAAGGAAAATTTACGATAAATCATCGGCGATCATTGTTCAAAGCAATTACATGAAAGTTATGCTAGTAGATAAATTTAACCTGCCGTCAAAAAAAATATTTATAACCTACGGCGGTGAATTAGAACAAAATAAAATATCCAAACCTACAAACAATATTCTACGAAACATTCAAAGAAGAGATTTTGTACTTTTATATATGGGTGTATTAGAACCTCGCAAAAATCCCAGATTTTTACTCGATGTAATTTATGAAACATTAAAAGAAATACCAAACGCAAAACTTGTATATGTTGGAAGTGGCGTAGAGAAAAACTCACTCATAAGGTTAGCAATTCAAAAAAAGATAAAAAGCAATGTAATATTTGTAGACAAGGCTTATGGCGCAGAAAAATCTGCTTGGTTTAACCGTATGGATGTTTTTGTTTTAGCATCAAAATCTGAGGGTTTTGGGCTGGTGGTAACAGAGGCTATGTCATATGCAAAAACCGCAATAGTTTCAAACATAGCGCCCTTCAAAGAGATTATAAACAATGGAGTTGACGGTTTTACGCTTCCAGTGAGCGCATCAGTTTGGAAGAAAACAATAATAGAACTAGCAAAAGACGAACGATTTAGAGAAAAAATAGGCAAAAATGCAAAGGAAAAAATAAAAAAACAGTTTAATTGGGAAAAAACATACGCCTTGAATAAAAAAGTAGTAAACCTGATTGCTTCATGAAATATTTTGTTTACTTATTGAAAAAAAGTGAAGCACTGTCTTCTGTCGCAATAAGACTTGTCTACTATACAGGCAAAGCGAAATCACCAATTCACCCGAAGCATCTTTTAAAGAAAAAAAGTGTGTGGTTTGGCAAATATCTAAATAAAGAAGACAGCGTTCTGGATATAGGCTGTGGGGTAGGAGTTGATGCGCTAAATGTAGCTACAAAAGTAAAAGAAATCACGGCGCTTGATGTTGATAAGAAATCTCTAAAAATTGCCCAAAAGAGTTTAACCTACAAAGGCCTTAAAAACATAGAATTTAAATTTCACGATGCAAACACAAAGTTGCCATTTGCAGACCAAAGTTTCCACAAAGTTATTTGCTCAGATGTGCTTGAACATTTAAACAATCGTAATTTTGCACTAAAAGAAATTAAAAGAGTTTTGAAAAAAAATGGACTATTATTATTGGTTACCGACAACCCAAATACGAATTGGAAGAAACAATTAAAAAGATACGGATATTTTTACTACGCAGATTATGATCATAAGTATGAATATCCAAGAAACGAAATCGTAAACATTTTGGTTAAAAAGGGCTACAAAGTGAAAAGTATATTGCCCGTTACATACGATACGCCATATAAAGGATTCATCGATCTTGTTGGAGGCATTTCTTTAAACACTTACAAAAAGCTAGGCAAATGGAAGAAAAAAATGTTGAAAAAACACCCTGAAAATGCGACTGGTTACAAAATTGTGGCACAACTAAAATGAAAATATTATTACTTGCAGATTATTTCTATCCATTCAATCCAGGAGGTTCGGAGTGGAGTGTGTTCGAATTGGCAAAATCCCTGAAAAAACTACAACACGATGCAAAAGTTGTAACCATGAATTATGGTACACGCAAAACAGATACATATTTTGGCGTGCCAATAATTAGACTACCTTTTTTCAAAAGAACAAAACAAAAAAGAAGTGTTGTGTCATCAATTTATCTAAATAATCCGTTCTTCTTTGTATATTCTGCATTTCACTTCTATAAAATATGTAAAAAGGAAAAACCGAATATAATTCATATTCACGGAAAATTCCTCATTCCAGCTGGTATCGTGGTGGGGGCAATTTTAGGCATTCAGGTAGTTGTCACTCTTCGAGACAAGCAATTACTTTGCAATATTGGGAAATGCTTTTTTGACCCAAACAGAAAAAAAGCATGTAATTTACGCGAATTCATAACAGAAGATTTTCCTTGGTTTTACAACAATTACATTAATAATAAAAGTGTCTTTAAATACGTTCGTGTATTAATTTCAACGCTTTGGGAAAGACTATCGTTTAATTTTATTAAGTTTGTGTTGTCAAAAGCTGACAAATTGGTTGCAATAAGCAATTCTCAAACAAAGTATTTTGAAGCAAACGGTTTTAAGAAAATATCCACAATTTACAATACAGCTGACTTTCAACCTCAAAAAATAAGAGTGGCAAAAAACAAGAGTATTCTATATGCGGGGAAACTATCCAACGGGAAAGGGACAAATTTACTGATAGCAACAGCGGAACTGTTGAATAAAACAAAAAAGACACTGTTTATTTTTGCTGGACAACAAGATAGTAGTTTTAAGGTAACGAAGCGTAACTTTTTAAAGTATGTTGGGAACGTGAGTCAGCAAGAGCTAAGTCTTTTATATAAAAATGCTTCAGTTACAGTAATGCCTTCAACTTACCCAGAAGCGTTCGGTAGAGTAGCTATGGAATCTCTAGCGTACGGTACACCAACTGTAGTAACCAATATTGGTGCACTACCTGAGATTATCGAAGATAAAGTCACAGGCAGGGTCACAAGAGCCGACGCTAAGTCTTTGGCGATAGCAATCGAAGATGTTTTATTAAACGAAGAGAAATACAAAAATAATATTAAAAACAATTACAACAAACTGAAAAATAAATTTATGGACGAACCGATTAAACAACATTTAAAACTATACAAATCACTTTTAAAATGAATTTAGGAATTTTCCTTTCAATCGGTGACAGCCTAGAGGATATGAAAAAAAGCGGACAGGACGAACGGTTTATAAATCTTTATCTCAACAGATACTTAAAAGCATTCAACAAAATTTATCTGTTCTCTTACGACGAACTTAATTTCGAATTACCTAAAAATGTGGTCCTAGTCAACAAAAAAAATAAGATGCACCGATACCTCTATGCTTTATTACTACCATTGCTATACAAAAATACAATAGAGCGCTGTGACGTGATAAGAGGCTTTGGGCTCTCTAGTTCAGTTTCCTCATTTCTAATTTCAAGGCCCATTTTTAAAAAGAAGATATCTTTCGTTTTTAACTGGCCATATGATTATTGGCAATTTCTAGCTTTAGAAAAAAAATATGCAATTGCCATTGTATTTAAAATATTAGAATTTACAGCCTTTTTTCGAGCCGACACAGTATTGGTTGCAACTCGAGATAAACTAAAAAAAGTTAAAGGTAAAAAATATGTATATTTACCAAATGGAGTTGATACTTCTCTGTTTAAACCAATTGCAAGAAAAAAAAGTGGCATAATCTTTGTTGGGCGTCTTGAAAAACAAAAAAATCTCATTTTTTTGTTAGACGCGGTATCGAATTTAGTTAAAAAAGAAAGAGTGATTACTTTTGTAGGAAAAGGATCACAAGAAAAAAAACTAAAAGAATATGCAATCAAAAAAAACGTGGAGTTAACAGTTTTCAATCCAGTACCTAATAGTCAGCTTCCAAAGCTATTGAGTAAATTTTCAATTTTTACTTTGACTTCATTTGCCGAAGGTAGCCCCAAAGTTCTGTTGGAAGCAATGGCAATGGGTCTTGTTCCAACAGTCACCAGTTTTTCTACTTCAAAAGATATAATTAAAAACGGCCAAAATGGTTTTGTTACTGATTTCGATGTCTTGAAATACTCCAGAAGACTAGAAAACTTGTTAAACAACAATGCTCTTCTTAAAAAAATCTCCAAAAATACGAGAGAGTCTGTAGAAAAAGATTTTAATTTGGAAAAATTAATAGCAAGTGAGATAAAAATCCTAAAAAATGCATCCAAATGAAAAAGACAAATAATGCCGTTTTATATTTTGGATCATACGACCCTGATTATTCAAGAAACAGAATCATTAAAAAAGGACTTGCTGCAAATGGGTTGAAGGTGCGGGGGAGTCAAGCCAGTGGGTTGATATTTGTTAGGTATGTTAAGCTCCTCATGTCATTTCTAAGAGTCCGTAAGCAGATTTGTGCTATTATAGTTGGTTTTCCTGGCCATTATGATGTTCCCCTAGCATTTTTATTAGGCAAGCTGTTTGGTAAAAAAGTTTATTACGACATATTTGCTTCAACCTACGAAACCTATGTAATAGATAGAAAAGTAGTAAATAAATATTCTACTCGAGCAATATTCTTTTATTTTATCGATTGGATAGGATTAAAACTTGCTGACAATGTAATTATAGATACAAAAGCCCACGGAGTCTTTTATAGACAGCTGTATGGACTTAATCTTAAAAAAACCATTCTGGTATATGTGGGATCTGATCCCGACTATTTTTATCCAAGGAAGCTAAAAGAGACAACGGACGTTCTGTTTTATGGCAGTTATCAGCCACTCCAGGGAACAGATGTAATAATAAAAGCTGCAGCTAAAATTCCTAAGATCAAATTCAAAATGATAGGGGATGGCCAGGAGAGAAAATCGGCAGAGCATCTTGTAAAAAAGTTCAAATTAAAGAACGTCGAATTTACTAATTGGCTCCCGATTAGTAAACTGTCAGAGGAAATTACAAAAGCAAAAATATGTTTAGGCATATTTGGCAAATCTCAAAAAGCGGAAGTTGTAATTCCAAATAAGGTTTTTGATGCCATTGCAAGCAAAAAAACGGTGATTACTTCAAACAATAAGGCCATACGAGAAATCAACGATCTCTCTCAAAAACACCTCGTTTTGGTTGAGCCGGACAATCCGCTAAAATTAGCCAGTAAAATTGATATATTTTTAAAAAATGATGAGGCGAGAAGAAAATATGCAACAAATGGCTACTTACTATACAAGTCATTGTTCACACCTAAATCAGTAGTCAAAAACCTATATCTAAACATCACAAATGAGTAAATTAGCAAAATATTACGATAATAAGGTAAAGCTTTATAAGCCGAGTAAAAAAAGGGAATTAAAAATAGCAGAACTTCTTCCCACAAATATAGAAAATAAAAAAATACTGGACATAGGATGCGCAGACGGTACTTTTGGGATTCAGTTATCAAAAAGGGGTGCAAAAGTATATGGAGTTGATATATCACCACTAGCTGTTGGCATTGCGAAAAAAGGACTTGAAGATGCCTTTGTTGTTAACCTCAACAATCAAAAGCTCCCGTTTTTGGCAAAAACGTTTGATTTGGTTGTCGCGTCGGAAGTCATAGAGCATCTACATAACCCAAATAATCTACTGATTGAAGCAAGAAGAGTTTTGAAAGATAAAGGAGCCTTGATAATAACTACACCAAACTTTTTATACTGGGGCAATAGAATTAAATTTTTACTTGGTAATTTTAAATACGAAAAAAGCGGTATGTTTGATGAAAGCCATGTTCATTTTTACACTTACAGATCATTGAAAAGGGAACTTGAAGAGACACGATTTAAAATCACAAAGGAGAATCATGTGTATGCTGGGTCAGACACGTTAAAAATTATCAAAGATCTTAATCCATCATTATTCGCGTATCAATTCGTATTTTTATCTGGGAAAAAATGAAAAAAGCTCTACTGTTGATTCCCTTTTATTCTTCATTTTATAAACCTATTAAAAAAGCATTTAATGATTTGGGATATGAAACAAAAAGTTATGACTACAGGAGGGGAGGGGTGGCAATAAGAATTTTAAGATTTATCCCCATTATCGGCAAACAACTTGCCGAAAATCTAATAAATGGAAGAATTGTAACCTTGGCAACTGATTTCAAACCACAAATAATATTAACGGTCAAAGGTGAAAGTTTAAACAACAAGGTAATAAAATCTATCAAAAAAGCTGATAATAAAGTCGTTAATTGGTTCCCAGACCCCTTAAACACTTGGAACTTAATGTTTAAAATTGCTCCTTATTACGATTATTTTCTTCATTTCGACCCTCTTATAGTAAAAAAATTAAGAACATTAGGTTTTAAAAACGTACATTATTTGCCCTTCGCTGCAGAGATTGTCAAAAAAATGGCAGATAAAAAGATTTATGATGTTTCTTTTGTTGGAACTTACTCTAAAGATCGTGAAAAAAAACTGTCCAATTTAACAAACTTTGATTTAAATATATGGGGAGACTCTAGATGGTTCGATTCCTCTCTGAAAAAATTTACAAGAGGTGCCAGAGTCAGTCAGAAAAAAATGAAAGATATTATCAAAAAAAGTAAAATAAATATAAATATTCACCATAATGAATCGGGAAAAGGAGCAAATCTTAGGACTTTTGAAACAACTGGAAGTGGCGGCTTCCTACTTACAGATTACGTTGATGATTTGAAAAATTTATTTACAATTAATAAAGATATTGCTTGTTTTGAGAATGCGACAGAAATGAGTTTTAATGTTAGGTATTTTCTAAAAAATAATAAGTATAGAGAAAAAATTTCGTCAAATGGTTATAAGAAAGCCGTAAATATACACAAATACACAAAAAGGATCAATCAAATGATGGATATCATAAGAACATAAAATAAACTTATAACAAGACTAAAACTGAGAGCGATATTCCCCAATAATACTTTTACATATTAACTAAAGCCACCATCCCAAATGTATGTTGTTCTTTTTGGGCTTTTTATCTGATTTTTAGGTTTTGAGTACAATTTTGCATATTTCCAAGCATATAATGGAACGAATAAAAGTTTCTTTATTTTTGGATGTTCCCAAAAAAACCAATTGATAGCAAATCTGATGAAAAATCTTTTTGAGGCGTTTAGTTTAACAAGTTGAAAAAGTTTTATTGCCATAATCTCACGTTGGGTCTCATTAATCGTAAGATTATGAATGAACTGATGATAGAGTTTAATGCGGCAAAATTTAACTCTTGCACCGAGCTTCAAACAATTTATCATAAAAAGCTGATCGGCCATTACATCTGTGGGGATTAAACCAATCTTCGCAAGCGATTTTCTTCTTATGACGTAACCCATTGCGTTTACACCATGCTTAAATGCGTCATCAACATTATTCCCAAAATTTGTTCCTGGCGGATTGTATACAATCTGTAATTTTTTCGTTCTTGACCTGTATCTGGTTCCGCCACAAATTATTAAGTCGATGTTAGGATTTGTTTCCATAACTTGGATGGCTTTTTCCATCTGTTTTGGGTAAACAATATCATCATCAGTTAAATACTTTAAATATTTACCTCTTGCAACAAGAATACCCTTATTTGCGGCATGAGAAGGCGAAATGTCAGGCTCTGAAATGAATTTGCTTACAATGTTTTTATATTTTTTAACGACCCTAAGTGTATTGTCAGTCGAAAAACCATCCACTATAATTAATTCATCTTTAGGGGTTAGAAGTATGTTTGCACGAAGGAGTGTTTTTTCTAGCATTTTTGCCCTGTTTTTAGTAACTAAAATGTATGACACTCTCTTAGTCGAATAATAATCAACAGTTCTTTGTTTCATAAATCTATGAAATTCTATCAGATAAAGAATTTCAGTGATAGATATTTACAATCAATAAGTTATAATTATTAAACTGCTCCAACTATGGCAGAGCTAACCTCTATAGAAGCAATTATTCAGGAACATCTTAAAGTTGCAATCGACCTGCCGGTTGCAGAAATTAAAAGTCTTACAGAAGACATAACGTCAACATTTGCAGAAGGAGGAAAATTAATATTTTTTGGAAATGGTGGTTCTGCAACTCAAGCTTGTCACTGGGCAGAGGAGTTTGTAGGTCGCTTTGTAAAAAAGAGAAGATCGCTACCAGCTATTGCCCTGGGAACAAACTTTGCGAACATAACGGGGATTGCAAACGATTATGGATTTGAAGAAATTTTTAATAGGGAGCTTGAATCGATAGGCGAGAAAAAAGATCTTGCGATTGGAATTTCTACATCAGGTAAATCTCCAAACGTTATTAAGTGTTTGAAAAAGGCAAAACTGTTAAAAATAAAATCATGGATATTGACTGGAAATACTAAAAGTTTAGCAAAAAAAATAGCCGATAAGTCTCTTTCTATAAACTCTGATAAAACTGCAAGAATTCAGGAAATGCACTCCCTCGTAATACACATAGTTTTAGCGCACATAGAATCACAATATACTTAAAATGTTAAGTTAATTGAGGTCTTCCGTCTAATAAGTAAAAGAACATTAAGGTTGTGCTTGTTCAATTAAACGACAGTAAAGTTCATTGGGATCTAGTCCTACCCAGGAAAAAAATACTGCATCAGGTTCTGGATTAAACTCCAAATTATCATGAACAGGGAAGGCAATAACAGGCGATCCTGCAGCTTTTGCCGCCCTAACTCCTGTTGGTGAATCTTCGTGAACAAGCTGATGCTTGGGTGATATTGACAAAAGCTCTGCTGAACGTAGATATACCTCAGGATCCGGTTTCAAAAATCTAACGTCAGACTCAACTAAAGTATGTCGGAAAAAAGGCTTAAGTCCAGCTTTTCTCAGAATATGCTCTGCATCCCTGGCGGGAGTTAGAGAGGTAATAACCAAATCACCACCAACAAATTTGGCCCGATCTAAATATTCAGGGACACCACTTCTCGGGAAGATTACATTACTATATAGCAAATCCCTATGAATAGCGTTTTTAAGACCTCTTACCTCAACGGGACTAATCAGCCCACCTGTTGATCTTGCAAGCCTCGCAATCTCCTCGGAAATTGCTTTATCGCCAGCACCAACAAATTTATTAAATTCTTGGGAGGCGAATACAACCTCTAGGCCTTTTGCAACCTCTTCAAAAGCGAGCTGATGCCAGGGTTCAAGATTTACAAGAGTACCTTCTAAGTCAAATGCAAATTTATTAGTTTCTACCATATAACGCTATCTACAAAGGGGCATTCTAGTCTAAGTAAAGAAAAATATCAAACAGTTTTAACAGATAAAATTGAATTTACTGCATCCAATAAATTGTCTTTTATTATTAAACGCTTATCAAATTTATATTTACCATCGTCAAGTCCATAACCAGTTTTTACCCCTATAAATTTAACCCCTGCGTTTGTTGCTGTTTGAGCATCTACGGTAGCGTCTCCAATAAAATAACTTTTTTTAAGATCGATGTTAAATTCCTTTACTGCTTTTTCAAGCAGTCCAATCTTAGGTTTTCTACAATTACATATTTTTTTGAGAGAGGCAACTTCACCCTCAAATCCTTTTTCGGGGTGATGTGGACAGTGGTATATGGCGTCTAATTTGGCTCCTTGCCGGCCAAGCAAGGTTTCCAGCTTATTGTGTATTTTGCCAAGATATTTATCTGTCATAAAACCTTTTGCTATAGATGCCTGGTTGGTTATAACGATTGAAAGATAATCAGTATCATTTATTTCTTTTATCGCTTTGGCAGAATAGGGAAGTAGTTTTAAGTCGTCAATGCTTGTAAGCTCATCAACTTCTTTGTTGATCACGCCATCTCTATCCATAAAAATAGCAGGCCTTTTTAATTTTCTGTTTAGCCTTGCCACCTTACCGGACAGAACATCACGACTGACTCTTTTTAACCTTTCTGGTGTACCAACGTCTTTTATGTACTCTGCTGTTTTATAGGCGAATATCGTTTCTGGTGATTTTAAAATTTCCGGAAAAACATCTTTTTCCAGATCAATCTTTTTATTGTTTTTAATATATTTAAAAATACTCGGTGAAAATATAAATATACCCGTATTTGTCAGATTTTTAAAAAGTATATTTTTGGGATGTATTTTGTTTTTCCTCAGGACAAATGCAGTGACTAAGCCTTCTTTATCCGTTTGGACCAAGTCGGAATCAAACGGATGATCGCTCGGGTGTACTACAATTGTGGCGAGGGCATTCTTATGTTTGCGGTGAAAATAAATAAGCTTTTTAAGCTCAATATCAAGCATTATGTCAGCAGAAAGAACAAGAATATCTCCCTTAGTCTTTTCTTCTAATTGTTTAAGCGCACCAGCCGTACCCAAAGGCTCATTTTCTATTAAGTGTTCTATCGTTAGTCCGAATTTTTTTCCGGTTCCTAAAAAATCTCTTACTTGTTCTCCAAGGTAACCAGAAAGAATCCAAATCTTTCTTATTCCATATTGTCCCAGTAGTAAAATTTGATGTTCAATTATTGACTTGTTGCCAATCTTGATTAAGGGCTTAGGCGTATAGTGTGTTAAATTCCCAAGCCTACTACCTCGTCCACCAGCCAGAATTACAGCAATCATTGTTAATAACCATTGGGCATTTTATAAATTATCTGACTGCCAAAGTTCTCAAACTTAATTGGTATATAAAGTAAATTCTTTAGCCTTCGCCTTACCCTCTCCTGTTTGTTTTTTCTTACATAGAAGACCATACAGCCTCCACTGCCTGCACCCAGTAATTTACCGCCAATTGCACCTGCTTTGATGGCATTGTCATAAAATTCGTCTATAACTCCACTCGAGATTTTATTTGTTAACGTTCGTTTAATTTTCCAACTTTCGTCAAGAAGCGAACCAAAATCGTCAAGATTCGTTTTCGCTTTGGTCAGCACCTTATATGCTTCATCAACAAGATCAAGCATTTTGTTGAGATCAACAGTTTTTTTATCCGTTGCCTTAATTTGGCTTTTTGCAACACTCGAGGCATTTCTGGTAATACCTGTAAAAAACATCATTAAATTACCCTCAAGTTTGCTTATTCTTTCCTGGCTTATGTTAATTGGTGTTACGTTAATAATTTCTTTACCTCCGAAATCGATTCTGTTCAAGCCACCGTATGATGCGACCGTTTGATCTTGCGCCCCTACATTCTCTTTTATCAAATTTTGCTCAACGTGTATTGCCTCCAAGGCAAGCCTCCTCTTGTCAATCATCTTCTCCCGTAAGCCGTAAAGCGCGTTGAGAAGGCCAACGGTAAAAGCAGAACTTGAACCCATACCGGACATAGCGGGAATATCGGCATTATGTTGCATCTCTAATCCTTCTTTAAACTTAAGGTATTTTAAACACTCACGCACAGATGGATGTTTAATTTTAGACACATGTTTTTCGTGTTCTTGCTCTGTATATCTAATTCTGTAGTTATAATCAAAAAATTTAGGCAAATATCTACAAGTTACATAAATGTATTTATTTATAGAAGTCGAAATAACTGACCCCTTATTTTTTTTGTACCAAACAGGGTAATCGGTTCCACCGCCAAAAAAAGAAATCCGAAGAGGGGTTCTAGAAATTACCATAGTCTGTTCGACTTGTACCAGTCAATAGTTTCCTCCAAGCCTTTTTCCAAGGTTGTCTTCGCTTCAAAACCAAGAGTTTTCTTTGCGAGATAAGTACTTAGAAGTCGTTTTTTTATCATCGTGGGTTTTGATTTGTTATGTATAATTTTCAAGTTTTGCGATCGTTCTAGTCTTATTATTATTTTCAAAATGTCATCTATACTAACCCCTCTACCGCTCGCGACATTAATTGGCTGAAATGTGTTGATTTTGACCATTGCCAAAAGTAGACCCTCAACAAAATCTCCGACATATATCAAGTCCTTTACGTCTTTTCCGTCCCCCCAGACTTCAACTGGGTTGTGTCTTTCGACTACTTTACGTACCAAAGAGGGGACAACGTGCGAAGTTTTCCAATCAAAATCGTCATATGGTCCATAAATATTTGCTGGTCTAACAACAACACACATCATCGGCTTTTTTATCTTTGTTGCATAAATCTCACATAAAATCTCTCCATACCTCTTCATCCATGCAACGGGGTAATACTTCTCGAAAGGTTCCCCCGAAAAAGCCTCACTCTCTTTTACTGGATGTGCAAAAGCAGGATAAACGGTATTGCTGCTGATAAATAAAAACTTTTTAACCTCTGCCTTGTAGGCTGACTCCAACATTAAAGTGTTCATAATTACATTCGGTGTTACGTGAGCAAGTGGGTCGTTTTCGATAACTCCTGCGCCAGACGTATTGGCTGCGCACATAAAAACGTAATCAATATTCTTAACAACTTTTTTACAATCTGCTACTTTTGTGAGATCTACTTTAACGAATTTAATCTTATTGGAAGAAATCTGTGGTTTTTTCGTATGGTATGTTGCTTTTAAATTAGCTCCAGACGCAAGGAGTACCAGCAAAAGATTCGAACCAATAAAGCCTGCTCCGCCAGTCACCAGTATGCGCTTATTATTAAAAAACTCTGATTTTATATCCATTTACCCATTCTAGATTGACTTGTTAACAATATGTTCTTACTATCAAATGGCTCAAAACCCTTTTTTCTTTTTTCACTTATTCCAAGCAAATACCTCGTAAGAACAGATTGATAAAAAAACATTCGCAATTTTTTAAAATTCGGTAAAAAATCTAACCCCACAAATTTTCGTGTAAATTCAAAAACGACTTTTGATTGCGGGAACCTATTAGTTGTCCATAGGGAATCAAAGAAAGGTTTATCATAAACTGCTCCAAACGTAGGATACAGCCCTACTTCACCATTTTTATTTATCTCATTAGCAATAACATCACTTACCACATTTACTTTTCCGCCGATTTTGAGTAATCGCAAAAACAAATCAGTGTCCGCATAAGAAGTAATAAATCTTTGATCAAGTCCTCCAATATTTTTCCAAAGATTTCTTTTTATCAAACCACAAACCGGGAGTATTTTTGATTTATCACCATTGGTAAAATTGGGTTGTTCGTTGCCGTTAAGACAATACGCTCCCGCAACCATAGTTAAATCATCGTACTTATCTACCTTTTTATAAAGATTGTCGAAGTATCCTTCGCTAAAAATTACATCATCAGCAATCAGGCAAACATATTCTCCCTGGGCTCTTCTAACAGCGGCCTCTACGCACTGCATTGGCTTCACATTACTAAAATAAAACCTAAAATTTTTTGGTAATTTAAACTTTGGCCATTTATCACCTATAAATATGATTTCGAAGGGCACTTGATTAGATCTATTAATGTCGTTGTACAACTTTTCCCAAAGGTGAATTCTGATAGCCGTACTAATTATGCTTATAATAGGCTTTGTTCCCATAAATTATTATTCTAATGAATCCCTTTGCGATAAAACGGGATTTTTTAGCGGCCACCATATTTTATATTTCGGATCATTCCATTTAATTGTGAATTGATTTTTAGGGTCATAATAGGCAGATTGTTTATAGTGATAAATATCATAATCAGAAAGTACCAAATGGCCGTTTCCGTAGAAAGGAGGTATGAGAATTTGTTTTCTGTTTATTGCAGAAAGCGTAAATCCTTCCCATTTTCCAAAGTCAGCGGATTTAGGATTACAATTTAGAACTACAAGATAAAATTTGCCGAATAAACAGGAAATTAACTTCCATGTCTTTTTATCCCCATGCAAACCTTTTAAAACTCCGCGAGATCCAGTAGAGATATCATCCTCAACAAATTTTAGTTTGCCGGCATCTTTTTCGTATAATGTTCCTTTCAGGGAATTTCGAATTTCTTTGAGATACAAATCTTCGCGGAATAACTCAACATATTCCCCCCTAAAGTCCTCAAAAGATTCAAGCTTAAATTGCAGTACGCCCTCAAGTTTAGTTTTATATACCTTCATATTAAAAATCTTAGGCAGGAGTTTATTATATCAACAACCAAATATTATCTTCTAATTCTCAAAATAATTCTTTTTCTTTTTGTATTCATTTTGATTTTTCAAAAACCAATCCCAAGTTTCTTTAAGTCCTTCCAAAAGGGGAGTCGAAGCATCAAACTTAATCATATTTTTTGCAAGAGTCATGTTCATAACACGCTTTGGAAAACCGGATGGTTTTGACTTATCAAATTTATAGTTAAAACTGATAAACGAATTCAATGCTTGTATCAACTCCCGAATGGAGTATCCTTTACCACTTCCTAAATTCACAAAACCGCCTTTCGTACCATAGTATAAAGCAAGAATTACCCCCTCGGCAGCATCACGGCTAAACAAAAAGTCACGTATAGCGGATCCGTCACCCCAAATGATTACCGGATTTTCCCTGTTGTATATTCTACGCATCAATGAAGGTATGACCATAGCATTGTTAGGGTCAAAGTTATCCCCAGGGCCGTAAACATTGCAGGGTCGAACAATTGCAAAATTCTCTAATCCGTATTGGATTTTGTAAGCTTCAATCTGTTTCTCGGCCATTCTTTTTGCCCATCCAGGGAACATATCCATAGGTTCCCCACCAATATTTTTGTTTTCCACAAAAACCTCGGCAGGGGAGTAAGCACCTATTGAACTTGTATACACTAACTTTTTTACACCACCCAATCTGCTTGCCTCCAAAATGTTTGTGTTCATCATTAAAAGTGGAACAAAAAAACTTGCCGGCTTTGATTTTGTGACTTCAACAGATCCTTTTATCCCAGCTAAATGAAAAACATAATCTTTGTTTTTGGTAATCTTTTTACAAAAATCAAAATTTGTAAGGTCTCCAAATATATGTTTAGCATTTTTGTTAACAACAAGCTTGTCAAGCGAAACTATTGTTACTTGCCCTCCAGCTTTCACAAGGACGTCAGCAACCTGTCTTCCAATAAGACCAGTACCACCAGAAATAAGTATTTTTTTACTGTTGAATGATTTTAATATTTTATTTTCAATCATTTTTTCAAAGAAAATTTCTGATTTTTTAAAAAATTAGCAACATCCACGATAATATCTTCTTGACCGGCAATAACTTTTCTTTTTCCCAATTCAAATATTATTTGTCTCACATCTACATTAAAATTTTCTGCAGCTTTTCTTGCATGAGGTGCAAAACCAGAAAACACACCTGCAAGGCCACTCACAAGCTCCAATGCAGCAATTTCCTGAGGTTTTTGCATAATTTTACTAACAATTATTTCGCTATTATCTATCAATTTAAACAAGTCCAACCCTGTCTCAATGTTCATCTTATGCAAAACGGCAACCAATACTTCTAATTGGCAATTACCAGCCCCTGCGCCCAATCCTCTTGATGTGCAATCTGCCAGAGTGGCACCACAATTGATAGCTGTAATTGTATTAGCTATACCCATCCCTAAATTATTGTGTGCATGAAATCCAACATCTATATCCAGACTACCAACAAGCCATTTAATTTTCTCATTCACATCTCCAGGGAGCAAAGCTCCTGCAGAATCCATCAGTATCACACCCTTTACCCCATATTGTTGCATCAGTTTAGCCTGCTTAGCTAATTCTTTGCCCTCAAGCATATGAGACATCATGAGAACACCATACACTTCAACATTTTTTTTCCTAGCAAATTCGATATGTTCTCGAGTAATATTTGCCTCGGTACAATGACTTGCGACAAACAAAACATCAATCCCTATATCTATTGCGGGCAAGAGATCATTCTTTATGGTGCCGAATCCAGGTATAAAAAACGCACCAAGCTTAGTCTTTTTTAAACTTTTTTTGGCAGCGGTTAACATTTCATGGTCACTTAAAAGAGATTTTCCAAGTTGTAGAGACGATGCGCCTAGGCCATTACCATGCCCGACAACCAATATCGTGATACCTGCTTCCTCAGCACCTTTTGAGTAAGATATAATATTTTCCTTTGTGAATCTATGCTTTACCGCATGGGAACCGTCACGAAGCGTTGAATCAATTATTATTACTTTTTTTGGCATAAGATTCTTATTAAGGGCTTGAAGGGAATAAGACATTAAAACCGCCATTATTTTTTAAGCTTGTTTTATGTTTTTCATCTAAAAACACCTTTTTCGCGTACGCCTCAGCAACAGTAATTGCCGCAGAATTTATTATATCGAGATTACCTGCATATATTGGCAAGAAATCACCTCTGCCGATGACTTCATTCATAATAGTCAACCTGCCGTTCTCCATGATTGGACCAAGAGTTATTCTATAACCTTTTATGTATTTTTTAATTTGTGTTTCAACAGCTAAAATTCTTTTTTTGAGCTCTTTAATATTTGGTTTCTTTACTTCTGCATATATTGTATTGTGCATTAAAATCGGCGGTTCGGCTGGATTCAGGATCACAATAGTTTTCGCTCTTGGAACTCTCGTAAAAGCCATAATGGCTTCAGCGGTGGTTTGTGTGTACTCGTCAATATTATTTCTTGTTCCAATTCCAGCAGATTTCGAAGCAATGCTTGCAATTATCTCCACGTATTGTGTATCAGGATGAACTTCCATGATTGCTTGCACTAGTGGAGTTGTTGCTTGTCCCCCACACGTAACCATATTAACGTTCTCGCTATTTAAGCACTCATTAAGATTCAAAAAAGGTATACACATTTTCCCATATCTCGATGGTGTCATATCGATTGTAAACTTGCCTAAACTTCTTAATATTGGCGCATGTTTTAAATGAATTTCAGCCGAAGTAGCATCAAAAACAATATCACACAACTGCGGATTTTTTATAATTGCATCAATTGAGTCAAAAGAGGTATTCACGCCAAGTTTTTTAGCTCTTTTAATGTTTGCAGATTTCGGGTTATTTCCTGCAAAAATTCCACATTCTAAATTTGGGGATCTTAATATTTTTACAAGCAAGTCACTACCTATATTTCCAGTGCCTATTATTCCAACCTTTAGTTTTTTGCCTCTAACCATGCTGACCCATTATAAGGATCTAGATTCCCTTTTACAATTTTTTAGTCCAAAATGAAATACGAAGCCCTTGATGTATGAATATATCTTTTTAATTTAATATTATTTAGTCCAAAAACTTCCATTACCGCAATTGTTTCTCCAGGGGAATCATGATCATTAAGTTCATCAAAAGCAATTACGCTGCCTTTTACTAGATGAGGTAATATGGCCTCTAGACATTTTTTAGTCGGTTCATAAATATCAAAATCAAAGTAAGCTAGTGCAACAATTGTTTGGGGGTTTTCCTTTATGTATCTATCAATCTCTATAGTCGCATCACCGATTCTTATATCATATTTTTTTATATGATCCAATGGATTAGATTTTTCATGGTATTCCATTATTTGCTCTAAATAATCTACATAATTTTTAGTCACAGAAATATTGCCTTTAGCCATCAGATCAGATCTTCCATCTTGCTTGGAAATACGAGGGAAACCCTTAAATGTGTCAAAACCAATAATTTTTTTATGCCTGTTAAATGGCTCGTATATACCCCGTAAAGCAGAAAAGATAGCCATATTATGCCCCCAACGTGTTCCTAAATCTAAAACGACTCCTTGCACGTCAATAATTTGTTTATATAAAAAATCCATAAAAAGAATTCTAGAAAGATCTTTAGAATTTAAAAATAAGCCAAGGTTTGCCAGAATCTGATCATCGGGAATAGGATTCTTTTTGAACAATTTAAGAATCGTTTCAAAGTTCTGGTTTTCTTTCTTACTTAGGTATCTTTTAATCCCTGTCTTTTGCATTTTCATCTTAGGAAGTATATCAGAAAAACAATTGAAAGTATTATTTAAATCCTCTTCTTATATAAGAGGGAATAGGTTTTTTTGTACCAAAAGCAATGACCCACGCCCAAAAACGAACCCTTCCATTAACAAGGCCATAATGACCCCCTCCATTTTTTATTGGAATAAGCCTTATGGGTCTTAAAAAAGAACCGTTTTTTAATGATTTTGATAGTTCCAACGGACTAGGAGCGAATTGGTATTTATTCTCTAAAGCTTCATCAAGATTTTGGTATGATTCTCGATTCCTTTCCCCAATACTTAAAACCTTAATTTTATTTATAGGAATATATTCAATACGGTAATGAAATGCATTATTAAGAAGTTTAATATCATCGCGCTCAATGTCAAAATATAGTGTATCGATGTTTTCCTTTAAGTGATTAATATTTGAAGTTCTTGGAATAGCAACTACAAACTTTTTAGCAATCACCCACCTCAAGATTATTTGTGATGGTAACTTAGAGTATTTCTTAGACAATTTTTTAATTAACGTCATTTGTTTTTGATCAAACTCCTCAAATCGCCCCTGGTCTAGGGGGCTATAAGCAATAAAAATTAAATTATTTTTCCTGCAAAAATCAAATGTACCGTTAAATTCCGCTGTTCTTTCAAATAGATTATATTCAGCTTGCAATGATACAATCTTGGCCTTAGTTAATAATATATTTTTGTTATTTTCCAGTTCATCTTTTGCAAAGTTAGAAATACCAAAGTGTTTCACCTTTCCACTTTTTTTGAGTTTTATAAGAGCTGAAAATGTTTCGTCCAGTGGAACGCTTGGATTTGGCCAATGTAATTGGTAGAGATCAATATAGTCCGTCCCGAGCCTCCTTAGGCTGTTCTCACAGGATTGAATCACATCATTAAACCTGCTATGTTCTGCAGAAAATTTTGTAGCAATAATTGCTTTCTGGCGTATGCCTTTAATCGCTTGCCCGACAGATATTTCAGACTTTCCTTCGGCGTAATTCTCGGCAGTATCTATAAAATTTAACCCTAATTTAATACCTTCTCTTAAAACTTGAGAGATATTTCTAATATCGTTTTTTTTATTAAATTCAAAACCTGTTCCTTGGCCAATAGCACTGATTTGCAGCTGACTATTACCCATTGTTCGAACAATCACTTTAAGAAGTTTAGTATTGACCTTTTAACCGATGTTTTGTCAAGTTTGTTTAACGAAAGCAACCAATTTCTATCTCCAAAAACTGAGAATTGTCTGTCTTCAACACAAAGTCGTTTTAATTTTACTTCCAAATTTTCATCACTAATGATCTCTGAAATTGCACTACCTAGCCCACCTGTCTTTAAATTTTCCTCCAGGGTTAATAATTTTCTTGATTTGGCAATCACACCTACGATCAATTTACTATCAATAGGTTTAACACGGAAAACATCAATGACCCCAACTTTGACACCTATTTTTGACAAGTCATCTGATACGGCGCAAGCAACGTGTGTCAAAGTGCCAGTACTAATGATATTTATTTTTCCCATACTTCTAATTATCTTGAATCCGGTTTTAAATTCATCAACTTTACTATATATAAGAGGAAATACGCCTTTATCAAGTCGTACATAAACAGGAACTCTCGCTTTATATACTAAGTTTGCAATTTTTCTCGCACTAATCTCGTCACAAGGATTGAAAATTCCCATTTCTGGCAAGATCCTCATTATTCCAATGTCATTTGTGCCATGATGTGTTGAACCATCAAAAGAGAAGGAGAAGCCTGTGCCAACGCCCACGACAACAATTGGCAAGTTCATACTGCAAACGCAAAACCTTAGCTGTTCATAGCATCTTGCAGTAATAAAGGAATTGATCCCATAAATAAAGACTTTTTTACCACATACAGCCAGTCCTGATGCGATATCTACCATCGCTTGTTCGGCAACACCAATGTTAATAAACTGTCGTGGAAAATCCTTCTTAAATTTTTTTAAAACCCAAGCATCTAAATCATCTGTAATAAATATTAAGTCAGGATCCTTTTTTGCAAATCGATATACTTCTTCAAAAAAAGCGTCTCGAATATCGACACCGATTTTTTTCATTTAAACTTACTATTTATTTCCTCTCTGGCACTCAAAACTTCGTCGCTAGTTAATGGTGCATTATGCCATTTAATATTGTTTTCCATAAAAGAGACACCTTTGCCCTTTATCGTATTGGCAATAATTACCGTAGGACCCTTTAGATTTCTAGCCCTTTTAAGGACATTGATTATCTTACCTATGTTATGACCATCTACATCAAGATAATTCCATCCAAAAGAAACCATTTTTTGTTTAAAGTTTTTATACAGACCGTTATCATCAATAGAGTCTGTTACCATAAGTCTATTGCGGTCGACAATAACAATTAGATCTTTTAATTTAAATTCATTTGCAAAAATTATTATTTCCCATATTGATCCCTCATAAAATTCTGAGTCCCCAATAAGCGTAAAGGCTTTATAACTTCTGCGGTCAAATTTAGAAGCCAAGGCTATTCCAGCGCATACTCCGACTGAATGTCCGATAGAGCCAGTATTAAAATCTACGCCTGGGATTCTCATTTCTAATTGACCACCCAGGCCTCCGTTTTCTCCGTAAGACTCATAAATTTTTTTGGAAATTATTCCTAAATCATAAAATATTGCGTAAAGAGCCGTACAAGCATGACCCTTGCTTAAAATAAATCTATCTCTACTCTTCCATTCCAAATCTTCAATCTTATAATTAAAAGCCTTGCCGTAATACAATGCGACTAGCAACTCGACAGCCGAATACGTACCACCAATATGCGCCTTACCGCTTTTCGCAGCTGCTTTTAAAACTTCCAATCGAACCCATCGCGCTTTTTCTTCAAGGTCTGAAATTTTCATTTTAACACCCCAAGAGCACTATCTGGGCTTATTAGTTTTTGTTTATTGTCACAAATAACTTCCACAAATAGGGGACCTTTTTTGGACATGATGATATCTAATTTTTTGTCTATATCTTTCCAGGATTCAATCAGTTCATATTCCAAATCGAATGCCAAAGCTATGTTTTTTAAATTTAGAACAGGTACTCCGGTTTTCTCATCGGACCCTATTCTCCTACCTTCAAAAAAACTATCCTGCCATCGTCTCATAGATACGTATCCTCCATTATTAATTACAAAAAGCTTAATATTCAAATTGTAATAAGACATGGTTTTTAGTTCCTGTATATTTAGCTCTAAAGAACCGTCACCTGTTACTGCAAGCACTTGAGTTTTTTTTTGCGCAATGCTTACCCCGATAGCCAAAGGAATTGAAAGACCCATTGCGCCAAATGTTCCAGAGGTTATTTCTCTTTGCCCGTTTTCGAAAAACCAGGCTTGTCCGCCGATATAATAATTTGACCCAGAATCTGTAACTAATACATTTCTTTTAGATGCTTTTGCGTCAAGTCTTGACATAAAATAATAAAGATCAATAGGATCCATTTTCATTGAATTAGTTATCATAGGACTATTTTTCTTTAATTGTTGACAAAATTTGAGCCACGGAGTCCTTGTTTCCATCTTTTTGCTTGACACTTTATTAAGAAATTTTTTTATAAATATTTTAGCGTCAGCATTTACAGGAATATCTATTTTTACTCCAGGTTTTTTAAGTTCAGCTTCCTCAATGTCTATGACAGCCAACTTCACGTTTTTATTAAATGAATTAAGGTCTTGTCCAACAAAGGGCACCGCCAGTCTCGCACCAATTACTATTACTAAGTCTGCTTTTTTCATAACTAAATTTGCAAATTTGTTACCCCGAATTCCCCCAAGACCCATATTGTAAGGATTAGAATAAGGTAAAATATCTATTCCTAATCTTGCAAAAACAACAGGCAATTTAATCGCCTCAAGCATTTTTTTGAACTCTTCAATTGCACCCGATATCCTGATCCCCTGACCGCCGATAATAATAGGTTTTTTTGATGAACGTAACAGCTTCACAATCTCTTCAACCTTACGGTCCAAATCCAAGTCCATAGACATATTTCTTATTGGAGCAAACCCCTCAAGCTTATTAATATCGACTAAGGCATTTTGGACATCATGAGGTATATCAAGCCAGACAGGGCCTGGCCTTCCGGTTGTCGCTAAAAAATATGCTTTTTCTAGATGAAACCTGATTTTTTTTGGATCCATAATCATGTCAGCGTATTTTGTCATTGGCTTCACAATTGGTATTATGTTAATCTCAGCTGTACCGAAACTTCTGAGTCCAGCTATTTTCGCTGCATAAGTGGTATGGCTTTTTTGTACCTGTCCTGAAAAAATTATCACTGGCGCACTGTCTACCCAGGCCTCTGCAAGTCCCGGAATGGCGTTTGTAGAGCCAGGTCCTGCAGTCAGGCAAACAGCTCCGATCGAACCCTTAAGTCTTGCATAAGCCTCGGCCATCATGGGTGAAGCCGCCTCGTTTCTAACACAATAATACTTAATTTTTGGATTACTAACTAATGCATCATTCAAGTACATCGCTCCATATCCGGTCAGAACAAAAATATCTTTGATATTCTTTTCAACCAAAAAATTTACGATATAATCCGCCACTCTCATTTTCATATCAGAATGGTCCCTTAAATTTATTTTCGTAAGTGTAGAAAGTCTCTCCTGATAAATCTGTTATGGATAGGTCAAGTTTTTTTTCTACATTCCTAATTATATCTATGGCATTAGGGTAGTAAGCATCCTCGAGTGGTCTAGTACATGGACAGGGGGTCGGGGCAAAACCAAGTCTTGTTATTGGCGTCTTGAGTTTTCCAAAGCATCTTTGGGATATTTGCGCTGCAATTTCCGCTCCAAACCCGCAATTTATCCAATCATAATCGGCAACAATCAAATGACCGGTTTTGGCAACCGACTTAACCATTGGTTCAATATCCAAAGGAGAAATAGTTCTGGGGTCTATAATTTCCAATTGCACACCTCTTTTTGCCATAATCCTCGCAGCTTCCATTGCTTCTACATTCATCCAACTTGTCGAAACAATGGTTAAATCTGTTCCTCGCCTGAGCACGTTGCTCTTACCAATGGGTATTGGTTCGGCTTTTTCGTCAACATCATCAACAACATCATATAAAAAACGATGTTCCAAAAAAATAACCGGGTTATTATCCCGAATTGCAGAAATCAAAAGACCTCGCGCGTCACTGGGGGTAGTTGGCATAACAACTTTTAAACCTGGTATGTGTGCAAAAAATGAATGCAAACTCTTACTATGTTGATACGATTGTCCCCAGCCCTTGCCTATAATTGCACGGATTACAAGCGGAACTTTTAACTTACCAGCCGATCCGTATTGAAAGCTAGAAACCATATTCACTATTTGGTTCATTGCCAGAATTAAAAAATCTACTCTTATATGCACGTTCACTGGTCTAAGCCCATTTATTGCCGCACCAAGCCCGAATCCGACAAGAGTTTCTTCAGACAGCGGGGTGCTAAAACAACGTGTCTCCCCAAATTCCTCGACTAAACCCTTTGTTGTTCCATAAATCTTTTTATGATCTGCAACATCAATTCCATAAACAAAAACGGAAGGGTCTCGTCGCATTTCTAGTATTAAGGCTTCATTTATGGCTTCTCTATAACTCAGTTTTTTCATATTTGTTTAGTTGTACTAAAAACGTCTTTGTATAATTCCTGTTCCATAGGAAATTTAGATTTTCTCGCCCGTATCATGCTAGATTCAACTTGTTTCCGTATTGTCTCTTCAATGTTTTTGATATTTTTTTCACTAAAACCTATTTTAAGTAGCCGTTTTCTTTGAATTTTCAAAGGGTCAATTTTGCGCCATTTTTCAAAATCCTTTTTGGACCTATATCCGGTTGTAAAATCCTCATTTACACCTACATGTTCCAAATACCGATAATATTTTAAATGTAAAAAAACAGGTTTAAAATTATTTCTTAATTGTTGTATAGCAGATTTAGTTACCTTAAAAATTTTTTCGACATCGGTAGTATTAGAAGATATAACCTCACAATTAAAGTTTTTAACAATCTTATCTATCGACTTGTATCCATGTCTTTTTACGTCTGAAGTATGAACTGCAAGCCCATTATCTTCAAGCACAAAAAGAATAGGCAATTTTAAAAGACAGGCAAAGTTTAAACTCTCCCAAAAAACTCCTTCATCTATGGCACCATCACCAAAAAAAACAGCTATAACCTTATTATTTTTTTTGATTTTACTTGTGTACGCTGCACCAACCGCCACTGGAATTGTGCTAGCTACGACTGCAGAGGTTGCCAGTAACCCTTTTTCCGGAGCCATAAGATGCATCGAGCCACCCTTACCGCCAACTGCACCGCTTGTCTTCCCGTATAGTTCTGCAAAAAAAGCATCTGTATCGCTTGTTACAGCTAGGTACAGGGCATGACTCCTGTAAGTACCAAAAGTTTGAGAATTTACACCCAGCGCTGTAACTACACCACAAACAATCGCCTCTTCGCCCATAGACATATGCATTGGAGTTTTCATTTCATCGTTAGGGTAAGCACTTACAATCGCTTCTTCAGCGAGCCGTATCAAATAAATTTTTTTATACAAGTCCAGGCTAAGTTTTTTCATCGGGTTTGATATTGTGATAAATTCGCCAGTAATCGAGCATGTCTAAAAGTGTTTTCTCGAACTTTATCTTTGGAGACCAGCCTGTAACTTTTTTAAATTTCACTACAGAAGGTATTTGCAACGTAACATCGGAAGGCCTGAGCCTTTTCGGATCAACTTTGATTTTTATTTTTTTAACAGTTGATAAGTTAATTAAAATTTTTAGCATGTCTCCAATCGACATTGTTTCATTACCGCCGATGTTATATACATCTCCTGGTTTACATTTTGTCACAAGTAGCCAGTAGGCCCCAACGGCATCCCTTACGTCCATAAATGTCCTAATGCTATCCAAATTTCCCACCTTCACGATAGGTGGCATCAAGCCGGCCTCTATTGATGCAATTTGTTTGGCAAAACTAGACGGTGCAAAAACTTCGCCACGCCTTGGCCCTTCGTGTGTGAACATTCTGGTTCTAATAGTTTTAATCTTCCAGGAAAGCCAGTACTGCAAACCAAGCATATCTTCGGCAACTTTTGAAACTGCATAAGGTGATGCTGGCCTAAAGGTATTCGTTTCCACAATAGGAACTTCTTCTTTTTTGACTTGGCCGTAAACTTCCGAGGAGCTACAAATATGGACAATTGGATCGTATCCACCAAAATCTTTTAACTCTTTTATAGATTCCAATAGATTTGCTGTACCGATTACATTTGTCTCCAATGTAGAAATTGGTGCATTAAAACTAAAGTCGACATAAGATTGTGCAGCAAGATGAAAAATTACATCTGGTTTGTGTTTGGTTAATATTTTTTTAACAGAATATCCATCTGTTAAATCACCGTACTCCAGTTGTATCCGTGAAAGTATATTATTAATATTATCTTTAGGGGATCTCCACCTAGCTAGTCCAACAGTAGATACTCCTTTTTCATTTTCTAAAATATATTCGGCAAGATGACTTCCGACAAAACCACTTATTCCAGTAATTAGTACTTTGTTTATTTTTCTCATAAAGAAATCTCAGGGGAACTTTAATTCAATTATTTAGGCTTGTCAATTCTATTTCGATTCCATTTTAGCTTTGGTTGAATAACGCCCTTACCAAAATAAACAAATTCCTGAGCCATGTTCTTATCCAAGGTATTAATCACCTCGAAATGTAAATCACTCTTTAACAATAAGTCCTGGATATTTTCATGAAAAATTGTCGTAATTGTTAATTTAATCGAAAATAAACCCTCGGGTAATAAGTCTTTAGGTATTTCGCTAACACTTTTATACGAACCAGTTTGTTTTAATTTTGGTTCGTTATCTTCTACGGTGCTGAAGACAATCACACCATCGTTATTGATCAACTCAAAATTGCAAATTACTTTAATTGGAGCCATTTTTACAAAATAAGTCACTAGGACATGTATATCCATGTTAGTGTAAAAAATATTGTCGTTTTTACCTTTGTTGTCTGCTATATTTACAGCTATGATTTTAATGAAATCATTTTCAACATTTGAGCCAGAAGCTTCAGTCATTATCTCCCTTCCCTTTTCGTCATTTATATATTTGTTTATGACAGTTTTCGGTTTTCCAATTGTAACGACTTTGCCATTTCGCAAATAAATTACTTTCGTACACAAATTTGCTATCGCCAAAAGATTATGAGAAACAAAAAAAACAGTCCGTCCGCTTTTGCTTATCTGTTTCATTTTCAATAAGCTTTTTTTCTGAAAAGCTGAATCTCCAACCGAAAGAACTTCATCAACAATTAAAATTTCTGGAGTCAAATGAGCTGCAACCGAAAATGCTAATCGAGTGTACATGCCAGATGAATAATGCTTAACTGGCATTTCGATAAAATCTTCAACCTCTGCAAAAGAAACAATATCGTCATAGCGCGATAAAATTTCTTTCCTTGACATGCCTAAAATTGCCCCATTTAGAAAAATATTTTCTTTGCCTGTCAGCTCAGGGTGAAAACCAGTTCCAACTTCGAGCAAGCTTGCTGATTTACCTCTTAGGATTATTTGTCCTTTTGTGGGGGGGGTTATCCTGGAGAAAATCTTTAAAAGCGTGCTTTTTCCCGCACCGTTCTTTCCTATCAATCCGATTACTTCTCCTGAATAAACGTTAAAATTTACCTTGTTCAGTGCCAAAAATTTACTAGAATCTTTTTTAAAAACAGATTTCAAAGGACTTCTTAAAAAATGTGAAATCCCCTCACTTATAGTTGAAGCAGCTATTCCTGTTTTAATTTTATATTCTTTTGAAACGTCAATAACTTCGATAATAGGTTTCATGAGATATCGGCAAAATACTTTTCTGTCATTCTAAAATAAACAAGTCCAAGAAAAAATATTACAACCGAACTTATGAAGGAAATGGCGAGTATCGGATAATTAATATTCAAATTACCAGTCAAAATTGCCCTACTAGATTCGATAACGCCAGATAAAGGGTTAATAGCCATAAATAACCTAACAGAATCTCTAGTTGAGGCAAGAGGATAGATTACAGGAGTGAGAAATAACAATGTTTGTACGAAAAAGGGTAAGGCAAATCGAACATCTCTATATTTTAAATTTAACGATGACAAAAAAAGAGCAAGCCCAGTCGATGTTAAAAATATCACAATTAAACATAAAGGAATTATTATTAATGATAATAGTGCCGGTTTATAGCCATAATAAAATACGACAAACATTAGTAAAATAAAGTTTATCGCAAAGTCAAATGTACTTGTAATTACTGCGGAAACTGGAAGTATTTCCCTCGGAAAATAAACTTTTTTTATCATATTGATATTTTCGACTGTAGAATTACTTGCACTTATTAAACTTGAAGAAAAATAAGTCCAAAATATTAGACCAATAAATACGAAAAGCTCATACGGCAAATTGTCTGAGGGTATTTTAGCTATTCTGCCAAAAAAAACAGTAAAAATTACTGTTGTTGTTATCGGTTGTAGTATCACCCAAAAAACACCCAAAAAAGTTTGCTTATATCGAATTTTAATATTTCTCCAGCAAAAAACTAAGGCCAGCTCTTTATAACTCCAAAGCTCTTCCAAGTTAAACAAATACAATTTTCGTTTTGGCTTTATGATGAGTTTATACTTGTACATAAGATAGGCAGAACTTCTCTGAACTAAAATCTACGATGGGAAATTCAATCCCACCTTCAAAAGTCTTAAAATTTTAACATAATTTGCTTCTTTGGTTACATTGCTCAATTAATTAATAGGGAAACTGATGCACCGAAGCGCACTCTCTATCATTCGGTACAAATTCGAGCATTAATTCAGCGCAACTATTGGTAGAACTAATTTTGTAGTAAAGACATCTTAATTTGAGCAAGAGACCATTTGATTTCAGAAAGGGAAGTGGAAATAGATCTTTTATTAACTGGTATAATTCTCGATATGAAAAGTAACACTGTGGGCGTTCTGGGCTTAGGGGAGGTAGGATCAGCAATAGAGATAATTCTTAAAAGGAAATATATAGTATATAAAAAAGATTTAAACCAAGACACTATAAAAAACAAAAAGATTGATATCCTTCATGTCTGCATTCCATTTTCCGTCCATTTTGAAAAAATAGTTTTAAGACAAATTGTAGTAAATAACCCTAAATTAGTCATAATTAATTCTACTGTCAATCCTAGCACTACTGAAAGGATTTTTAAAAAATCGAAAGTCCCAACTGTCCATTCGCCCGTTATGGGCACCCACCCCAATTTAGAAAAAGATATTCGAACCTTCACAAAAATTATTGGTCCAGTGAACAAAAATTCAGCAACGCTTGCAGTTGAGCACTTTAAGAGTGTAAGCATCAAAACGGAAGTCTTTAACAGTTCGCAAGAATCCGAAATTGCCAAACTACTAGATACTGCGTACTACGGTTGGAACATCATTTTTGCAAAACTTGCTTGGGAACTTTGTCAAAAATCAGGCGTCGATTTTAAAAATGTATACACAGAGCTAAATAAAATATATAACAAAGGTTACAGCGAATCACAACCAAATGTATTAAGACCCATCCTTCAATACCAGCCCGGACCAATTGGCGGTCATTGTATAATTCTCAATGCCCTAATCCTTGACCAGTTTATTAAAAATTCTATAACCAAAAATCTTCTTAAGGAGAACAAGAAATTTTAACCTTTAAATTAAATGGGTCATAACGGATTACACCACAAATTTCTCGATACCAGTTTTGGCTATAATTTAAGTCAGAACATTTTAGCCTACAGGCTTTCTAAAAAATCTACCCAAGAATTATCCAAAAGACTAAAAAGAATAAAGGCCAAAAAAATCTTAGATATTGGCTGTTCAACCGCTTTTTACAGGAATAGCTTAACGGTAAAGTCTTATTTTGGAATCGATATAAACGAAACACATATTAAGGCAGCTAAAAGAAGATTTCCGAAAGACCAATTCATGCTTATGAACAGTCTAGAGTTAAGATTTCCGGGAAATACATTCGATGCTGTAATTTCAAAAGGCGTTCTACATCACTTAACAGAAAAAGAATTAGTCAAAAGCTTGAAAGAATCATTAAGAGTTTGTAAGAAAAACGGTATGGTGATTACACTTGACGCAATTCAACCGACAAACAAGTGGAATATGGCGGGAAGATTTTTAAGAAATTTAGATCAAGGGCACCACGTAAAGCACTGGTCAGACTACAAGAATCTATTAGATAAGCACTTTCGGCTTGATGAGCACGTGATAGTTTCAAGTTTTCCATACGAATTTGCCGTTTATACTATATCTAAAACAAAAAATATACTAGGGAAACAATTATAAAAAACAAGTAATAGTAAGATTAGCTGGAGCTAAAATATATTATGATTCGATTTGCAACGGACAAGACAGATCTTAAACAGGTCTCAATAATTCACGCGTCCTCTTTAAAAGACGGCATTTTGACATCGCTTGGACAAGGTTTTCTGTTTAATTTTTATAAAAATACAAAAGGACAAAAAAATATATTTACATTAGTTGCTGTAGAAAAAGGCAAAATTATTGGGTTTGCAACTGGGGCAGTCGAGCTTAATTCGGTTACAGGGGTTTTGTTTCCAAAATTATGGAAAGATGCTTTGATTGCAGTAATTAAGAATCCTATTTTGATTCCTAAGCTAATCCAAATACCTTTCTATCCCAGCTTCAAAAATGTCAAAAAACAAGGAGAAATCTTCTCGCTTGCTGTTGAGTATGATTATAGAGGGAGAGGTATAGGTGAAAAACTTGTGGATTCATGCAAAAAAGAATTCATAAAACGCGGGTACAACGAATTTATTGTTTCGGTAAGAGGCAAAACGAAGGCAAATAGATTTTACAAAAAAATTGGCATGATAGAAATAAAACACAATAAGTTTCTTGGAGAAAAATTTACTTTCTGGCAGGGCAAATGTTAGTCATCAATCCTATAAACGTCCAAAGTGAATTCCCTTTTGGCAGTTAAAAATTGTCTACTCAAATCTAGGCTACTTATATATGTTGCTTTGCCGACCACATCACTTGTTTCTGGCCAATCCCCCCGAGCTTTTTTATATCGATCTTTAAAAATTTAGGTTCTGTAAGTGACTGGGCAGCTAGAATTGATAGAGGGACAATCAGTGCTAAAAATCTTGCATTGGTGATTCTTGAAATAAATGGCCCCAAAAATAAAATTGAAAGCGATTCACCAACCGCAAGACGATTGTGCAACAAAAATAGTGTGTTTACAGCAACCATCAGGGTTGAAACCCATGCCACCTTTAACCCTAACGGTTCTGCAATTTTAAAAGTGATACATACGGTCAATATGCCTGCTAGAGCATTCACAAGTCTGCCTGCCAAAACCCAACCCCAAAAGTTAAAAAACTTAGATTAGCAACAAAGCTGAAAACTGGTGCAGCCGCAAAATCGTGGTAAAATCGTCTTTTGCGGTTTGGCCAAACAATGCTAGACTTCTGGCATTGTAAAGCCAGTATCCTTCATCGCCAACTTGGCCACTATCCAAAAACAGTGACGGGTCCGCACCTAAATTCCAAACCCTCACGATAGCTCCGAAAATAAAAATACTAACCAAAAGAAGTTTTAAATTTTTCACGATTATTTACCGAAAAATTGTCTAACAGTTCTGATGACTTTTTCTTGATCTTCAGATCCTAAAGTTGGATAAAGTGGCAAGGCAAGAATTTGCCCACTAACCTTTTCGGTCACTGGTAACGCTGAAGTTAAGAATTTTCTAAAAAGTGGAAGTTTGTGAAGCGGCCATGGGTAATAAATATCGCATTGTACTCCATGAGACTCTAAAAACATTTTTAGGGCATTTCGCTTATGGGTTCCTATAGCAAAAATATGGTTAGCATGTTTTGCCCCAGGCAAAAGCGCCTGAAATTTTATCGGTAAACCGACTAAATTATCTTTATACCTATTAACAATCCACTCACGTTTTTTATTTGTTTCCTCAAGATGTTTCAACTTTAAACCCAACACGGCCGCCTGAATTTCGTCGAGCCTGCTGTTTGTGCCTTCATACGTGTGCCAGAACCGCTTTGTTTGACCACCATTTCGCAAAGACATGATAAGTTCATAAATTTTCCCATTGGAGGTGGTAATAGCACCTGCATCACCAAACGCACCTAGATTTTTTGTCGGGTAAAAGCTAAAGGCACCTGCATCACCAAACGCGCCAACTTTTTTGCCGTCAATGCTCGCCCCATGTGCCTGACATGCGTCCTCGACAACTTTAATATTTGCCTCCTGTGCCAAATTTAAAATTGCTTTCATATTGCAGGGATTGCCATAAATATGAACCGGAATAATTGCTTTTACCTTCGAATCGATTTTCTTTTTAGCGTCGCTAACATCAATTGTCCAAGTATCTTCATCAATATCGCAAAAGACTGGAACAGCCCCCTCCGCAGCTATTGCAAGTGCTGTAAACGGAGATGTAAAAGCTACAGTTAGAACTTTATCGCCCCTTTTTACGCCAAGAGTTCGCAAAGAAAGCCTAATTGCGTCTGTCCCAGTCGCTATCCCGCAAGCGTATTTAGTTCCGATAAAATTTGCAAAATTCTTCTCAAAACTTTCAACTTTCTTGCCGAGGATAAAATGGTGCGAGTCTAAAACTGCGCCAATTTCCTTGTCGAGTTCCTCCCTTAAATTTTTGTCAATAACCAAATTGTTAAAAGGGATCACAGGTTTAAAAATAATACTTTTTATTTTTTTTGTAATAGTCAAATGTTGACCTTAGCCCTTTTTCAATAGAAGTTTCCGGTTCCCAATTAAGCGCTCTTTTTATTTTTTTGTAATCAGCGATATAGTCTCCAACTTCTATGTCCTTGCGGTTTTTCGGAAAATCAATATTTTTAATGTTTCCACCGCCCCAAATGCCAATCGCTTTTCTTGTAAATTCCAAAAGTGAAAGCGGTGTTCCGCCCAAATTATATACTTGGCCATCAGTTTTATCTGAATTTCCGACCAATATTAGGGCACTTACAACATCGTCTATATAATTTATATCTCTGATTTGCTTACCGCCTCCCATAAGTGTAATCGTGCTTTCTTCCATAATCTGTCTCAAAAACCAATTTAAAATTCCCTGCTTAGCATGCTTCACCTGGTGTCTTGGGCCGAAGGTGTTTGTCATGCGCAGAGAAACTGCCCGTATGCCGTAAACTTTGTCATACATCATATGATACTTTTCTCCTCCAATTGCATTGACCCCGTTTATATCGGTTGGTTCTAAGGGGTGATTTTCATTTACCGGTAAATACTTGGCTTTACCGTATTGATTCCTAGTCCCTGCGTAAATAATCTTTACCCCACGATTGAATTTCCTGCAAGCTTCCAAAAGGCAAAGTTGTGCGCGGCAATTAATATCCAAGTCTAAAAACGGATTTTGCATACTATCAACATGCGAAAGCGTACCGGCTAAATTAAAGATAATATCCTTATTCCTTACCGCCTTTGCAATCTTCTCTTTATTCCTTAAGTCTGCAATTGTAATTTTTACATCTTTTTTGACTGGCTGAATATTAAACTTGTTGCTACCCATCTGGTCTATTAATGCGTCATAAATCTCAACATCAGCACCCATGTTAACAAGTGCAATAGCCAGATTGCTTCCGATAAAACCGAGACCGCCTGTAATCAACACTCTCTGGCCGCTATACTGATTAATCATAATGTCTGAGAATTATTAATCTCCACCAGAGCGCAGCCTGTTCCGCCAAAGTGTTTGAAATTCTTCGAAAGTTAAAAAATTGTGATTTACCATAAAGACGTGGATAATGGCGAACACCTACCTCCGCAAATCTCGCTTTGTCTTTTTGGAGTTTTTTTACTAGCTCCACACAAATTACCCCGCTATTGTAATGGAGTGTTATTTTGTCCAAAGAGCTTTTTCTGATCAGTCTAAAATCACAATCGATATCTTTTACCTTAATGTTAAAAACAAACCTTGAAAAGTGATGATAAATTGTGCCTATTATCATTCTGTAAATAGGATCATGCCTTTTCAATTTGTAACCTTGGACGACATCAACGCCCTCCACCATTTTTGGAAGCAGCTTTTCAATCTCTCTTACGTCGTATTGCCCATCACCATCTGTATAAAAAATTAATTCTTTTTTTGCGGTTTTAAACCCTGACTTTAATGCTCCTCCATAACCGCGGTTTTCCCTATGCAGTACTAACTTTAATCTGACATTATTTTTTGCCAAGTTTCTTAAAATTTTACGGCTGTTGTCATGTGAACCGTCATCAATAACAATGATTTCCCAGTCATTGGAGATTTTATCAAGAACTCCGCTTGCATCGTTTACTAATTTGGCAATTGATCCCTCATCGTTATAACAAGGGAAAAAAACAGATATAGATATTCTTTTTTTTAGTTTCTCTTTAACCATTTAGTATACTTTTCTAGTCCCTGAGAAAGACTTGTTTTTGGCTGCCATCTCAAAATCGCACTTGCTCTTTGAATGTTTGACCAAGTCTTGTCCATATCACCTGCTCGCTTGGGAAGTATTTTTATCATAGCTTTTCTTTTCGTTATTGTTTCAATGGTTGAAATAAAATCCTTAAGATTTACAGGTTTATTATTACCCAGATTAATTATGTCAAATCCGCTTTTAGCGTCTATGGATTTTACGATACCGTTAACTATATCGTCGATAAATGTATAATCTCTGCTACTTGAACCGTCACCAAATTGATTTATGGGCTTTCCGTCAATAATTGCTTTTGTAAAAATAGCAGGAGCCATATCAGGTCTTCCTCTGGGGCCATAAACTGTAAAAAATCTTAACACCACAGCCTTTAGACCGTAAACTTTATTAAATGTTTCTATAAAAATTTCAGCTGCCCTTTTTGAAGCTCCATAAGGAGAAATAATATCTGTACAAAGATTGTTTTCTACAAATGGGATTGCGCTAGAGTTTCCATAAACGGAAGAAGATGAGCCAAATATAAACTTGTTTACTTTAAAGTCAACAGAAAATTTTAATAAGTTTATTGTTCCAATTTTATTAACTTCACTATAAAGAATTGGATTGTCCAGAGAAGGCCTAACACCTGCTCTTGCTGCCAGGTGAACAACGACCTCCGGCCTTTCTCGAGTAAAAATCGACTTCATGATACCGGAATCAACAACATCTGCCCTATAAAGCTTGAAATTTTGATGCTTTAATGCCCCAGCTAAGTTTCTTTTTTTAGCAATCGGATCATAATAGTCATTGAAATTATCAACTCCGATTACTTGATATCCTAAATCAAGTAATTCATCCGTGAGATTTGACCCAATAAACCCTGCACAGCCAGTTACCAGTACACTCATCTAAGTTGTTGGTGAAAATATTCTATAGTTCTGGTCAGACCTTCATCCAGGCCAATAGTTGGCATCCACCCCAGCTTTCTGGTTGCCTTG
>Ga0163144_10003002_pt1 | contig 38504 bp, 40 predicted proteins | sample OliLak19BULKMAT1_FD_123175 | JGI IMG/M metagenome (GOLD analysis project Ga0163144, IMG submission 123175) | Freshwater microbial mat bacterial communities from Lake Vanda, McMurdo Dry Valleys, Antarctica - Oligotrophic Lake LV.19.BULKMAT1 | ecosystem: Environmental > Aquatic > Freshwater >...
ATGTAACTGAAATGTTCGTATAAACTTTTCGAATAACAAGCCATTTCGTCCCCTCCAGCGGAGGGGCAGAGGAGTTTTCGCGTAAGACACTTTGCGAAGGGGGTGGGTCAGATAAAAACGACAAGCAATATCTATCGTAAGTAACTGAAATGTTCGTATAAACTTTTCGAATAACAAGTCTTTTCGTCCCCTCCAGCGGAGGGGCAGAGGAGTTTTCGCATTAGACACTTTGCGAAAGGGGTGGGTCAGATGAAAACGACAAGCAATATCTATCGATGTAACTGAAATGTTCGTATAAATTTTTCGAATAACAAGTCTTTTCGTCCCCTCCAGCGGAGGGGCAAAGGAGTTTTCGCGTAAGACACTTTGCGAAAGGGGTGGGTCAGATAAAACGACATGCGAAATCTACCTGATTTGAAATGCCCCCATTTTCTTTTAAGCCTGCACCACCAATCCCTATTTTTGTAGTATGGAAAAAGGAAGTCCTATCGGTGTCTTTGATTCAGGCTTTGGCGGTCTGACTGTGCTAAAAGAAATCGTTCACCAACTTCCGCAATACGATTATTTATACCTTGGTGATAATGCAAGGGCTCCTTACGGTAATCGTTCCTTTGAAACCGTGTATCATTATACGCTGCAATGTGTAAACTGGTTTTTTCAGCAGGGCTGTTCACTGGTTATTTTGGCCTGTAACACCTCCTCTGCCAAAGCACTGCGAACGATCCAGCAAAACGATTTACCTAAAATAGCACCCCATAAAAGGGTGTTGGGTGTAATCAGACCCACTGCAGAGATCATTGGCAATTTTTCTGACACAAAAAGTGTAGGCATATTAGCAACCAATGGAACGGTAGCATCTGAATCCTACCCGATGGAAATTGCCAAATTTTTTCCGGACTTAAAAGTGTTCCAGGAAGCCTGCCCCATGTGGGTTCCCCTGGTAGAAAATGAAGAGTATCAAAACCATGGAGCCGATTTTTTCGTCAAAAAAAACCTTCATACTATTTTTGAAAAAGGGGAAAATATTGATGTCATTCTCCTCGCCTGCACGCATTACCCCTTGCTGAAAGAAAAAATTGAAGAATACCTGCCTATCGGTGTAAAGTTGATCTCACAGGGAGAAATAGTGGCCGCAAGCCTGGCCGATTATTTAAACCGGCATCCGGAGATGGAGACCCTTTGCAGTAAAAATGGGCAACGCAATTTTTATACGACGGATTCCACGACGGATTTTGATAGTCATGCCAGTATCTTTTATGGCGAGGCCGTCAGTTCACAACATGTGGAACTGGGCGCATGAAAGCCCTGATTATCAGGGAGCTTTAAAAATCATCAAATTTCACTGTTTTGAACCCTGACTTATGGCTTGCTTCCCTTACCTTTGCCGTCCTTTCACAAACAGCGGATGTGGTGATTTGCTGGTGAAGTTTGAAACCTGAACTGTTCTCCTCCGAAAGGAGTCAGGAGTCCTTCGGAGCGGTTCGTATTTCATAAAAGTGAAAAAAGTATAAAACAATGAAACGTACATTCCAACCTCATCGTAAGCGTCGTAAAACCGTTCATGGATTCCGTAAACGTATGGCAAGTGCCAACGGACGTAAAGTACTGGCAAGTCGCCGTGCAAAAGGCCGACATAAGCTGACTGTTTCTGATGAGAGTAAACTGAAATAAAAAACCAATTCCGCTTTAGCGGACTTTATGTTGTAATATTTGATAGCTCCGCCTTGCGGGGCTATTTTTGTTTTTGCGGCTACCGCATTTACCCCTGTTCTTACTGTATAATCAACCTGTGGCTAAACAATTTACTTTAGGAAAAGAAGAGCGGCTGAAAAGCCGGAAGCAAACTGAATTGTTGTTCAGCGGGGGTAAAAAATTTACGATCCTTCCTTTCCGTGTTCATTATTCCCTCAGCAAAGATGAAAAGGGAGGAATTCAATTTGGCACAGGTGCCGGTAAAAGAAATTTTAAAAAGGCTGTTGATCGAAACCGAATCAAACGATTGATGCGGGAAGCCTACCGTCTTCAAAAAATACCGTTGCAGGAATTAGTAGCAGTACATCATCAACAGCTAACCGTATTTTTTATTTACAATGGGAAAGAATTGCCAGCCTATAAAGAAGTGTACGGGAAGATGGGGCAATGCCTGGGTAAACTTTGCAACCTCATCAGCGAGAAAAAATGAAAGCAGTTCTTCGCATATTAAGCCTTCCTTTTATCCTGCTGATAAAGATTTACCAGTTGGTTATTTCTCCCTGGCTGGGCCCCAGGTGCCGCTATACGCCCACCTGTTCGCATTATGCTGCGGAAGCTTTAAAAAAGCACGGTGTGTTGAAGGGAATGTGGTTGGCAATCAAAAGAATAAGCCGTTGCCATCCCTGGGGTGGAAGTGGCTATGACCCCGTTCCCTGATGAGCTTTTTTTATTTTTAGAAAATATGTCTATTTTGTAGTGGTCAGGAGGCAATTCCTCTCTTACAAAAACAATTAGAATTTAAACCGAAAACAACTTAACATGAAAAAAAATTTCCTTTCAATAGCTATATTGGCTGTTGTAATAATGCTGTCATCCTGTGGCGGATCTTCCTCTTCTTTTGAAGGTGATGTAAAGAAAATGGCAGATTACCGTTGCAAGAAACAACTCTTGCAGGCAAAAGATCCAGGCGATGAGAAAGCCAAAAAAGAGCTGGAAGACCTTGAAAAAGAAATGGATGCTTTTGGTGACAAGATGAGAAAAAAATACGAGGAAAAGAAAGATGATAAAGACATGGAGGCAAAAGCAGAAAAGATCTTGAAAGAAGTAATGGAAAAATGTAAATAACCTGTTGTACATATAAGGAAGCCCTTCTACGTATTGTAGAAGTGTTTCTTGTTACTGCGCTTTGGTGCGTGTCTCACGCACCAAAGCGCAGAAGCCCTTCAATTACTGGTGAAGGGCTTCTTTAATTATACTATGATTGTACTTACTTATGCAGCGTCAAATCTTGCGGCTACTTTATTCCAGTTGATTACATTCCAGATAGCAGCGAGGTAATCCGGGCGTTTATTCTGGTATTTCAGGTAATAAGCATGCTCCCAAACGTCCACGCCTAAAACAGGTGTGCCTTTCACTTCTGCTACATCCATCAATGGATTATCCTGGTTAGGAGTAGAAGAAATTTCCAGTTTACCGTCTTTCACGATCAGCCAAACCCAACCACTGCCAAAACGGCCTACACCACCCGCACCGAATTTCGTTTTGAACTCATCAAATGAACCAAATGCAGCTGTGATGGCATCCGCCAATTTTCCTGAAGGGGCATTCACCACATCTGCAGCACCTGGCTTGGCCAGGCTCTCCCAGAAAAATGTATGATTCCAATGACCACCACCGTTATTACGAACGGCAGGAGAAATAGAGCCAGCGACTGCTACTAATTCTTCCAATGATTTATTCTCATTAGGAGAACCTGCAATAGCTTTATTCAGGTTGTCAACATAAGCTTGATGATGTTTTCCATGGTGTATCTGCATGGTCAGGGTGTCGATATGCGGTTCCAGTGCATCGTGTGCATAAGGAAGAGGTGCTAATGTAAATGCCATAATAGTAAAAGTTTAATTGTTAATATGCTTTTGTAGGGATAACAAAAGTAAGAAGACGGGGTTTAATATAAAGAAAGGACTACGGATTTGTTTATTAATTCGAAACCGTTTTTTTCAGGCGGTTGAGCTTTTTCCCTTTTTCGGTAAAAGTTTCTACAATTCCACGGGTTTCCAGGTCAGGCCGGATAGAAATAGTGTACCAGGAAATTGATTTATTAATTCCGATAGCTATCGGAACTGGTATTTTCTTGCTGATGATCTTAACCACATCTTCGGTGAGTTTCGTAAAAATTTTTCCTTTACTTCCCTTCAGGCTGAGCAGGATGGCAGCTTTGAAAGGTTGGTAGATCGTTTCATCAATAGAAAACTTCCTGCCTGTCCGGGGATGGGTGGTCGTAGTTTTTTAGGAATGAGTTTGCTGGCCATACTCACCTTTTGTTTTTAAAAAAATCTTTCATCAGCCGGGCACACTCTTCCTGCAATACACCCCGTATCAACTCTGTTTTGGGATGAAAAGGCCAGTTAGCCCCGGCAGTTTTTTTATAGCCGTTCTTTTCATCATCGGCACCGTAAACGACCTTGCCGATCTTACTCCAATAAATTGCCCCCGCACACATAAAACAAGGTTCAACGGTAACATATAACGCGGCTTCGGGTAAGTATTTACTGCCAAGCGAATTAAAAGCAGAAGTGAGGGCGATCATCTCCGCATGGGCCGTAGGATCGTTCAACCGCTCGGTCATATTATGTCCCCGCGCAATGATCTTCTCATTCATTACTACTACGGCACCGATAGGTATCTCCTCATCGGCAAAAGCATTTTTAGCTTCTTTCAGTGCCTGCAGCATGTAGTATTCGTCTGTCATCGCAATAGAATGACAACTAAGTTACTTAATTAAAATATCCTGTCATTGAGAGCAGCAGGATGTTTTTAGTAGAAAAGAATTATTCCAGGGAAAGCAGTATTGGAAAAAGTGGCATAACCGGGCTACTGCCAGGTCAGATACCGGGTTTCAAAAAATTAAACGAAAATGCCATTTTGCATTATAATAGTACCTTGGAGAAAATTTTCTTCATGGCATCTTATAACGAAGCATTGACAAAGCTCAGCAGCTATTTCCAGGGTGGCGCTACCCGTAGCTATACGTTCAGGAAAGAACAGCTAAAGAAATTGAAAACTGCTATCCTGGATCACGAACAGGACCTGTATGATGCTTTATACGCCGACCTGAAAAAAAGCCCCGAGGAAGTTTGGGCTACGGAGACCGGGATGGTATTAGCTGAATTGAATACTGCTATCAAAAACCTGCGTGATTGGATGGAACCGGAAAAGGTGACGACCAACCTCCTGAATCTTCCCTCCAGCAGTAAGATTCTGAAAGAACCAATGGGAGTTGTATTAATCATCGGCCCCTGGAATTATCCTTTTCAATTATTGATCAACCCATTGATAGGTGCCATTGCGGCGGGAAATTGCGTGGTGTTGAAACCGAGTGAATTTGCGCCTGCAACAGATGCAGTAATGCATAAAATTATTACCGCTACTTTTTCCAATGAATATATTTTATATGTACAGGGCGATGGGGCAGCAGTGATCCCGGAGATGATGAACCATTTTTCTTTTGATCATGTGTTTTATACCGGCAGCACCGCTGTAGGGAAGATCATTTATAAAATGGCTGCCGAACGTCTGGTACCGGTCACGCTGGAACTGGGTGGCAAAAGCCCCTGCGTTGTGGAAGAAGATGCGAATATTTCCGTTGCGGCCCGCCGGATTGCTATGACAAAATTTTCCAATGCCGGGCAAATGTGCGTGGCACCTGATTATGTATTGGTGCATGCTTCCGTAAAAGACAAGCTCGTTACGGCTTTAAAAGAAGCGATCGTAAAATTTTTTACGGATAAACCGGAAGACAGCTACAGTTATGGGAAAATAATCAATGCAAAACAGTTTGATCGTATTACGGGCTATTTATCGCAGGGTACTATTGCTTGTGGCGGGAGGACGAACAAAGAAAAATTATTTATTGAGCCCACAGTATTGACCGATATTTCGATGAATGGTTCTATTATGAAAGATGAAATATTCGGGCCGGTACTCCCTGTGATTTCGTTTACTTCGATGGAAGAAGCAAAAGCGATCATACAGGAGAATCCCAATCCCTTATCCTTTTATATTTATACTTCCAGCACCAAAAAGGAAAAAGAATGGCTGGAAGCTATACCGGCGGGGGGTAGTTGTGTCAATAATTCGAGCTGGCATTTAACCAATCATCATTTACCATTCGGTGGCAGAGGTTTTAGTGGTACAGGTTCTTATCATGGTAAATACTCTTTTGAAACCTTCAGCCATAAGAAGGCGGTTATGAAAACCCCCACCTGGTTTGACCCGAACATCAAATATCCGCCGTTCAAAGGCAAACTAAAACTGTTTAAATGGGTAATAAAATAAACCAATGAAGCCGAAATAAATAAAATAAACAGATGAAAAAACTAAAACGGTTTGTAATTGTTTTTTTGATATTTATTACCGCCTTTGTGGTCTATGTGGAAATTGTAAATCGTAATTCAAAAAATATGACGTACCGCCAGAAAGTAATGAAAGCAGCTTACCCGGTGATTATGTGGCTTACCAAACTCACCGGTAAAAACACAAAAGAATTGTCAGGTAATAAGCAGCCACCGGTTTCTTTTTATACCTTAAAAGGAATACTGAATAATGGGGATACCCTGGATTTTTCCAGCTTGCAGGGAAAAAAAGTAATGGTGGTCAACACTGCCAGCGATTGCGGATACACCAATCAATATACCGATTTGCAAAAGCTGGCCGATACGTACAAAGATCAACTGGTTGTGATCGGGTTCCCGGCCAACGATTTTAAAGAACAGGAAAAAGGAAGCGATGCGGAGATCGCCCAATTCTGTAAAGCGAATTATGGGGTAAGCTTTCCCCTGATGAAGAAGAGTGGTGTTATTAAATCAGCCCAACAAAACCTGGTTTACCAATGGCTGACCGACTCTGCTAAAAACGGGTGGAATGATAAATCACCGACATGGAATTTTACCAAGTATATCATTAATGAAAAAGGGATACTGACCAATTATTTCGGTTCATCTATTTCTCCCATGAGCAACGATGTACTGAACGTCATTAAAGAATAACTGCTTAATTCATGTTTACCAAAACCGATATCGAGAAATACTTCAATGCTGAAAAGCAGAAGAGTCTTTTGTTTGTCTTTATTGGAGTGGCAGGAATTGTTACTGCTGTTGTATTTTTCTTTTTTCTGAAAACAAATTTTCATAAAGGAGCAGCCATTCCATTATTGCTGATTGGGCTACTACTTGCTATAGTTGGTTATACAGTTTACAAAAGAAGCGACGGAGACCGGCAAAGAAACGTGTATACCTATGATATGAATCCGTCCGGGCTGAAGGAAAAGGAATTACCGAGAATGAAAACGGTGCTGAAAAATTTTGTTATTTACCGGTACACCGAAATTGCACTCCTCGTAGCCGGTCTGGTTCTCTATATTTATTTTGTACGGGATATCAGGAATGATTTCTGGAGAGGACTTGGTATTGCCCTGGCAGTAATGGCCCTTTTAGCGTTGGTAGCTGATTTTTTCGCTGAAAAAAGAGGAAAGACTTATACAAAAGGCATCGAATCATTTATACAGGGTAAGGCATGAGTTACAATGATATAATCGGTACGCTGGGGGTTGGTTTGATACTACTGGCTTATTTCTGTAATACGTTTGGCTGGATCAATGGGAAGAGTAAATTATTTTTCCTGCTCAATATCGTGGGGGCTGGATTGGCCTGCTATGCTTCTTATCTTATCAACTACTGGCCTTTCGTTATCCTGGAAGGAACCTGGTTTTTGGTGTCAATATATGGATTAATAAAAACAAAGAATTAGAACTGATACTTCGGTACAGTCTCAGTTTGAATTGCTGCGGTATAGAAGATAAACCACAGCGACACCGGGAACAGGGAGGTGCACGGAGTTTCTCTGTGCTGCTTGGTGGGTGCTGTGTCTCTGTGGTTCAGAAAATTTGAAACTGAGATAATACTGATACTTGGATTGGTTCTGCTAATGTGTGTTAATCCGTGTAACCTGCGGTTATATTTATTACACCGGGCATTTTTCATGGTAGTTCATCAACTCGATCGGCGTCTTCTCAAATTCATAGCCGCCATAAGTGCTGGCAATATCATCAAACACAGCGTTTATTTCTTCTTCGGTAGTCAATGTCACAAGTTTATTGCGGAATTCTTTGATATTGGGAAGCCCCTTTAAATAATTGGCATAATGCCTGCGCATTTCATTGATACCGACAATCGGGTTTTTCCATTCGATCGATTTGCGAAGATGTTTGCGGCAAACAAATAAGCGTTCTTCAATGGTAGGAGGAGCTAGGTGTTCTCCTGTTTTTACAAAATGCTTTATCTCGTTAAAGATCCAGGGATAACCGATCGCTGCACGGCCGATCATGACTCCATCTACTCCATACCGGTTATTGTACTCGATCGCTTTCTCAGGCGAATCAATATCACCATTACCAAATATGGGGATCTTTATTCTTGGATTATTTTTTACCTTACCGATAAGGGTCCAGTCTGCCTCTCCTTTATACATCTGGCAGCGGGTACGGCCATGTATGGCCAATGCCTGTATACCCACATCCTGTAATCGTTCGGCTACTTCTTCTATGTTTCTTGTTTTATCATCCCAGCCCAGTCTTGTTTTTACGGTAACGGGTAAGGAGGTTGATTTGACAACGGCTGATGTGAGCCGCACCATCAGGTCAATATCTTTTAATACACCGGCACCGGCACCTTTCAGTGCTACTTTTTTTACCGGGCAGCCAAAATTGATGTCTAAGAGATCAGGATTGGTAACTTCCACGATCCTGGCGGCCATCGCCAGGCTGTCTTCATCCCCGCCAAATATCTGGATACCCACCGGGCGTTCATAATCGAAGATGTCGAGTTTTTTCCTGCTTTTAATAGCATCCCGTATCAGTCCTTCGCTGGAGATGAATTCGGTGTACATCATATCGGCTCCGTTATCCTTGCACACAGCCCTGAACGGCGGGTCGCTGACGTCCTCCATAGGAGCCAGCAAGAGCGGGAAATCAGGAAGTTGTATGTTACCTATCTTTACCATTTTACAGGGTACCTCGCAGCTTTAGCAAAGAAGTACAAACGGCAAATTTACAATCAAATTACCAGAGTTTCTACATGAAAGGTCTATTAAAAACAAAGCCGCCACTTACACAATTCGTCATATTGGTCAGCATTGCATTAGCCAGTTTTTTTATCCTTGGGCTGATCGGAACGGTAATCCTTTCTAACGTAACGGGTATGAGCTTTGAGGCCATGAGTGATTCATCAAAATGGGATTATAATAGTACTACCCTGGTAACTATGATCCGCGGAATGCAGGTGATCCAGTTTGTGTGTTTATTTCTTATACCCAGTTTTATTTGTGCCCGTCTTTTCAGCACCAATAGCACCAATTACCTTGGATTAAAAAAGCCTTCGGGGATGGCTTACTTCCTGGTGGCCGTTGCGATCATGTTGCTGGCGCTTCCGTTGGTCAATTTCCTGGGAGAGCTCAACCGCAACGTTCAGTTTCCTGCAGGTATAGCCAACTGGATGAAAGAACAAGAGGCCGAAGCGGCTAAAACGATCAAAGCATTATTGTCAAAAGATAGTATCCAGGACCTGATCTTAAATATTGTTTGTATTGCCGGCCTGGCCGCTGTTGGTGAAGAATTATTATTCAGGGGAGTAGCGCAACGCCTGCTTATCAAAATGTTTAAAAGCCCATGGGCAGGTATTATTATCACAGCTTTTATTTTTTCTGCCATGCATGTACAGTTCTATGGCTTTTTGCCAAGATTCGTGCTGGGTATTTTGCTGGGAGCTATTTATTGGTACAGCGGTAGTTTATGGACGGCGATACTGGCCCACTTTGTATATGATGCGTTCCTGATCGTGTTGGTTTATTTTAACCCAGCATCGCTCAACGAAGAAAATGCACTGCAATTATCCACTATTGCGGTAGCAGCCGCCATTAGTTTAGCCCTGGTTATCTTCTTTGTGTTGGGGATGAAAAAGAAATCAACGGTTACTTACCAGGAAGTATATGCAGATGATGCGGTAGCGGTAAAAGATCATCCCTTCTAATTTAAATTATGGCGTTCAACTTCCAGGTATTTAAAACAAGGGCCTTAACGGCTATCGTATTTGCAGTCGTGATGCTGGCAGGGTTGCTTTGGAACCACTGGAGCTTTTTTGTATTGTTTTCCATCATTCATTTTGGTTGCTGGTGGGAATATTTGAAGTTGACAGAGAAGATCCATAACACAGCATTCCATATCTATACCAAACTCGGTTTGATGCTGATGGGTTATGGATTCATGCTCGGAATTTGCCATCCCTTATTTCAAATCGGAGCCTACAGCTTAAAAGATAGTATTGCTTTGCCTGTTTCAGGAGCAGGGTTTGCTATACTGGTTATGGGTATTTTTCAAAAAGATCAGGTAAAGCTGAAAGCTTTTGGTATGGCTTTAACAGGTTTAATTTACATTTCTTTTAGTTGGGGATTGATGCTGGATATTTATGGCTTTGCGATGGACTCAATACATGGTCACCAGGTCTATCCTTATGCCGTACCTGTTACATTTGAAGAATCTCAACGGTATATGCCCTGGCTTTTGCCTGTTGTAATAATTGTATCAATATGGATCAATGATACAATGGCTTATATAGTTGGTTCCCTGATTGGGAGAACACCGCTTACAAAAATTTCTCCCAAGAAAACCTGGGAAGGTACTATCGGTGGAATTATTCTTACTGTTGGGATAGCATTTTTAATCCCGCTCTTATTTGATAAAATTGAAGTAGAGCCGGTTGTTGCTTTAATAGTAGCGGCGGTTACAGCTATCAGTGGAACTTTTGGAGATTTATTTGAATCCAAGCTAAAGCGAATGGCCGGAGTAAAAGACAGCGGCTCTCTACTGCCGGGTCATGGAGGTTTTTTGGACAGGTTTGATTCTTTACTCTTTGCCATTCCCGTAGCGTGGATAGTATTAAAGCCATGTTTATTTGGACCCTGCTAGCAGATATAACCCTCAGCACCCAATAGCCAATCGCCAAACCCCATTCCCCATTTTCCATTTTCCTATATTTGCCGCATGATCATCCATAAAGAAGGCTACAAAACAATTGCTATCAGCACCATCTTGTTTGGTGTGATCAACCTGCTCTCTTTTTATTTTCTAAGTTCCTCACTACCCTGGCTTAGCTGGATCATTTTTATCGGCACACTCGGGCTCTTATTTTTTGTTATTTCTTTTTTTCGTATTCCCAATAGAGTGCTGACGATACAGGATAATGCCATTGTTGCTCCGGCCGATGGTAAAGTAGTAGTGATAGAAGAAGTGCAGGCGGATGAATATTTTACGGATCGCCGCATACAGATCTCTATTTTTATGAGCCCATTGAATGTGCATGTGAATCGCAACCCGGTGACAGGAGAAGTAGTGTACAGCCAGTACCATAAAGGAAAATACCTGGTGGCCTGGCACCCCAAATCCTCTACGGAGAATGAAAGACATTCCGTCGTGTATCGCAAAGACGGAAAAGAAATACTCGTAAAACAAATTGCAGGTGCCGTCGCCAAACGGATTATTAATTATCTCCGACCCGGACAGCAGGTAACACAGACCGCTGAAATGGGATTTATCAAATTCGGCTCAAGAGTGGATCTCCTGCTTCCCCTGGATGCAACCATTCATGCAAAAATTGGTGATAAACCGGAAGGTGGGGTAACGGTGATTGCAAGCTGGTAGAACCTTATCCCTTCCCGAAATTATCGGGATGAGCCAAAAGGAAACTTAGATAAATAATACGTTATTCTTTACCTGGGTTGTTTAAAGAAAAATAGGTTCCATTTCCTTTAGCGAATAAACCGTGTAGGTAGGAAATTTATCATTCACCATCACCGGTTCTTTTGTCAGGTGGTTCACATGTACCTGGTCGATACCCGCATTGATAGCGCCCAGTATATCTACTTCAATGGTATCACCAATCATGATGCTTTCTTCAGGGTTTGCACCAGCCTTTCGAAACGCATAGTCAAATATTTCTTTCTTCGGTTTCAAACTATTGCTTCCTTCAGATGTGATCACTTCAATAAAATATTTATCCAACCCCGAGTTTTGTAGTTTGCTATGTTGTGTCTTTTCAAAACCATTGGTGATCAAATGAAGCTGGTAATTTTTCTCGGTCAGCTGGTCCAGTATTTCGATTGTGTAGGGAAACAACAGTTTCCGGGTCGGGAGGAGGTCCAGGAAAATATTGCCCATTTCCCGGGACAGTGGTTCATCAGCTATTTTAAAATCCAGTAAGGTCAGCCACATTCTTTTCCACCGGAGTTCATCCACTTTGATATACCCATTACGATAGCGCTCCCAGAGTTTATCGTTATGAACGAGGTAATTCTTATGAAAGAGGGAAAAATCATCAATGCCCTTGGCTTCCAGTTGCAGGTTATCATACAATTCCTGTAGCGTCAGGCGGCTGTTCGCATCAAAATCCCAGAGGGTATGGTCAAGGTCAAAAAAGAGATGTTTGTATTTCATCACCGCAATTTACGATGTAAGTCTATCCGGATTGAGTAAATTACACCAACATTTCTATTTAATACACCAACCTGTTTTTTGTACATGAATATTATTATCACCGGTGCCTCCAAAGGAATTGGGAAAGCGATCGCAGAAATATTTGCCGCTAGCGGGCATGATCTTTTTCTTTGCTCCCGGGGAGAAGTGACTTTATATAAAACGGTAGAAGAATTAATGACCCGCTTTCCGGCGATCACGGTAAAGGCCAAACCTTTTGACCTGAGCAAAAAAGAAGAAGCCATTGCATTTGGCAACTGGTGTTTGTCGTTCGGTATCCCGGATATTGTTGTGAATAATGCCGGTCTATTTGAGCCGGGTAGTGTGCATAATGAACCCGATGGGCTTTTAGAAAGCCAGGTGGCTACCAATCTGTACAGCGCTTATCATGTAACCAGAACTGTTTTACCAGCTATGATAAAAAGCCCTTCGACAGGTTCAGGGCGACATATCTTCAATATATGTTCTATAGCTTCCCTGCATGCGTATGCGAATGGCGGGGCTTATAGTATCAGCAAATTCGCCCTCTATGGTTTCAGCAAGAACCTGCGGGAAGAGATGAAACCGCATGGAATAAAAGTGACCTCCATACTTCCCGGAGCGGTGCTGAGTGATTCCTGGGGCGATTATGATAATTCCACAAAACGGATTATGGAAGCTTCCGATATTGCAAAGATAGTCCTGGCTACTTCACAGCTCTCGATACAGGCCTGCGTTGAGGAGATTGTCATCCGGCCACAATTAGGTGATCTCTGAGCTTCCACGAGGTCAGCCTGACCGCTGAAAGCATGTTTGCCCCTTTAGTAAATTTTAAACCTTTCTTTTAGAAAGCCGTATTACTTTAGCAGGCTTATTCATGAAGAGAACAGTCACCATATTTTTTTTCCTGCTTTTGGTAGTACAAGGGCAGGCACAGCTTAGTTTTAAGACGATCGTACCGCAGCAGCCAGTTATTGCCGGGGAATCATTTCAGGTGCAGTATATTATTGAGGATGGTGATAATACCATGAACGTAAAACCACCGGTCTTCTCCCATTTTCGTTTTGTAGCCGGCCCTCATCTTTATAGGGGTTCTGTGGCCTCGGTGAATGGTAGCAAACCACTCCGTAATGCTGTCTATACGCTTGAAGCAGTGAAACCGGGAAGATTTGTTGTTCAAGGTGCTACCATTATTATCAATGGAAAAACTATCCGCAGTAATGATGCCCTGGTACTGGTTATTTCAAAAGAAGAAGCTGACCGGAAATTCGACAAAGAAAATCGCAACCGGCCGTCTGATTATTTTCTGCGTCCCGGGGAAGATGCTTTCGAAAAGATCAGGCAAAATCTTTTTGTAAAAGTAATGGTGGACAAAAAAGCCTGTTTTGTTGGGGAGCCTGTGCTTGCTACTTTTAAATTATATTCCCGGCTTGAATCTAAATCAGACATTGTAAAAAACCCCGGCTTTTATGGCTTTACAGTGTATGATATGGTGAACCTGTCCGACAAACAGAAAGCGACAGAAAATATAAACGGGAAACTCTTTGATGTACATACGATCCGTAAAGTGCAGTTATATCCTTTACAAGCCGGTGTATTCACCATTGATGCAATGGAAGTAAAGAATAAAGTGGAGTTCTCTAAAAGTGCTGTGAACCGAAAAACAGAACAGGAAATTATAGAAGGGGTGTTGAGTAGCAATGAGAACGAAACCCCGGTGGAAGGGATTGAAGTTTTTGAAACAGACATCAGCACCGCACCGGTTATCATTACTGTAAAACCCGTGCCTGTCAAAAATCAACCCACGGATTTTAATGGAGCAACAGGTCGTTTTACGATTGCGGCAGCACTGGTTAAAAGCAAATTATCGAGAAACGAAGAAGGTTTACTGGCCATTACGGTCAGCGGTAAAGGGAATTTTATACAATTGAGTGCTCCTCCCATACAATGGCCTGCCGGCACGGAATCTTTTGAACCAACGGTAAAAGATGACCTGGATAAAACTTCCAACCCGTTGACCGGCAGCCGTACTTTTCTGTACCTCTTTGTCTGTACGAAGCCAGGAAAGTATCAGCTACCCCGGGTGAGTTTTTCTTTTTTTGATACCGACAGTAATAATTATAAAACCATTGCCACAAAAAATTTAGAATTGCTGGTGGGCAATGAACTCAAAAAGATACAGGTAGCGGAGAAACAACAAGTAGCTATTGGCGAAAAAAGTGAAAAAACTGCCCGTACAACTGGCATTGTTGTGCTGCTGCTGGGGCTGCTGATCCTGTCATATTGGGTCTTCAGGAAAAAGGAACCGGAAACAGTACCACTTATACAGAAAGAAGAGCCAACAGTTTCAGTGAGTAACTTACTCGAACCAGCTTATGCGGCTATTCCGGTTGATGATAATGGGTTTTATTCCATCCTTCATGGCATTATCTGGAAATTTGCCGCCGATAAATTTGCATTATCCGGTAGTGCGATGAGTAAACAAGTGCTGACTTCGAGAATGAAAGAAGCCGGGATAGCCGGTGATATCATTGAAAATTTATTTCAATTGCTCAACGAATGCGAGGCGGGGATGTTTACCAATGCCAGTTTATTGCCCGATAAAAAGCGTATGATGTCAGAAGCCAAAGTCATACTGGAGAAAATAAACGCTTAGTAATAGGCAGGGACAATTATTCCGAATATTTATAACCTACTCCCCTGACAGAATGAAAGTATTTGGGATGGCGGCTGTCCTCTTCAAAATATTTGCGAAAATTGAGGATGAAATTATCAATCGTCCGGGTGGTAGGATACACATTATAGCCCCAGACAGATTGTAATATTTTTTCGCGGGGTACCACTTCGTTTTTATTTTCGATCAGCAGGCGGAGCAACATGGTTTCCTTCTTGCTCAGTTGTATTTTTTCACCCCCGGCTTTGGTAGCTTCCTGTGCTTTGAAATCAACCAGGTTACTGCCAAAACTGTAGGTATCACCGATCGTGGATTTATCCTGCAGCTTTTTATTTTTATTGATCAGTTTATTGACCCGCAGTAACAATTCTTCCAGGTTAAACGGCTTGGTCAGGTAATCATCAGCTCCTTTTTTTAACCCAAGAACCCTGTCAGCGCTGCTGTTTTTAGCACTGAGGATCAAAATGGGTACTTCATTATTGCTTATACGAATAGTTTCAGTTACCGTAATACCATCCATTTCCGGCAGCATCACATCCATAATGATAAGATCGAAATATTCTCCCTGTACGGCTGCCAGAGCAGCTGCTCCATCAAGGGCAGAGGTTACGTCATAGCCTTCCAGCTCCAGGTTCAGCTTCAGGGCTTCGTGGAGATTTTCTTCGTCCTCCACTAATAAGATCGATGCTTTTTGCTCTGTACTCATATTTTAAAAATGACGACAAAATTACTGCCGTGGGGTTCATTGTTTGTCACCGAAATGTCGCCATTATGGCTTTGCACGATTTTACGACAAAGGTACAGTCCCAGGCCGGTACCCTGCGTTTTACGTGTAGCTTCATTCCCGGTGCGGTAAAACTTAGTAAAGATCTTTTTCTTCTCCTCTTCAGCAATACCAGTTCCTTCATCCTTCACCTGCAATTCAATACCCGACCTGTATTTTTTCAATACGGCAGTTACCGGGCTTTCTTTAGGTGAATATTTAATGGCATTTTCCAGGAGGTTATTGATCAGCATTTGCAATAACAGAGCATCGCCTTTTACATCTGCATCCTCTTCTATATCTTCTTTAAATGTCTTGTCAGGAAAACGATTTTTAAAGTCCTGGATACAATCTTTCAGAAGGGTAGAAAGGTCCAGCTCTTCCTGGGAAGATTTATACCCACCCCCTTCCAGTTGGGAAGCGATCAGGATATTATTGGTCAAAAAATTCAACCGGGCGTTTTCATCAAGGGTAATGCGGATTAGTTTTTTTTGCTTGTCAGGTTCGAGGTTGTACTTCTGTAATGTTTCCAGGTTGAGACGGGTTACCGAGATGGGAGTTTTTAATTCGTGGGTCACTGCCATCATAAAATTCTGTTGCTGCTGTTGCAGTTTCAGTTGCTTGCGGACCGAGCGGTAGACAAATGCTGCCCCGATAAAGATCAGGATCAAAAACGTGATTCCCTCCGCAAGGTATTTACCTGTATTTCTCTTAGTTTCTTTATCAATGAAAGCGATTTTATCTGCGAGTTGAAGTACGGATAATGATTCTTTTTCAACATTGATGGATCGGTACTGAAGATCAGCGATCCGTTTATTTTGCTGTTCCAGCGAAATAAACCACCAGGCCAGCGCGGCTACGATATAAAATAAGAGCATCCAGTAGATGAAAGTAGTTCGTCTTAATCGTTTAATGCTGTCACGGGGCATGTTGCAAAGATGGCGTTATTATTTCTTTTCGATCCGGAGCCCCACATTCAGTACATGGTTCAGCGGATTTTCCCGCATGATCTGCTCTACACTGAAGGTATAGTCGCCGGGCTTCCTGAAATAGAATTGGCCGCCTACCGGTGTCAGCGGTATCCGATGTTCATAAATATCGTCCATACCACTGGCCAGCCAGCCTTCATTGTCAGTGGCCAGGCGAAGGTCATATTGAGCGGACTGGGTACTATCGGTGCCGGGCTGTTTTGTATTGAGCTTGATATAAATATTATTGAAGCTGTATTGATCATTATGTCGCAAGATCAAAAAAAGCTGGTAGGGCGATGAAGTATCTTTGATCGTAAATGTAAAAGCGGGTTGATAATTGTTCTTCCAGGAATGCCCGGGAATGGGAACGGATTTTTCGTAAAGGTCAATGGTCGTACAGGAATAAAAGAAGCAGGAAATAAGAAATACGAAGTACGATGTCCGTCGCAATTTTTTCAAACGTATATGTTTTTACAAATGTAATTAAGAAGTTATGATTTCAACGTCCCGAAATCCTCGGCTTTCTTACAACACATTCAGCACCTGCTCCTTCGCCTTCTCCAGCTCATCCTTCATCATTACCACACATTTTTGAATGGTGGAGTCATAGGCTTTGGAACCAGTAGTATTGATCTCCCGGCCCACTTCCTGGAGTATAAAGGAGAGCTTTTTCCCCTTGGCCTCTTCTTTCTCCGCCAACAGTGATTTGAAATAGTCGCAGTGGTTTTTTAATCGCACCTGCTCCTCGGTAATATCTATTTTCTCGATATAATATATAAGCTCCTGCTCTAACCGGTTGCCATCATAGTTTTCCTTGCCCACATTTTCTTCCAGCAGGCGGGTAATACCTTCCCGGATCTTCTGCTGACGCAGGGGCTCCAGTTTGATCACTTCAGCCTGTTGTTTCTCTATATTATTAATACGGAGCAGGAGGTCCTGTTCCATCATAGCGCCTTCATTAATACGGTGATTATTCAGTTTATCGATCGCTCCCTGCAACACTTGCTGAAAATCACTCCATTCTGTGTCGGTCAGGGTCTCGCTGCTGGGGGTAATCACCTCGGGCAGTTTGACCAGGGTGCTGAGAATATGGGAAGGGTCGAGGTTCAGGGCAGCAGAGAGTTCGGCCAGGGGTTTATAATAGGCTTTGGCCAGGTCTGTATTAATGGTAACGGGTTTAGCATTGCCGGTATCCTTCAGGCTGATCATACAGTCTACACTTCCCCGGCTGAGTTTTTCAGAGAGCATCCTGCGGATATCAAATTCAAACGGTTTTAATATGGCCGGCATTTTTAATTGCAGTTCAAATTGTTTCCCGTTGAGTGATTTAATATCCACCAGAAATGTTTTATCTCCTACATTTTTTTCGGCTCTTCCAAAACCGGTCATTGATTTCAGCATGTACGTTTTTTTAATTGCCCCAAAGGTATTTTTAATTATTGACTATTGAAGGAATGAAAGTTAGGGCCAAAGTAGGGGGCCAGTTGAGAATTGTTGATTGATTATTTTATGTTGAAATTTTACCAGCACAATAAACATTTTTCAATGATTGCAGCCTGGTTAAATGATTTTGTTATTTAAGTAATGACATAAAAAAATCCCTCCGTAGTAAGCGAAGGGATAATATATAGATGGGTTAGTAAGTACGGGAAACGAATTTCCCTTCACAATATTAGAAATAATTTCTTTGAACCAAAAAATTTTTCCAAACTATTTTATTAACATTTTAAACATCGCTGTGGATAAGCCACGGGTTGAATGCTATTCATTTTGTGATCAAGCGACCCTTTTCATTTTTTTTATAATAAAATTTATCTAAAACATAAATAATTTATCATTCTGAAACACCCGACAACAAAGGGTTTCATTGATTTTAAATTTTGATAATCAAAGCACTTAATTTATTCTATCATTTTTTTTAACAACCGTGTACACTTAAATTAGGATCGTTAAGCAATGATTTTTAGCCCCAAAATAATTTTCGCAAGAAAGTCCATAAAAGGCCATTAAACAGATAAAACCCGTTTTTTAACTATAATATGCCATTAACAAGGTTGTTACCTTTGTACCACCTTCGTTTTATTTTCAACGAAATGTTGGTACCTCAATCAAAATTTATTGTATGAAGTTTGATACTCCTGTTCCCATCAACACCATCGCACAGTTGATTGGTGCCGAAATAACCGGCAATATAAATGGAAGCGCTACCGGCATCAATGAGATACATAAAGTAGAAGAAGGAGACCTGGTGTTTGTAGATCATCCCAAATATTACGACAAGTGTATTCACTCTGCAGCCAGTTTTATTATTATCAATAAAAAAACAGATTGCCCGGAAGGCAAGGCATTACTGGTTGTCGATGATCCTTTTGAAGCTTATTTAAAGATTGTCAATTTTTATCGCCCCTTTAAACCCTCGCTAAAAACTATCAGTGATACAGCAGCTATTGGTGAAGGAACCGTCATCATGCCAGGTGCCTATATCGGAAACCGGGTAAGCATTGGAAAGAACTGCATCATTCACCCAAATGTTGTGATCCTGGATCATTGTCAGGTCGGGGATGATGTCATTATCCAGGCAGGAACCGTGATCGGCAGTGATGCCTTTTATTATAATAAGAAGACGAACCGGGATATCCATTACAAGAAAATGACGAGCTGTGGCCGGGTGCTGATCGAAAACGGCGTGGAAATAGGGGCCAACTGCTCGATTGACCGGGGGGTAAGCCATGATACCATCATTGGCGCCGGTACCAAGATGGACAACCTGGTACATATTGGCCATGATACAATAGTTGGTAAGAACTGTCTCTTTGCAGGGCAGGTTGGTATTGCAGGCGCCACTACGATTGAAGATAATGTCATTCTATGGGGACAGGTGGGAGTGAGCAAGACCCTGACAATAGGAAAAGATGCGATCGTGTATGCGCAAAGCGGGGTAAAAGATTCAATTGCGGGTGGTAAAGTTTATTTCGGCTCACCGGTTGAAGATGCCCGGGAAAAAATGAAAGAGTTTGTTTGGATCAAAAGGATACCGTTGTTGTGGGAAAAAGTGATGAAGGGTATATAGTTAATTCGTTAATTTGTTTGCGTGTAAAATTCAGGATATCCCAATAAACAAATAAACCAGTTAGCCAAATAACAAGAATCAATCCGGTACATAATCATACGGTAAAAGGTCCGCTACATTCTTCCAGCTCCAATAACCCTGGTTTACCCAATCCTTCTGATCGTAGTAATAGCCATTCTCTGTAATGGCAATCGTTTCTTTGATATCAATATAAGAGATAGGATAGGGAACCGACTTAGGCAGCCCCATTTTTTTCAGGTAGTCTGGCTCAGGCCCTTTTTTAGTGTAGGTCACACTAATCTTTCTCGGGTAATAAATTTCTATTTGCAGGGTACTGTCCAGAGCTCCGTAATACAGGCTGTCATACACATCTTTTACTTTAATAAATTTTTTGTCATTCTTCTCATCCAGCATATCTACAATCCATCCATCTTCTAATAATGTACTGTCGTAATAGCTACGCATAAAATGAAGTTTGGAGCCTTCATAGGTTTTTACCCGATTGCCCGCCCATACTTTTTTGAGGCTGTCATCTCCTTCCATTTCCGTGTAGAGGCAATAACCCCGGTACGAATTAATATTGGTCGTATAGAAATAAACAAACGAATCAAGCTGATAACGCAGGTTATAGCCCAATGCCTTGTTGGTGATCTGCAGGGCATCGGTAGCCATCACTTTTAACCGGTTACTTCTTTTATAAAAAAAGAATTTCAATACCTCCGGGTTGGTCAGCACACATTGTGCAGCATTAGGGGTGGCACCAATAAAATATTTGGTAAAGAAATCGCCATATTTTTCCCAGCCATCTGCTACTTCATAGGTATTCTTCAGTATTACTTCACCCAGGCTCTTGTCTTCCTTGATCATTAATATTTCCAGCTTGCTGTTCTCAGTCACCCGGATGGTCTGTGTCTGGTAGCCTGTATAACTGAATATGAGGTCGTAGCCGCCTGATTTTAATGAAATAGAAAACTCACCCTGTTTATTGGTCACCGTACCAAGGGTTGTATTCTGGCAAAATACTGAAGCGGGTGTAAGTGGTTCCCGGGTAGAAGAGTCCAGTACGGAACCTGTCACTACAAATTGAGTATAACCAATAAAGGAAAGCCCTAAAAACAGGGGCAAAAAGAAAAAACAAATTTTTTGCATAGATCAAGATTACCCGTTAAAGATACTATCAATGCCATTACGGTTGCACGACACCAGTATAAGCAAATACTTTGCCTTTGTTGATTTTAACCGGCTATGACTGTGTTATCCCTGCTGTGATTTGTATTTTTCACAGGCTTTTTTGATGACTTCTTCCAATGGGGTAAAGGAAAAGCCCGGCAAGGCGGTCCGTATTTTTTCATTCTCAAACCAGGTCTGACTTTGCGCCACCTTTGCGCTTTCTTTTGTCAGTAAGGGCCTTTTTCCTGTGAATAAGGATTTTAACTTTTCTATTCGCCAGGCCAATGCCATGAGGAAGGGAGTAGTAGCTTTATGCGGACGCTTTTTACCAAATCCATCAGCGATCGTATCCTGTAATTTTTTAAAAGGCCAGGTATCGCCATTGACAATAAACCGTTCTTCACTGATATTGCTTTCCATCATCATGACAACCGCTTTTGCTACGTCTTCCACATCCACAAATCCATTGATACCCGGGCTAAACCATTTAAACTCTTCGTATACATTTTTGAAAATAGCGCAACTACTGCTATGCCAGTCACCATAACCCAGGATCGTACTTGGATTCAAAATAACTGCTTCCAATCCCTCACTGATCCCCCGCCACACCTGTAGTTCTGCTTTAAATTTACTTTTAGCATAATGCGTATTGACCTTACTCTCCTCCCATTTCTTTTCTTCATTCACCTGGCCACCGTTGGCCGTTCTTCCGAGCGCTGCTACAGAGCTGATATAAATAAAGCGACGTACTTTTTTCTCCAGCGCCATGTTCACCACATTGGCTGTTCCTTCCACATTCACCTGGTACATTTCTTTCCTGTCTTTTTTAACAAAAGAAACGATAGCGGCCGAATGAATGACAGTATCAACTCCTTCCATTGCCTCTTCAAGGGCCACCACATCCAATACATCGCCATCCACCCATTCTACTGAGCCTGCCGAACTGTGGGTAAAAACTTCTTTTGCTATCCAAAATGGCAATTTGCTACTCCGGCGAATGGCCCTGACGGTATATCCTTTTTCCACCAATAATTGAATGATGTAAGAACCGAGAAAACCTGTGCCGCCTGTAACGAGTACCATTTATTGTTGATTGAATATTTAATAGGTATAATATCCCTGACCGGTTTTCTTTCCTAATTGCCCCGTTGCTACTTTTTCTTGTTGAATAGGGGAAGGTTTTAGTCTTTCAGTATTGTTCAGTTGCTCATAAACTGAGCAGCTTACCGCATAATTAATATCATTGCCGATCAGGTCCATCAGTTTAAAAGGCCCCATTCGAAAACCCGTGGCTTCCAGTAATTGATCGGCCTTTGCAAAATCAGTAATTCCCTCTTCGACCAGTCGTAGCGTTTCAATATAGTAGGGTCTTGCTACCCGGTTAACGATAAAACCAGGCGAGTCTTTACAGAGCACCGGCACTTTGCCCATTTGCCGGGCCAATTCAATAATGGTAGCGGTGGTTTGGGTGTTGGTATATACCGTATTGACCACTTCTACCAGCTTCATGATCGTGGCAGGATTAAAAAAATGCATCCCGATCACCCGTTGTGGGCACATAACGCCGGCCGCAATTTTTGAAACAGACAAAGAAGAAGTGTTTGTGGCAAAGATGGATTCGCTGTGGTTTAACTCAGCCAGTTGGTTTAACAAAGCTATTTTTATCTCCGTTTTCTCTATAATGGCTTCAATAAACACATCGGCCAGGCAGGTTTGTAGTTCATCGGTAAAATGGATCTGTTGTAAAACCTTTTCTTTTCCCTCCGCATTCATCTTTCCCTTTTCTACCAGTGATTGTAAATTCTTTTCTATTTCAGCTTTTGCTTTTTCGATAATGGCCGGGTTTAGTTCATAGACCAGGGTATGAAAACCTGCCTGTGCGGTTGCCTGTGCAATACCGCTGCCCATTGTACCTGCTCCGCAAACGCAAATGGAATTGATCAACATACGTCTTGGTTTAAAAGGATAAAGATACATTACCTGTTTCAGTAATCGGTAACCTTGCCATTCTGTGAAGTAGCTGGCAGGGAAAAGTTTTTTCTTCTGAAAAATATAAATTCCTGATACCAATTCCCCGCTATTTGTATCTTTAAAATTATGCCCGTGATCAAACGAAAGCAATTATTACTGATTGTATTGTTATTACCCCTGTTTTCAACCTCTCAAAGTTTTGAATGGTGGCGGGATAATGTAAACTGGGATGGCACCACCCATTGGGGGAAATATATTATTACAAGCCCGAAATACCTTGGACCAAATGCACTGAGTGTACCGTTAATTAATAACGGAAGCATTGACAGTTTATCTTCTATCGGGTTAACCGCCAACGCCCATTTTTCAAAGGGTGATAAAACACAAAACCTGATGCTCTACGGCAACTATACTACGAAGAATAATACGATCGCCATTGACCTGCAGTTTGTGCCGTACGAGATCTTTAAAATGTCGCATGAAACTAAGACAGAGCGAAGAGTGTATTACCTGAATTACAAGGACGACCATACCGTGGGCGATGTAGTGGCCAGTACTACGTTTCATTTATTTCAAAAGAAGAGGGATAAGATACAATTGGCAATGCGGCTGGGATTCAGGATGCCCTCCGGCAGACATCTAGGATCTGCCCGGTATGCTGATGTGCCGGGTTACTGGATCGACCTGGGTTGCGGTTTGCCGTTTAAAAACACCGGATGGAAATGGCTGGGTATGGCGGGCTTTTTTGTTTGGCAGACCAATGTGGACAATTTCAGGCAGGATGATGCTTTTTTATTTGGGACGGGACTTGAATGGAATCACAAAGGATTACGGCTGCAGGCTTATGCTGCTGGTTATTCCGGCTATAAAAATAATGGAGACCGGCCAACTCTTGTGCGGTTCAATCTGGAAAAAAGAAAGAACAGGAAAACCTACATTTTCAGGCTGCAGCAGGGGCTGCATGATTTTGAATACTTTACTACAGAAGCAGGCGCCAGGTTCATCATCGGTAAATAATAGCCCGTTTTTTTTAATTTTCTTATCTTAAACAAAAATTTGATATGGATATCAACCAACCCGCTTCAACAACCGTGTATGTGCAGCCTCCGCCCTCGCCGGGTGTATTGGGCTCCAAAATCCCTTCTGCGGCTGCTTTTATTGTAGCCATCCTGTTGTTCTTAATGCCATTCGTTGATATTAAATGTAATGGTTCCTCTTTGAAAAAATTCAGTGGGGTTGAACTGGCAACTGGTTATAAAGTAGATACGGATGGCAAAAGTAATTCCTTACTCGATAAGGCAAAAGAAACTACTGTAGATAACACTGCAAAAGTAACCGACAAAAGCAAGAGGAGCCTCTATATGCTTATTGCTTTAATAGTTGGTGGCGTTGGTTTAATCTTGTCATTTACGAATGTAAAAGCCTTTATTGCAATAGCCATGTTGTCTGGAATTTTAAGTGCAGGGGGAATGATAATGGGTATGATTGATATTAAAAAAGATGCTAAAATCAGTGCCCCTAATTTGAAAGATAAAACACCGGATAATGATGTGGGGAATACGATTGATAAAATTGGTGATAAAATGAGCGACCTGACCAGCAGTATGAAGATCACAGTTGACTTCACCCCCTGGTTTTATATTGCAGTAGTCGCATTCCTGGCAGCTGCTTTTTTCTGTTACAGGCGAATGGCGGCTTCAAAAAACTAATGTAGTTACCAATCAATACTTGTTTACCAATTAAAACCAACCAACATGGACAGAAAAACGTTAACGATCGTTTTAGCGGTCGCATTGATCGCCAGTTTCTTCCTGCCTATTTTAAGTTACGGTGGCAAAGGGGCCAGTGGACTTGATATTGTAACAGCCAAAGTAGGCGACTGGCAAAAATATCTTTTCCTGGTATTCCCGCTATGCGGACTTTTATTATTGCTGGGCGAGTTGAATAATAATTATGTTGTTCCCCGGTCTTTACTGACCTGGCTTCCCTTGCTCGCTATATTATATTTCCTTATCCTGGGCCCAATCATTAACGGGGCAAAACTGGAATATGTTTTTAAATATATCGGGAAAGGCTATGGAGCTGGTTTATGGATCGCTATCGTTGCTTCGCTGATACTGGCATTCTATAACCCCAAACCACGATGAATATTTTTTAGTTTGATTGAAAAGCTGCCAGGAGCTAGCTTTTCAATCTCGTTCAACAACCTTATCTATAATCATTCAAAAACCAACTAACATGAGTAAAAAAGTATTATCCCTAATTTTAGGCGCTGCATTGATCGCCGGCTTTTTCCTTCCACTGGGTGCAAATGGCAAAAACAGCGCATTTGATTTTATACAATCTTCATTCGCTGTTTCCGGCATCGAACCGATTTTGCTGAAATATGGATGGATACTGATACCCGTATCGGGCCTGTTATTGATCATCGGAGCATTGAACAACGGTCATTATGTTCCGGCCCGGGTAATATGGGCTGTATTGCCTTTGCTGGTCCTAGCCTATTTTATTGTACGACCGGTTACGGAAGGATTTGATATTGGGTCTATGGTAAAAGCTTTCGGTATCGGGTATTGGCTAATGATCGGAGCTGCTTTGATATTGGCAGTATACCATCCGAAGAAGGCGTGAAAGGGGAATGGCTAGTAGGGTTCGGCTAGTGGGGAATGGCTAGTGGGGAATAGCGAGTGGGGAATAGCTAGTAGGGAATTGTGAAAGAATACTATTGAGTCAGATGAGTTATGATATTTTATAAAAAGCAAGGTTGTCTTCGGACAGCCTTGCTTTTTTAATTTTATTAAATAAGATAGTATGATCGTTTATTAAGAAACCCCACTAGCCACTTGCCATTCCCCACTAGCCACTTGCCAAACCTCACTCCCCCTTAAATCGCAGATGTAAACTGCTTCAAAAACCGCACATCATTTTCACTGAACAACCGCAGATCATTCACCCCATACTTCAGCATCGCCGGTCTTTCAATACCCATACCAAAGGCAAACCCCGTGTATTTATTTGGATCAATATGGCAGTTGGTTAATACATTTGGATGTACCATACCGCAACCAAGAATTTCTACCCAACCAGTCTTTTTACAAATATTGCAACCGCTGCCCCCGCAGATAAAACAGGTCACATCCATTTCGGCACTGGGTTCGGTAAAGGGAAAATAAGAAGGACGAAAGCGAACCTTTACATCCTTGCCATACATTTCTTTTACAAAAAAGTATAGCGTTTGTTTCAGGTCAGCAAAGGAAACATTTTCATCAATATACAATCCTTCTACCTGGTGAAAAAAGCAATGACTCCGGGCACTCACGGTTTCATTTCTATACACACGGCCGGGCATCAGCATACGAATCGGCAGCTTACCTTTTTCCATTTCCCTTATCTGCACACTGCTGGTATGGGTGCGTAATACCCAATCAATCCCGCCTGCAGGGGGATGCTGTACATAAAAAGTATCCTGCATATCCCGGGCCGGGTGATGGGCCGGTAGATTCAGGGCACCGAAATTATGCCAGTCATCTTCTATCTCCGGGCCTTCTGCTACGGCAAAACCCAGGCGTTGAAAAATAGAAACGATACGATTCTTCATTAAAGTGACCGGGTGACGGGATCCAAGCGGTAATGGATCGCCGGGAAGTGAAAGGTCAATACCGGGTCCCTTTTGTTCTGTGTTGGAGGCGGCACCCTTCAGCCCTTCATATTTGGCTTCCACCAATAGTTTGAATTCATTGAGCAGTTGCCCGGATTCCTTTTTTTTATCAGGGGCCACATTTTTCATTTCACCCATAATGTCTTTTACGATCCCCTTGGTGCCAAGCCATTTAATGCGAAATTCCTCCACGGCTTTCGCATCAGGAGCAGCAAAGTCTGTCACCTCTTTCTTGTACGCATTAATTTTATTCAGCAATTGTTCCATAAGGGGGCAAAGATAAGCTAAGAGGCTAAATGGCGGATAAAGGGGAAAAAACACTTTAGAACGTTATTTTTCACAGGCTATTCATACCAGGTGTTATTAGTTTTATCGAAAAGGAAATAGATATGCTAAGAGATAAAAGAGAGAAAGAGGAAAAGAGTCATTTTGAATAATCCTTCCCGTAGAAAGCAGCTGGAATAACAAAAGAAAAAGACCTGCATACAGCTTTAATGTATGGCACACATAAGAAGATTTGAATATGCACATTAATGAATTAACGGGAATAGTCGTTGATGTTTCTATTAAAATTCATTCCAAAATTGGCCCCGGCTGTTTTGAAAGGGTGTACGAGGAATTATTATACTATGAACTTGTAAAAAGAGGATTAAAGGCCTGCAGACAAGTTTATTTGCCCATTGACTACGAGGAATTGCATATCGAAAAGGCTTATAAACTTGATTTATTAATTGAGGATATGCTGATCATAGAATTGGAAAGCGCTGAATCCCCTGCCACCTGTTTTATTCGACCGGGTGAGAACACACCTGGTATTATTAAACCTCAGGTATGGAATGTTGCTAAACTTTGAAGTGTCATTAATGACGGAAGGCATTCACAGGGTTTTCAATAATCAGGGCAGGGATGCCCTATAATAGGGCCGCCAATCCCTTTTCTCTTTTTCTCTCTTTTACCTCTTAGCTTTGTAGGTATGTCAGACCACCTCAATATTTCCGACTTTCTCGCTCCGGTCAACCTGCATGAGATCAATCATGATGAGGGGTATAAAGAAGGCCAGTTGGGAAAAACCATTGCTGTGTACAGCGAAGAATTTCCCGACCTGGATGAAGCGCATATTGTGATCGTAGGTTGCGGGGAACAACGGGGTAGCGGATTGATCCATGGTCACAGCGAAGCACCTGATATTATCCGTCGTCATTTTTATTCGCTTTATTACTGGCACCAGGATATTAAAATCGCTGATGTCGGTAACATAAGGGTCGGGTCTTTATATACTGATTCATACGCAGCTTTAAAAACCGTGGTACAGGAACTGATGGGAGATGGTAAAACAGTGATCATTCTGGGTGGCTCGCATGACCTTACGCTCTCTCAATACCAGGCCTATGCCGAAAATAAAAAACCAATTGAAGCCAGTTGTGTGGATGCCCTGATCGATTTGAACCTTGAGTCTCCTTTCCGGCATGAAAACTTCCTAATGGAAATGCTGACCGGCGAACCGAATTTTATCCGCCATTATAACCATATTGCATTCCAGAGTTACTATGTGCATCCTAGAATGCTGGAAACAATGGATAAACTCCGTTTCGATTGTTACCGGGTGGGCAGTGTAAAAGAAAATATTGATGAAATGGAACCGGTGATCCGGAACAGTAATCTTTTCAGTTTTGATATTACCGCCATCGCCAATACCTATGCCCCGGCCAATACAGTTTCTCCCAACGGACTTAACGGCGAAGAAGCCTGTGTGTTGATGCAGTATGCAGGGATGAGTCCCAACATTAACAGCATCGGTATCTATGGATATGATGTGCAGCATGATAAAGATGAACTGACCGCCAAACAGATCAGTCATATGCTCTGGTATGTATTGGATGGCCGTAGTCGCAGCCGCCGCGAAGCGGAACTCGATGAAAAAGATTCCTTCAATGAATACTATATGACATTTGCAGAAGTGGAGACCACTTTTTTGCAAAGCAAAAAAACCGGTAGATGGTGGATGCAGCTGCCCGATAAAAAATTCATTGCCTGTAGCTATAAAGATTATTTACTGGCCAGTAGTAACGAGATACCGGAGCGATGGTTAAGGGCACAGGAGAGGGGATAGTGTCACACTGAGCTTGGCGAAGGGTGTTTTTGAAAATATTCAATATACAATGTTTAGTAAAGGCACCATAATTAAAGCCGGTATCTGCTCCTACGGCATGAGCGGAAAACTATTTCATGCACCTTTTCTTCAGGCGCATCCGGGCTTTGAATTATCAGCCATTGTAGAAAGACATAACCACGATTCTAAGGAAAGATACCCGAATGCCAAACTTTATCGTTCCGTAGAAGAATTCTGTGCGGATAAAGACCTGCAACTAATTGTGGTCAATACGCCAACGCATTTGCATTTTGAACAGGCTAAAATGGTCTTGAATGCGGGTAAGAATATGGTGATCGAAAAACCGTTTGCTATTACCGTGAAAGAAGCAGAGGAGTTAACAGCACTGGGTGAAAAGAACAACTTATTCCTGAGTGTGTACCAAAACCGCCGCTATGATGGTGATTACCGGGCAGTAAAAGAAGTGATAGAAAAAGCTTGGCTTGGAGAAATACGGGAGGCAGAGATCCGATATGATCGCTACCGCCCTTCCTTTGGCGGTAAAATGCATAAAGAAGGTAATATGCCGGGAGCGGGTAATCTTTTTGATCTCTCACCCCACCTGGTTGACCAGGCCATACAGTTATTTGGTTTTCCAAATGCTTTGTTTGCGGATCTGATTAAAATGAGAGATGATGTGGCCGTACCCGATTATTTTGAAATGTTATTTTATTACGACCGGCTGAGAGTACGGTTAAAAGCTACGGTGATCGCCCGTGAATCCGCTTATGCGTATATACTGCATGGCATGAAAGGTTCATTCTTACAGCAGCGCTCTGATATGCAGGAGCAGGAATTACTGGCCGGAACAAAACCCTCCCTCGAAAGCTGGTGCCCCGGGCCTTCTGCACCTGATGGAATATTGCACACCGAAATAAATGGAGAATTTATTCGAAAAGAAACAACTTCATCACCCGGAAACTATATGGGCTATTATGATGATGTATATAAAGCCCTGACCGGGCAAGGGCCTAACCCTGTACCTGCTTCGGATGGAATAAAGAATATGCGGATTATTGAAGCGGCGCTGGAGAGTGTGAAAGAAGGCAAAGTGATAAAACTCGATTAAAAATAAGTAAATTTGAAGAATGGAAATGGATAAAAACATAGTGTATGCACAGATACAAAAATATTTTGCAGATAAACCTGTAAGTAAAGTTTTTGTGTTTGTTTCATTTGCCCGTAGTGATGATAGAGGTTCTTCGGATATAGACCTGATTATCCACCCCTCTCACCCTGTTGGTTTATTTGCTTTAGGGAAATATGTTGCTGACCTGGAAGAAATTTCTAAAAGAAAAATAGACCTTGCTACGCAAAATAGCAATACTCCGGAATTTTTAGCCCTTATTCAAAAAGATCTTAAACAGGTATATGCCGCATGAAGCAAACAGGGATATATTGAAAGTAAAAGATGTGCTTACTGCTGTCCGTCTTATACACTCATTTGTTGAAACTGAACTCTTGCCTTCCTTTATCAAAAGTGATTTATTACAATCAGCCGTAATACGGCAGTTTGAAATTATTGGTGAAGCCGGCAGTAAAATTTCCCAAACAACCCAATCTGCTTTTCCCAATGTACCCTGGAGTTCTATATAGGCATTTCGTAACCTGCTGATACATGAATATTTTAATTAGATGCTGCAGAAGTATGGGCAACTATTCAAAATGATTTACCCGCATTGAAAGAGCAAATGGAAGAGATACTTATTTCTCTTTAAAATAATTAAGCATGACAAGAACAGCTACTTTGTTAAAGCAATTACTGTTTAGTAGTTGCTCATTATTCCTTCTCCAAGCTTGTTCTGTAGAAAAACAAATTGCCCAATCTGCCAAAGCAGATGTGCTGGATACAAAAGCATTACAAGCTGCCCATGTAGGTATCAGCATATTTGATCCAGCTGCGAATAAATACTTATATAACTACCAGGGTGATAAATATTTTGTACCTGCCAGTAATGTCAAAATACCTACCTGCTATGCAGCGATGAAATATTTGGGGGATAGTTTGGTGGGATTGAGGTATGGATTTTCAGAGCTTGTAAAACCTATAGATACCATTTATGCTTTTCAAGCTACTGGAGACCCCACGTTCCTTCATCCCGATTTCAAAAATCAACCTGTTTTCGATTTTTTGAAAAAAGCATCCACTCTTAATCATCAACTTGGTTTTGCAGATGCTATATGGGAAGAAAGCCATTGGGGCAGCGGTTGGTCTTGGAGTGATTATAACGCTTCTTTTATGGCTGAACGAAGTAGTATGCCTATTTATGGAAACCTTATTGAAATTAAAATTAATGAACTGAAAGACAGAAATATTACGGATAATAATATTTCAATTTCCAAACAGATTAAACTTTTTAAAACGCAGACATTTTTATTCGACTCCTTGACAAACAAATATATTATATCATTAACGGATGAAGAATTGTTATCAAAAGAACCCAAAATTGAAATTGACCGAGACTTTAGGGAAAATAAATTTTTAGTTAAAAAATCATTTCAAAAATTTGAAAATAAATCAATACCATTTATTACTGAGGGGACTTTTACTTTTCAATCAATTCTGTATAATGATTTTAAAATAAAATTCGGAACACTACATAGAAAAATATCAGATAGTGCAAAAACAAGCTATACTTTTTTCTACCCTGACTTTTTCAAACGGAATGTTCAAATCAAAACATGGAAAGTTTTACATTCCCAACCAACCGATTCCCTCCTTAAACTCATGATGCATCACAGCGATAATTTTTTTGCGGAACAATCTCTGTTAATGGTCAGCAATGAAATGCTGGGAGTCATGAACGATGAAAAAATTATTGATACCCTATTAAAAACAGATTTTAAAGATCTGCCACAAAAACCAAGATGGGCAGATGGTTCCGGTCTCAGCCGCTATAATTTATTTACTCCCCAGGATTTTATTTCCATACTCAACAAAATGAAAAATGAGTTTGGTATGGAACGTATCAAAGTCATCCTGCCCACCGGCGGTGAAGGCACCATCAGCAGTTATTATAAAACAGACAGTGGATATATCTATGGTAAAACAGGCACTCTTTCCGGTGTTGTTGCCTTCAGTGGTTTTTTATATACCAAAAAAGGGAAGTTATTTATTTTTTCTACACTTGTTAATAATCACCAGGCTTCTGCTACGGAAGTAAGAAGGGCGGTAGAGAAATTTTTGGATGGAATAAGAGCCCGATACTAAGCGGATTCTTATCACTCCGACGAAGGAGGAGTTTCAGACGATACACAGGTCGTTCATTCAAAAACTTTGAGATGCTTCGCTCTTTGGCATGACAAAACAAAAAAGCCTTTCTACTTTCCAAACATTTTTTCCAATTGCTCCTGCTTAAATTCCAAATAAGTAGGATTACCATCCGGACCAATATTGGATTGCTCATAGGCAAAAAGATCGTTAACCAGTTGCCGCATTTCTCTTTCTGTGAGGCGGGTGCCTGTTTTAATACTTTGTTGCCGGGCCAGGGAGCGGACCAGTTTTTCCCGTTTCGAAAATTTAATATCGTTGCTGAAATGTTTATACTGTTCCAGTAAAACATCAATAATATGTTTCTCATTACCCGCTTCCACATCTGCGGGCGAGCCCTGGATAACAAATGTATTGTTACCGAAAGGTTCAATAAGGTAGCCGAGTTGTTGCAGGTCAGCGATGATCTCCTGCATGATTGCTGTATCAGCGGGGGCTAATTCAAGTGTGGACGGGAACATACTCCGTTGTGTGGCCACCGGTTTATCCTTACTGGCTGCTTTCAATTGTTCATAGATCACTCTTTCATGTGCCGCCTGCTGGTGAATAAGAAGAAAACCATTTGCCGATGGAACAGTTATGTATGTGTTAAGCAGTTGAGTAAGTTCAACGTCAGTTGTCAGCCTTGAGTCGTGAGTCGGGAGTGAGTTCCCGATATTCGGAGTTGACTCCTGACTCCCGGCTCCTGGTTCCGAACTCTCATAGAAATCTTTCCAATGTTTCAGCTCATTCCGGTCACTCTTTTCAATAAAATGCGCCTGGTGCTTTTGTGTAAAACCTTTATAAATCGAACCGGATGCGGCGGCTGACTTTCTTTCTTCAGTAAAGGGTTGCTGGATAGAAGAAAGTTGTTGTATCGAGGCATCCAGGTCAAAATCCAACGTAGGTGTTACGCTGAATTGTGCCAAAGCATGTTTAATACCCGCCTGTACAAAAGCATAAATGATCTTTTCGTCCTCAAATTTTATTTCCTGTTTGGTGGGGTGCACATTCACATCCACCACGGCCGGGTCAAGGTCAATGAACAATACATACATCGGGAAACTATCTTTGGGGATCATTTCCTGGTAAGCATTCATAACCGCATGGTTCAGGTAAGGGCTTTTAATAAAACGGTTGTTTACAAAAAAATACTGGTCACCCCTTGTTTTCTTGGCGGTCTCGGGCTTGCCCACAAAACCATAGATATTCATATAATCCGTTTCTTCTTTCACCGTTACCAGCTTCGCATTATAATTATTACCGAGTAACTGCACAATGCGCTGTTTCAGACTTCCCGTTTCCAAATGAAATAACTGCTGGTTATTGGCCGTGAGCGTAAAAAGGATTTCAGGGAAGGACATGGCCACCCGGGTAAACTCATCTACGATATGCCGCATTTCAGCCGCATTGCTTTTCAAAAAATTTCTCCGGGCCGGCACATTGAAAAATAAATTCTTCATGGCAATGCTAGTACCAACCGGTACAGCAATAGGCTCCTGTTTTTTGACGGCACTATTTTCTACTTCAATATAAACTCCCGTTTCATCTTCATCTCTTTTTGTTTTTAATTCTACCTGCGCCACAGCAGCAATAGAGGCCAGTGCTTCACCGCGGAAACCCATGGTACGAATATGAAAAAGGTCTTCAATATTCTTTATTTTGGAAGTGGCGTGTCGTTCAAAACTCATCCGGGCATCCGTTTCACTCATACCGCTGCCGTTATCAATTACCTGTAACAGCGATTTACCGGCATCATTGATGAGTAGTTTTATTTCCGTGGCACCTGCGTCCACTGCATTTTCCAGTAATTCCTTTACGGCACTGGCGGGCCGCTGGATCACTTCTCCGGCCGCTATCTGGTTGGCAATATTATCAGGTAATAGGGTAATCTTATCTGGCACAAAATCTTCTTTAGCCGCCAAAAATAGCGAAATGCTTTTTAAGCAACTATTGGCGAATGCTTTGCATCAAAAGGGTTAATTTTAAGACTTGTTTTGAAATATAATAATTTGCCATACTATGAAATTATTAAAAGCCATTTTATTCCTTGCCGTGCTGGCTCCTTTGGCCTCCTCTTCGCAGTATAAGTCTAAGCTGACACCCCAGCAATGGACCGATAGTGTATTCAACAGTCTTAGCGACGATGAGAAAATAGCACAGTTAATGGTGGTACGGGCTCATTCCAACCTGGGTGCAGACCATGTGACTAAAGTGACCAACGACATTAAGAAATACAATATTGGGGCCTTATGTTTTTTCCAGGGCGGACCAGTACGTCAGGCAAACCTCACTAATTTTTACCAGGGCATTGCCAAAACACCGCTGATGGTCACCATTGATGGCGAATGGGGCCTGGGGATGCGACTGGATAGTGTGACCAAATTTCCTTACCAGTTGACCCTTGGTTCACTGAGTGATGAGAACCTGGTATACAGGATGGGGGTAGCAATCGGTGAGCAATGCAAACGTATAGGAGTGCACGTCAATTATGCACCAGTGGTGGACATCAATAATAACCCAAACAACCCGGTGATCGGGTATCGTTCTTTTGGAGAGGACAAAGAGAAAGTGTCAAGATTCGGAGTGGCCTATATGAAGGGAATGCAGGACGCCGGCATTATGGCCTGTGCCAAACATTTTCCTGGTCATGGTGATGTGGATGTGGATTCACATTATGACCTGCCTGTTATCAATAAAAGCCGGGCACAATTGGATTCCATGGAGCTGGTTCCTTTCCGCGCAGTCTTCGATGCAGGGATTGGTAGTGTAATGATCGCCCATTTATACATTCCTTCTATAGATAAAACAGCGAACAGGGCAACTTCTATTTCAAAAAATAATGTGACCAACCTGCTGAAGCAGGATATGGGGTATAATGGGCTCACGTTTACCGATGCCCTGGAAATGAAAGGCGTGGCAAAATTTTTCCCCGGTGGTACGATTGCCGTAGAAGCCCTGATTGCAGGTAATGATATGCTCTGTCTACCGGCCAGTGTACCCGAAACAATTGATGCTGTAAAAAAAGCCATTGCCGAAAAAAGATTAAGCTGGGATGATATTAATGCGAAAGTTAAAAAAGTACTGCTATCCAAATACAACCTGGGTCTTAATCAAACACAGTATGTTGATATAAATAATTTACTGGAAGACATTAATGCGAAGACCGATGCCATCAGGAAAGAAGTGGCACAAAACAGTATTACAGTGCTTGCACAATCAGGGTTGACGGCTTCCCGGACCGATTATGCACAAATACCCCTCACATCCAAACAAAAAAAGATCGCTTATATCGGTATCGGAACGTCCGAATTAAGTGAATTTGGTAAGCGCCTTCACAAAGACCTTGATGCCAAAACCTTTTTACTCTCGTATAAAGACGGGCAATCAAAAGCGGACGAGATAGTAGAAGAAGTAAAAAAAGATGGAAAATATGATGCAATTATTATCGGTATTCATAATTACTCACTTCGTCCTGCCGAAAATTTTGGTTTAAGCCCCGTTGCCCTTAAGCTCTATAAGGATTTGAATTTTATTAAAACGATCACCTTCACATTCGGAAATGTATTGGCTACCAAAAATTTCTGTGATGCCTGGACATTGGTGGCTTGTTACCAGGACGATGTCATAACACATACCGCAGCAGCCGACCTGCTGGAAGGAAAAATTGTTTCCATGGGCAAACTACCAGTGTCAGTTTGCAGGTTTAAGTTTGGCGATGGAATTGTTTATGATGAGATCAAGCCATCAAGAGCGGCCATCAAAGAAAAACTGCTAACGATCGATTCTATTGCTCTGGATGGTATTGCTAAAAAAGCCTTTCCGGGCTGTGTGGTGTTGGCGGCTTACAAAGGCGATATTATTTACCACAAAGCATTTGGCAATTATGAATACGGTCCTTCTCCGGCGATGAGCCCGGAAAGTATTTTCGACCTGGCTTCAGTTACCAAGATCTCTGCTACCACTGTTTCCATCATGAAATTATATGAAGAAGGACAGGTGGACCTGAATAAAACACTGGGAGATTACCTGCCCTGGACCAAAGGGACCAATAAGGCCGGTCTTTTAATCAAAGATATTTTATTACACCAGGCTGGACTTGCTCCTTTTATTGTTTTCTATAAGGAAACGCTGGACCCGGCCTCAGGTACACCTAATCCTGCCATCTATGCGACCAAACCCCAAAAAGGTTATGGTGTAAGGGTGGCCGAGAATATTTTTATGCGGAACGACTGGCAGGATACCATGTTCAACAGGATACTAAAAAGCCCGCTGGGGCCGAGAAATAAATATGTGTACAGCGATAATGATTTTATATTTTTGGGCAAAATAGTGGAACAATTATCCGGGTTAACTCTCGATCAGTACACACAAAAGACTTTTTATAATAAGATCGGAATGTATTCCACCGGATTCAAACCCCGCAACCGGTTTCAAGCTGAATGCCTGGTACCTACAGAAACAGATACCTATTTCCGGCAACAGACAACCCGGGGTGATGTGCATGACGAAGGAGCTTCTATGTTGGGTGGAGTGGCAGGACATGCAGGGCTGTTTTCCAATGCGTATGACTTATCCCTGCTCTATCAGATGTTGTTGAATGGGGGACAACTTAATGGAGAGAAATATTTAAAACCAGAAACGATCAGGCTTTTTACCTCTTATAATAGCAAAATAAGCCGCCGTGGGCTGGGTTTTGATAAACCTGAAAAAGATAACCATATCCGCAAAGATCCCTATCCATCTACACTGGCTTCACCGGAAACTTTTGGTCACACTGGCTTTACGGGTACCTGCGTATGGGCCGATCCTAAAAATGATTTGCTTTATATCTTTTTATCCAACCGGGTTTATCCCACCAGGGATAATGGTAAATTATCGCAGATGGGTATAAGAGGAAAGATCCAGGATGCGATATACAAGGCATTGGGGGTTGAATAATAATATTTTACCATTTTTATTAGCAAATAGATCTCCTAGTAATTATGAAAACATCATTTTTAATAATTGCTCTCCTATTTTTATCCAATGTTTTTGCCCAACCCGACAGAGGCGATATAATTTCAAAAAAAATCAAAGCAATTACATCTAGCTACTGGACACCTGATTCAAGCCAGAAAATTGAAGAAAAAAAATATTATACATACAAAGGAGACGACTCAGTCCAATATTATTGTGGGAAGCAGTCGTTCACATTTAAAACAATACTGGAAAAGAACGACAAAGTTCAAAGGCTTGAAAGATATACTGTTGGGAAAATGCTGGACGAATTGCACATTTACAAATATAATAAAGATGGGTCCTATTCAATAGAAGTTGTAGCCCATGGTTCGGGAACAATTCTTTTATCAAAATATAATAAGTTTAATAAGTGTTTAGAAGAAACTTTTTCTAGTATTGAAACACTTCATTATGAATATGAGGGGAGCAAATTAAAAAGCATATTATATAATGAGAAAGATGAAAAGCCAAATGAAGTAGCAGTAGTTGAATATAATAATCACGGTCTAATTGAAAAAATAATTGGTAAAGGCCGTCAGGCTCAATTTCAACATTTTAAATACAATAGTTTTGGTCTTGTCTCAGAAAAAACTTCAACTAGAAACGACGAAAATGGGAAGGAAGAAAAACAAATTATTTTTTATGAGTATGAATTTAAACAATAGCTAATCTTTGCTTTCATTCCCCTGCCCGGGATTATTTGGCCGCTGCTGGTTTTCGCCTTGTTGATTCCGTTGATTTCTATTCGGATTATTAGGTCGTTGCTGATTCCTGTTCGGGTTATTCGGCCGCTGTCCACCGGATCCTGCGGATTGGTTACCCCCTTGCTGACCACCCTGGTTTCTTTGTCCACCGGATCCTGCGGATTGGTTGCCGCCTTGTTGGCCACCCTGTTGTCTTCTTTGCTGCCCGCCACCTTGTTGCTGGCCACCTTGATTCCGTTGTTGCCCACCACCTTGTTGTTGGTTACCTCCCTGTTGGTTTCTCTGTTGTGGCCGTTGTCCTCTTTGCTGGTTACCGGGTTGATTTTGGCGGCGTTTTTTATCTGCCGCTTTATCAAGACTGCTCAAACTTATCTGGCCCACCAGCTCTACAAACTCTGGTTCTTTTTCTACTTCTTTAGACGATACGATCTCTACCGGCTCCAGTTCATCAGGCCGTATGCCCTGCTGGTTGAGCGATTTTATTTTACTCACCCGTTCAATACTCAGCGGGTATTGTTTATTGCTGTCGGGTAATGTATACCACATCAGGTTCTTGAAAATATCTTTTTTGATCAGGAAGGCATTGCCTTTCGCCACTTGTATCACATCACAGTTATCCGGAAAGTGTTGCAATGCATCTAAGTAAGTATCCAACTCATAATTCAAACAACATTTTAACCGGCCACATTGTCCGCTTAGTTTTGTTTGATTGATAGAAAGATTCTGATAACGGGCTGCTGCCGTATTCACCGATTTAAAATCTGTTAACCAGGTGCTGCAACAAAGTTCTCTTCCGCAACTGCCAATACCACCCACTTTGCCGGCTTCCTGCCTGGCACCAATCTGGCGCATCTCCACTTTTACTTTAAA